>Ga0114931_10000797_pt1 | contig 39326 bp, 38 predicted proteins | sample 2SBtaG_FD_89579 | JGI IMG/M metagenome (GOLD analysis project Ga0114931, IMG submission 89579) | Deep subsurface microbial communities from Kolumbo volcano to uncover new lineages of life (NeLLi) - 2SBTROV14_V59a metaG | ecosystem: Environmental > Aquatic > Marine > Volcanic | place: Kolumbo... | reverse complement strand
GGTCGCGGTTGCAGGCGGGGAGGCCAATGCCTGTCATTTACCGGAAAGCGTTCACCGGCGGACAGCAAGGGATAATAGTCAAGCCCTGACGCTTTTTTGGGGTCGATTCGTTTACTCAGTTTTTTCAAGCTCGCGGTGTTGAAAAAGTGACGAAGCACAGCTCCGCCTGTGTTGGACGCGCCACCGGCTAACCATGTGTCGCCCAGGCGGTGGCTGTAAACACCGTGGTTGGCCGAAAACACCGGTTTGTCACTTAACAGCTTAATCACCATCGTACTGCCCAATGATGTGACACCGTCGGCAATCCGGGAGGCGCCGCTGGCCACGGTGGCCGCCACACTGTCGGTGGTGCCGGCATAAAGCCTGGCATGCCGGTAGCCCAGCTTAATGCAGAAGTTATGGTTGATTTTACCAAGTTGTGTTCCCGCTGTGACTACCCGTGGGAGTCGTTGCCGGTCCAGACCCAACCGCGCCAGCCATGCCGGCCATTGGCGTCGGATGTTGTCATAGCCAAACTTCAACGCGTTGTTTTCATCGCTGACCCGGAAGTCGCCGCATAAGCGGCCGCATAACCAGTCCTGGTGATGCAGGGCGACGGCGTTGTGTCGTCGTTGCGGGGGTAGGGATTGTTGTAGAAAAAGCCATTTGGCCAAGCCTGAACCACTGCCGTGGGCGGCACTGTCCGGTGGAGCCACGGCGGCAATTTGACTTGCCTGCGCGGCGGCCTGGCGATCGTTATACATCAATGCCGGTGTCAATGGCAGGCCTTGGAGGTCTGCCAGCAGTACGGTGCCTGACGTTGCGTCCAGGCTGACCGCAACCACCAGGCCCGGGTCAATTTGTTGGGACAGTGCGGTAAAAACCTGTTCACAGGCCCGCCACCACAGCCTGGGATCCATGCTGCATCGATCGCCATGCAGCGTTGGCGGTTCGATAGCCGTGCTGAATTGGGCCCGTACGGTTTTATCAGCGTCGATGACCGTTCCCCGGCAGCCGGAACTGCCGCAATCCAAGCCGATAAACAGCCCGCTTGCGCTCAGGGAAGCTCCACTTTAATCGGTGCTTGCCAATCCGGTTTGCGATGCTCCACCACTACCGTGGTGTAGATACCGCCTCGGACATTAAATGCCGCCTGCAGTCGCAAAAAACGGGGCTGACAGGCTGCCACCAGGTCATCCATGATTTGATTGCTTACCGCTTCATGAAAAGCACCTTGATCACGGTAGGACCAAACATACAATTTCAAGGACTTAAGCTCCACGCAGTGACGGTCGGGAACATAACTGATGGCCAGCGTGGCGAAATCCGGTTGTCCGGTTTTCGGGCATAAGCAGGTGAATTCGGGAATTCGCATATGGATGGTATAATCCCGCTGCGGAGTTGGATTGTCGAAGATTTCCAGGTTTTTGCTCGGTCGTGACGGCATAAAGTGCGATCTTGTGAAAATTCACTATAATAGCACCACTCTTTTAAAACTGAACGGTCAATGCGCTTAAAAAAGATTAAGTTGTCAGGATTTAAGTCCTTTGTGGATCCCACCACGGTGGCTTTTCCCGGCCCCTTAACGGGGATTGTGGGTCCCAATGGTTGTGGCAAATCCAACGTGATTGACGCGGTACGATGGGTGATGGGGGAAAGTTCCGCCAAAAACCTGCGCGGTGATTCCATGACCGACGTGATTTTCAACGGTTCGACCACTCGAAAACCGGTCGGGCTGGCTTCGATTGAGTTGTTGTTCGATAACAGCGACGGTACGATTCAGGGCCAATATGCCCAATACAACGAAATCGGCATTCGTCGTCAGGTTACCCGCGACGGTCAATCGCAATATTACCTCAACGGCACCCGCTGCCGGCGTAAGGATATTACCGATATTTTCCTGGGTACGGGTTTGGGCCCACGCAGCTACGCCATTATTGAACAGGGGACCATTTCACGGCTGATTGAAGCCCGCCCGGAAGAACTGCGTGTCTTTATCGAAGAGGCTGCCGGCATCTCCAAGTACAAGGAACGCCGTCGTGAAACGGAAAACCGCATCAAGCATACCCGGGAGAATCTCGACCGCGTTTACGATTTGACCGAGGAAGTCGGCAAGCAATTGCGGCATTTGGAACGGCAGGCGAAAACCGCGGAAAAATACCAGGAGTTCAAGCAGCAAGAGCGCTTAAAACAAGCCCAGCATGACGCTCTGCGCTGGCGCCAACTCGATGGAGAACTCGGCGAGGAAAACCGCAAAGTCCAGGCCCTGGAAACCGAACTGCAGGAAGCCAATTCGCAGAAGTACCATTTCGAAGCCAAGCTTGAAAATTTGCGTGAAGAGCACATTGCCGCCAATGATGCTTTTAATGATACGCAAGGGGAATACTACCGGGTCGGTGCGGAAATCGCCCGGGTCGAGCAAACCCTGCAACACAGCCGTGAGCGGCGCCAGCAGGTCCAACAGGATTTACGGGAGGTGCAGGAACAATTATCACAAACCCGCGGTGAGTTGCAAAGTGACGAACTGCGCAGCCAGGCATTGCAAATCGAGCTGGAAGAACTGGAGAATCAACGTGATGAAGCCAGGGAAACCGAGCAGCACGCCGCATCCAGTCTGGCCCAATGGGAAGATCGCATGCAGGCCTGGCAACAGGACTGGGAGCTGTTTAACCAGCAGGCAACCGAGCCTAATCAAACCGCTCAAGTGGAAAAAACCCGTATTGCCCAACTGGAAAGCCAGTTGATGCAATTGCATCAACGTTCGGAAGGGCTGACCGAGGAACTGCATGCTTTAAACACCCATGCGATTGAGCAGGCTATCGACGAACTACAGCAAGCCAATAGCGAGCACGAGCAGCAACAGCAGACCTTGCAGGAGCAGCGTCAACAGGTTCAGGAACAGATCCGCGACATTCGCGAGACGATAAAAAACGGTGGCCATCAGCTCAATGCATTACGCGGACGGGGTGAGAACCTTGCCGGCCGGCTGGCATCATTAGAAGCTTTGCAGCAGGATGCGTTGCACCTGGAAGAACAGCACGTGGCGGCATGGTTGGATGAGCGGCAATTGCAACAGGCACCGCGGCTGGCGCAGGTTCTGGAAGTGCAGCCTGGTTGGGAACAGGCCGTGGAGTGCGTGCTTGGCAGTTACTTGGAAGCTGTTTGTGTCGAGGATATGCTGCAATTGGTGCCTGGTTTGGACGATATCGGTGCGGCCATGAGTTTATTTCATGCCCAGGAAAATACCGTGCAATTTCCGCCTGGTGACAGTCTGCTTGGTAAGATCAAGGCGCCCTATGAATTGCGATCACTGCTAAGTAATGTCTATGTCGCGGACGATTTGCGGCAGGCCATGGAAAAATTTTCCCAACTGGGCTCCGGTTCCGTGGTGACACCGTCAGGTATATGGATTGGACCGGGATGGGTAAGGGTTAATGCCGCCGTCGACGAGGACAAAAGTGTATTGGCGAGAGAGCGCCGCATAAAAGATATTCAAAACGAACTGCAACCTTTGCATGAACAAATTCACTTGCTGCAGGAAGACATGGATGCCAAGCAGGAAGCGCTGGAAAGTTGTGAACAAACCGCGGCCGGTCAGCAGGACCAATGGGAAAATCTGCGCCGGCAAATGACCCGAATCCAGACCGATATCAGTGCCGGAAATGCCCGCCTGGAAAATGCGCGGGAGCGGCAGGAAAAAATTCAGCACGAACTGGATGACAATCACACCACGGCATCGGGTTTGGATGAGGACATTAAGAACGCATACGCCAGGCTCAACGACGCGCTTACTATTATGGAGGAGCATACCCATCGCCGTGACGAATTATCCGTCCAACGAGAAAATATCGGCGAGAATTTAAGCCGTTGCCGGGAAGAGAATAAACAGGCCGCCGCCGATAGTCATGCATTTGCCTTGCGATTTGAGTCTATCAAGGCTAACCTGGCGTCCAATGTGCAAGCCGTGCGGCGATTGCGCGATCAACTTCAACATATGGAGAAAAGAGCGGAAGATCTTGATGACGTGGCGGCACGATCACATACGCCGGAACAGGAATTAAACGCGGAATTGGAGCAATTGTTGCAGCAACGGCTGCAGGCTGAAGCGGAATTAGGCGTTAAACGGACCAGCGTGGATGCGTTGGAGGAGCAATTGCGCACCACCAGCCAGAACATTCATGACAGTGAACAACGTACCATGGAACGGCGCGATCAATTGGATCAATTGCGACTGCATTGGCAGGAATTAACGGTTCGCCGCCAAACCGTGTTGGAACAATTGCAGGAACACGGTCATGTTTTGGATGAGGTGGTCGCTTCCTTACCCGAGCCGGCAGACGCCCAGGTTTGGCATGATGAACTGGAGCAACTGCGCAATCGTATCAGCCGCTTGGGCCCCATCAATTTGGCGGCCATTGATGAATTCGCGCAACAGAATGAGCGAAAACAATATCTGGATGCGCAAATTGCCGACCTGCAAGAAGCCCTGGAAACCCTGGAAAGGGCGATTAAAAAAATCGACAAGGAGACGCGGGAAAGATTTAAAGAGACATTTGAAAAGGTCAACGCCGGAATCAGCGAATTGTTTCCACGCCTGTTTGGTGGCGGCAGCGCCTATATGGAAATGACCGGAGAAGACCTGTTGGATTGTGGCGTGTCAGTCATGGCCAGACCCCCTGGTAAACGCAACAGCACGATTCATCTGCTATCCGGCGGGGAAAAAGCGCTTACTGCCGTGGCGATGGTGTTTTCCATCTTTAATCTGAATCCCGCTCCGTTTTGCATGCTTGATGAAGTGGATGCACCGCTGGACGACGCCAACGTGGGCCGGTTTTGTGCTATGGTGAAGGAAATGTCCGATCGGGTACAATTTATCGTGATCACGCACAATAAAATAACCATGGAAATGTCCACCCAGCTGACCGGTGTGACCATGCATGAACCGGGTGTATCCCGCCTGGTTGCCGTCGACGTGGAAGAAGCCGTGGAATTGGCAGCCGTGTAGCGCCGTGCGAATCAAACCATGCCTATAGACGACCTTCGCATTGCGTTAATCATAGCCGGCGTGTTTGTCTTGCTGGCGATCTATCTGTGGGAGAAGTGTGCCCAATGGCTTGCCAGGCACCGGTCGCAACAGGGACTTGACATTGAGGGCGAGGGCGGTGCGGAAAGCGACCAATCCGACAGCCGGGATTTTGTCGTGCTGTTTGTCAATGCCCCGTACGGTGAGTTTAACGGTGACGATATTCGCTATGCCCTTACGACCCAAGGTTTGCGGTATAACCCCAGTAAAGGGGTATTTGAATATCCGCATTGTCAGTATGACTATGGCGACGTTTTATTTACGGTAGCCAATATGGTCAATCCAGGCGTATTTCCCGATGAAAATCTCGTTGATTTTTCCAGCCCGGGCATGGCCTTTTTAATGGTATTGCCGGTACCCGCACCGGTGGAAGAATCGTTTGACAAAATGCTGCAAATTGCCAATCAAGCAGCCGCCCAGCTTAACGGACGATTGCTGGACCAGCACCATGCCATTTTGACACGGCAAGGGATAAACCGAATGCGCCAGCGGCTGGTGGCGGGACAACAGGACGAGATACTGCAACAACAATCAATGTAAGATGTAAGAAGAAACATGACTGATAAAAAACAAGCTGCAGAGCAATCTGCCCGGTTGCGTGAAACATTACACCATCACAATTATTGTTATTACGTGTTAGATGCCCCGGAGATTTCCGACGCCGAATACGATAGCCTGCTTCGTCAATTGCAGGCCATTGAAGCCGACCACCCGGCGTTGATCACGGATGATTCACCAACCCGGCGGGTAGGCGCGCCGGTGGCAAAAATTTTTCGGCAAGTCAGCCACAGTGTTCCTATGTTGTCGTTGGACAATGCCTTTAATGAGCAGGAACTGACCGAGTTCGACCGGCGCATTCGTGAAAAGCTCGAGCTTGATGTGGTGGACTACTGCGCCGAGCCCAAAATGGATGGTCTGGCGGTATCCATCCTTTATCAAGACGGTGTATTGAGCGCAGGTGCAACGCGTGGCGACGGTTCAACCGGTGAGGACGTAACCGACAATATTCGCACCATTCGAAATTTGCCGTTACGCCTGCAGGGGCAGGACGTTCCCGCGCAATTGGAAGTGCGCGGTGAAGTATTTATGTTGATCGATGATTTTATGCAGCTCAATAAAAACCAGCAGGTTAAAAATCAAAAGCCGTTCGCCAATCCTCGTAACGCCGCGGCGGGTAGTTTACGGCAATTGGATTCGCGCATTACCGCTGAGCGGCGCTTATCATTTTACGGCTACGGTATGGTGGATGCCGAGTCCCGTGGGTTAACGGCGCATAGTGCCGTGCTTGATCAATTGCGCGCCTGGGGCCTGCCGATCAATAACGTGTGGCGTAAACTGCGTGGATTGGCGCAGTGCGTCGATTTTTTCAAGGCTATGGAGCGAAAACGCTCCGGGCTGGCATTTGAAATCGACGGCGTGGTCTTTAAGGTGGACGGGCTTAGTCAACAGCAAGCCATGGGGTATACCTCACGGGCCCCGCGCTGGGCCATTGCTCACAAATTTGCGCCGGAAGAGGCAGTCACGAAAGTTTTGGGGATTGACATTCAAGTGGGGCGAACCGGCGCCTTGACACCGGTCGCACGATTGGAGCCGGTAACCGTCGGTGGCGTGACGGTTTCCAACGCCACCTTGCATAACGAGGATGAGGTAAAGCGCAAAGACGTGCAGCAAGGCGATACGGTGACTGTACGGCGGGCCGGCGACGTCATTCCTGAAGTCGTTCGAGTGCTGACCGAACTGCGTCCGGATAACGCCAGGCCATTTATCATGCCGAAAGAGTGTCCCGTTTGTGGTTCACCGGTGGCCCGCCAGGACGACGAAGCGGTGGTGCGGTGTACCGGCGGAAACCGCCGCTGTACCGCCCAATGCATAGGGGCGGTACGTCATTTCGCCTCCAGGCGAGCGTTGGATATTCGCGGACTGGGTGATAAGTTGGTGGAGCAATTGGTGGAAAAAAACCTGGTTAACAGTGTGGCCGATGTTTACCGCCTGGAGCGCAATGGCCTGTTGGCGTTAGACAGGATGGCAGCGAAATCGGCTGATAATCTACTGGCACAAATTGACAAAAGCAAAGACACGACGTTCGCGCGTTTTTTATACGGGCTGGGCATTCCGGAAGTGGGCGAAAGCACTGCGGAACTATTGGCCGTGGAATTTGGGGATTTGGACAGTTTGCGGCAGGCTCAATTGGATCAATTACAAGCCATTAAGGATATTGGGCCAGTGCTGGCCGAACATATCTATCGATTTTTTCAAGACAATGAAAATATCAATACTATCAATGACATGATTGCCGCCGGTGTGCACTGGCCGATGCCCGAAAAGCGCGGCGCCGGTAATGCACCGCTGGCCGGTAAGCGTATTGTGATTACCGGGACCCTGGACATGCCACGAGACGAAGTCAAGGCAAAACTAAAATCCCTTGGCGCCAGTGTAGGCAATAGCGTCTCAAAGAACACCGATTATGTTATAGTAGGCCGTGATCCAGGTTCTAAATTTACCAAGGCGCAGGGTCTGGGTGTAACCGTTCTCGATGAACAAGGTTTATTAAATCTGCTAGAATCGTAATTCAACATAATGCTTGGGTAGGTCGTATGTATCATAATAAAATACACGTGGCGAGAAGTCGGGAGGAGATTGCAGATACCCACATTTCGGATCTGCCCGTCTCGACAGTTTATTATCCCGACGACGAAATTGGATTGCTGGATATTTGGCTTGTGTTGGTCAAACGGCGCATTTTGATATTTGCCGTTTTTACGCTTTGCGTCGTGGCAGGTATGGTCATGCTGATGATAACCAAACCGGTATACCAAAGCCGCGCCGTATTGGAGATTGGGAAGGTCATTGTGGTAGGACTTATAGAACCCCGGGATTCCCTGGCCCAGCGAGTGCGCGAAGATTACCGGGTTGACGACACCAGTGAAGGTCCCCGTGAGTTTCCGATTGTCGACTCGGTTGGCAACGAAAAAAATGCTGCCGGAAATACATTGACTATAACCACCAAAGCCTATGACGCTGAAAAAGCGCAAGCTTATTTGTGGCAGGTCACCAGTAAAATCATCGAAGCGCATAAATCCACCTACGAAAAATCCTTGCAGGAAACCAAAAAGCAGATTGACTATGTAGAAGCCCAATACAAGGCCTATCAGGCTCAAGTGGATCAGTTGTCCCGCAGCGTTAAAGCCCTGGAGAAACACGATGCAGCCCAAGCGGCGTTGCTGACCTTGGAAAAAGCCAAACTGATTGCCCAACAACCGGACCTGGTGGATAAACGCATCAAGCTGAGCATGTCCATGGTGGAACCCCAGTCCAAACCCACCCGTTTGGTGCGCAACCCTACGTTACCGATACAGCCGATTGAGCCTAAAAAAACTTTATTCCTGATTCTTTCGGTGATAGCCGGGATCGTGTTGGCGGTCTTTGTGGCGTTCATTGCTGAATTTCTTGGTAAGGCCCGCGAACAACTGAGAATCATGCGCCGGGAAGAAACCGCGCCATAGTTTTATAAAGTCCGGTATTGCGATCACAGCCCGGACTGTATTGTTAGATGCAAACCTTTCACGGCCATGTTGCAGCCATACGCCTTCGTGCTGCTCAATAATTACAAGTTGTGATTACGGAGTTATTGTGCTATTGAATTCACCGAATTCGGACATTGACGCAATAACAGATAACAAGGAGCCGCCGTGAGCATTGTTACCATTCAAAGTCCAACCCAAATTTTACAAACGCCCGCGGGGCAAGCCAAAAAACAACAATTTGTGGTCCGAAACAACAGCGGCGCAAAGCTTCGCATCAGCACCCGTGTGCAATGTGGCGAAAACGATATCGCATCCTGGGTAAGCATGGACGGTCCCGGTGAAATCGAATTGGAGGACAACACGGTTACCGAAATCACCGTGATTATAAACGTGCCCGAGGATGCACCCTCGGATCGCTATGCCTATCGACTGGTGGTGTTTGATGCCCGCGACACCAGCTGTAGTGTGCAAAGTGAACAGGTGTTTATACAAACTTTGGCGGTGGCAAAAAAAATTAACTATTGGTGGTGGATCATTGCAGGAATAGCCGCATTGGTCGTGCTGACGGCTATGGTCACCATCATCGTGGTAAGCGGTTCAAAGAAACCTGTTCCCAGGCCGGCTCCACCACCTATTCCCCGGCCGCTACCGAGTGGTTTAAGTGTCGTTGAACTTGCCGCGAACAATCATCCGGCTGTTCCTTCAGGTATGAAAGTCAGTTGTATGACGGATGGTAACACCGTAAGAGCGAGCAGCACCTGCCCGGTGCTCAAAAAGGGGAATGTGACTTATTGGGCATACAGCTATGTGAATAATCGTGTTGCCATGGGTATCGTGGCTTACCGTTCCGGTCGCATGATAAAATCCTGGCAGAAATCCGGTGCCCGTTATGTGTGGAAAATTACTATCGATAGTCATACAAAAACGGTAAACTTTTGGGGGCAGTCCAATAAGCGCATTATTATGCCCTGGAGTGAGCTTGAATAAATGCAGTTGATACTGTTCAACTTGGATAGGCGTCGGAGGGTTTGCAGCAGGGGTCGTTTAGTGCTGATTTCATAAAATCAGCATAAGCTTGTCCATGATGTTTTTGTGGATAAACAGCATGCATGGGATGCGCGGATGTTGAACAGTTGGGTAGGGGCTGGTGTCATACGTCAGTGTGTACGCGTATTTGTTCGTTCGCGTAGCACGCCCGATCGTGTGCGTTATTTGAGGAAAGGTGCCCTATGGAACGGCCCGGGGTGATAAGTGGGCTCTAGCTTACAAAGAACAAAGAACAAAAAAATGCCACTGCTGTATATCCAAGATTTATACGGGTTCCGTCATTTTCGATTAAGTCGTCGACGGCAGGATGCTGAAAAAAACCATCCCGGGTTTTCAGCACGTTGTTTCACGGTGCAAGTTCGCCCGGCAGCTGTAACAACCCCTTTACCCGTATTTTCCTCTTCAAGAGCGTGTAGCATACACCGTCTCCGGCTGCAGACGCTTTGTCACGTATCAGCTTAAGCAAAGAAAATATCCATAACCCTTGACAGTTCATCACTTTAAATATTAACTAGATAATCAGCGGCATGTGTTAACGTCAGACGATCTGTAAAGTAGGGAGAACTTTTGTGATCGACACGATCGATCAACAGCTTCAGGATTGGCTCGCCGGTGTCGCCGGCGTGGACGTTGTCTTGGCCCCTCCTAATGAGATGGATCAACAAAAAGCCATCAGCCTTTATTTGCTCGATATTTTACCTGCCGCCACGGTTGCGCAAACACGGCGCGTACCTTTTCATTTTAATTTGCGATACCTGGTCACGGCATGGGCGGATGAGGCGAAGCTCGCTCACCACCTGCTGGCGGAAGTGCTTATGGCTGCCATGGATCATGCCGACTATCAGGTCCAGGCTCAGCCATTCCCCGCGCTGTTCTGGCGTGCATTCGATATGGCGCCGCAACCGGGTTTCTATTTGACCGCTCCCATGCAGGTTAGCCGCCCCGATAGCAAGGCACCGCCGATATCCATGCCTATCGAAATTCAAACGGCGAACACCGTTTGGTTGCGAGGTATTGTGTTAAGTCCGCGGAGAAAACCTGTTCCCGGCGCTCAGGTGGAATTGCGAAATCACCGAATGCGCACACGCACCGACGATAACGGACACTTTGAATTTACCCTGGTGCCGGTTAAGCCGGTTAAAAAGGATTTATTGGTACAGACACGCAGCAGTGATTTTGAAATGACATTGGATACATCGGCTGGTGTAAAACAGCCGGTGGAAATTCTATTAAGTTTAGTGGAGGGCTGATATGGCATTATCCTATTCAACACCGGGCGTCTATGTGGAAGAGGTCGCTACCGGCGGCAGACCCATTTCCGCCTTAGGGACCAGTACCGCGGCTTTTATTGGTGCGGCACCCTTGAGCAATGCGCGGGTTAATGAAGCTATTCCCGTCAACAATTGGTCCCAGTTCGTCAGGACATTCACCGGCGAGAATACGCCGAGCACGGATCTGGCCCGGGCCGTACACGGATTCTTCGATAACGGTGGCACACGTTGTTACGTTGTGAATATCGGTAACGCCAAATCCATTGTCGGCGATGCCCGAAAACGCACGGGTTTGAGTGTGTTGGAAACCGTGGATGACGTTGCCATTGTAGCCGCCCCGGGATACACCGATATTGCTTCCTATGACGGAATTATTACCCATTGTAAAACCATGGGTGACAGGATCGCCATATTGGACCCGCCTCAAGAGGTGGGTGTGGAGGATATTGATAATTTGACAAAAGTAGCCCAGGTCAGTGGTGGGGGTGGCGAAGAGGGAGAGACTTCGGCGAAACGTAAAAAGGATCAGGGCTACCGGCCCCCCTCCAATGACCGTGCGGCATTCTATTTTCCATGGATTAAAATCCGCGAGCCGTTGGCGTCGGGCAATGTCATCGTCAATGCCGCTCCTTCGGGTCATGTTGCCGGTGTCTATGCGCGTAGTGATTTTACATACGGCGTTCACAAGGCTCCCGCCAATGAACTGATCAACGGTGCCTTGGGGCTTAACTACCAGATTACTCGTCAGGAACAAGCCCCACTCAATGAAGCCGGCGTCAATTGTATCCGTTATTTTCCGGATTCCGGTATTCGCATTTGGGGTGCCAGAACATTGGCTTCGGACGCCCAGTGGCGTTATGTCAACGTGCGCCGCCTGTTTTTGATGGTGATGAAATCCATTGAACGGGGTACGAACTGGACAGTGTTCGAACCCAATGATGAGCGAATCTGGAAAGCCATCGAGCGCGACATTCGAGCCTTTCTTATGCTGCTATGGCGTGACGGCGCCTTAAAAGGGACAACACCGGAACAGGCATTTTATGTGAAATGCGACGCGGAAACCAATCCACCGGAAGTGATCAACGCCGGCCGTTTGGTGACAGAAATCGATATGGCGCCAGTAAAGCCCGCCGAATTTATTATCTTCCGTATCGGCCAATGGGACGGTGGTGCGGAGGTGGAGACCGAAGGCGAAGGCGAGTAAACAAGGAATAGTCAGGAGGAAACATCGTGCCAGATGAAGACATTTTTCGATCCTATAATTTTGTATTAGACATCCAAGGCGTTCGTTCGGGCTATTTTACCGAGGTCACCGGATTAAGCGTGGATATTGAAGTCATTTCCTATCGCGAAGGCGGCGGCGCTCCGGCAGAAAGAAAATTACCCGGCCGCGTGTCGTATGGACCGGTAAATTTACGCTGGGGTCTGACACAATCTCGCGATTTGTGGGACTGGATCATGGCCACCGCCGGGGGCAATGTGGAGCGCAAAGAACTGTCGGTTATCTTGTTAAAGCCTGACGGTATACAGGAAAATACCCGTTGGAATCTGCATAACACTTGGATTTCCAGTTGGCGGGGCGCGCGATTGAATGCCATTGGAAACGATGCCGCCATTGAAAGCGTGACATTTGTTCATGAGGGTGTTGAACGGGCATGATCGCCGGTGTCATTCAAACCGCACGCCTGCTTCTGCTGGAAACGGCCGGCTGGCTAAAAAAGTTCAGCGAACGGGTGATGTTGCGCATGCAGCAAAAACTTGCCGACCCCAGCGGCCAACGGCTTGGGTTTAACGAACATGCGCCGGGCCCGCCTGCCCATTGGGTAGCCTTGGTGAAACGGTACGCACCCCAGTTACTGCAAGCGCCTGTCTATAAAAATGCAGGCATGCATGAACCGCCGAACCATGACCTGACCAGCCAGCCTTTGGAATCCATGGGGTTTGGATCGGTGGTGGCGCCCCAAGCGGAAAATCGCCAATCGGTAACGACGGCAATTGCGCCGGGAGCCGCCGACAAACTTTTACCCCCGTATAGCCAAGGTCATACCGAGGAACGGGTTATCCATACCGTCGATACATTGGATGCCGCCCACCGGCGTACAAACGTTAACAAAGCGAGCCGGGATGTTCTCAGCGGAAAACCGGCGCATGTTGATGGCCATGAAACGCCGCCCGCTCCCCGCTGGCTGATAAAAAATGTAGTCGAAGAGCAAACCGGAAAACCACCAGCCGATTCGGTAACCGCGGCGTTAGACGGTTTCGATGCACGGTATCAGGACTCGGTGACGAGTCCGTCTGCGTCCTTACCGGGTGCGGAATTATCAAATTCGATGCTCCGGGCGGGCGGGCATCAACATTCCGAACGATCAACCGCATGTCAACCCCGCCAGACAAGCGCCGGCGTTTGGCCGGAATTGACGGATGGCGATAATGGGGCATCGCCGGCTGAAAGCGGGCCCGAACACGGCCTACAAATGCCTGCGGTACCATTGCCGATTCAGGAAACCGCAACTGTGCACTTTCAGGAAACCGCAACGACTGTGCACTCGAAACACCGGCGCAAGGCAGCGGTGATCAACAGCCATGACTCGCCGGTAGAAACAAGGCGGGCGAAAGTGATGGAAAATGCACCAGCACGGTTGGCATCAAATCAAACGGATTTGAATCCGTCCGATAGTTATTGGCCGCGGCTGTTCAGTGGTCCCGAATCGTCCGATGTGTTGCAGGATAAGTGGCCAGCGTTGCCGCAGGACGATCGATTGGAAGATCAGTTATACCGGCAGGCGCAACGGATGTTGCGTCGACAGCACGCAGCACGCCTTGGAAGTTTGGAACACAAAGGAGTACCGTCGCATGACACTGTTGCGAGTCGCCTTCTTGATTGAGGAAACGGGTGAGCGTATTGGCTGTATGTTGAATCCGCAGAGCTTACTATTGCAGCGCCGCACCGGTGTGCAGTCGCGCCATACAGTGGCCGGTTCGGTAAACGGTGAACGATTCAAGGACGACCAATTGTTGTACACCGGTGGCGGCAAAACCGAACTTACCCTGGATTTGTTGTTCGATGTGGGGGTAAATGGTTCTTCCGTTCAATCGGACAATGTGTGTGATTTGACCGCACCCATATGGCGTTTATCGGAGAACGCGCAGCACCAGGGCTGCCAGAGCCAACCGGCGTTGTGCCGTTTTATCTGGGGTAAATTTTGGAATATCCCCGCCGTGGTGACGGCGGTTGCCGAACGGTTGGATCTGTTCGACTCGGACGGCATACCGAAACGGTCCTGGTTACGCATGCGATTGCAACGTTTGACAGAACAAATCATGCCGAGTCGGGCCAGCAGCCCGCAATCGGCAACGCAAACCTCCGCGGCTATCGGCGCCGAAGCGTCATTGGTGGAGCAGGAAATCGTTGGTGGAGAAGTTTCCGGTGAGCGACTGGATCAATTGGCTCATCACTATTACCAGGACTGCAGTTTATGGCGGTATCTGGCAATTTTTAACAACCTGGCCGACCCAATGCATATTCCCGATGGAATGGTGCTGGAAATTCCTCCTCTGGTACAAGGGAATCATACGCCATGAGTGCGGTGATGGGTTTGCCCCCATTATCGGTTCAAGTCGATGATCGAAGCCTGGATGCTTTGTTGTTGGAAAAATTGCAGTCGATGCACTGCCGGCAGGTCATGTCGTTACCCGCCCAGTGTGAGTTGACGTTTGCTGATTTGGATGCATCCCGGCAAGCCTATTTGCCGCGGCCCGGCAACAATATTCGTGTGACACTGCACGGCAATCAGTTGTTGTTTAACGGTGAAGTTACCGCGCAACTTTATGCGTTTGGTCCTACTCAGGAAAGCCTGACAACCATACGCTGTTATGATTACTTGCACCGGCTGCGCAAACGGCGCCAAGTCACCGCCCATGTGGAATTTAATGTCACCGAGTTGGCGTCCACATTGACGGCCGACACCGGATTGACGGTGGAAGCCATGGAGGCCGGCCCGCCTTTTACCCAGGCGATTCAGTGCAAGCAGTCGGATTTTGAGTTTTTGCAGGAATACGCCGATCGCAGCGGTGTATGTTTTTCAGTGCGCGATAAAACCCTGTTTGTCTACAGTCTGGCCGGATTCGGCGAGGCGCAGTCTTTGTCATTTGGCCGGAACCTGTTGCAGGCGGACGCCCAAATTAACGCTGATCCCATCTGCCGCGGCGTGCATATCAGCGGTTGGGATCCGCGAACGGCTCAAACGTTCCAATCTCATCCTTCCACCGCACGCAGTGGCCGCCGAGTGGACGCCGCGTTGCAAGCGGACGCATTTGCCACCGACGCGGAGTTTTTTATGACCGATTGCAGTCTGCAAAACGATCAGCAGGGCGAAGCTTTCGCGCAAGGAAGACTGGACTGGCAGATGGCTGAAGAAATCGTCATCAACGGCGTCGCAGACGGCGACGTGGGCCTGCAACCCGGTGGCAAGATACGTGTTGGCGAATTAGCCGCGCCGTTGAACGGGGAATATGTCCTTACCCAGGTCAATCACATCATTGACCATAACCAGGGATATGTCAGTCGGTTTTCGACCTTACCGCCACGGGCGGTGCGACCGAGACCCCAGGTAGTCTCGACATTGGCGCGTGTAAGCCGGGTGGATGATCCGGACGGTTTGGGAAGAGTTCGGGTAACACTGAGTAATTATGCCGAAGTGGAAACCGATTGGTGTCAAGTGGTGGTGCCCGGTGCCGGTGATGACAAGGGAATGATAGCCCTTCCCGACGTGGATGACGAAGTATTGGTGTTGTTCATCAATGATGATCCCGCCCAGGCAGTGGTACTGGGCGGTCTATACGGTCAACGTACGGTGCCCGACAGCGGTGTGGACGATGGCGCACGCCGGCGTTTTTGTTTTACCACCGCCCAAGGCCAGCGCCTTACCCTGGATGATGTGGAAAACACCATTGTTCTGGAAAATCAGAAAGGCAGTTTCGTGAAAATGACTCCGGATACCTGTTTGATCCATGCCGCCACGCAATTGATTATCGAGGCTCCGGACAACCACATCATTATCCGCGGCAACAAGATCGATTTTAATAAAGGTTGATATGCTGATTTTAACGCAACTCGCAGTCGTGCAATGTGCTCACATGGGCATGATCCCACAGTCCGCTGGACAAGCGCTGGTATCCATCGGCAGTGCAGCGGTGCTGGTGGAACCCGATCCGGTGGGGCGCGCAATCGGTGGTTGTCCCATCGCGCCACCGGCCGGCAAACCCTGTACATCCACATTGCCCGTGCAAAAAGGCTACTCCGGATTATTGCGTATCAACGGCCACCGGATTTGCCTGGATACACTCAGCGGTTTTACCTATGGTACACCGCCGGGCACCGTAAAATACCAGGTGACGTTTGCCGGACAGGTTTTTGTGGAGGAAGCATAACTTATGGCGGATCCCTTGTTTTGCGCCTGGCGTTTTACCCATCCGGATTTTCGTTTATACGAAAAAACCGTGGGTTTGAGCGTCGATCGCAGCGGGCGCATCGCCATGGTGGATGACAACGCGTCGGTGCGCCAGGCCATATTACTGTTATTGACCACCATGCCCGGTGAACGTGTCATGCGTCCCCGGTATGGTTGTGATTTGCACCGCTTGGTGTTTTCGCCCAATGACGCCACCAGCCATGGATTGGCCATGCATTATGTACGTACGGCTATTTCACGTTGGGAACCGCGCGTAAATATCATTCGCCTGGATGCGCGTTGCGATGAAACCAACACCGCAAAAATGCTTATTGAACTGGACTATTTAGTTAGACGAACGGCCCATAGAGATACATTGCTAATACCCTTTGATTTGGAGCAAGAGACGCCTTAATGCCTTTAGTACCGCCTAATTTAGATGATCGCCGCTTCGATGACCTGGTCGATGAAGCATTAGCCCGCATTCGCCAGTGTTGCCCGCAGTGGTCGGATTTAAGTGTCGGCGATCCCGGTCGCACCATGCTTGAAGCATTCGCTTACATAACCGATGTACTGCTTTATCGCGTAAATAGAATTCCGAATAAGGCCTATATCGAATTTCTGCGTTTGATCGGTGTGCAGCTTCAGTCACCCTCGGCCGCTTCGGTAATGTTGACGTTTTCCCTGTCCCTGGCGAGGGATAGCGATCTTGAAATTCCACGCGGGACAAGAGTGACGGCACAACGCAGTGGCGAGGATGAACCGCCGGTGTTTGTAACAACGGAAACCGCCACCGTTGTCGCCGGCAGCACGCAAGTGGATATTCGTGCGTTGCATTGCGATTTTGTGGAAGGGGAATGGGTGGGAAAAGGATCCGGTATGCCGGGACAAGTGGTCACGGTCAGTCAGCCACCCATCATTGCACCGAGCGGGGAAGATACCGATCTGGTGGTGGGTGTCGAAGTGGGCGAAGATGAAAAATTGGAAAGCGACGCTTCGGCCGTTCGGTTTGACGATAAAACCTATCGTATTTGGCGCGAGGTGGAAAATTTTTCCAATTTGGAAGGTAATCAGTATGTTTTCAAAGCCGATCGGCTGCAAGGCGTAATCATGTTCGCGCCGTCTTTGCGTATACAGCAGCGTGACGATGAAGTACCCCAGGCCCTGGCCGCCGTGCCGTCGCTGCATAAAAACCTGCGTGTTTGGTATCGTCGCGGCGGTGGAATGTCCGGTAATATTCAGGCGGGTGAACTTAATGTATTAAAAGATCAGATTCCCGGTGTATCGGTGAGCAATGCCGCCGCGGCCACCGGAGGTGGTTCGGCTGAAAACCTGGAAAACGCATTGCTGCGCGGACCGCAGCAATTGCACTCCCTGCACCGTGCGGTTACCGCCAGGGATTTTGAATTGGTGGCCAAACGGGCGTCACGGGCGGTCAATCGAGCCTATGCGTATACCAAGGCCGCCCACTGGTCCTATGCGAAAGAAGGGACCGTTTAGGTCTTGATCGTGCCGGCTTTAAATGTCAGCGCAGCGACAGCGGTGACGGAAAAAATGTTACGCGAACAACAAAGTCGAAGCACATTGGATCAGGTGCAAGTTGAATTAAACAAACGCAAGCCGTTAGGTACCCAATGTCTTGTTAATTGGGCCAAATACAAAACCGTCAATGTCATAACACAGATTCGCGTATTGCGTGAGGAGGACCCGGTTGCCGTTCGTGAGCGGGTGATGCAGCGTTTGTGGCAAACCATTAATCCGTTGGCTGACTTACCGTCCAACACCGGTTGGGCTTTTGGCAGGCAGATAACCGTGTGGGATATTTATAAGCTGCTTGGTGACGAGCCAGGTGTTAGTTCCGTGGACGACGTCAGCTTGGAAGTGGATCTGGTGCCGGCTGATGGTGTTCGAGCCTTATGCAATGATGCGTTTCAATCCAGCACCTGGTATGCGGGTGCCGGTAAGCAACTGTTTCGTTCCACCAATGACAGTGAAGGGTGGGAATTTCTGCGCAATTTTCCGGATCAGGAAGTCATTAAAATCAAGTCCTTTCCACGTGAAGCAAGTACCCAGCGGCGCGCGGGATTGTTAGCGGTTGCAACACGACGGTCGGGCGCGGGTGGATCGTCGGTTTATCTATCCCATGATTGCGGCGAAATATGGGAGCCTGCATTGAACTTGACCTTTGCCATTGAGGATATGGCCTGGGTGGAACGTGACCGTGTTCCGGTGTTGTTGTTGGCAACGGAATCCGGACTTTTTGAACTGTCACCGCAGCAGGGGGCGGACCCTAAAAAGATCACGATAGCCGCCAATAAGGCGGACTTGGGATTTTACGCGGTGGCTGTGTCCAGTGACATTTGGGGTGGTACCACCGTGGCCGTTGCTGCACGGGGCAACGAAGGGGTTTATCTTTCCATTGAGGCGGGTAAGCCGGAATCCTTTAAAGCCATCGGCTTAAACCGGGAGCTTATCCGAACATTGTCATTTCAACGATACGGGCCGCAGCGTTACTTGTGGGCCGGTTCCCATGTTGTCGGTAGTGAAGCCGGTAACGGCTGTTACCGTTGGCTGCTTACCGGGTTGGAAGACAATCCGGAAGGTTGGGTCCAGTTTCAGGCGGGTTGGGGACAGTCGGGAAACTGCAATGAAATCGTATTCCAGGGATCCGTCGCCTTGGCGGCCAGCGACCGGATGGGTGTACTGCGCTTGGATATTGCCAAGACGACGTCGGCATGGTCGCTGCCGGACGTCAATTGCAAACTGCCCTTACAACCAAAACTGGATCTGGGAAGATTACTGCCGGTGCGGGCGGTCGCCGCCTCGGAGGATTGGCTGCTGGCAGGCGGCGAACAGGGCGTTTATCGCAGTAAAGACCAGGGTCAATTGTACGAGATTGTATCCACCAAGAGTTTTCCAAAACAGGTGACGTTGCCGCGCACCTGGTTATTTTGCTCCGGGGAGCATAACGTGGAAGTGAAGACCGTTGAAGGAAGCTGATATCGCGCGACTATTGCCCAAGGTGTTTCACTACACCCTGCGGCACAGCGCGCCCATGCAGGCATTGCTGTCGGTGATGGCATTGCTCCATGCGCCGGTCGAGCAGAACCTGGAAACCATAGACGCCTACTTCAGCGCGGACCGCACGCCGGATCACTTTGTACCGTATTTAGCCAGTTGGGTGGATTTGGATCGGTTTTTTATTAAAAGTGGGATCATGTTGGAAAGCAAGGAAAATCCTGAACCGCTGCCGACGGGACAGGGCAGACTGCGGGAGCTTATTGGTGCTGCATCGTATTTGTCCCAGTGGCGCGGTACGGCCAGGGGCTTAAAATTATTTCTAGAGACGGCTACCGGTGAACGGGAGTTTATCATCGATGAAAATGTGCGCGATGAATCGGGCGCATTGCGCACATTTCACTTTAAAGTCACGGCGCCCGCTGCCGCGAAAAATTATCGCCGTTTAATTGAACATATTATTGAGCAAGAGAAACCTGCCTATGTCAGTTTTGAACTGCATTTTTCAGACTAATCCCGTCAACGCGGACAAAAGCGCTGCATGTTTCGGTTTGTTAATTCCGTTTTTTATGCGGTTGTCAGCTTCGCCATGGCCAGAAGGGACATAACATGCATCGAATTGTTATGGCGTTGTGGGGTAACGTTAAGGAGAATTCTCAATGAATATTGTTACCATTCAAGGTCCTACATCCGTTAAAAGCACATTGGCTGGTAACAAAATCAGTCAAAAATTTGTGGTGAGAAACAGTAGCGGAGCCGCCATGAGGATCGGTACGCGGTTCGTCAGTGATGATGAAACCGTCAATCAATGGATAAAGCTACAAAAGCTTGCCAAAGATGGTGCGGAAGAAATCGACCTGGAAGAAAACACGGTCACTGAAATCAAAGTCAATCTCGCCATTCCCTCCGATGCGGCAGCCGGACGAGTCAGCTACCGTTTGGAAGTGTTTAATGCCAATCAGACTTCACAAAGCACACAAAGTGAAGCGGCGTTTTTGGACATTAAAGAAAAAAAGAATGGCGCAATTTGTTGGCCGTGCATTATAGGTGCCGCCGTGGGCGTATTGGCGGTTGTCGGTGTGTTGGTTTGGTTTTTAACGAAATCCGATAAGCTCGAGGACATGACGCAAATGGCGCTTGCCGATGCGGAAACTTACGCCGAACAACACGGCATCGTACTCAACAAGAAAATCGTGCGTGTATCGGCGGTGCAAGCGCGGAAGCTGTTGAAAAACGGGCTGGCCATTATCAAGCAAGATCCCGCCAAGGGCAGCAAAATTACCAAGGATATGCAGGTTGCGGTGGATGTGGCCGGTGTACGCGTGCCGGCGATCATCAATAAGTCGGCCCAAACCGCCATGGAAAGTATCATCAATACCACCGGACTGGTTCTTGAAAAGGTCAACAAGAAAAAAGTCGCGTCGGCGGGTCTGCATGGTAAAGTATTGCGTTCCACGCCCAGCCAAAACACCGATGTCCCCTTGGGTACATTCGTCACAATTACCGTGGGTCAGCGCCAAGGTTTGATTATCAGCGATGCCGTGCTCAAACATTTACAGCAATCCTACGCAAACAAAAACAAAGATCTGATTCTTAAAAAGCAATTAACCAATCCTTTCAATGACAAGTTATTGGTGAGACCGAATTTACCGTGAGCAAAAAGGCCGTAATCGTTGTTCTGATTGTCCTGGCCATACTTTTTATAGTGGCGTTGTCGCTGGGCGTGTTGCTGCCCGATAAGCCGAATAACGCAAATAGCCAGGAGCGATCCCGAAATTCGTCGTGGATGGGTGCTCTGGATAGCGTTGCGACATTTTTTGCGCCGGCATTGAATAGGCAGCGGGTGAGTGTGATGGGTGGCGGATGCAAAAAACAGGCAGGCGGTAAACAGCTTGCATTAAAAGGACTATGCAGGCTGCGAATTTCTTCGCAAATGGGTGAAGACAATCAGAACGCCAATTTGGAATTTCCAGCGCAGGTGGCTTTAAAAGTATATGCAGTGAACAAAAATAAACAATGTGAAGGCAGGCCGCGGAAAATACAGGTCACGGTCAACGGGCACCGAAAGACTTTTTCCGCCAATGACAAGGCGCATACCGTATTGGTGGACTATGTGCCACAAGGTAAATCGTCCGGTAGCGGCAGTATCATCAACAATCCCCAATCCCATTGCTGGGTGACCCAGGATAAAAACCGTATGCGTCTTGTGGTCATGGAAAAGGGTGGAACTTTAATCATTCAATGTCTGGCTTGCACGGCGCAGTCAAAAACCATCACGGCCAGCTTTAAGTAGCGGGACTGTCTGCCTAAAAAAATCTATCTCGTTTTATATGAGACACTACACTATACACTAGCGCAAGGCCCTATCCATACGTAGTGCTTTGACAATAGCCGGAATCGAACCGATCAAATAGATGATGGCCCAAATCGCTGCTAGAATCGCCACCACAATGGCGGCGATATCATCGCTGATACTGACGAGAAAGCCGGGTACCAGGGCATGCAGGAAACTAATGATGATGGTGGCTACAAACGAGGTCAGCACCATAAGTAAAAAGGATTTAAAACCCAGGAAGCCCTGGTGGGCAAGCATCAGTAATATGACAAAGGCAAATTTAAAAGTCATGATGGTGGCCAGCATGGCCGCCGCATCACTTTTTGGAAAGCTTGCGTAAGCGCCCAAATAAATTAAAGTGCCGAAAGGCGGAGCCATAAACAGGCATACCATCAAGATCAGCAGGGCCAAAGCAATAAAAATCATCACAATGGCGGCAATTAAAATGATGAGTGATATAATAAATGTAAGAATGCCTTGAATACGTCCGTAAATGCGTTCTGGAATAATGAGTGTTGCAGCCATGGATAAAACCGAATATAGCAATAAACCGTCCAGCAAGGCCAGGTAGGGAATGCCGTAACCCGGTGCATCCACGCCTTCGGATGAAGCGCCGGAGCTGTTTAGTATAAAGGCTGTACCCAATTCAAGGAGAACCGTCAATACCATCAGGAAAATGGCAAAGATAAAAAAGGGTTTGCGCATGGAGTCCAGCATGGATCCCTCACCGGTATCAATAAAAACATGTTTCCTTAAGCGATTTAAAAGTAGCATGGCATGCATGCCGTGGCAAGCACATGAAGCTGCTCCAGCCCGGCTATTTCATAAATTTTCGACTGGGGCTCAGGGCTTGTGTTTCAGTGCGCGGACCGTCGAACGACGCGGGCAGACGTGGTACAAGGATGTGCCGTTTACGCGGCAAAGGATGCCGGCATGACGGTATGTTGAGCCCGGCGGGAGTCCATGGTACATGCTGCTAACCAAGCCCCGTAGTAGATCATAGAAGACCTATCCGGACTCCAGCCCGGCCATGCCTCATGCGGTGGCTTGCTACGATGCTGAATCGCCAGCACGCACTTGCGCCACCGCTTTGCGGTTGGTGCGCACTGCAGCGTCAGCATCTGGAAACCCCCGCGCCGACGTTGATGAAAATCGGACTAATTGATGCTATTTCCAGGCTGGCCGGTTAACCGAGCACGTCAATTCCCTTGTCCTGCAACATACCGATCAGGGTGATCAACGGTAATCCCATGATCGCGGTCGGATCGGCACTTTGCATCTTTTCAATAAGCGCGATACCTAAACGTTCTGTGCGGATACTGCCGGCACAATTATAGGGCCCATCCTTGACAAGATAGTTTTCGATCTGTGCCCGAGTTAAGGATTTAAACGTTACGTTGACCGGCACCACCGCCAGTTGGTATTGCCTGGTGTCGGTATCAAACAGGCAAAGTGCACTATGAAAAACCATGGTTTGTCCGCATGCCGCCTGCAATTGGGCGACTGCATCGTCATGGTCCGCGGGCTTGCCAAGTACACGCCCGTTAAGTTCGGCGACCTGGTCGCAGCCAATGACCAAAGCATCATTAAATTGTGTCGCCACGGCTTCGGCTTTTTGCAGCGCCAGCCGGCGAACCAGGTTGGGCGCATTTTCGCCGGGTTCGGCGGTTTCATCAATTTGCGGGTGGGCAATCGTGTACGCAAGATGCAATCGATCCAACAGGGACTTGCGAAACGGTGACGAGGAACCGAGTACCAGGATTTTATCGGCCATCATGGACCGTCGATTTCAATCAGGGCTTCATCGGGATTGACGGTATCGCCTTTGGCCACGTGCACGGCCGTTATCGCGCCGGAGACGGGTGCTTGTATTTCGGTTTCCATTTTCATCGCTTCGGTGACCAATAAAGGATCGCCTGCCTGCACGTCATCGCCGACGTTGACCAATACGTCCACAATGGTGCCGGGCATGCTGGTGGTGACATGGCCCGGCTTGGTTGCCCGTGGTCGTTGGCTGCCTGCCGCCGAATCGGCGACTTTCTGATGTACAGCACCCTGCTGGTTGTTCTGGCCGGGCAACTCCTGCAATGTTTCCAGCATGATTTCTTCCTGAATACCGTCCACGTTAACAAAAAAAGCCCGTTTGGTTTGCATGGGATGGCCGGTCCCCGTAATACGGATATGGTAAGTTTCACCGTGCAGGGTGGCATTAAATTCCACCGGCACCGGCCCACGCTGTTCCGTGCTGATCAGTGGTTCCAAGGGTTCAGGCGTCAACGTACCAAGTTTCCGCTGATCGAGAAATTCGCGTCCCACATCGGGAAACATGGCGTATGTCAGCACATCTTCTTCGTTGTCTGCCAAGTCGCCGATATCCGCACGCAAGCGAACCAGTTCCGGGGACAGTAAATCCGCCGGCCGGCAGTCAATGGGTTCTTCTTTTCCGATGGCCTTTTGCCGGACTTCCGTATTGATTTCGCCGGGTGCGCGACCGTACTTGCCCTGCAGGTAACGTTTTACCTCGTTGGTGATGGTATTATAGGGTTCACCGGTTATTACATTCAAAACCGCCTGAGTGCCGACGATCTGTGAGGTGGGTGTCACCAGGGGTGGGTAGCCCAGGTCGTGGCGAACCCGGGGCACTTCGTCCAGCACGTCATGCATTTTTTCCAACGCACCCTGTTCCCGTAATTGATTCGAGAGATTGGAAATCATGCCGCCGGGCAGTTGGTTGATTTGGACACGGATGTCCTGGCCGGTAAAGGCACTTTCAAACTGATGGTACTTTTTACGGACTTCCTTAAAGTGTTGGGATATTTCCAGCAACTTGTTCAGGTCCAGTCCAGTGTCATATTCGGTATCACGAAACGCGGCCACCAAACTTTCCGTCGACGGGTGGCTGGCACCGTCAGCGAACGAGGATATGGCGGTATCGATATGGCGGCAGCCGTTTTCCACCGCTTTGTAATGGCAGATGGAAGACAGCCCGGAAGTGGCGTGGGAATGAAGTTGGACGGGAATATTTACGGCTTTGACTAATGCGGCGATCAATTCCGTGCAGGCCGCCGGCGTCAGCAGTCCGGCCATGTCCTTGACAGCAATGCTGTCACAGCCAAGATCTTGTAGTTGTTTGGCCAGTTTGACGAATTGCGCCACGTTGTGTACAGGGCTGGTGGTATAGGAAATCGCCCCTTGAGCATGTTTATGGTGTTTTTTAACTTCCCGAACGGCCAGTTCCATATTGCGAACGTCATTGAGTGCGTCAAAAATCCTGAATACATCAATGCCGTTGCCGGCGGACAGTTCGACAAATTTACTCACAACGTCATCGGAGTAGTGACGGTACCCCAACAGGTTTTGACCACGTAACAGCATCTGTAACCGGGTATTGGGTAGTGCCTTGCGCAATTGACGCAGGCGTTCCCAAGGGTCTTGCTTAAGAAACCGCAGGCAGGAGTCGTATGTAGCTCCGCCCCAGCATTCCAATGACCAATAACCGACCGCGTCCAACTGGGGACAAATGCTCAGCATATCCTCGGTACGCATGCGCGTCGCGATTAAACACTGGTGAGCATCCCTTAGTATTGTGTCGGTAATATAAACGTGCGCCATGCTTACTCCTAAAGTCCTAAGTGCGCTGCTACGGCGGCGGCGATAACCGCTGCTTTGGATTGCGGCGGAATCGGGCTGGTGTAGTTAACCAGTTCCGGGTGGGATTCGACAAAGCTGGTGTCGAAATTGCCGCTGCGAAAATCCGGATGTTTTAGTATCTCCAAATAATACGGGATGGTAGTTTTGACACCAAATACGCTCATGTCGCTTAATGCACGGCGTGACCGGTTGACCAGTTGATCCCATGTCAGCGCCCAAACAATTAGTTTGGCACACATGGAATCATAATAGGGTGGAATTTCATAGCCTGTATAAATAGCACTGTCGGTGCGCACGCCGGGACCGCCTGGCGCAAAATAGCGCGTGATGCGACCGAAACTGGGCAGGAAATCATTGGTTGGGTCTTCTGCGTTGATACGCAGTTCCATGGCTTGCCCGCGGTATTGGATGTCCTGCTGGCTGAATCGCAAAGGCAGTCCGGCGGCGATGCGTATTTGCTCCTGGACAATGTCAACACCGGTAATGGCTTCCGAGATGGTATGTTCCACCTGCAGGCGGGTATTCATTTCCATAAAATAAAACTGGCCGTCTTCAGCAAGTAAAAATTCCACGGTGCCGGCGTTTTCGTAACCAACCGCCTGCGCTGCGCGCACCGCCATGGTTCCCAGCCATTGGCGTTGTTCGTCACTGAGCTGAGGGGAAGGTGCGATCTCAATGAGCTTCTGATGGCGGCGTTGAATGGAACAATCCCGTTCATATAAGTGCACCACATTGCCATGTTGATCGGCCAGTATTTGTACTTCCAGGTGGCGGTGATTGACGATGCATTTTTCCATAAACACTTCGGCGCTGCCGAATGCCTTGGTGGCTTCGGAGACCACCTGCGGGTAATGCTTCTTAAGTTCCTGTTCGTTATTGCAACGGCGTATACCGCGCCCACCACCTCCGGAGGTGGCTTTTAACATGACCGGATAGCCGATCTTAGCGGCACAGCCAACTGCTTCGTCGAGGTTTTGCAGGTTGCCTTCGCTGCCGGGAGTTACCGGGACCCCGGCCTTGATCATAGAAGCCCTGGCCGCGGTTTTGTCTCCCATGCTACGAATCACGATGCTGCGTGGGCCGATAAAACGAATGCCTCGGCGGGCGCAGATATCCGCAAGCTGGGGATTTTCAGACAAAAAGCCGTATCCCGGATGCAAGGCGTCGCAACAAGAGGCGACCGCCAGATTGACGATACGGTGGGCATTGAGATAGCCGGCAACACTTTCAGGGCCTAGATTGTAGGCTTCATCGGCTTTCTTAACGTGCAGGGCGTGACGGTCGGCATCGGTGTAAACAGCCACTGAACGGATACCCATTTCTGCGCATGCCCGTGCTATGCGTACTGCGATTTCCCCGCGATTGGCAATAAGTACTTTTCTTATCAATAGGTTGCAATCCTGTGTTTGGTTTGGCGGTTGACCCGGTGCGCATGGAATAGGTCTGTAAAAAATAAGGAAAATTTTTGACAGTTTTCCCCATTCGCTATATGATTCGCGCCTTATGTTAAAACGACTACCTGCCTTCGTCGAGCCTGTTCGCTATGCCGAGGAGGGCAGAAGCCTTATCGGCGAGATCAACATTGCCAATATGGATCGGCTAAAGGAATATTTAAGCAGGCCCGAGGCTACGGTCAGGGTCTCGCTGGAGTTCGGTGTGGATGCCCTTAAGCAGAAATATCTACAGGGGGAATGTCACACCGAGCTTTGGATGCAATGCCAGCGTTGTTTGCAGGATATCCTGGAACCGGTGCACGCGCAATTTTGTTTGGGCCTGGTCACCAACGAGGAACAGGTGGAATTATTGTCGTCGGTCTATGACACGTTATGGGACAGTCATAAACCCATTAAACTTAGTGGGATATTGGAAGACGAATTAATACTGGCGTTACCGATTGTCGCGCACCACCCAGAAGGTGGATGCGAATTAGTTAATCCGGTCGCCGATCCGCAAACCGGACCGGTTGATGAGGGCGATGAAAAAGCAAATCCGTTTGCCGTTTTGAAGCGATTGAATAGCACGGAATAACTGGACGATCGCGGCGAGTCATTTATCAGGAGAAAACCATGGCGGTACCACAAAGACGTACATCTTCAGCACGGCGTAATCAACGTCGCGGTCACGACAAGTTGAAATCTTCTACCTTGTCAACCGATCAAACCACGGGCGAAATCCATCGCCGTCACCATCTTACGCCTGACGGTTTTTATCGTGGCCGGAAGGTGCTGGAAAATAAAGAGTAGACCTTGGCCGTTACGGTTGCTCTGGACACCATGGGCGGGGACCATGGCGCCGACATCGTTATTCCCGCAGCACTCACGGCACTGGGCAACGATCCGGAATTGTGCCTGATTTTGGTGGGCGTGGAAGACGTTCTGCGCGAAACCTTGAAAAAGCATAAAGCCAGCGAATCATCCCGCCTGACGATTGTGCACGCCTCGCAAACGGTCGCCATGGATGAAGCACCGGCACTGGCCTTGCGAACAAAAAAAGATTCCTCCATGCGGGTTGGCATCAACCTGGTTAAAAACGGAGAAGCGCAAGCGTGCGTTAGTGCGGGCAATACGGGCGCGCTGATGGCGACGGCTCGATTTGTTTTGCGCATGCTGCCGGGCATCGACCGTCCCGCTATCCTCGCTGCCTTACCAACCATGAAGGGTTATACCCATGTGTTGGATCTGGGGGCGAATATCGATACCCGGGCCGACCATCTATACCAGTTCGCGGTTATGGGTGCGGAAGTAGTTAAAGCGGTGGAAAATATCGACCGGCCCAGTGTTGGTCTGTTAAATATCGGCGAGGAAGAGATCAAAGGCAATGAAACCGTCAAAGAAGCTGCAAAAATGCTTATGCAAAGCGATCTCAATTATATCGGTTACCTGGAAGGTGATGATATCTACCGAGGCGCGGCCGATGTGGTGGTGTGTGACGGTTTTGTGGGTAATGTGGCTTTGAAAACCAGTGAAGGCGTTGCGGAGATGGTGCGGCATTTCCTGCGACAAGAATTCAATGCCAGCCTGTGGAGGCGTTTAGTGGCAAAATTGGCCATGCCCGTGTTGCGTGCATTTCGTGATAAAATCGATGGCCGACATTACAACGGCGCCAGTTTGGTGGGATTGCAAGGTATCGTGATCAAAAGCCACGGCGGAGCAGATGCCCTGGCATTTGCCAATGCCATCAAAGTTGCGAAATTGGAAGTTATCAAGGCGGTACCACGAAACATCAGCACCCAACTCGAGAGTCGACTTATGGCGAAGAACTGTTGAAATTTTCACGCATCATTGGCACAGGGTCTTACCTGCCGGAACGAATTTTGACCAACGCCGAGTTGGAAAAGATGGTGGATACGACCGACCAGTGGATTCGGGATCGCACCGGCATTGGTGAACGACGCGTCGCCGCCGATGATCAATCCACCGTGGATTTGGCCGAGCAAGCAGCCCGACAGGCCATGCAGGCCGCCGGTATTACGGCGTCGGATATCGATTTAATTATTGTCGCCACCACCACGCCCGACCGGGTGTTTCCAAGCACGGCGTGTTTGTTGCAGCAGCGCCTTGACATACACGGTTGCGCGGCATTTGACCTGCAGGCAGTCTGTACCGGTTTTATCTATGGCTTGGCCACGGCCAACCAGTTTATTCGCGGTGGGGCTTACAAGACGGTTTTGGTGGTCGGCGCGGAAACAACGTCCCGAATCGTGGACTGGACTGATCGCGGCACCTGTGTGCTGTTCGGTGACGGCGCCGGTGCGGTAATTCTGGCGGCCAGTGACAGCGCGGGAATATTATCCTCTCATCTGCATGCCGACGGTAGTTATGAAAATTTATTGACCGTACCGTTTGGGGTATCGCACGGTTATGAAAAACTATTAAAGCGCGAAGCGTACATCCAAATGCAGGGAAATGAAGTCTTTAAAGTGGCAGTCAATACGTTAAATCGCATTGTCGATGAAACCCTGAGCCATAACCAGATGGAAAAATCCGATATCGATTGGTTGATTCCCCACCAGGCCAATATCCGCATCATTGCCGCCACGGCCCGTAAACTCCAATTGTCCATGGACAAAGTGGTGGTCACGGTTGACAGACACGGTAATACCTCGGCCGCATCCGTGCCGTTGGCCCTGGATACGGCCGTTCGCGACGGCCGTATCCAGCCGGGGCAGACATTATTGCTTGAGGCGTTCGGCGGCGGTTTTACCTGGGGTTCGGTGTTGTTGAAATGGTAAGCAGTCATGGCTAAACGATTTGCATTGGTTTTTCCGGGCCAGGGTGCGCAGTCCTTGGGTATGTTGGCGGAATTGGCTGCCTCGCACAAAGGTATACAGCAGACTTTCGCCGAGGCGTCCGAGGTTTTGGGGCGTGACCTTTGGGCGTTATGCCAGCAGGGCCCACGGCACGACATCGATCGTACCGAACTTACCCAGCCGTTGATGTTAACGGCGGGAATTGCGGTGTGGCGGTTGTGGCAGGCATTGGGCGGTGACAGTCCGGTGGTTATGGCCGGCCATAGTTTGGGTGAATATACTGCCTTGACCGCCGCGCAAAGCATGGAGTTTGCCGACGCCTTGCGCCTGGTCAGCGAGCGTGGCCGGCTGATGCAAAAAGCCGTTCCGGAAAATGAAGGTGCCATGGCTGCGGTTTTGGGTTTGGCGGATGAAAAAGTCATTGCGGTATGTGAGCAGGCGGCACAAGGGGCGGTGGTTGAGGCGGTAAACTTCAACTCCCCCGGTCAAGTGGTCATTGCCGGTCAGCGCCAGGCGGTGGAACGGGCGGCCGATGCAGCCAAGCAAGCCGGCGCCAAACGCGCCATGCTATTGTCGGTCAGCGTACCATCCCATTGCGCATTGATGCAGCCCGCGGCTGACGAATTACGTCACAAGCTTGACCAAACGCCGGTATTTCCACCGCATACCCCGGTGGTTAACAACGTGGATGTGCGCTCGGTCACCGAGCCTGAGGACATTCGTGATGCCCTGGCCCGGCAATTGTACCGGCCGGTACGCTGGGTTGAAACGATTGATCACATGGCACGGCAGAATATCGACTTATTTTTAGAATGTGGTCCGGGCAAAGTATTGACCGGATTGGATAAGCGTATCGCCAAAAACTGTCAACATATGGTTATGGGGACACCGATAGCCATGGAAGAAGCTTTAAAACACGTGCGGGAGTAGGTCATGTCCAGTGAATCGACCAGTCGAGTTGTATTAGTGACCGGTGCCAGCCGAGGTATTGGCAAAGCCATTGCGTTGGGACTGGCCTCCCACGGTGCGGTGGTAGCGGGCACCGCCACCTCCGAGCAGGGTGCACAGGCTATCGGCGATTATTTATCCGAGCACAACGGTCAAGGTTTTGTCATGGATGTGACCTCGCCGGAATCCGTGGAAGCCGCGCTTGCTCGGATCAAGGAAACTTTGGGTGATCCGCTTGTGCTGATCAACAATGCCGGCATTACCCGTGACAACTTGCTGATGCGGATGAAAGCCGACGAGTGGAATGACATAATCACAACCAATTTGAATGCCGTGTTTCACCTGTCCCGTCTTTGTATCAAGGCGATGGTCAAGGCCAGATACGGTCGTATTATCACAATCTCCTCGGTGGTCGGCGTAACCGGCAATGCCGGACAGTGCAACTACGCTGCGGCCAAAGCCGGTGTGATTGGTTTTAGCAAGGCGCTGGCCCGGGAGGTTGGTGCGCGTAATATCACGGTCAATACCGTAGCACCGGGATTTATTGATACCGATATGACCCGAGCATTGTCTGACCAACAGCGTAAGCATTTGTTGGGTGACATTCCACTCAATAGGCTGGGGCAGGTCGAAGAGGTGGCCGCGGCCGTGCGCTTTCTGGCGTCGGAGCAAGCGGGATATATCACCGGGCACACCCTGCATATTAACGGTGGTATGTATATGGCATAAGCCCGCGCGACCCCAAAAATACCATAATAAAATATGGTTAGTAACGTAACGTTTTGATTTTTAAGTGAAAAATAACACATCAGCTAGGTATAGCATCTGGCAAGGGTTTTCACTACAATAGGCGGCTTGAGTAATCTGCCTTAATTGGGAGGATATAGATACAATGAGTACTGTGGAAGAACGCGTCAAGAAAATTGTGGTTGAACAGTTGAATGTTAAAGAAGAAGAGGTGGGCACTAACGCATCGTTTGTGGAGGATCTTGGCGCAGACTCCTTGGACACTGTTGAGTTGGTGATGGCTTTGGAAGAGGAGTTTGAATGTGAAATTCCCGATGAAGAGGCTGAAAAAATCACCACCGTGCAACAGGCCATCGACTATATTAAATCTCACACCAACTGAGCTCCAAACCCTCCCTCACCAGGCAGCAGTTAAGTGCGCCATTAAAATTCAATGCTAATAATCGTTGTGATTTACGTGAATTTTAAAGGTAGCTCTTTTCATGCTACATGAAAGGCGACCGACCATTATCGATCGGGCCTGGAAAGTGGAGCCCGCAACGTATCGTAAGACTAGGTGAATGGGCGTATGTGAGTTTTTGCATAGCGCCCAGCGAATGATAGAGCGGAAGAATTAAAGGATAGTGTATTGTCAAAGAGACGTGTCGTAGTCACTGGATTAGGTATGGTGTCACCGCTGGGTTTGACGGTGGACGAGAGTTGGCAGGCATGTTTGGCCGGCAAGAGCGGCATTGCGCCGGTTTCCCATTTTGACGTGTCGGCGTTTTCAGTACGTATCGGCGGCTCGGTTAAAGGTTTCCATGTCACTGATTATATCAATGCCAAAGATGCAAAAAAAATGGATGCCTTTATTCATTACGGCGTTGCCGCCGGCACCGAAGCGATAAAGGATGCCGGTCTGCAGGTCAATGATGAAAATTCGCACCGCATCGGTGTGGCTATCGGCTCGGGAATCGGCGGCGTGCCGGGTATCGAGCGGGGATATGATGCTTATCTGAAAGGCGGTCCAAGAAAAATATCGCCGTTTTTTGTGCCGGCCAATATCATCAACATGATTTCCGGGCATCTTTCCATCATGTTTGGGTTACGCGGCCCCAATATTGCCGTGGTGACTGCGTGTACGACAGGTACCCACAATATTGGTGAAAGTGCGCGAATGATCGAATACGGCGATGCGGACGTGATGGTTGCCGGCGGTGCGGAGATGGCTACCTCGGCAACGGGATTGGGCGGATTTGCATCCGCAAGGGCGTTGTCAACCCGCAACGATGAACCGGAAAAAGCCAGCCGCCCCTTTGACGTCGATCGCGATGGATTTGTTCTAAGCGACGGGGCCGGTGTCATGGTTCTTGAGGAATACGAATGTGCAAAAAAACGCGGTGCACGAATCTATGCCGAACTGAGCGGCTATGGTGTCAGCGGAGACGCATATCATATGACCGCGCCACCGGAAAATGGCGAAGGCGCCGCCCGTTGTATGGAAAATGCCATACGTAATGCAGGTCTCAACGTGCAAGACGTGCAATACATTAATGCCCACGGAACATCCACCAAGGTCGGGGATATCGCCGAAACCCGAGCAATCAAGAGCGTGTTCGGCAGTCATGCAGACCGTGTCGTTGTCAGCTCGACCAAGTCCATGACCGGTCACATGCTTGGGGCGACGGGAGCTGTCGAGGCCATATTCAGTGTATTGGCTATACGCGACAAGGTTATTCCACCCACCATCAACCTGGAAAATCCCGATCCACAATGTGATTTGGACTATACGCCGGAAGGCGCCCGGGAAATGCCTGTTCGCCATGCCATGTCCAATTCATTTGGTTTTGGCGGGACCAATGCAAGCCTGGTTTTCAGTCGTATCGAGTAGTCACCACAAACACCGAATTCAAAGTATCCATGCCGGGGGAGCGTTGAGATGAGCACCACGCTTTACCGGCAAGACCGCCAGGCCAGCGTTGACCTGTTATGCTTGCACGAACAAAACCCTCAACGTTATCCATTTCTTCTACAGTCCGCCCTGCATGATGATCAACACCGTTACGACATCCTGTTTGCCTTTCCCGGTCAACGACTTGAACTGCATGGTAACCATCGTCTGCAATTCAAGGGTGACATTATCGGTGGAGATTTTCTGGCGTATTTGGGTGCTTGGTGGCGCCGAGAGAAGGTCCAGGCGCCCGAGCAAGCCCTTGGCCTTCCGTTTTGGGGGGGCTGGTTTTTTTTCCTGGGATACGAGGTTGCCGGTCAAATTGAGCCGACATTGCCATTGGCCTACGATGACCGGCTGCCAATTGCCGCAGCAGTTCGTATACCTGCGACGCTTATTTTCGATCGCCAATGCTGTTCGCTGACCGCGATTGCCGAGCAACCGGCCATGCTTGACACCATGCTTGCCGATCTGGATGCCGCGCCGCGCATCGAAAAGACCAACCGGCAGCGTATATTGTTACTGGAAGAGCCTCCACAGCGCTATTTACAGTCAGTACAGCGAATCAAGGCGTATATATTGGCCGGTGATGTGTTTCAGGTAAATCTGTCCAGGTTGTGGGAGGGCAGGAGCGAAAGGGCGATAAACAGTTGCCAGTTATACAGACAGCTTAGAGAGAGCAATCCTGCTCCTTACGCGGGAATCGCCGCATTCGGCGGGACGACCATTGTAAGCTCTTCTCCCGAGCGATTGGTCAGGGTGCGGGGATCGGTAGTTGAGACACGACCTATAGCCGGGACAAGGCCCAGAGGGGGTTCCAGCTCCCGGGACCGGGCATTGGCAGACGAGCTACTGTTACATCCAAAGGAAATAGCCGAGCATATCATGTTGATTGATTTAGAACGTAATGATCTGGGCAGAATATGTCGACCAGGCAGTGTGCAGGTCAATGAGATGATGGCTTTGGAGACCTACGCCCATGTGCATCACATTGTATCCAATGTACGGGGTGAATTGCGCGATGATGCGGCACCGGATACGGTTTTGAGGGCGGTTTTCCCCGGTGGTACCATCACTGGATGTCCTAAAGTGCGTACCATGGAAATTATCGATGAATTGGAAAAGGGTCCTCGTGGCGCCTATACGGGCAGCCTCGGATACCTAAATCGTGATGGAAGTTTAGACTCTAACATACTGATTCGCAGTATAGTGTGCCATGGGAATGATCTGTGGCTTCGCACCGGCGCGGGCATCGTTGCCGACTCCGAGCCGGACAAAGAACTGGCAGAAACCCGCGCCAAAGCCAAAGGCCTGCGGTTGGCGTTATAATGATCGGCGGAAAAGAGACGACAATTTAAGAGTGAGTACGCGACGGACTTTGGTCATGCTCAATAGAGTGATAAAATTACTGGTGTTAACCATCCTTTTGATCGGCATCGGCGGCGGTTGGCTGGCCTATGATATCGATCGTTATGCCAACAGCCCCATTATAATCCTGGCTGAAAAAGCCTATGTTATAAAACCCGGTACCAGCGTCAAGGCACTGGCAAAAGACCTTGCAAGCCAGGGCGTGCTGGAGAAGCCCCTTTATTTTGAGTGGTATGCTCGTGCCACGCAGATGGCGTTAAAAATCCAGGCCGGAGAGTATTTGCTCAAACCCGGCACCACGCCGAAACAGTTGTTAACTATTTTTAATCAAGGCGATGTCACCCAATACGCGTTAACTGTGGTGGAAGGCTGGACATTTAAGCAGATGTTACAGGCTATTGAGCGAGAAAGTAATATCAAAAGCACATTGAAGGGCTTGAGCCGTGAGAAAATTATGGAGCGTCTGGGCATGCCGGGTAAGCATCCTGAAGGGTTGTTTTATCCGGATACCTATTATTTTCCGCTCGGCGATACCGATGTCAATTTTCTCAAACGCGCCTATCAACGCATGGATGAAGTGTTAAAAAAGGCCTGGCAGCAGCGGGATGTGGGTCTGCCGTATAAAACAGCCTATGATGCGCTGATCATGGCGTCTATCGTGGAAAAGGAAACCGCCGCACCCAACGAGCGCAATGCGATCGCCGGGGTTTTTGTGCGCCGCTTGCAAAAACGTATGCGACTGCAGACCGATCCAACGGTCATTTATGGGTTGGGCGACGCCTATGACGGCAATATCCGGCGCAGGGACCTGAAAAATCCTCATCCCTATAACACCTATGTGCATCGCGGTTTACCGCCGACGCCAATCGCACTGCCCGGCAAAGATGCCATTTACGCGGCACTTCATCCCAAGCCGGGTAAAGACCTGTATTTCGTGGCGCGCGGCGACGGCAGCCACTATTTCTCCGCAACGCTTGAAGAACACAATCGTGCCGTGGCGAAATATCAATTGAAAAGACGGCGACGCTAAAGCCCATGACCGGACGATTTATTACCCTGGAAGGCATCGAAGGAGCCGGTAAATCCACCACAATTCCGTTCCTGGAAGCATTGATCAAGTCCCGAGGGCATGACGTCGTCGTGACTCGTGAGCCCGGTGGTACACCGATCGGCGAAAAAATACGCGATATTCTGTTGGCGGATCATTCGATCACAAGCATGGCTGAATTGTTGCTTGTTTTTGCGGCCAGAGCGCAACATCTCGACGAGATCATCAAGCCGGCGCTTGAACGCGGTCAGTGGGTTGTGTGTGACCGTTTTACCGATGCCAGTTACGCCTACCAAGGTGGCGGTCGGGGCATGGCAATGGAATGGATTGGCCAACTGGAAAACATGGTCCAGCAATCGCTGCGCCCTGACCTATGCCTATTGTTTGATTTACCCGTTGAGGTGGGTTTGACACGGGCAAGAAACCGCAGTGAAGCTGACCGCTTTGAACGCGAACGTGGGGAATTTTTCCTGCGTGCCCGGCAGGTGTATCTTGAGCGCGCTCACGCTCAAGCCTATCCCTACGCCGTCATTGATGCCGCCCGATCTCCCAAATCCGTTACAGAACAAGTCGCCTCGGCGCTGAATTTTAGCTGAATTAGTGGTTCCGAAGACAAAACAGGTATAATGGCCGGCCAATGTGTCAGCCACTATCGTTATAATACGGAGGTAATCGTCGGTGCCCGTACATCAGGACCGAGTAGTTTCAGGTATGCGACCTACGGGAAAATTGCATTTAGGTCACTATCACGGTGTGTTAAAAAACTGGCTGAAATTGCAGCACGAGTTCGAATGCTTCTTTTTTGTCGCCGATTGGCATGCTTTGACCACGCACTACGAAGACCCAAAAGTCATTGCCGAGAGTGTATGGGATATGTGCATCGATTGGCTGGCGGTAGGTGTCAATCCCGGTTCAGCGAAGCTCTTTATCCAATCGCGGGTGTTTGAGCATGCCGAACTGCATTTGCTTCTTTCCATGATTACCCCGTTGAGCTGGCTGGAGCGGGTGCCCAGTTACAAAGATCAGCAAAGCAAGTTGCGAGAAAAAGATCTAAGCACCTACGGGTTTCTTGGATACCCCGCATTACAGTCCGCCGATATTCTAATCTACCGGGCATCTCAGGTGCCGGTTGGCGAGGACCAGGTATCGCATGTGGAACTGACCCGTGAAATTGCCCGGCGATTTAATCATTTGTATGGCAAAGATCCTGGCTTCGAGGAAAAAGCTGAGCAGGCGATCAAAAAAATCGGTAAAAAAAATGCCAAACTGTATAAGGATTTACGTAAACGCTTTCAGGAGCAGGGTGATGAACAAGCCCTGAAAACCGCGCATGCATTATTGAGTACCCAGCAAAACATTACCCTGGATGAGCGGGAACGATTATTCGGCTATTTGGAGGGCGGCGGTAAAATTATTTTACCGGAGCCACAGGCATTGTTACCGATGCGGCAAAAATGCCGGGCTTGGACGGACAAAAAATGTCCAAGTCCTACGACAATACGATCGCTTTGCGCGAAGATCCCCTGCAAGTGGAGAAAAAATTATTAACCATGCCGACCGACCCGGCGAGAGTGCGGCGCAATGATGTGGGGGATCCGAAAAAGTGTCCGGTGTGGCAATTACATCAGGTTTATTCCAATGATGACGTACGTGATTGGGTTTTCCAGGGTTGCACCACGGCCGGCATTGGTTGTATCGACTGCAAAAAACAAGTGGTGGAGAAAGTGTTGCAGGAGTTAAAACCCATTCAGGCGAGGGCCAAGGAATTTGAAGAAGACCCCAATTTGGTTCGAACAATTATTGCCGAGGGTTGCGAGGAAGCGCGCAACGTGGCTCGCGAGACCATGGAGGAGGTGCGTGCCGCCATGGGGTTGAATTTTCGCTGATGAGCACACCGGAACTTGTCCACAACCCAACGTCAAATGATGATGGAAAACCCATTGCCGTGGTGTCCGGTCAGCCTTACCTGTTGCTTCCCCAGGATTTGTATATTCCTCCTGACGCCTTGGAAGTTTTTTTGGATGCGTTTGAGGGACCGCTGGATCTACTGCTTTACCTGATAAAGAAGCAAAACCTGGATATTCTCGATATTCCCATAGCTGAAATCACCCGTCAGTATATTGAGTATGTTGAGATCATGAAGGATCTTAAACTGGAGTTAGCGGCGGAATATCTGGTCATGGCCGCGATGCTGGCGGAAATTAAGTCGCGTATGCTGTTGCCGAAACCGGTTGGAACCCAAGAGGATGAAGCGGATCCCCGCGCCGAACTGGTAAGGCGCCTGCAGGAATATGAGCGCTATAAACAAGCTGCCGAAGATATCGATGGACTGCCGCGGCTTGGCAGGGATGTTTCGACCGTACTGATTGAAATCACCGATCGGCAGGTGCGAAAAAAATTGCCCGAATGTCGGCTCGATGATCTGTTGTCCGCGTTTAGAGACGTTTTAAAACGGGCGCAAATGTTCACCCACCATCAAGTGCAAATGGAACCGTTGTCCGTTCGCGAGCGTATGTCGGAATTGCTGGCCAAACTCCACCATGAACAGTTCACCGAGTTTACCCAGCTGTTTTCCCGTGATGAAGGGCGTATGGGTGTGGTTGTGAGTTTTTTGGCCATACTGGAGTTGGTCAAGGAAACCTTGATCGAGTTGGTGCAAAATGAACCTTTCGGCCCCATTTATTTACGTACGCTGATCTCATAGCACAGGAAATCCATGGAAAAAGCGCATTTGAAAAATATTGTAGAAGCGGTGTTGTTGGCAGCGGAAAGCCCGCTTACGGTGGATGGTTTGCTGAAACTGTTTGATGAGCCACCGTCGCGTGGCGAAGTAAAAGACGTTTTGCTGGCATTGCAGTCGGACTATACCGGTCGCGGAATCGAACTTATTGAAGTGAGCACCGGCTATCGAATTCAGACCCGGTCACAGGTGTCCACCTGGGTGAGTCGTCTTAGGGAAGAAAAGCCGGCCCGCTACACCCGCGCATTTTTGGAAACCTTGGCCCTGATCACCTACCGACAGCCTGTAACCCGGGCGGAAATAGAAGATATTCGCGGCGTCTCCGTAAACGCCAATATCATTCGATCGCTACAGGACCGTAATTGGGTGCGTGTCGTTGGTCACAAAGATGTACCTGGAAAACCGGAGTTACTGGCGACGACTCGTGAATTCCTTGACTATTTCAATCTTCAAAGCCTGGAAGATCTACCCAGTTTGATGGATATTCAGGACATGGAAATGGTGGAAGCCAAGGCCAGGGAAATACCGGGTTTGTTTGATCAATTGCCTGGCGAATCGGCTCAGGAAGATGATGGAGCGCCACAAGCCGGCGGTGATGCGGATCCCGCACTTTTGGAGCATGCTGATAGCAAGGCAGTGGAAATATCGGAAAGTGAAATCATCGGTGAAAGCAATCAAGACGGCGCTGACCGACTAGAGAAGACAAACACTTCCATCGATGCAAAAATCTTAGAAGACACTCAAGATAGCAGCGCTCTCGCGGACACGATGATCGGAAACAGCGAGTTCGTCATAGCTGAAACGCTTGGTTCCGAATTTATGGAAAGCGAAGCGGTCGAAGACGACAACATCGAGGATAAAGCCGTCGAGGATGAAGCCGTCGAGGATGAAGCCGTCGAGGATAAAGCCGTCGAGGATGAAGCCGTAGAGGATGAAGC
>Ga0114931_10000796_pt1 | contig 39354 bp, 39 predicted proteins | sample 2SBtaG_FD_89579 | JGI IMG/M metagenome (GOLD analysis project Ga0114931, IMG submission 89579) | Deep subsurface microbial communities from Kolumbo volcano to uncover new lineages of life (NeLLi) - 2SBTROV14_V59a metaG | ecosystem: Environmental > Aquatic > Marine > Volcanic | place: Kolumbo... | reverse complement strand
GCGGCCCAGGCTGGTGGGCACCACCGCCTTCAGCACCCCGAAGTTCACGACGTACAGGCTGCTCGCGTCACGATCCGCCTCGAACAACACCTGCCCCGGCGCCAACGTCCGGGTCGGGAGAGCGAGGGTCTCGGGAACGGGTGCTGCCGGTTCACAGGCGGATGGGTGGAGGGTAGGGGCCTTGAGGGTCGACATGATGCCTCCCTTCGCCGGCTGCCGCATCCCTCGCATCGCAAGGCGAGGGGGCCGGCCGGAACCGTAGGATCGCGCTACGGGAAACTGCGCGATAGGCGGTCGAGCGCGTCGATCGCCGGCGCATAGTTGGGGTCGGCGGTGCGCGCGGACCGGTAGTTCGTCTCGGCCTGGCCGACGTTTCCGAGCTTCTCGTAGACCTGTCCGAGACGATAGAACGCCTCGACGTAGGCCGGCGACCCGGGGCGCGCGCCGCCGGGGTCGGTCGCCTCGAACACGTCGATGGCGCCGTTCAGCTTCTGGATCGCATCCTGGTAGCGCCCCAGGTAGATGAGGATCCTTCCCTGGTCGAGCAGCGGCCACATCGTCGTCTTCCCGACGTCGGTGCCGGCCGCGGCCTGGAAGGCCTGCAGCGCTTCGTCGAAAGAGCCCGCCTGCCAGGCGGCGCGCCCCCAGTCCATGGCGTAGATGTAGTCCTGCGTACGCTCGAATGCCGTGTGCAGCGGCGTCAGGGCCGCCGAGGGATCGCCCTCGGCCGCCTTCAGCAGGCCGCTCAGGTGGAGGTACCGGGGGTCCATCTCCCCTTGGACGAGCTTCGTGGTCGCATCGAGTTGCGTCTGCGCACCGGACACGTTACCGGTCAGGTAGAGCGCCTCCGCGTAGAGGAAGTGCGCGTTCGGCCGGTCCGGGTAGGTCTTGACCAGCTCCGGCCCGTTCAGTTGGGCGGCGGAGTTGTAGTACCCGCGGTCGAGCAGGTCCTGCATCTGGTTGAACGCGCTCTGGGCGAACGCCAGCGGCAGGCACAGCACGACGAGGATGGGTGCGAACCGAAGCACGCCCTCACGATAGCGCGAGCGCATGAGGAATGCTTAACCGTGCATGTGGAGCGCGAGCCAGTCCAGGCCCGCCTCGGCGCGCCGCACGAGCTCCGCCACGGCGTCGGGATCGGGCCGTCGCGCCGCGAGCGCGAGGTCGACGAGGCGGCGCGGGTCGACCGGGTGCCGGAACGCGGGGGCGTGCGCATCGTCCAGGAACCCTGCGACCTTCGGGTCGTAGACGAGGCCGGCGAACCCGACGCCGGCGCGCGCCGCGAGGATGAGGCCGTGCAGGCGCGCGGACAGGACGTAGCGAGCGCCTGCGAGGTGCCGCAGCGCCTCCTCGGGCGTCGCGGGCGCGAGGTGCCGGGCGTGCGCGGATGCCGCGATGCGCTCGCACGCCGGCGCGTCCTCGCGTTCGTGGAACGCCAGCGTCACGACCCGGTGGCCGGCGTCGTGCAGCAACCTGCCTGCCTCTGCGAGGGCCGCGTTGAGATCGTCGTGGCCCGCTCGGGGTACGAGCACCACCGCGCCTTCGTCGTCGGCTGGTGCGGGAACGTCGAGCAGCAGCGCGGGGTCGGCCACGCGCTCCGCGGACAGCCCGATCGAGCGGAGCAGTGCGGCCGACGGTGCGTCGCGCACCGCCAGCGGCAGCCCCTCCAGGGCGCGCCCCACACGCCGCCGGCCCGCCTCGCCGAGGGGCCCCACCGACTGCCCGTACACCACCACGCGCTTGCCGAGGGCCCTGGCGAGACCGATCACCGCCAGATAGTAACGCAGGCTGCGTTGGCTGCTACGGTCCTGCAGCAGGCCGCCGCCGCCCGAGACGAGCACGTCGCAACGTGCGAGGGCGGGCAGCAACCCCCCGTAGCGGTGGGCGGCGGCGACACCGTGCCGTCCACGGGTGGCGGCCGGGTCGCCCGAGAGCACCACCGGCTCGATGCCGCGCTCCTTCAGACCGCGGACGAGCCCGGAGAGGAGCGCCTCGTCGCCGAGGTTGCCGTAGCCGTAGTAGCCGCTCAGGAGGGCGCGCACCGCAGCGAACGGCCGTTCAGGCGTTGCCGGTGTCGCCTGGGCTCGTCAGCCAGGCGCGGCCGAGGGCCACGACCCCCCGCAGGATCGGTACCATCACGAACCCCAGCACGAGCCCGATCACGAGCGCGATTCCGGTGCGTTCCGCGGAGACGAGCAGCGGCGTGTGGTAGTGACTGAACGTGTTGAGGACGCTCGCCTGGGCGAGCACGCCCCCCGTGAGGAGCAGGCCGCGGAACCAGGAGGGCCACCGCGGGTTGGCCAGCGCCAGCAGCGCGAGGGGGTGGCCGATGAGTTCCTTGAAGCGCGGACGCACGAAGAGCTCGGAGAGCCACTGCCGGAGCGCCAGCTCGGCGTGGCTGGCCCCGATGATGGGCGTGTTGCCGCGGCGCATGAACGCGACGGCGAGCGCCGCCACGGCGAGCAGGGTCAGCGCCACGTGACCGACGCGGACCTCGGCGCGCCAGAAGTCGCGAACCCAGGCCGCCGGGCGCCGGAAACGCAACGCGTAGTGGAACAGGAACAGCGCGGGCGGGACGACCAGCGTCGCACCGACGCCGGCGAACGGCCGGATTGCCAGCATGGTGTCGCGCTCGCTCCCCACCGCGGCGAGCAGCGCCGCGCCCGTCAGGCTGATGAGAGTGGCGAGCACGACGCTCCAGGGGTTCTTGCGTAGGTACCCGTAGCCCAGCACGGGGAACGCGAGCGCCGCCATGAGCGCCAGCGCGTCCCACCGCGGTCCTCCCGCGAAGAGGCCGAGGCCCACGACCAGGGCGGCGACGAGCAGTCCCCAGACGCCCGGATACAGGCCCGTCACGAGGAGCACGCCCGCGGCCACGCCCACGCCCGCGAGCGCGCGCAGGGCGGCGCTGGTCCGGTAGTGGAAGGTCTGCGTCTGCAGCGGCCCGACCTGGTACCCCGCGCTCGTCAGCGCCGCGGTGAGGCCGCTGATCATGCGATCGGTGTTCTTCAGCAGGTCGCCCATGTCGGTCGTCGTGTAGGGCCGCAGGTAGAGAAGGCGGATGTTGCGCTCGCTCACGGCGAGCATGTACTTATCGATCAGGTCGCGCGGGCTCAGCCGGCGATCGATGTAGTCCTGGTTGAACGACAACAACCGCACCGTGGGAACCTTGTTCAGCAGGCTGTCCAGACCTTGTTGCGGCGTCCCCTCGATGAGCGCGGTCAGGTAGGGTTGCGACGCCCGGATCACCGGGGCCAGGTCGCCAGGGTAGCCGGCCACCTGCGTGCCGGCGTAGATCAGGTAGTGCGCGTCCTTCGGGAAGTCGGCGCCGGGGTCGAGGAGCCGGTAGGGTGCGTTGCGGGGCCGGTAGGCGAGATCGAAGCCGGCCTTCGACCATGCCTGCAGCTCGGCCAGGTCGGGCCCGGCGGGCAGGCTGCTACGCACGTCGCCCGGGTAGATGTACCAGGTCCGCCCGTTCCAGTCGAGCGACCGCGGCTCCGGCACGTTCTCGGCCACGAGCGCGTCGAGCACGCCGGGCCGCAGGGGCGCCACCAGCGTCGCGTCGCCGGGCACGTCGGGAGGCGTTTCGCCACGTACCAGGGCCTGGGCGCGCGCTTCGCTCCCGAGCAGGGCGACGGCCTCGCCTTTCGCCACGAGGCTGTCGATGGTGTCTTCGTAGATCGCGACGCCCGTGAGGCCGAGCTTCCGGTAGTGCTGCGCCAGCTCCATCGGCGACCGTCCGAGCAGGTGGGCCTGGTCGGTGAGCGCCTGTTCGTCCATCACGAGCGCGACGTGCTCGCTCACGCCCTCGGCGCGGATGCGACGGGCGACCAGGACCCCGGCGGGGATCAGGCTGGCGATGACGAGGATCCACAGCAGGCGACGCAGGCGAGGGTCGAGCACGGGGTCAGCCTCCGTTCCGGGCGGCGATGCAACGGCTCACATAGCTCGCCAGAACATCGAGGGCGATGCGGTTGCGCCCGCCCTCGGGGATGATCAGATCGGCGTGCAGTTTGGTCGGTTCGACGAAGAGGTCGTGCATCGGCTTGACTGAGCGCCGGTACTGGGCGATGACGCTCTTCGCACGTCGCCCCCGTTCACGCACGTCGCGTTCCAGACGCCGGATGAAGCGCTCGTCCGGGGGCGCATCGACGAAGACCTTGAGGGTGAAGCGTTCGCGCAGCGTGGGCTCGTGGAGGACGAGGATTCCCTCGACCACGAGGACCGGGGCCGGCGGAAGGGTCACGGTCTGCGAGGAACGGTCGTCGCGTTCGAAGTCGTAGACCGGGCGCTCGACCGCCCACCCCTGCACCAGGGTGTCCACGTGCTCCACCAGGAGGTCGTTGTCGAAGGCGGTGGGCTCGTCGTAGTTGATCATGGCCCGCGCCGCGGGCGGGATGTCGGCCTGCGCCCGGTAGTACGCGTCCTGCGGGACGATGGTCACGTTGCCGCCGCCGGCGGCCTCGACGATGGCCTCGGCCACCGTCGTCTTGCCCGACCCGGTGCCGCCCGCCAGCCCGATCACGAGCGGCTTCACGTGCTGCACTCAGGCGGATCCGTGGCTAATCAGGTCGGCTCGCCCGGCACCGTCGAGCCCACCTCGATGGCGTCGTCCCCTCGCCGCTCGGCCCGGTCGGAGGCGGCATGGATGAAGCCGCTGAAGGGCGGACTGGGCCGCATCATGCGGGACCGGAACTCCGGATGCGACTGCACGCCCAGGAAGAACGGGTGCCCCTGGATCTCGATCGCCTCGACCAGCCCCTCGCCGCGTCCGGCCATGCCTGGCGTGATGCCGGACACGGTCAGGCCGGCATCCTTCAGGCGCTCGACGTACGCGGGGTTGACCTCGAACCGGTGCCGGTGCCGCTCGAAGACCACGCCATGGCTCGCGGGGGCGGGGTCGTACAGGGCGGCCAGCAGCGTCCCCGGGCCGACCTGCATGGGCCAGCTCCCCAGCCGCATGGTGCCGCCCATGTCCGCGACCTCGAGCTGCTCGGGCATCAGGTCGATGACGGGGTGCGGCGTGTAGGGGTCGAACTCGGTGGAGTTGGCGGCATCGAGCCGCGCTACGTGGCGGGCGAACTCGATCACGGCGACCTGCATGCCGAGGCAGATGCCCAGGTAGGGCACGGCGTGCTCCCGTGCGACCTGCGCGGCGCGGACCTTGCCCTCGATGCCGCGCACGCCGAAGCCGCCCGGGACGAGGATGCCGTCGAACTCCTTGAGCGGCGTGAGGTCGGCCTCCACCAGCGCCTCTGCGTTCACCCACTCGATGGTGACGCGGGCGTCGTTGGCGATCCCGGCGTGCTTCAACGCCTCCATCAGACTCAAGTAGGCGTCGGGCATGGCGACGTACTTGCCCACCACGGCGATGGCGACGTCCCGCGCCGGTTGGCGCAGCACGCGTACCGCTTCCTGCCACACCCGCAGCTCGGGTGTGACGCGCTCGAGGCCGAGCATGCGCTCGACGAAGCGGCCTATGTTCTGCTGCTCGAGCATCTCCGGAACGGCGTACACGAAGTCGGCGTCGAAGGCGTTGAACACCGCGTCGGTCTCGACGTTGGTGAACAGCGCGATCTTCCGTCGGGCTTCCTCGGGGACGGGGGTCTTCGAGCGCAGCACGATGCCGTCCGGCTGGATCCCGACGCCGCGAAGGGTCGCGACCGAGTGCTGGGTCGGTTTCGTCTTGTACTCCTCGCTGGTTCCGAGGTAGGGAAGCAGGGTCACGTGGAGGTACAGCGTGTTCTCGCGGCCCATCTCGAAGCGGAGCTGTCGGATGGCCTCCAGGAACGGCAGCGATTCGATGTCGCCGACCGTTCCGCCGACCTCGACCAGCACCAGCTCGGCACCAACGCGTTCGCCGGCGTCGATGATGCGCTGCTTGATCTCGTCGGTCACGTGCGGGATGACCTGGACCGTCTGCGACAGGTACGCGCCGCGCCGCTCCTTCTCGATGACGCTCTGGTAGACCTGGCCGGTGGTGATGTTGTTCCCGCGCGCCAGATCGACGTCGAGGAACCGCTCGTAGGTGCCGATGTCCAGGTCGGTTTCCGCGCCGTCGTCGGTGACGAAGACCTCACCGTGCTCGTAGGGGCGCATCGTACCGGCGTCCACGTTGATGTAGGGATCGATCTTTACGGCGGTGACGGCGTAGCCGCGCGCGCGCAGCAGGGCCCCGATGCTCGAGGTGGCGATGCCCTTGCCCAGGCTCGACACCACCCCACCCGTGACGAAGATGTACTTGCGCTCCATGGCTCACCATCCCGGGATTCCATGCTACCACCCGCCTGTGCGCCGACCGGGGTCGGCGTCGGGGCGGCGACGTCGGATGATACACTCCGCGCGGGTGATGGCGTTCACCCTCCCATGAACCGCCCTGCGTTCGGCTGATGACGCCTGTCCAACTCTCCAGGAACGCCACGGAGTCCTGATGCTCATCCTCGGAGTCATGCTGGGAGGCGCCCTCGGGGCGCTGTCACGCTACCTGTTCACCAACGTGGTCCAGGGGGCCCTCCAGGGCAGCAGCTACGCCGGTTTCCCGCTGGCCACGCTGCTGGTCAACGTCGCCGGGTCCTTCCTGCTCGCCTTCGTGACGGAGCTGGGCCTGCGCGGCCTGGTGTCGCCCGCTGCGCGGGTCGCGGTCGGGACAGGGTTCCTGGGCGCTCTCACGACCTTCTCGACCTTCGAGCTGGAGAGCCAGCTGCTGGTGCGCGAGGGGGAGCTGGTGCGGGCGGGCACCTACGTGCTGGCCAACCTGGTGGTCGGCTACCTTGCCGTCCTGGCCGGGCGCGCCGCGGCCCTGCGCCTCGCGGGGGCCCCGTGAGCGGGCGCGCGTCCGGCGGCGCGGCGCTCCTGCGCGTGTACTTCGGGGAGAGCGACCGCGTCGCGGGCCGGCCGGCCTCCGAGGCGCTGCTCGTGGCCGCGCACGACGCCGGGCTGGTGGGAGCGACCCTGTTCCGTGGGAGCCTGGGGTTCGGCGCCGACTCGGTGGTCCACCAACCTCAACCCTTCCGGTTGTCGGGCGACCTGCCGATGGTGCTGGAGGTCGTCGACGAACGCGGTCGCGTCGACGCGTTCGTGGCAGCGCTAGAGGGCCTCTTGACGGGCGGCGGGCTGGTGACCATCGAGCGCGTTGCCGTCTTGCGAGGGGGCGTCGAGGGCGCGGAGCGTTCGCCATGAAGGTGCTGCACCGGGCGGGGCTGGAAGGCGCCTCCCTGCTGCGCGTCTACACCCTCGCGGGTGACAAGGTGGGCAAGGTGAGCTTCGCGGAGGCCCTCGTACGCGCCGCCCGGCGGCAGGGGCTGCGTGGGGCCACGGTCCTGCCGGGCATCGGGGGCTTCGGGCGTCACGGCCTCGATCACCCGTTGTCGGTGCAGCTCTACCGCCCGGAGCGACAGCCGCTCGTCGTCGAGCTCGTCGACGAGCCCGAGCGGTTGCGGTGTTTCGTGCGGGACGAGGTCGCCGCGCTCGATCGCTGGGGGCGGCTCGCGACGCTGGAGCGGCTCCATCTGCACGCCTACCACGCCACGCCGGACGGGCCCGAGGAGGGCTAGCTGCCGGCCGCGGCCGGCGTGGTAGAGTCGCGTCCAGCCCGACGCAGAGGGTTTTCCGAGGGGCGTTGCGGGATGCCCCGGCACCCATGTGGACCCGCCCGTGGCCGGCACCACGGCAGATCTCGAGGGAGCGCGACGCACGGTGGAAGAGCAGTATCGGAGGAAGGGCATCCTGTTCGTCATGACGGGCGCATCCGGCGTCGGGAAGGACACCATCCGACGGGCGGCGCTGCCAAGGATCTCGAACCTCAGCTACTCCATCTCCGCCACCACGAGGGAACGACGGCAGGGCGAGGTGCACGGGGAGCAGTACTACTTCTTCGACCGCGACACCTTCGAGGACATGATCGCCCGCGACGACCTCCTGGAGTACGCCGACTACGTGGGGGACTACTACGGCACGCCGGCCGGACCGGTGCGCGAGCGCCTGGCCGAGGGCTGCGACGTGCTGCTCGAGCTGGAGCTGGTCGGGGCGCGCAAGGTCAAGCGCAAGGTTCCGGGGGCGGTGATGGTTTTCATCGCGCCCCCGTCGCTCTACGAGCTAGAGCGCCGCCTGCGCGGCCGCGGCACCGACAGCGAGGAGAAGATCCAGAAGCGCCTTCGGCGGGCGCGCGAGGAGATCCGCGCGGTGCGCGAGTTCGACTACGCCATCGTCAACGATGCGCTCGAGGACGCCGTGCGCCTGTTCGGGACCATCATCGAGGCCGAGCGCGCGCGTGCGGCCCTGCTCACCGAGCGCGACGTCGAGGCGTTCCTGCGCGAGACCGGGGCCGGAACCGATTGACGGCCGGAGGAGAGGGCGCGAGCCCCCGCCTCGCGTGTTCCGCGCGCCCTACGCGGGGGGCGCTGCCGTCGTGTAGAATCACCTGTTCGTGAGCCGTCCTCGCAGGTGGGGCGACCCGACCATGACGACCTCGGCCCCGACGGGGCCGTGCGAGCGGGCGGCGGCCCGCGGAGGAGGATCCGGTGGCCCAGGAAGGCTACGACACCCTGATGGCGTTGACCGACTCGCGGTACCGGCTGTCGATGATCGTCGCGCGCCGCGCGGCACAACTCAAGGCCGGCATCCCGACGACGCTCGAAGGCGACGACGCACCGCGCACCAGCAACACCGTGAGTATCGCCATGAAGGAGCTCGAGTCGACCAACGACATCGTGTGGGGCGACGAGCTGCCCAGCACCGACGAACTGCGGAGGCTGGTGGAGCGACGCCCGGAGGAACAGAGCTTCGGTGTCGCCCGACCCGAGCCCTCCGACGAGGTCTAGGCCCCGCCTGATCGTCGCCGCGAGCGGCGGCGTGGCGGCCCTCAAGACACCGACGCTGGTGCGGCGCCTTCGCCGATCGGGGTGCGAGGTGCGGGTCGCGGCCACGGACGACGCCTACGCTTTCGTGACGCCTCTCTCGCTTGCGGTTGCCGCCGGAGGAGAGGTCTTCGACCGGGATCGCTGGTTCGCTGCCGACGGGCGCGTGCGTCACCTCGAGTGGGCGCGCTGGGCCGACGGGCTGGTGGTGGCTCCGGCCACGGCCGACGCGTTGGCGAGCGCCGCAACGGGCCGGGCGCACGACGTGGTCTCGGCCCTGATCACGGCGGGCGTGCCGCGGGTGCTGTGGGCGCCCGCCATGAACCCCGCGATGTGGGCGCACCCGCCCGTACAGCGCAACGTCGAGATGCTCGCCGGCCTTGGGCACACGTTCGTGGGTCCGGTCGAGGGGCCGCTGGCGGGCGCCGACGAGGGCGAGGGGCCGGGGCGCATGGCCGAGCCGGACGCCATCGCCGCCGTCGCGCTGGGGCTCGCCTTCGAGCGGGACCTTCGTGGCGTCCGCGTCCTGGTGTCGGCGGGACCGACCCGGGAGTTCCTGGACCCGGTGCGTTTCCTCAGCAACCCCTCGAGCGGGAAGACGGGGTACGCGGTGGCGCAGGCTTCGCATGCGCGCGGCGCGGACGTGACGCTGGTGACGGGTCCCACCGTCCTGCCCGACCCGCTCGGCGTACGCGTGGAACACGTGGTGGACGCAGATGGCATGCTGGCGGCGCTGGCCGAACGCTTCGACGACAGCGACCTGTTGGTCATGAGCGCGGCGGTCGGCGACTGGCGGCCGGCGGAGCGGTCGGACCGGAAGGAGCCCAAGTCCGCGGGCGAGCGCTCGCTGCGTCTGGTGCGCACGCCCGACATCCTGGCGACGCTGGCCGAACGGCGGCGGCGGCAGGTGGTGATCGGGTTCGCCATGGAGACCCACGAGGGGGTGGAGCGCGCCGCCCGCAAGGCGCGCGACAAGGGGCTTGCGCTCATCGCGCTGAACTACCCGGCGCGGGAGGGCCTCGGTTTCGGTGTCGACGAGAACGAAGTCACGCTGGTGCGACCCGACGGGTCCTCGGAGGCCTGGCCGCGCATGTCGAAACGGGACCTGGCCGACGCCCTGCTGGACCGCGCGGCGGCGCTCCTCGCCGGGCGCGCGGGGTAGGCCTCGCGGGCCGGCAACCCGCCGTGTATACTGAATAAATATGCCAAGCAAAGAGTACCGACAGCGGTTGATCGCGGAGCTGGTCGAGAACGAGTTCATCTCGACGCAGGCCGAGATCGCCGAGCATCTGGCGAAGCGCAGGATCAAGGTCACGCAGGCGACGATCAGCCGCGACGTGAACGAGCTCAGGCTCGTGAGGCTCCCGGCGGGGAACGGGCAGCACCGCTACCGCTCGACACCGCTCACCGCCCAGGAGGACGTGGTGGGGGAGCTGAGCCAGCGATTCAGGCTCTTCGTGCGCGATCTCGATCGGGGCGAGAACATCCTCGTGATCACCACCGACGAGGGTCACGCCTCGGGGATCGCCTTCGTGATCGACAAGCTCGACCGGGACGAGATCGTGGGGACCCTCGCGGGGCAGAACACCATCCTGGTGATCGCCCGCAGCGAGGAGCGCGCGATCGACCTGCTCGAGGAGTTCGAAGCCCTGCTGGAGTGACGCCGGGGGCGCGGTCGTCCTGCGGTCGAGGCGACCGTCGGGCGTCACGGGGGCCGGCGCGCGCATGCTAGCCTGAGCGGCCATAGGAGGCCCGCATGCGCAGGTGGTTGGTCGTCCTCACGATCCTGATCTCTAGCGCCGGCGCGATGGCGTCGAGCGTCGTGGTGTACCCGTTCGACAGTCAGGACACGCTGCTGGGCGTCGCGGTGGCGGACCGCGTGGCGGGCGCGTTCGAAGGCCGGGCGACGGTCGTCGGTCCCGACGTGGCGCCGGGGCTCCTGCCGCCGTTGGTGGCCCAGGGTGGCTTCGTCAATCTGGTCACGCTCGTCGGCCCCAGCGCCATGACCGGGCGCAGTGGCGCGTCGATCATCCGTGGCGCGACCGGCGCCGACGTGGCCGTCACGGGAAGCATCGCCATCACCGATCAGGGGTACCGGCTGGCGCTCGAGATCGCCTCGGGCGCGGGCTCGCGACGGGTGAGCCTCGACGCTCCCAAGACGGCGCCCGGCGTGCTCGCACGAGAGGCGGCCGGCGTGGTTGCGGCCGCGCTCGGCGTCGCCACCCCGAAGGTCGACACCAGCCTCGATATCTCCGGAGGCTTCGGACAGTACGCTCGCGCGTTGGCGCTGGTGTCCGCGGGACTGCCGCAGGACGCCAGCAACCTCCTGGCGCAACTCGCCCGCCAGGGCCCGCTGACGGCGCGTGCGCAGCGCCTCGCCGACGACCTCGACGCGGTGCTGGGCAACGGGCGGGGCAAGGACCCGCTCCGCATGGCGGTCGCGTCGTTGAGCGTGAGCCAGCTCGACGAAGCGCGCAGCGTCGAGCTGTTCCAGAAGGCGCTGACCGCCACGGGACTGCCCGTGGCGGAGGTGTGGATCGGCGCTCTGGACAGCAACGTCAACGACAAGCAGGGGGCGACGGCGGCCTTCGACCGCGCGGCGGGGAGCTACCCCTTCGGCCGGGCGGCGCGCGCGGCCTACCGCAACGAGCGCGGGATCGACGGGGTATCCGCCGACATCGACGCGGTCATCGCGACCTCCGAGGGCGGCGCTGCCGATCCCGCGGCGTTGCTGGCGGCGTCCGTCGCCGCGCAGCAGGCGAAGCTCGTGGAGCGCGAGAAGCGGGCGCTGCAGGGGCTCTCGCACGCGGCCCCGTTCCTGCCGTACAGCTTCGAGCGCCTCTCCTACATCGCGTTCGACCAGAACGAGCCGTTGGCCGCCGCGGAGGCGCTTAGGGTGGCGGTCGACCTCGACCCCGGGAATGCCCTGTACTGGACCAACCTCGGCTGGTCGTACTATCTCCTCGGGTTCCCCGATCGGAGCCGTCAGGCGTCGCAGAAGGCGCTCGATCTGGACGCCGGCCAGTCCATCGCGGCGTACAACCTGGGGCTCGTGGAGGTGACCACCGGACACCTGGAAACGGGCCTGTCGGACTACACCACCGCCCTGCGGATCGACCCCAAGGTGGATCAGGAAGCGATCCACGACCTCGAGCGGGCGCGCTCCCGTTTCCCCGACCAGGCCGGCGTCCACTTCGCGTTGGCGCGACTCTACGAGGCCGACGGCCAGAGGACGGAGGCCCGGAAGGCCTACCAGGCGTACCTCGACGCCACAGTGGCGGGGGCTCCGCTGCGGTCCGAGGCCCAGCACCGCGTGGCGGCGCTCAGTGCGCCCCCCCCACCCGTGGAGTTGAAGGGGCCGGTGAAGCTCACGCTCGGCCACCGGGGCCCCGAGGCCTCGCCCTATCACCCCGGCGATCCGGTCTACCCGAGCTTCGAGCTCAGCACTCCCGGGGACGCCCTGCCCAGGCAGGTGAACGTGCGCTATGCACTGCTCGGTGGAGACGGCGTGGCGGTCGCGACGGCCTCCGAGCAGGTCAGCGTTCCGCGCAACGCCGTCGGGTTCGTGGTGGACGGTCTGGCGCTCACGTTGCCGAGCGGGCTCAGCGCCGGAACGTTCCGGCTGCAGCTCTCCGCGACGTCCGCCGACGGCCGCAGCGTGACGGCGTCGACCCAGGTCCAGGTCGCCGACGGTCCGGTGGTGTTGCGCCAGCTCCTCGGTCGCGGCATCGGCATGACGTCGCTCGATACCGGCGCGAGCCTGTACGGCCCGGCCGACCTGGCTCACGCTGGCGCCCTGACGGACATCCTGGTGCAGGAGCTGAGGGCGACGGCCAACGAGGCCGAGCAGGCTCTGCCGGAGGCGACGGCCGGCCGCTTCAAGGGCCTTACGGGCTCCCAGGTCTTCCAGAGGAGCACGAGCCAGGACGTCGCCGATTTCCTCACCTACCTGCTGGCGTCGCGCGCCCAGGACACCTCGTTCACGTTCGTGGATGCGTACGCGCAATGGGTGCTCGACGGCACCCCGGCACGCCCCAAGCCCAGCGCGCACTAGTAGCAGCACGAGCCACGCGTGCTGGGCGCCGACGCGCCGCCCGGCCCAGTGGCCCCGCCGGGCCCGGGCGGGTGCCGTGTCCGGGCGCCGTCCGCGCTCTCAGCCAAGCAGGCGGCCGAAGATGCGGAATCCCGCCAGGTATGTTCCGACCGCCGATCCGAGCGTGGACAGGAGGAACACCAGGAAGGTGCGCGCCACACGGTTGCGCCACCAGCCGCGAAGGCTGGTGACGTCCTGCCGGAGGGTCGCGAAATCGCCGACGTTGGGCTTGCGCAGCCACAGCTCCACCCCCGCCGCCACGAAGCCGGCGCCCACCAGCGGGTTGAGCGAGGTGAGAGGTGCCGCCAGCGCCGTCACCACGATGGTGACCGGGTGGGCCAGCGCGATGAGCGCGCCGATCGCAGCCAGGCCGCCGTTGATCACCACCCAGTCGGCCAGCAGCGACAGGCCCAGAGACGGACTGCGCGCGAACCCCAGTGCGAAGCCGACCAACACCACGGCGACGATGACCCACGGGAGGATCTTGCTCCAGCGACGCCCGCGGGGCACCCGGGAGAGTGCGGCGACGCGCTCCTCCGGGCTCTCGTGCGGCGGCTGCCGCAACGTCTCGGCCACGCCCTGGAGATGGCCGGCGCCGATCACGACGAGCACGTCGGGCCGGTGCCCGGGCTCGGTCAGCGCCCGCGCCTCGATCTCGAGGCGCGCGGCGATGTAACGGTCGCGTTCGGTGATCAGCGGAAGATAGAGGCGCTCGCTCCTCTCGGCGAACTCGGTGAAGGTCGCCTCGAGCATGTCCCCTTCCTTGAGGCGCTCGATCTCCTCCTCGCTGATCTCCTCGCGACTCAGCACGCTCGCGGCCAGCCCGGCCAGGATGGTGAGGCGCTGCCACCAGGGGACGTTGGCGTAGACGCGGCGAAGCGTCACCCCGATGTCGCGGTCGACCAGTTGCAGCGGGAGTCCGGCGTCGCGGGCGCCATCGATGGCGGCCTTCATCTCGGCCCCTGGCTCGATGCCGAGCTGGTCGGCGAGGCGTTGCTGGAACGCGCCCAGAGCCAGGTTCGCCGCGACCATGCCGGCCTTGCCTTCGCGGAACACGCGGAAGAGGTCCATCTTGGCCCAACGATCGGCGTCGGTGAGGGCCGCAAAACGGCCCGGGTCGAGCTCGATCGCGACGGCATCGAAACGGCCGCTGCGGGTCAGAGCGGCGACGACCTCCGCGCTCGAGCGCGACACGTGGGCGGTTCCCAGCAACGTGAAACGCACCCCGTGAGCGCCCACCTCCACGACCGGTTGATCCCCCACGATGGCGTGAACGATGTCCGCTGCGGCCGGGTCCGTGGCGTGGGCCTCCTGCGCCGCCGCGTCCCTCACGGCGCTGTCACTGCCTGGCCCGCCGTCGGGAACGCCAGGGGCGGGTGCGTCTCCTACAGCCGCGTCCTCGCGAGCGGCGTCGTGCGGGGCGGCGTCGGGACCGCCTTCGGGTCGAAACGTCATGGCGCGAGTGTACCGGACCACAACGTTCCGGGTCCCATCCGAGGGGACAGCTCTGCCGGCCGGCGCCAGCCGCTCACGGCCGCGTCAACTGCCGCAACATGCTGATCTGCTCCACCGTCGCCATCACCAGCAGTCGGTCGCCGGACTCGAGCACGAACTCCGATTCCGGGTTCGGGTATGTGTCGTGGCCGCGGAAGACGGCCAGCACGCTGGCGCCGGTGCGCCGCCGGAGTTCGAGCTGCCGCAGCGTGCGGCCGGCCAGCTCGCTACCCTCGGCGACCGGTTCCTCCTCGATCGACAGCTGCCCCCGCCGTTCGCGCAGCGTCCCGTGCAGGAAGTCGACAGTTGCCGGACGCACGACGGTGTTGGCGAGGCGTCGACCCCCCAGGGTGTAGAGGTCGATGGCGCGATCGGCCCCTGCCCGCTCCAGCTTGCGCACCGCGGCGGCGTCGTCGGCGCGCGCGACGATGGTGAGCTCGGCGTTCAGTGAACGTGCCGTCATCACCACGAAGGCGTTGGTGGCGTCGTTGTTGGTCGCCACGATCAAGCCGCGGGCACGCGCCAGGCCGGCTTCGAGCAGCACCTCCTCCTCGTCGCCGTCGCCGATGACGAAGGGCACGCCGGCCTCCTGCAGCGCGCTGCCGACCGCGGGATCGGAGTCGACCACGACGTACGGCACGTGCTCGTAAGCCAGCTCCTCGGCCGAACGCCGGCCCATGCGCCCGTAGCCGACCATGACGACGTGAGCGCTCATGGACGCGATGCGGTGTCTCATCGTTCTCCTCCCCAGCGGGTCACGCACCTGCTGCGCCACCAGGAACTCCATCACGGCCGCCAGCAGGTAGAAGAGGCTGCCGATACCGGCAACGGCGACCACGATCGCCACCACACGCCCGACGGTACCGAGCGGGTAGACCTCGGCGTAGCCCACCGTCGTGACCGTGATGAACGTCATGTACAACGCGTCCATCCAGCTGGCGCCGAAGGGCCACCAGGTCACCTTGAAGGCGACCGTCCCGAGCAGCACCACCCCCGCGAAGAGCACCAGCGGCGCGCGGACGCGCGCCAGGAAGCGCCACCACTCCGCCGGGGCCCCGGTCGCAGCCGGCTTCATCGAGCAGAGCGTGCCCGGTGCGCCGGGGCGACGGGTCGTGGCACGCCGAGGCGACGTGCGGGACTTCGATGCAGGACGGACGGCTCCACGGTTCCAGTATGGCAGGCGCCGTGCGGCCTGCGTCGGGCCCTCTGTGGGGGCGCCGTTCAGGGCGCGACGTCGTCGCTGCGCCAGCCCCCTCCCTCGAGGGTCCAGATGCGGCGGCGCATCTCGTGCCCGAGCTGCAGGAGATCGCAGCGCTCGGAGAGGACGCGCACGACCGCGAAGGTGGGCGGAGGAGGCGCATCGGCCGCGGGCGCCTCGATCGGGGCCACCGGGTCGTCGCGGACCGGCGTGCCCGGCGCGGCGTCGTGGAACAGCGCACGGGTGTCGAGCGGCAACGCGGCCCACACCGCCAGAGCGTGGTCGTCGTCGGCGCGATGTACGTGGGCACGGCCCAGCAGCCGTAGCTGCACGCCGACGTCGGGACGCCACAGGCAGAGCTCGAGCCAGCCGCCGCTCGCGAGGGAGGCCATCTTGGCGCTGCGCGTATCGGTCGCGAACGACGGCGCGCCGTCGGGCCCCAGGTGGCGCAACACCACGGTACGGACCTCGGGGCGCCCCGCGGGCGAAACCGTGGCCGCCTGCGCCAGCGGACGTCCGTTCGCCGCCGCGAACGCGGCCTGCAGGTGCGGGAGGAAGGGGGGTGCCACGCCCGCCAGTGTCGCCCCCGGACGCCCCCGGCGGCAAGAGGCGGACCGCTCCCCTCCGGCGCGGCACGCGTGGAGCCGGCGGTCGGCCGCCGGCGTCCTACAATGAGGCATGTCGAAGAAGAACCAACGACGCAAGGCCGATCGCCGGAGCGTCGAAGAGGCCCGCAAGATCACTGTTGGCAAGATGGTGCGCCTGCTGCTCAAATCGCTGGTGTTCGCCATCCTCCTCACGGCGGTCGTGATGATCCTGACGATGCTGGGCGTGCCGGGGCTGGGCCAGTTCTGGGTCCAGATGCTGCTGGTGTTCGGCGCCTACCTGCTGGTCTATCCGATCCTGATGAGCGAGTTCCGGCCGAGCAAGAAACGAAGGGGCGCCGAGGAGGAGGCGTGATCCGCAGCGCCGGTCACGCACCGCGCACGGAACGTCCCGGCAGCCTGTACGACCAGGTCCGGCTCGCGCGGCTGTGGCTCCCGCTGACCATCGTCGGCGTGGTGTTGCTCCACCAGCTGGTGGTCGTGCCGCTGGGGGGCGAACGCTACCGGTTCTGGGCGCAGCTTCTGTTCTACAGCATCCTCGGCCCGCTCGCCACGTTCGTGACCCTGAACTGGATCGCCACCGAGGTCCGGCTGCGGGAGCAGGCGCAGGATGAGCTGGCGCGCCTGTTCGACCAGCTGCGCAGCAGCCACGAGCTGCTCACCGCGATCCAACAGGTGACCGAGAAGTTCGCGGCCGCGACGGATCTCGAAGCTGCCATCACGGCGGCGTCGCGCGGGATCCGCGACGTCACCGCCGCATCGGCCGTGGCCGTGCTGGTCGGCCCCACCGAGCTCGGCGTGACCAGCGGGGTGGGGCTCACGCCGGAGCACGAGCGTGACGCGCTCCAGCGCGATCGCGGTCTGAGGGAGCGGCAGCGGCGTGGAGAGCGGACGCGGATCGGCGGTCGCGAGAGCTGGGTGCTCTCGATGCCGCTCACCTGGGGTGGGAACCTGGAGGGCTCGCTCCACGCCTACTACGACGTCGACCCGGACGACCGGCAGCGCGAGGCGTTCGCGATCCTCGCCTCGGAGTTCTCCGCCGCGGCCGAGGCGACGCGCAGCCGCACCCGCGACCTGATGACGCTGTTCGACGTGGATCGCTCGATCCGTGCGGAGGGTAACCTCGAACGCCTGCTGCACACGCTCCTCGCGCAGATGATGTCGCGCGTCGATGCAACCACGGGCGGCGTCTACCTGTTCGACGAGGGCAACCTGCTGCAGCTGCGCTCCGCCGAGGGCTCCGCGCTGGGAGAGGCCAGCCTCCCGGTGCGGTTCGGCGAGGGCCTGGTGGGGCGCAGCGCCCAGTCGCGCGAGCCGCGCATCGTGAGCCGCCTTTCGGAGACCGACCGTGCCGAAGGCGGACCTCTGCTCGCGAACGCGGGAAGCGCTGCGACGCTGCCCGTCTACGCCGAGGAGGGCCTGCTGGGCGTGGTGGTGCTGACCCACTCCGCGCCCGACCACTTCGACGCCGCCAATCTGCCGTTCCTGGGGCTGCTGGCGAACCAGGTGAGCCTGGCGGTGCGCAACGCCAACGCCTACCTCCACTCCGAGGAGCTCGCGATCGCCGAGGAGCGCGCCCGCATCGCCCGCGAGATCCACGACGGCGTGGCGCAATCGCTCGCGTTCACGGCCCTCAAGCTCGATCTCGTGGCGCGGCTGATGCCGCGCGACACCGCCAAGGCCGTCAGCGAGCTCGACGCCGCCAAGAACACGGTGCGCGAGACGATCAAGGAGGTGCGGCGGAGCATCTTCGCGCTGCGCCCCGTCGACCTCGAACGTCACGGGTTCCTGGAGACGGTGCGGCTCTACGCCGTCGACTTCGGGCAGCAGAACGACGTTCACGTGCGGCTCGAGCTCGGCGACCTGCCGGAGCTCGGCCTCAAGTCGGAGGCGGTGTTGTTCCGGATCTTCCAGGAGGCCATGAACAACGTCGCCAAGCACGCCGCGGCACGGACCGTCGATGTGCGGGTCGGCGCCGACGGCGGCCGCATGGCCTACGTCATCGTCGAGGACGACGGTCGAGGCTTCGATCCGGTGCAGGTCGGCGACCGCGTGACCAGTGCGGGGGGCCTGGGGCTCCGTCAGATGCGCGAACGCGTGCAGGCGTGCGGCGGCCGCTTCGAGATCGAGAGCGAGCCCGGCGGCGGCACGCGCGTGCTGGCGGCGGTCCCCGAGTAGCCGCCTCGCCAACGGAAGCGGCCGCCCTCGAGGGCGGCCGCTCGCTTGCGCCTCCGGGCCGGGGTTACTTCGCCTTGCCGGCCTTGCGGTAGCTGTCCCCGAAACGCTTCTGGAACTTCTCGACGCGTCCCTCGGTATCGATGAAGCGCTGTTGGCCGGTGTAGAAGGGGTGGTTGCCCGACCACACGTCGACGTGCAGCTCGGGCTTCGTGCTGTACGTCTCAAGCACCACCTGTCCTTCGCAGATCACCTTGCACGGCACCATCTTGGGGTGGATGTCCTTTTTCATCGCTCGTCCTCCGCCCGGCGCCGGCCCGAAGGGGCGGCCGGGTTCGCTTCGAAGCCTAGCCACTGTAGCAGACGGGGGCGCTCCCAGGCTAGCCCGGGCTCCCCGTCCGCGCCGCTCGCGCTTCCCTGAGCTGCCGCTTGACCCGCGCCAGGATGGCGCCCATGCCGCGCAGCCGCAGTGGCGAGATCAGCTCGGCGAGGCCCATCGCCTCGTAGAAGTCGTCGGGCGTGCCCAGCACCTCGTCGACGCTGGCGCCCGACAGGCCCTCGTGCACCACGCCGGCGAACCCGCGCGTGGTCGGGGCCTCTTCGGGCGCGTCGAAGAACAGCCGCACGCCGCCGTCGTCGGCCACGACGGCCTTGAGGAACAGGGGCGTCTGGCACTCGTGGACCCGCTCCAGATCCGCGTCCATGCCGGCGGGCAGCGGCGGGACCTTGGCTGCATACTCTAGGAGGAGCGGGAGCCTGAGGCCCCGCGGCGCCATCTGGAAGGTCTCGACGATCGACTGGAGTGGGGGTGGCACGCTCACGCCTGCCAGGGTAGCGCCGCTCCGGCGCGGAGGACGTCGTCTGTTAGGGGTCGGCGGCGTGCAGGGCGCGGTGCCGATGGTATCCTGCTGGACGATGTCGACGCTGCCATCGATCGTGACCGTAGGACCGCAGGGGACCGTCGACGGTACGGTGCGGGTCCCGGGCTCGAAGAGTCTGACCAACCGCGCGCTCGTCATCGCCGCCCTCGCCGACGGCGCGAGCCGGCTCGAAGGCGCGCTGGTCGCCGAGGACTCCGAGGTGCTGCTCCGTGCCCTCAGCTCCCTGGGGTTCGGCGTCGACGCGCGGGGGCCGCGGATCGTCGTCCAGGGAAGGAACGGGGCCATCCCGGCACGGTCGGCAGATCTCGACCTGCGCCTGTCCGGCACGAGCATGAGGTTTCTGGCGGCGCTGACGGCGCTCGGCCACGGACGCTACCGGCTGGACGGCAACGCACGGATGCGCCAGCGACCGATCGAGGACCTGCTGCGCACCCTGCGCGATCTCGGCGCCGACGCGGTGAGCGAGGCCGGCAACGGGTGTCCGCCGGTGCTCGTACGTGCGTCCGGGCTGCGCGGCGGCGCGGCGAGCGTCGACGGGCGGTTGAGCTCGCAGTACCTCTCCGCGCTGTTGATGGCCGCGCCCTACGCCGAAGCGCCCGTCACCTTGGAGGTCGTCGGCGAGCTCCAGTCGAAGCCCTTCGTCGACATGACGCTGGCCCTCATGGGCGACTTCGGTGTCGAGGTCCGCCGCGAGGGCTACCGGCGCTTCACGGTGCCTCGCGGGGGCTACCGGCCCCGTACGACGACCATCGAAGGGGACGCCATGGCCGCAGGCTACTTCTGGGCGGCGGCGGCGATCACCGGCGGGCGCGTCCGGGTCGCCAACCTCGGGCGGGGTACGCGGCAGGGCGATGCCCGCTTCGCCGGGGTGCTCGAGCGGATGGGATGCGAGGTGCGCTGGGGCGACGGGAGCTGCGACGTGCGAGGTCCCCGCCCGGGCGGGTTACACGGAGGGACCTTCGATCTGAACGACATGCCCGATCAGGCCCAGACGTTGGCGGTGGTGGCGCTCTTCGCCGACGCTCCGGTCGTGATCCGCAACGTGGCGAACCTCCGCATCAAGGAGACCGACCGGCTGGCGGCCCTGAGCACCGAGCTGCGCCGTCTGGGAGCCGAGGTGGTCGAGGGTGAGGACCAGCTCGCGGTGATGCCCCTCGACCGCGCTCCCGGGGGCGAGACCGTGTTCGAGACGTACGGCGATCACCGGATGGCGATGGCGCTGACCGTCCTCGGCGCGCGGCTGCCGGGGGTGGCGATCCGGGACCCGAGCTGCGTGGCCAAGACCTACCCTCGCTTCTTCGAGTCCTTCCTCGGGTTGCTGGCCGGGAGGCTATCATGAACGTGCAGGGCGGAAGGGGAGGCGCCAGCATGGTGGAGGCCGGCGCGAACGCCGACACCGAGGATCGCGGTCCCGGGCGCAACGTGATCACGCTCGACGGCCCCGCTGCGTCGGGCAAGTCGAGCGCGGCGCGCCTGGTGGCGGGGCGGCTCGGCATCCCCTTCGTGTCGAGCGGCCTGCTCTATCGCGTCGCGGCGTACCTGGTGGAGGAGATGCACGGCGACCCAAACGACGAGGGGGTGGTGGTTCGGATCCTCACGGAGCGGCGCGTGCGACTCGTGCCTTCGGTGGCCGGCGACAGGATCCTCGTGGACGGTCGCGACGTCACCGCTGCGTTGCACACCGACGCCGTGGACGCGGTGGTGTCCGCGGTGGCCCGCCATCGGCGCGTCCGGGAGTGGGTCCGGAACCGCTTGCGCGAGATCCCCGGATCGTTCGTCATCGACGGCCGGGACATGGGAACCGCCGTGTTCCCGGACGCCCGCCACAAGTTCTATCTCACCGCATCCGCCGAGGTGCGTGCGCGTCGGCGCGTGGGCGAGCGGTCTGCCGACCTGGCATCGGTGGCCGACGCCATCCGGCGCCGGGACCGGCTCGACGCGGCGCAGTCCGTGCCCGCCGAGGACGCCGTGCACGTCGAGACCGGGGAGCTCACCCTGGAGCAGGTGGTGGACCGGGTCATGGAAGCGCTCTCCGAGGTGGGTGCGGTTTGAGCTCCGTGCTCTCCGTCGCCGCCGGGAGGCCGTTCACGACGCCTGCCGCCGACCTGCAGCGGGCGATCGTGACGAGCACGCGGTTCAAGCCGGAGGCCCACGCGCTCGCCGTGGAGCTGAGCGATCGTCTGCGGGAACTCGGGGCCGAGGTGGAGCTCGACCTGGACGGCACGATGCCGCTGAGTGAGCGTTCCCACGATGCCGACGTGGTGTTCTCGGTCGGGGGCGACGGCACGTTGCTCGGGGCCGCGCGGCGCCTGGTCGGGAGCGCGGCTCCCGTGGTCGGCGTCAACCTCGGCAAGCTCGGCTTCCTCGCGGAGTTCAGCGCCGAGGAGGTGAGGGGGTACCTGGAGGGACGTCCGCCGGACGATTGGCACATCGAGCCCCGCATCATGTTGCAGGTGTGGTTGAGTGGCGGGGGCGAGCCCACCTTCGCGCTGAACGACGTCGTGGTCTCGCAGGGGGTCGTGGCGCGGCTGGTCAACATCGCCATGGAGGTCGACGGCGCGTACGCCATCCAGTACCGAGCCGACGGGCTGGTCGTGTCCACGCCGGTTGGGTCGACCGCCTACTCGCTGTCGCTGGGCGGCCCCATCGTGAGCCGGTCGTTGCGCGCCTTCGTGATCACGCCGCTGGCGCCGCATTCTCTCACGAACCGGCCGATCGTGGTCGAGGGCGGCGTACTGGTGCGCTTCCGGGTGGAGAGCGACGCGCACGAGTTGGCGCTCGTGGTCGACGGGCAGGAGCGCATCGATCTGCAGCAGGGCGACCGCTTCACCATCGCGGCCGCGCCGACGGACCTGATGCTCGTGTCCTCGGGGCGGCACAGCTTCTTCGACATCCTGCGGTTCAAGCTCGGCTGGGGTGCGCCGCCCCGCATGCGGGAGGGCTGAGCCCGCGCGCCCGCGCGGTGCCCCCGCCGTGCCCGCGATCGACATCGTCTCCAACGGACATGGTGAGGACGTCATCGGCGCGTCGCTGGCAGGCGATCTCCGGACCCTCTGGCCCGCGGTGACGGTGCGGGCGTTCCCCCTCGTCGACCAGGGCGGCGCGTACCGCGCCCACGCCATCCCTACGCTGGGCCCGTGCCGCGCGCTCCCCAGCGGCGGCCTGACCATGCACTCCCCGGCGAGCTTCGTGTCCGACGTCCGCGCCGGCTTCGTCGGCATGACCCTGCGCCAGCTGGCGGACCTGGCGCGGCTGCGCAGCGACGTGCTGGTGGTGGTGGGCGACATCTACGCCCAGGCGTTGGCCGCGTTCGCGCGGGCCCGCTTCCGTGCCGTGGTGCAGCCGCTGGTCTCGGCCTACCACGGCTCGGGTGGGGGGCGGCCGCCCGCCAACAGATACTTCATGGAGCGCATCAGCTACCCGGAGCGGGTGTTGATGCGCCACCTCGCATCGGTCGTGTACGCGCGCGACGCCGATACGGCGGCGTGGTTGGAGGCCCACGGCGTCCGGCACGCCCTGGCGCTCGGCAATCCGATGGTCGACCTGGCCGCCGGGCGGCCGTTGGAGGGCGTGGACCCTGCGCGTACGGTGGCCCTTCTCCCCGGAACGCGCGCGCACACGCCGGCCGCCCTCATGCGCATGGCGCACGCGCTCCGGCGCGTGCCCGCCGTGACGGGGCTGGTCGCCTGGCAGGCAGGGTCCTTGCCGCAGCTGCCGGGATGGGAGGCGGAGGCGGCCCTGCCCCCGTTGGCGGGTCGCGTGGCGGCGCTCCGGCACGGCGCGAATCGGCTGTGGGTGATGGAGGGGCGCTTCGGCGACGTGCTCGCCAGCGCCCGCGTCGCCATCGGCACGGCGGGCACCGCCAACGAGCAGGCGGCCGCCCGGGGCGTACCGGTGGTGTCGTTCCCGTGGAGCCCTCGCACGGGCGGAGGTTCCTGGAGAACCAGAAGCGTCTCCTGGCCGACGCCCTCACGATCACCGACGACGAGCCGGCGGCGATCGCAGCGGCCGTCGGCGCGCTCCTCGGCAACCCGGTGATGTGGGAGGCGGCGTCGCGGGTGGGGCGACGGCGCATGGGCGCTCCCGGCGGCAGCCGTGCGATCGCGAGCGACCTGCTTCAGCGGGTGCGGCGGAGCGTTCCGGGCTTCGGGGCATAGCGGAGCCGGGTCGCGAGGTGCCGCGCTCAGGCTCGGGCGGTCACGACGGTCCGCCGATCCTCCGCGCCGTCGCTTCGTGCCACGGCCAGCAACTCGCTCAGGCGCGACAGACAGCGCAGGTGCTTCTTGGCGTAGGCACTGTCGCGGTAACTGGGATCGAAGAGTTCGCGCAGCGACACCTCCCCGCTCGCCCGCAGGCCGATCCCCAGGTCGTATACCTTGTCGACGAAGTGCACGAACCTCAGGGCGTCGTTCTGCGTCGTCAGGGGACGGACGCCGGCCACGTAGAGCGTGCCCACCTGCCGGAGCAGCCCGTCGTAGCGGGAAGGGTGGAGGACCTCCAGCTGCTCCAGCAGCGCGTCGAAGCCGGAGTACACACGGGGTGGGGTCGCCCGCTCCGCGCGGCACGCCCGCTCGAACTCGGCGCTAGGCATGAGGCTACCCAGTCGGCCGCGGTGCCGGTAGTCGGGACCGTCGATGGTCGCGGTCTCGAAGCGCTCGGCGAGCGACTGGATCTCGCGACGGAAGTCCTCGGCGTTGAAGCGCCCACGCCCCAGCGCTTCGGGAGCCGTGTTCGAAGTCGTGAGGACGAAGCCTCCCGCCTCGGCCACGGCGCTCAGGAAGGTCTTCACGATGAGGGTGTTGCCGGGATCGTCGAGCTCGAATTCGTCGATGCAGAGCAGGCGGGCGCCCCCGAGCAGCTCGCGGGCCCGTTCCATGCCGAGCACGCCGATCAGGTAGACGAGCTCCTGGAAGCTAAGGTAGTGCTTGGCCTCCAGGTCGGCGTGGAAGTAGGCGGCCGCCAGCAGGTGCGTCTTCCCGACGCCGAAGCCGCCGTCGAGATAGAGCCCGCGCCCCGGGGCGGAGCGCCGGCGCCCGGGCCACGGGAAGCGGCGGGTCCGGGGCTCGCGCAGGGCGCGCTCGGCCTCCTCCACGAACGCCCGGACCCGCGCCTGCGCCGTGGCCTGGCTCGGGTGCTGCGGACGGTATCCGTCGAAGGACACGCGTTCGAACCTGGGTGGGGGGACGAGTCGATCGGGACGCGTCGCCGCCTGGGCGACGAGTTCCGAGAGGGACCGGAGGTGCGTCACAGACGGGAGCCTACCACGCCTCTGGGTGGCGGCCTGGAACGGGTGCTGCGACGCGCGTCTCGTTTGACACCCCGGGGGGAGCGTCGTAGGCTTTGGGCGTCGGTTCACGGGGAAGTCCGGTGCGATCCCGGCGCTGTCCCGCAACGTTAAAGAGCCGCTCGGCGGCCGAAGCCCGAATACCGCGATCCGACGCTGCACCCCCTTGCGAGGACGAGGAAGGGCTGCCAAGAAGCCGCCCTCGCGGCTTGCGGCGTCCATCCCCTCCGGGATGGATCTCTTTTTCTCCAATCGCAGGAGCTGAGGAGGCGTTTGTGGTTCAGCGCGCGACTTTCCTCGTGGTCCTGCTGCTGGCGCTCCAGACGGCGTTGGCGACGACCTATCCCCTCACCGTGCACGACGAGCTAGGGGCGGAGCTGATGCTACCGGCGCCGCCACAGCGTATCGTGTCGATGATCCCCAGCGACACCGAGACCGTATGCGCGCTCGGCGCGTGCGATCGGCTCGTGGGCGTCGACGCCCTCAGCGACTGGCCCGCCCGGGTGGCGTCGTTGCCCCGGCTCGGCAACGCCAACGACCCGAACCTGGAGCGGCTGGTCGCGCTGAAGCCCGATCTCGTGCTCACCGACGAGTACAGCGGACTCGCCGGCCGCACCATCGTGCAGGCGTCGATGGGGGAGTACCCGCAGGTCGATCCCGAGTATGTGGTGCAGAAGGACCCGCAGGTGGTGTTGCTGCTGGACGCGCCGAACGGCCAGATGCTCGCCGCTGCCGAGGCTCGGCCGGGCTGGTCGCAGCTGCGAGCGGTGAGGGACGGGGGGGTCGTGGCGCTCGATTGGCAGCAGGTGGACCTGCTCAGCCGCGCTGGGCCGCGCATGGGCGACGCCGTTGTGCTGTTGGCCTGGCTCTTGCACCCCGGGCGCTTCTGAGCCGTGGCACGCGTCCTCACCCGAACTGCCGTGCCGACGACGCGGGCGGTGGCGCCCGTGCTGGTCTCGACCGCCGCTCTGGGCGTCGTTCTGGTCGCGGCGACGTCGGTCGGAAGCGTGTGGGTCGGTCCGGGAGCGTTGTTGTCGGCGGTGGGGGACGGGGTGCGCGGGCAGGTGCACGGCACCGTGGACACCATCGTGTGGCAGCTGCGCGTACCCCGCGTGCTCCTGGCCGCGCTCGTGGGGGCTGCCCTCGCCCTTGCCGGCGCGGCGTTCCAGGGCGTGTTCCGCAACCCCCTGGCCGACCCCTACCTGCTGGGGGCCGCCAGCGGAGCGGGTTTCGGCGCCAGCGCGGTGCTGGTGCTGGCGGGGAGCGTGCCGTGGCTGACCCGCCTGGGTGTCCCGGGCGCGGCCTTCGTGTGTGCGCTGGCGACGGTGGCCGCCGTCATGGTGCTGGCCCGCCGGGACGGCGGACTCCCCGCCGTCTCGCTGATCCTGGCGGGCGTGGTGCTGGGCTCGAGCCTGAGCGCAGGCACCTCGTTCCTCATGCTGGCCGCCCGCGACCGTGCGGCGGGCATCCTGAGCTGGCTCCTGGGCAGCTTCGCGTTCGCGAGCTGGGAGCGCGTCCTGAGTGTCGCGCCGCTCTTCCTTCCCGCCGCGGCGGTGCTCCTCCTGGCCGGCCGGGCGCTCGACGTGATGCAGCTCGGCGAGGAGTCGGCGGCGCAGCTCGGGGTGCCGGTCGAACGGGTGCGGCTCGCACTCCTGGTCGCCGCGACGCTGGCGACCGCGGCGGCGGTCGCGGTGGCCGGCGTCATCGGCTTCGTGGGCCTGGTCGTACCGCACGCGGTGCGTCTGGCGTTCGGCCCCCGGCACGTCCGGCTGTTGCCGCTAGCGGCGGTGTGGGGAGCGATCTTCCTGGTCCTAGCCGACCTCTTCGCTCGGACCGTCCTGGCACCGGCCGAGCTCCCGGTCGGCATCGTCACGGCACTGGTAGGCGGTCCCTTCTTCCTGCTGCTGCTGCGCAGGCAGCACGCCCGGTGAGGCGGCCGTGAGCGTCGAGGTGAGGGGTCTGTATGCCGGGTACGGCGGGCCCGATGTTCTCGCGGCCTGCGACCTGCGGCTCGATCCGGGCGAGGTGCTCGGCGTGATCGGGCCGAACGGCGCCGGCAAGTCGACGCTGATCCGGGTGTTGACGCGCCGCCTCTCGCCGCGATCCGGGCGCCTCACGGTCGACGGGCGCCCGCTCGGGCGCTTCGGCCGGCTCGACCTGGCGCGCGCCCTGGCCGTGGTGCCGCAGGTGCCCGAGTTGCCCGCGGGTTACAGCGTGCGCGACCTCGTCGCGATGGGGCGCACGCCGCACCTGGGGCTTCTGCGCCCGGAACGCGACGAGGACCGGCGGGCGATCGAGCGGGCGCTCCGCGTCACCGACACCGGGGCGCTCGCGCACCGTGAGGCGACCCGCCTCTCCGGCGGCGAGCGGCAACGCGTGGTGCTGGCGCGCGCCCTGGCGCAGGAGCCCCGCTACCTCCTGCTGGACGAACCGACCAACCATCTCTACCTTCGCTACCAGGTCGAGATGCTCGCGTACACGCGGCAGGAGGTCGACCGCGGCCTAGGTGCCCTGGTCGTGTTGCACGACCTCAACCTCGCCGCGCGCTTCTGCGATCGGCTGGCCGTGCTCGAGCGGGGCAGGGTGGTGGCGGAGGGTGCGCCCGAGGCGGTGTTGAGCGCGGAGCTCGTCTCCCGGGTGTACGGCACCGAGGTCGACGTCCGCTCCGTGGACGCCCACCCCACGGTGCTGCCGCGTCTGCCGCGGCGCATGCGTCCCCCGGACCCGTGAGCCGCACGCCTCCTTCGCCGGATCAGGCGGCGCTGGGCGGGTCGAAGCGGTCCCGGACCCGGATGGCGAGGCGGTAGAAGTCCACCAGGCCCTCGGTGGCCGAGCGCCAGCCGAAGCGCTCCATGTCTCGCCGTGCGGCCGCGCCGAGCCGTGCCCGGAGCTCGGGATCGCGCAGCAGCGTCGCGAGCTTCTCGGTGAGGTCGCCGAGATCGCCGGGCGTGAACATGAGGCCGGTTTCGCCGTCGCGGATCACGTCGGGGAGGCCGCCGGCGCGGGCGCCCACGGGGGGCACCCCGGACGCCATCGCCTCCATCGCGACGAAGCCGAGGGTCTCGGTGTCCGAGGGGAAGGCGAACACGTCGGCCGACGCGTAGGCCGCCGCCAGCTCGGAGCCCGACATGTAGCCGGTGAAGACGGTGCGTGTGCCCTTGAAGCGCTCGCGCAGCACGGCCTCGGCCGGGCCCGATCCCACCAGCGCGAGGCGCACGTCGGGGAGTTGGGTGACGGGCGCGTAGAGCCAGTCGAGCCGCTTCTCGAACGACAGCCGACCGACGTAGACCATCAAAGGCGCATCGGGATGCCCGCCGCTGAGCCGAGCGCGCATCGCAATCGAGCGCTTGTCGGGGTGGTACAGCTCGGTGTCGACCGCCTTGGGCCACAGGCGCACGCGACGGATGCCCAGGCCTCGCGCGGAGTTCACCATCGGTCCGCTGGTGCACAGGTTGACGTGCGCCTGGTTGTGGACGTCGCGCAGGAAGATCCGCGAGGGCTCGGACAGGAACCGGAGACGGAGCGCCTCGGCGTACCGGGTGATGTCGGTGTGGTAGCTCGCGAGCAACGGCAGGTTGCGCTGTTTCGCGATGGCCGTTCCCCACAGGCCGAGCACCACCGGGTTGATGACGTGCACGATGTCCGGCCGGAAGCGGTCGAGCTCGCGTCCCAGCCGCGGGCGTGGCAGGCCCAGGAACAGCTCCGGGTACCAGGGTTTGAACGGAACGCCCGGCACGCGCACCACCCGGTGTCCGGCGTACGTGTCCGGCGGGTTGTGGGGGGCGAAGATCAGCGCCTCGTGGCCCAGCTGCCCGAGCTGCTCGAGGCTCCGCACGAGACGCGTGACCACCCCGTCGATCTTGGGAAGGAACGTCTCCGTGAAGAAGGCGATGCGCATGGGCGGCGGGCGTGAGCGGCGGCCTCGCTACGCCCCTTCCGGCGTCTTCGCTCGGGCGTGCGGCGTGCCGGCGCGTTGTTCGCGGGTCCAGGTGCTGGTGCAGGGGATCTTGGTGAGGTCGGCGCGCTGGGCGTATTTCTTGGCGATGGTGGTGACCTCTTGGAGGAGGCCTTCTTGGAGGGTGGTGGGTTCGAGGCCGAGGTCGAGGAAGAGGTCGTTCTTGACGTGGAGTTCGTTCTCGGCGTCTTCCTTGCGGGGGTTGGGGACGTGTTCGATGGTGGCGCCGGTCTGCTCCGCGACGAGCTGGGCGAGGTCGCGGACGCGGTGGGTTTCGGTCATCTGGTTGAGGATCTTGACGCGTTCGCCGCGTTCGGGGGGGTTCTCGAGCGCGAGTTGGAGGCATCTGACGGTGTCGCGGATGTGGATGAAGGCGCGGGTCTGGCCGCCGGTGCCGTGGACGGTGAGGGGGTAGTCGACGGCGGCTTGCATGAGGAAGCGGTTGAGGACGGTGCCGTAGTCGCCGTCGTAGTCGAAGCGGTTGATGAGGCGTTCGTCCTTGAGGGTGTCGGGGGTGTTGGTGCCCCAGACGATGCCCTGGTGGAGGTCGGTGATGCGTAGACGATCGTTCTTGGCGTAGTAGGCGAAGAAGAGCTGGTCCTGGGTCTTGGTGAGGTGGTAGATGCTGCCGGGGTTGGGGGGGTAGAGGATCTCTTGTTGGACTTTGGTGCCTTGGTCGGTGGTGACTTCGATGGGGAGGTAGCCTTCGGGGATCTTCATGCCGGCGGTGCCGTAGCCGTAGACGCCCATGGTGCCGAGGTGGATGAGGTGGGTGTCGGTGTCGGCTTCGACGATGGCGGCGAGGGTGTTGTGGGTGGCGTTGAGGTTGTTGTTGACGGTGTAGCGCTTGTGCCAGCTGCTTTTCATGCTGTAGGGGGCGGCGCGTTGTTCGGCGAAGTGGATGATGGCGTCGGGTCGTTCGTCCTGGATCAGGGTCAACAAGCGGTGGTAGTTGGTGGCGATGTCGAGGCGTTCGAAGCCGATGGTGTGGCCGGTGGTCTCGTGCCAGGCTTTGAGGCGCTTTCCCATGGGCTGGATGGGGGTGAGGCTGCCGGCTTCGAGTTCGTTGTCGATGTTGCGGCGGCTGAGGTTGTCGATGATGGTGATGTCGTGGCCGAGGTTGCTGAGATGCAGGCTGGTGGGCCAGCCGCAGAAGCCGTCACCGCCGAGTACGAAGACCTTCATGGGAACCTCCGTGGTCCGGGGTCGACCGTGGGCCGGCGTCGGCCGGTGCGTCGACCCGGTGAAGCGCCGTGTCGGTTCGCGGGCCAACGACCGCCGTGGTCCGCGGTGCGAGCGGAGCTCCCGGCGGGACCGGACGCGGCGCGTGCCGGACGACCCCTGGAGCGACGCCTGCGAGTCCTTGGGAGTGTACCACCGGCCCCAGCGGTCCGGCGCGCGGGTGCGGGTGCCCGCGGCGCCCGACGGCGACGCGCGGGCGCGGTACGCTTCCAGGCGTGGCGCGCGAACGCGACGAAAGCTTCCACGCCCTGCTGACGGGGCTCGAGAGCTACGAGGACCAGGTCGCCTCGTACGCCTTCTACCCTCCACGCAGGGGGCGCGCGGAGGCCGACGCGACGGGGCGCTACGCCGCGCGGCTCCGCACGCTAGGACTCACGTCGTACAGGCATCAGGCCCACGCCCTGGCCCTGGTCGAGGCGCGCCGCAACGTGGTGGTGGCCACCTCAACGGCGTCGGGCAAGTCGCTGGTGTACCAGCTCCCCACCCTGGACGCCGCCGCCGACGGCGCGACCAGCCTCTACCTGGCTCCCACCAAGGCGCTGGCGCACGATCAGCTCGACCGGCTCCGGGCCATGGCGGAGCGCCTCGGCCTCGAGCTGGGTGAGGCGGGTGTCGCCACCTACGACGGGGACACGCCGTCCTCGCTCCGTGCGGCCGTGCGCGAGGACGTGCGCTGCGCGTTGACGAACCCCGACATGCTGCACTACGGCGTCCTGCCCTACCACACGCGCTGGGCGTACTTCCTGCGGCGTCTGGATACCATCGTGCTCGACGAGTTGCACAGCTACCGTGGCGTCCTGGGTACGCACGTCGCCAACGTCGTGCGGCGGCTGCTGCGGATCGCCCGCAGCTATGGCGCGGCGCCGCGCCTGATCGCGGCCAGCGCCACCATCGGCAATCCGCTCGAGCACGCGACGGCGCTCAGCGGTGAGCCGTTCGATCTGGTGGAGGAGGACGACGCTCCGCGCGGCGCGCGCGAGTTCATCGTGTGGCGCCCGGCGCAGGTCGGGGGCGGCGCCGGGGCGCAGGCGCGGCGGCGCAGCGCGACGACCGAGGCCGCGGAGCTCGCGGCGGCCTTCGTGCGCCGCGGCGTCAAGAGCATCTTCTTCTGCAATTCCCGCAAGGTGGCCGAGCTGTTGCGGCGCTACGCCAGCGGGCACCTTCGGGGCGAGGAGGTGCCGATGTTGCAGAGCTACCGCGCCGGCTACGGCCCCGAGGACCGCCGCCTCATCGAGCAGGGGTTCAAGGCAGGCGACATCCGGGTGCTCACGGCGACCAGCGCGCTCGAGCTCGGCATGGACATCGGCGGTGTGGACGCCGTGGTGCTGGTGGGGTACCCGGGGTCGAAGATGGCGCTGTGGCAGCGTTCCGGCAGGGCCGGGCGAGAGGGTCGGCGCGCGCTCACCCTCTTGATCCCGGGCAACGACCCGCTCGACGAGTACTACCTCCACCACCCCGACCTCCTCACCGAGGGGCGGATCGAGGACGCCGTCGCCGACCCGTTCAACACAGAGCTCCACCCTTTGCACGTGGCGTGCGCGGCGGCCGAGCTGCCGCTGCGCGACGAGGAGGCCGGCATCGTGGACCCGTCGCTGGACCTGGCCCGCGTCCCGGGGCTCCACCGAATCGAGGGAGGGTGGGCCCACGCGGGGCGGTATCCGCACCGGCGGGTGCGCATCCGGGGAAGCGGCGACCGCATGGTACGGCTCAAGGACGCCACCGGGCGCTCGCTCGGCACGGCCGACCTCTCGACCGCGCTGCGGGAGTTGCATCCCGGAGCGGTCTACCTCCACCAGGGTGAGCCCTACCTGGTGGTCCGTCTCGACCTGGACCGGGGCCTTGCGGAGCTGCTCCCCCACATCGAGGACTACTACACGCAACCGCGCTCGGAGACCGATATCGAGGTCCTTCCGGGCACGGCGGGCGGCGACGCGATGGCCTCCGCGTCGGCCGCGATCCACGTGGGCCGCGTGCGCGTCAGCACCGTCGTCACCAGCTTCGTACGCAAGCGCTACCTGTCGGGGGTGGTGCTCGACGAGCGCGCGCTGGACCTCCCGGAGCTCAGCTACCCCACCCAGGCGCTGTGGTTCAGCGCGAGCGCGGTCGGTGACGCCGTGCGCCGGGACGAGATTCCCGGCGCTCTGCACGCGCTCGAGCACACGCTCATCGGGTTGTTGCCCGCCTTCGTGTTGTGCGAGCGTGCCGACATCGGCGGGGTCTCCTACCCGCACTACCCGCCCACCGGCGAGAGCACGGTGTTCATCTACGACGGCTATCCCGGCGGTGTCGGGTACGCGCGCGCGGGCGCCTCGCAGTTCGTGGAGTGGCTGAGTGCGGCGCGCGATCTGTTGCGCGACTGCCCGTGTGAGAGCGGCTGTCCGCGTTGCGTGTTGTCGCCGAAGTGCGGGAACGGCAACCAGTTCCTCGACAAGGGCGCGGCGCTCAGGCTCGCCGACGCCCTGCTGGTGCGCTTGCGGGTCGCCGCCCGGGTGCCCGCGCAGGCCTGAAGCTCCGGGGCGCTCCCGCCGCGCCTCCGCGGCGCGCCGCCGCGTGCTAGACTTCCCAGCCGTGCGGGTCGGATTCGTCACGCAACTGTTGTGGCCACGCTACGGGCCGCTCTGGATGCGCCTCGCGCGCGACGCCGGGGCCGAGGTCCGTGTGGCGGAGGTGGACGGCGTCCGGGAGGCATTGGCCGACCGGCGTGTGGCAGCGGTTTCTGCGTTGGCGTTCCGCCTCGCGGCAGCCCAGGCCGTCGCGCTGGGGGACGTCGACATCCTCCTGGTGCCCGATCTCCTCGCCGGCGCGGGCGACGCGTCCGCGTCGGGTCGGCTGGCGCGCGGGGCGGGTGCCGATCCCTGGATCGCCGACTTCCCGGATGCCCTGAGGACGGCGATCGCCGGCCTCCCGCCGCTCGTCGCGGTGCCGGCCTCGCTCGGCCCCGGCATCGAGGGCGCGGTCGTGACCGCGCTGCACAATCTCCTGCACGACGCGCATGCCGTGCGGCGCATCTGGGCGCGGCGCCGAGCCGAGGCCCGGGACCCCAGGCCACGGCCCCCGAGGTGGACGTTGGTACCGGGAGAACGGCGCACGGTGGGGCTGCTCGGCCAGCCCTGGCTCGTCGGCGACGGGTTGGCCGAGCGGGCCACGGACGAAGGGGACCATGTGGTGGCGCAACACCGCCTGGATCGGGCCCAGCTCCTCGGCGAGGCCGCCCGCCTCGAAGGGGTCCTGGCACCGACCGATGCCGAGGTGCTGGGGGCGGCCAGGCTGTTCGACCGCCGCGGCGGGGTCGAGCGGGTGCGCTTCCTCGCCGACCGTGATGCTGGCGCCGACGCCTGGCTGGCCGACCGGCTCCGGGCGCTCCTCCGCAAGCCGTTGGAGGTGCGCTACCTGCAGGATGTCCTGGGCGACGACGATCCTGTCGACTCGCTGTTGGTGACGCCGGTAGACTGATCCGTGCCCGTTGTCCTGATGCTCGTGGTGCTCGGCGCAGTGGCCGTCAACGCCTTCGGCGCGTGGGCGGTGAGCCGGCGGAAGCCGCGCGTGGCGCGTCTGTTCCTGCTGAGCGCGGTCGTCCTGGTGGTCGCGGCGGTGGCCCTGGGCTACGGCCTGCGCTTCGCCTCCTGGATCCTCGGCGCGGGGCTTGCGCTGGCCTGGCTCTCTTCCTTCCTCAACGCGCGCTGGGTGCTCGGTCGCGTGGTGTGGCGCTACCACGCGCTGCGGGCGCTGGCGATGCTGGCGCTGTTGATCCTGGCCGTCGCCGTGCTGCGCTGAGGGGGCGACGCGCCCACCGCCGCCCGCGCCGGCTCCGTGACGCCGCGAAAGCGCCACGCGGGACGAACGCGGTGCTCAGAAGGCGCTCGTCCCCGTGATCTCGCGACCCAGGATCAGCGTGTGCACGGTGTCCGTACCCTCGTAGGTAGCCACCGTCTCGAGGTTCAACATGTGCCGGATGCTGGCGTACTCGGTGGTGATGCCGTTGCCGCCAAGCAGCTCGCGCGCCGCGCGGGCCACCGCCAGCGCCGTCCGGACGTTGTCCCGCTTGGCCAGGGAGACGCGCGCGGGGCGATCGCCCCCCTGCTCCTTGAGACGGCCGAGACGGTAGGCGAGAAGGCTGCCCTTGGTGATGCCCCCCAGCATGTCGGCGAGGCTTTCCTGCACGATCTGCTTGGCCGCCAGCGGCTCGCCGAAGCTGGGACGGTCGGCAACGTAGGCGCTGACCTCGTCGAAGCAGGCCTGCGCCGCTCCCAGCACGCCGTAGGCGATGCCGAAGCGGGCCTGGTTGAGGCAGCTCAGGGCGCCCTTCAACCCGGTCACGTCGAGCTTGTCGTTTGCCGGCACGATGACGTCGTCGAGGTAGAGCTCCGACGTCACCGAGGCGCGCATCGAGGCCTTGGTCTTGATGTCGAGCGCCTGGAACCCCTCGGTCGCCGTGTCGACGGCGAACCCGAGGATGTCCCCCGTCTCCTCGTCGCGTGCCCACACGACCGCCACCTGGGCCCGGGAACCGTTGGTGATCCAGCGCTTCACGCCGTTGAGGACGTACGCGTCGCCGACCTTGCGCGCGCGCGTGCGCATCGCGCCGGGGTCGCTCCCGGCGTCCGGCTCGGTGAGCCCGAAGCAACCCACGGCCTCTCCGCTGGCCAGGCTCGGCAGCCAGCGGCGCTGCAGCTCCTCGGAGCCGTAGCGATGGATGGGGTACATCACCAGGCTCGACTGCACGCTGACGAACGAGCGCATGCCGGAGTCGGCGTACTCGAGCTCGCGGTTGATCAGGCCGTACGCGGTGTAGGACGCCTCCGCGCCGCCGAAGCTCTCGGGCAGCGTGACGCCCAGCATGCCCATCTCCCCGAAACGGCGCGGCAGATCCGCGGGGAACGCGTCTTCGCGCCACCAGTCGGCGACGCTGGGGACGATCTCGCTCCGGACGAAGTCGCGGACGCTGTCGCGGATCATGCGTTCCTCGGGCGTATACAGAGCGTCGAGGTCGTAGAAGTCGTCGAGGGAGGGGGCCGTCGCTGGGGCAGCACGTGGGGGCATGGTTCCTCCGGGTTGCACGATGGGGTGGTGGGGGCTCAGCCGTCGCCGAACAGCTTCTTCAGGGCGTCTTCCTTGCTGGTACGGTGCGCGACCGTGTAGCGGGTGCCCTCGAGGCTCAGGCGTCCCTGTTCGACCAATGACGTCAGGGACGACTCGATGGTGTCGACGGCCAGCTCCTCGAAATGCCTCTCGTCGATGGAGCGCTGCACCTCGCGCAGCGTCGCACCCTTCGGGCCCGACAACTCCACGGCCTCGAACACCCAGTCGTCCACCGTCATGCGTCAGTGTACGCCGCTGCGCCTGCACCTTCCCGGGCGTGGGGGCGATCGGCGCGTAAACAACTCGCTCAGCGGTAGATGCTGCCCTGCGGTCCGTCGTCCTCGCCGCTCCGGTAGGCATCCACCGGCCCGCCGGAGAGCTCGCCCCACGTTATGGCGTCGTCCATGTGGATCACCTTGACGGGGCAGGCGCGCACGCAGGCGTCGCAATCCAGGCAGCGCTCGGGCTCGAGCCGGAGCACCGGCCGCCCCCCGTCGTCTGGTTCGAAGTTGCGGGAGAAGGCGTCCGTGGGGCACACGCGGGTGCACACCGGACACATGATGCAGCCGTCGTCCACCCGGGGCAGGCGCCACGGCACGCGGTCCGCGGCCTCCGGGTGGGCGAGCTCGAGCACGCGGTAGCGCCGCATCAGCTCGCGCGGGAGCGGCTTCAGTTCATTGGGGTCGTCGGGTACGCGCAGCAACGTCTCGAGCGGGGCGAGCGCGCTCGCGGCCGAACGTCGCACGTTTCGCAGGCCGCCCGTCAGCAGGGCGCGACGGCTGATGCCGGAGGGGCTCCGGTCCTGCTCGAGGCTTTCGCGCTGCTCCACGCGCACCGTGATGGTGCGGTCGTGCTGTGCGACCAGGGCGCGTGCGTCCTCCACGGCGGCGCCCAGCCCCTCGAGGATCTGCGGCACGCCGATCGGGCAGTCGGCACAGTCGCCGTGCGCCAGGGTCACGTCGCCGTTCCTGGCGGCGAGCCGCACGATGTCGGTGGCCTGCAGGCGACCGAGGCAGACCACGCTCTGCGCGCTGCCCTGGACCTGCGAGCAGCGTACCGACGCTCCGGGCTCGTAGCTCACCCTCGGCTCGAGCGCCTGCGAAGGGCACACCTGCACGCAGAGGCCGCAGCCCGTGCAGTCCACCTCGTCGATCTCCACCTCGCGGCCTAGCTTCACGGCGTAGTGGGGGCAGGCCGCGACGCACGCGTGGCACGCGGTGCTCGACTGCGTGACGGCGATGCAGCGGTCGGCGCTGTAGGCCGGCGCGACGTTCGTGGCCTTCAGCACGAAGTTGAGCAGATCGTCGAACCCCGGCATCTGCGGACCCCCCCTAGAACCCGTACACCTCGTGCCGCTTCTCGGAGAGCTTGGTGTGGTAGCCCGTGTCGTCCAGGTAGCGGTCGAACGTCTCGAAGTCCACCTGCTGCTTCTGGTCCGACAGGGCCACGGCCGGGTTGGGGTGTACCTCGATCATGATGCCGTCGGCCCCGATCGCCAGGCCCGCCTTGGTGAGCGGAACCAGAAGGTCGCGCCGGCCGCCCGAGTGCGTGACGTCGACCAGGACCGGCAGGTGGGTCTCCAGCTTGGCCAGGGCCACGGCGGACACGTCCAGCGTGTTGCGGGTGTAGCGCTCGAAGGTGCGGATGCCGCGCTCGCATAGCACCACCTGGTCGTTGCCCTCGTTGAGCAGGTACTCCGCGGCCATGACCCACTCCTCCACGGTGGCCGAGAGCCCGCGCTTGAGCAAGACCGGCTTCCGGCTGCGCCCTGCGGCCTTCAGCAGCGTGAAGTTCTGCATGTTGCGGGCGCCGATCTGCAACATGTCGACGTGGTCCTCGAACATGGGCAGATGGCCGGCGTCCATGATCTCGCTCACGAGCGCCAGCCCGTGCAGGTCGCAGGCCTCGCGGGCGAGGCGCAGCCCCTCCTCGCCAAGGCCCTGGAAGCTGTAGGGGTCGGTGCGGGGCTTGAAGGCGCCGCCGCGGAACAGGCGCACCCCCTGCGCCTCTACGTGGGCCGCCACCGCCTCCACCTGCGCCGCCGATTCGATGGCGCACGGTCCCGCGATCAGCACGGGAGCGTGCTTCCCGCCGATCGCCACGTCGCCGACCCGCACGACGGTGTCGCCGTCGTGGGCGCGGCGCGAGGTGAGGTAGCGCCGCTTCTCCTGCGTCTGTTCGAGCTGCATGCTCGCCTGGAAGATCTGCTTGAACAGGCTCTTGACGGTGGCGTCGTCGAACGGACCCCGGTTCGCCGCAGTGAGCGCCTCGAGCATCTCCTGCTCCCGCATGGGGTCGTAGTGCGACAGCCCCATGGCACTCTGCAGCTCACCGATGTCTTCGGCGAGCGAGGCGCGCTGCAACAGAAGGTCCAGAATCCTCAGGTTGAGGTCGTCAATGCGGGCTCGTAGGCTCTGGATCTTCTCGTCCATACTCCATCCTACGTTGCGAGAAGTACACCACCCAGATCGTGAGCTCGTACAGCACGATCAGTGGGACGGCGACCAGCGAGAGATTGAAGGGATCTCCCGTGGGCGTGATCACGGCGGCGAACACGAGGCCGATCACGATGGCGTAGCGCCGATTCTTCGACAGCGGCCGCGAGTGCAGCACGCCGATGCGCGCCAGGAGGTAGCCCAGAACCGGCATCTCGAACATGAGCCCGAACACGCCCATCAGCATCAGAATGGTGGAGATGTAGCGACCGATCGACAGCAGCCCGGTCGCAACCGACCCGAGGAACCCCAGCAGGATCGGGATCGTGATGGGCAGGACCACGTAGTACGCGAAGCCCACGCCGCACAGGAACGCCAGCACCGCGAAGAAGATGAAGGGGACGGCGTAGCGGCGCTCCTGGCGGTAGAGGCCCGGCGCGATGAACCCCCAGACCTGCCCAAGGATGACGGGGAAAGCCACCACCAGCCCGAAGAAACTGGCGATCTGCATGGAGACCGTGAACGGCTCGAGCACGCCGAAGTAGCTGAGCGTGGTGTTGCCGGGCAGCGGGTTCTTGAGCCAGTCCAGCACCTGGAAGCGGAACGCGAACGCCACGCCCGAACCCACGATCCAGGCGGCGAAAGCGATCAGGAGCCGCGTCCGCAGCTCCTCGAAGTGCTCGATCAACGTCACGGGGAGGTCGGAACCCAGGATGACCCACGGCCGCGGGCGGAACGCTCGCGGCCGTCAACCGGTGGGTGCCGGTTCAGGCGCCCTTCGGCTCGGCGTCGGTCGTGTCGGCGACCTGGGCGGCGTCGGACGAAGCCCCGGACGGCGCCTCGGCCGCGGTCGCCTTGACGGGCTCGGCCGAGGTTGCGCCCTCCTTCGCCGTGGCCTTCGAGGTGGCGCCCTTGGCGCTCGACTCGCCGGCCTCGGCCTCGAAGTCCGCCTTCATGTCCTTGACGCCCTTCCGGAACTCCCGGACGGACTGACCGAGGCCCTTCGCCATCTCCGGCAGCCTGCGAGGGCCGAAGATCAGGAGGACCACCAACAGGATGATCAACAGCTCGGGAACGCCCAGCGACCCAATTCTCATGCGATTGCCTCCATCACGTGTAGCCTAGCACTTGTCGCGTTCTCACAACGTGGTTCGGCACGACGCTGAGGGTACCGTGGCCCGCCCTGGCCCGCGCGCCCCCGCCGCCGCGGCGGCGGGGGCGGGGGCGGCGTGCCCGGGTGCGTCGTTTGCGGCGTCACGAACGGCGATTTCGACCGTTGACAATGGAAAATCTCGCGTGCTAACTTAGGCATTCGGACGTCAGCCCGGATCCGGCGGCATTCGGGAACGGAGCGCGTCGGTGAGGCCGTGTGGACCGCGGCGCGCCACCCTAGCTCAACCGGTAGAGCATCCGACTTGTAATCGGAAGGTTGTCGGTTCGACTCCGATGGGTGGCTCCACGACGCGGGCGTCGACGTCCGCGGTGCGGGTAGGTGCCCGAGTGGTTAAAGGGGACGGACTGTAAATCCGTTGGCTTTTGCCTACGCTGGTTCGAATCCAGCCCTGCCCACCAGTTGCGCGGCCGCCGAGGCCGCGCCGCCCGAGAGGGCACGCCCGGTTCTCGGGCGATGTGCGGGAGTAGCTCAGTTGGTAGAGCGTCAGCTTCCCAAGCTGAATGTCGCGGGTTCGAATCCCGTCTCCCGCTCCAAGCACGGTCCCGCGTGCAGGTGTGCAGCGCTCGCCAGCACGCCGGGGCCGGGCGATCGACGGGGTCGAAGGCGGGCTCGTGTAGCTCAGTGGTAGAGCACTCCCTTGGTAAGGGATAGGTCGACGGTTCAATCCCGTCCACGAGCTCCAAAGCGCAACCCCGAAGCCGAGTCGAGTCGCGCCTGCGAACCGCAGGCCGGCTCGTTTCGGCTGGGAAAGGACAGGGACCATGGCTAAGGGTGTGTTCGAGCGTACGAAGCCGCATGTGAATGTGGGGACGATTGGGCATGTGGATCATGGGAAGACGACGTTGACGGCTGCGATCACGTTTGCGGCTGCGGCGGCGGATCCG
>Ga0114931_10000795_pt1 | contig 39398 bp, 34 predicted proteins | sample 2SBtaG_FD_89579 | JGI IMG/M metagenome (GOLD analysis project Ga0114931, IMG submission 89579) | Deep subsurface microbial communities from Kolumbo volcano to uncover new lineages of life (NeLLi) - 2SBTROV14_V59a metaG | ecosystem: Environmental > Aquatic > Marine > Volcanic | place: Kolumbo... | reverse complement strand
TGTCAGTTCTGTTCGAGTGATTTTGAGGAACGAAAAATTGTATCGAGAACTAGTTTAAATACCAAAATTCCTATTCTCGATACTAATTTCACTCTTTTCAACAGTGAAATTCACTCGAATTGACAGAATTTTGTCAAAATGCACAACGGGTTATGTTCTTATAAATGTAACTCATTAATTATTAGTTAAAATGAAATACTGGTAGATTTATACGAATAATGATTCTATCTACCTTATTCCACAAAACAATCTTATTTGTAATCTTTTTTTAGCAACTAAAAGTTATTACTAACTTTGACACCCTAAAATTTATAGAATGATTGCAGCACATAATGTATCGTTACAATACGGTAAAAGAGTTTTGTTTGATGAAGTAAATATTAAGTTTACAGAAGGTAATTGCTATGGTGTTATTGGTGCCAATGGAGCAGGAAAATCTACTTTTCTAAAAATACTGGCAGGAGAAATTTCCCCTAACTCTGGTAGCGTAACCATAGATCCTGGTAAACGAATGGCAGTTTTGAGTCAAGATCACTTTAAGTTTGATGAAAAAACAGTGTTGAATACCGTAATGATGGGGCACACTAAGCTGTGGGAAGTGATGCAGGAAAAAGATGCCATTTATGCTAAACCCGATTTTTCAGACGAAGATGGTATTAAAGCTTCTGAATTGGAAGCAGAGTTTGCTGAAATGGACGGATGGAATGCAGAATCAGATGCTGCTACCATGTTAAGTGGTTTGGGAATTTCAGAAGAGCATCACGATAAATTAATGAAAGATATAAGTGGTAACCAAAAAGTAAGGGTGTTGTTAGCGCAATCGCTTTTTGGTAATCCAGATATTTTAATTTTAGATGAGCCTACCAATGATTTAGATATCAATACCATCAATTGGTTAGAGCAATTTTTAGTTGATTTTAAAAACACAGTAATTGTAGTTTATCACGATAGGCACTTTTTAGATGCGGTATGCACACATATTGCTGATATTGATTTTGGAAAAATCAATGCATTTAGTGGTAACTATACTTTTTGGTACCAATCTAGTCAGTTAGCATTACGCCAAAAACAATCTGCTAACAAAAAGGCAGAAGAAAAGAAAAAGGAACTGCAAGACTTTATTTCTCGTTTTAGTGCAAATGCTTCTAAATCGAAACAAGCAACAGGTAGAAAGAAGATGTTGGAGAAATTGAATTTTGAAGAAATCAAGCCTTCAACAAGAAGGTATCCAGCTATTATCTTTACTCAACAGCGTGACGCTGGAGATCAAATTTTACACACCACTAACCTCACCAAAGAAGGCTTGTTTAAAGGCTTAGATTTAAATGTGAGAAAGGGTGATAAAATTGCTTTTGTAAGCAAAAACGGAATGGCCATGACAGATTTGTTTCAGATTCTAGAAAATGAGATAAAACCTGATGCCGGAGAATTTAAGTACGGACAAACCATTACTACTGCTTATTTACCAAATGAAAATGATCATTTTTTTAATGGAGATGACGACTTAATAGATTGGTTAAGGCAGTTTTCTGATGATGAAAAAGATGAAGTGTTTATTAGAGGTTTTTTAGGAAAAATGCTTTTTTCAGGAGAAGAAGTGTTTAAAAAATCAAATGTGCTTTCTGGAGGAGAAAAGGTGAGGTGTATGATTTCAAAAATGATGTTGGCTGAAGGTAATTTATTGATACTGGATGAGCCTACGAACCATTTAGATTTGGAGTCAATCACTGCATTTAACAACGCATTAAAAGATTTTAAAGGAACTATATTGTTTACTTCTCACGATCATGAATTTGTGAATACGGTAGCTAATAGGATAGTGGAGTTAACTCCAAACGGATGTATTGATAAAGAAATGACTTATGATGAATATTTGGCTGACGCTAAAGTATCATCACAAAAGGAAACACTTTACGCTTAAAGGAATATTTATGAAACAATTGTGTGTACTAATCTTATGTTTATTTGGCTTGTCAATTATTGCCCAAGAAGTCAAAATTATACCTGTTGATTTTAATTCTAAGAAAACGTCTATGCGTGGACTACACGCTATTGGTGAAGATGCAGTATGGGCATCTGGAACAGGAGGGGTGGTGATGAGAAGAATAGATTCTACTCGTTGGAAAATACATGAAGATGAACAATGGAATCACCTCGATTTTAGAGATATTCATGTATTCAACAAAAAAGAAGCTATTATTATGAGTTCAGGTAATGGATGCGACATGTATAAAACCATAGATGGAGGTAAAAAATGGACTTTAGTGTTTAAAAATTATATGAAAGGGGTATTTTTTAATGGTATGGATTTTTGGGATGATCAATCAGGGATAGCATTTAGCGATCCCATTGATGGTAAACTTTTTATTATCCATACTTCTAATGGAGGAAAAAGTTGGAATACAATAAAAGATATGGAAATTCCCAAAACTTTAAAAGGAGAAGCAGGTTTTGCTGCTAGTGGAACAGGTATCGTGTGTGTGGGAGATAGTAGTGTATATATCGGAACAGGAGAGAGTGACGTGGCTAGAGTATTTGTCTCTCATAATAGAGGAAAAAGTTGGGGAGTGATTGAAACATCGATGAGAAAAGGAGAAGCTTCTGGAATTTATTCCATTGCATTTTTAGATGAACAGCATGGGGTAGCAGTAGGAGGGAATTATAAAGATTCAACATCCACTAAAGGAAATTGTGTTATCACTGATGATGGTGGTTTAACGTGGAAGGTTCCAAAAGTTGCACCTCAAGGATATAAATCATGTGTAGCTGTTAGTACTAGCGGAATTCTAATAACTTGTGGAAGAACGGGAGTAGATGTTTCTTATGATAAAGGAATGACGTGGAAACATGTTGCTAATGATGGGTATTATAGTTGTGTGTTAAATACATCCAATGGTGGTTGGTTAACTGGCAGAGATGGTAAGATGGCTAGGCTTGTTTTTGTTGATTAATCATTAACATCTTCATTGCGAAGGAAGTATGAGCGTGACAATCTTTTATGTTAAGAGATTGCTTCTTCTGATTTCATTCTTCATCAGAATCGCAAAGACGTTTTTTTAATGTTTTGAGTAATTTTGAAGAAGATGTCATGCTGAATGTAGTTTTATCAATGCTTTAGCATGATTATAAAACAAAATGATGTATCTATCTAATAGATTATTCACGTCATTTATTTAATCGCTGAAGCGATTAATAAATATTGCTCAATGACATAGGGAAACAACAAAAAGGAACTCGAAAGAGTTTCATTTATAGTATTTAATTATCCTTTGCTTCGACTTAACTCAGCATAAACTAGTAAATAACATCACCCCAAAAATGGATAACGATAATCAGTAGGAGTTACAAAAGTTTCTTTCATGGTTCTAGGGCTTACCCATCTTACAAGATTTAAATAAGAACCCGCTTTATCATTGGTTCCAGAACCTCTGGCTCCACCAAATGGTTGTTGTCCTACTACAGCTCCTGTTGGTTTATCGTTAATGTAGAAGTTTCCTGCAGCACCTTCTAAAGCTTTAGTTGCTTGTCCTATCGCATATCTATCTTGAGAGAAGATAGCTCCAGTCAATGCATATTCTGAAGTGCTGTTAATTAATTTTAGAACACCCTCAAAATCATTCTCATCGTATTTGTAAATAGTAATTACGGGTCCAAAAATTTCCTCACACATGGTTCTGAATTGAGAATTTGAAGTAACCACTACCGTAGGCTCTATGAAATAACCTTTCGATTTGTCATAATTACCACCGCAAATAATTTCAGCATCGTTTTGCTCTTTAATATAATCGATGTATGAAGCAATTTTATCAAAGCTTCGTTCGTCAATTACAGCATTAATAAAGTTACTAAAGTCTTCGGTAGTACCCATTTTAAACGAAGCAACATCTTCTTTTACTTGAATTATTACTTTATCTGCTATATTAGATGGTAGGTAAGCTCTAGAAGCTGCAGAACATTTTTGTCCTTGAAATTCAAAAGCACCTCTGACTATTCCTGTAGCTACTTGAGCAGGATTAGCTGATTTATGAGCAACAATAAAGTCTTTACCACCTGTTTCGCCTACAATTCTAGGATAAGTGTTGTAGGTATCAATATTGGTACCTATGGTTTTCCATAAGTGTTTAAATACAGCAGTAGATCCAGTGAAGTGTAATCCTGAAAAATCAGGGTGTTTAAAAACTACATCTCCAGCAGCAGGTCCATCACAATAAACCATATTAATAACACCATCAGGAACTCCTGCTTCCTTAAATAATTCCATAATTACCTGTGCAGAATAGATTTGAGAATCAGCTGGTTTCCATACAATAACATTACCCATCATTGCTGGAGCTGCGCATAAGTTGGCTGCAATGGCAGTAAAGTTGAATGGCGTTATCGCAAAGACAAAGCCTTCTAATGGACGATATTCTAGTCTGTTCCATATTCCATCACCAGATTCTGGTTGCTCAGCATAAATGTCAGTCATATACTGTACATTAAACCTCAAGAAATCCACCAATTCACAAACAGCATCAATCTCTGCTTGAAATGCATTTTTACTTTGGCAAAGCATAGTGGCTGCATTCATTTTTGACCGATACGGTCCAGCTAGTAATTCAGCAGCCTTTAAGAAAATAGCAGCTCTATCTTGCCACGGAGTACTTGCCCATTTTTCTCTTGCATTTAAAGCAGCATCTATTGCCTGTTGAACGTGAGAAGCATCTCCCATGTTGAAATGACCTAACACGTGTTGATGATCATGAGGAGGGCTCATTACTACTTTGTTGTTGGTAGTCACCTCTTTGTCTCCAATAAACATAGGGGCATCTATTTGTTTACTTTTCAGTGCTGTGTATGCAGCTTGTAACTCTTCTCTTTCATCACTACCGGGAGCATAACCTTTTACAGGTTCGTTAACAGCGATAGGGGTTGTAAAAAATGCGTTTGCCATTAAATTTTATTTTAGAAATAAATGTTAAAAATTGAGAAACAAATGTATAAAATTTCAACTAGAAAAATTACTTTTCATCTAGTTTCTCGTATATCGAATTTTTGCTTTTAAATTCAGGTACCAATTCTTTCATTAACTGAACAATAGAGAAGTTATCTTGAGTATTGAATAAAGAAATTAATTTATCAATCTTGTTGGTAACATCCTTGAAATTATACGAGTTAACTTTCGCAATCATAATTTGCTCGTTAGAGGTAGGTAGGGTATTTTCTTTATTGTTCAACAGTTCTTCGTAAAGCTTTTCTCCAGGTCTTAATCCTGTATATACAATCTGAATATCTTTGCCTAACTCTAAACCTGATAACTTGATCATTTTTTTAGCTAATTCAACAATCTTAATAGACTTACCCATATCAAACACATAAATCTCTCCACCATTCCCTATAGAACCAGCTTCTAGGACTAACTGACAAGCTTCTGGAATAGTCATAAAATACCTCGTGATTTCTGGGTCAGTAACAGTTATTGGTCCACCTTGTTCTATCTGACTCTTAAATAACGGAATTACCGACCCATTAGAGCCTAGTACATTTCCAAATCGAGTGGTAACAAAATTGGTAGCTACTGTTTCATTTAATAATTGGGTATAAATTTCAGCTATTCTTTTGGAAGCTCCCATAACGTTAGTAGGGTTTACAGCTTTATCAGTAGAAACCATAACAAACTTTTCTACTTCGTGCTCAACAGCTAAATCGGCAACTATTTTAGTTCCTAACACATTAGTTAAAATTGCCTCAGATGGGTTGTTTTCCATTAAAGGAACATGTTTGTAAGCTGCGGCATGATATACTATTTGAGGCTTAAAAGTATTAAACACATTTTGCATTCTCTCTTTACTTCTAATATCGCCAACAACTACCTCACATAATTTTCCAGTTTGTTTTTGATTAACCTCAAATTCAATTTCGTATAAAGGAGATTCTGCCTGATCTAACAAAATAACTTTTTTTGGATCATACTTTACAATTTGTCGAACTATTTCACTACCTATTGATCCTGCTGCTCCAGTAACTAAAACCACTTTGTTTAATAATTGATTGTTTATAGCATTTTCATCTAACTTAATTTCACTTCTCCCTAATAAGTCTTCAATCTTTACTGTTTTAATTTGCTTAAAACTTAGTTCTCCATTAATCCATTTACTCACAGGAGGAACTGTTAATACCTTCACATGGTGCTTTAAACATGTTTCAGTAATCTCATTCATTCTTTGTGATGATAGATTTTGTATAGATATAATAAAGTGTTCTACTTTATTCTTTTTAATTAACTCTTCTAGTTTAGAAGAATGGACAATGGGAACCTGATCTATTTTTTTCCCCGATCTATTTATATTATCATCAATAAAAGCAACAACATTGTATTTAACTCCAGCTTCTTTATCTAAAGAGTTTTTAGCAATAATTCCAGCTTCACCAGCACCAAATACGATAATGTTTGATTTGGAGGTTGTTTTGTCAGTGTATTCTGTATACAATACTTTTACAAAAACTCGAGAAGCAACCATTAGGAAAGTGGTTAGTAGGAACTCAATAATAATAATAGAAAAAGGAACGATAAATCTATTATTCCAAAAGAAATAAGTAAAAACATTAAGCAGAACAAATATGAAACTACCTGTTATTAGAGTTATAAAAATACGTTCAGTATCTTTAGAACTTGTGTACCGAATTATTCCAGCATAAGTTTTGGCTATTAAAAAAGATGCGCCTCTTACAGTTAGCAATACAAGAAAAACAACCTTAAAAGTAGAAATTTCAACAGGAGGAATGTTAAAATTAAAACGAACCAAATAGGCAATGATAGTAGATAAAAGAACAATTAATAGATCTATAAAAAAAATAATCCACCGTGGTGTGCTTTTTCCCCTAAATATCATTTCTCAAAGATAGGAATTAAACTTGTTTATTTAATATGTTATTATTTTTTGACTAACCTCATTACTTTTATTTATACATTTGCGAACACTTTAAAAAAACTAGATATGGAAGTAACAGAAATTAAAGACATTGCTTTAAAGCAAAAACACATTGATTTAGGTGCAAAAATGGTTCCTTTTGCGGGTTTTAATATGCCATTACAATATACAGGCTTAACAGATGAACATTTAAATGTCAGAAATAATGTTGGTGTTTTTGATGTTTCTCATATGGGAGAGTTTATGGTGAGAGGTGAGGGAGCATTAGATTTAATTCAACGAATTACAACAAATGACGCTTCATTATTAACTCCAGGTAAAGTTCAATACTCTTGTATGCCAAATAATGATGGTGGAATTGTTGATGATTTATTAGTATATATGTTAGATGAAAACGAATATATGTTAGTAGTCAATGGCGCGAATCTAGAAAAAGATTGGGCATGGGTAAATAAACACAACATAACCAATGTAAATATTACAGATCAATCTAGTAACATGTCTTTATTGGCTGTTCAAGGACCAAATGCACAAAAGATACTTCAACCATTAACCAATATGGACTTAGATATGATTTATTATACTGTTCAAAGAGGAACTTTTGCAGGAGTAGAAAATGTAATCATCTCATCTACAGGTTATACTGGTGCAGGTGGTTTTGAAGTTTATTTTGATAATAAAGATGCTGAAACGATTTGGAATGCAGTTCAAGAAGCTGGAAAAGCTGTGGGAATGAAAATGGCAGGATTGGCATGTAGAGATACGTTAAGATTAGAAATGGGATTCTGCCTGTATGGAAATGATATTAATGACACCACATCTCCATTAGAAGCAGGTTTAGGATGGATTACTAAATTTACTAAAGACTTTGTAAACTCTGATAATTTAAAGAAACAAAAGGAAGAAGGTGTAACGCGTAGATTAGTAGGTTTCGAATTGTTGGAAAGAGGTATTCCTCGTCATGATTATGAAATTTTAGATGCTGAAGGAAACAAAATTGGGGTTGTAACATCAGGGACTATGGCACCATCTTTAAATAAAGCTATAGGGATGGGGTATGTTGCTAAATCTCATGCAAAACCTGATTCTGAAATTTACATTTCGATTAGAAACAAAGGGGTAAAAGCCAAAGTAGTTAAAATGCCTTTTTATAAAGGTTAATTATAGATTTAATATAGATGCTTGATATGTTCTTTTTGAACATGTTGAGCATCTTTTTTTTATGAGCGAAATTTCTTCAGATAATACCAAGAAAGTAGAAGTTGTTTTTTCACCTTCAAATTTCCCCACTTACTTTGATAGTAAAGATTGTACGGTAGTGGTGATTGATGTGTTTAGAGCTACTTCTGCTATATGTGCTGCTTTTGAAAGCGGTATAGAAAGCTTAATCCCAGTTGATACGCTTGATAAGGCAAGAAAGTACAAACAAGAAGGTTTTTTAGTGGGAGCTGAAAGAAATGCGGAAATTGTTGAAGGTTTTGATTTTGGAAATTCTCCACTAACCTTTAAGAATGGAGATTATAAAAATAAATCCATTGTTTTAACAACAACTAATGGAACAAGAGCCATTGAAATGGCTAAAGATGCTGCTACTGTAATTATTGGTTCGTTTGTAAATTTTACAGCATTGTGCCAATATATAGAACAACAAGATCAAGATGTTTTGTTATTATGTGCGGGCTGGAAAGATCGTTTCAACTTAGAAGATACCCTTTTTGCAGGTGCTGTTGCACAACAAATTTCAAAAAACTTAAGGTTTAAAAATTTGTCGGATTCAAGCATTGCTGCAATAAGTATGTATGAGACAGCTAAAGATGATTTGTATGGATTTTTAGGAGACTCTTCTCATAGAAAAAGACTAAGTCGTTTAAATATGGAAGAGGACATCATTTACTGCTTAACATTTGATCAGTCTACTATTGTTCCTGTTCTTGAAAAGGATCGTATTATAGCTAGATAAACTTGGCTTGGAGTTTTAAATATATTTTAAGTCTATTAGTAATTCTGTTATTTTCAGTATTTAATTTTATTGAACTTAATTCATGGGGTTTTTTTGCACATAAAAAAATCAATAGGATGGCAGTTTTTACATTGCCTCCAGAAATGATACAATTCTACAAGGCAAACATCAACTATATCTCTGAGCATGCCGTAGATGCAGATAAAAGAAGATATGTTGATAAGGGTGAGGCAATAAAGCATTATATTGATATTGATCGATATACTAATAATCCTGAGGATATAGATAAAGTTCTTCCTAAAAGTTGGAAAGATGCTATAAATAAGTATTCAGAGGACACGTTGAAAGCTTATGGAATTGTTCCGTGGCATGTTAACTTAATGGTAATCAAACTTACGAAGGCATTTGAGAATAAGAATATAGATAATATTCTTCGTTATTCAGCAGATTTGGGACACTATGTGGCAGATTCACACGTACCATTGCATACCACTCAAAACTACAATGGCCAAATGACTAACCAGCATGGGATACATGGATTTTGGGAGAGTAGATTGCCAGAATTGAAATCAAATGAATATAATTATTTTACAGGGAGAGCCAGCTATGTTAATTCTATTTTAGAAGATGAATGGAAGAGTATAGAAGAAAGCTTTTCAGCAAAAGATTCTGTTTTGTTAATAGAACAAGAGTTAAATAAAAAGTTTTCTTCAGATCATAAATATACTTATGAAAATAGGGGAAGTGTTTTAACAAAAGTATACTCAGAAGAATATGCTAGTGCCTACCATAAAGCTTTAAATGGAATGGTTGAGAGAAGGATGTTGCAGGCGATATTAAAAACGGGTAGTTATTGGTATACCGCTTGGCTTAATGCTGGGCAACCTAATTTAGATAAACTTCTTGAGAGACCCACTACTAATAATTCAAGTCAAATTAAAGAAATGCCGAATAATAAGTATAAGAAAGGCTCAATTAAAGGAAGAGTTCATGAGGATTGAATCACTTTTCTTAGCTTAAGAAAGCTTTAATGGAATTGTCTTTACCAAACTCAACAGATATATGGTTTTGGAGTGTGGTAGATAGTGATAATCCAACATAGTGTGTTCCTATAGGGTATTTTTTATGATTTCTGTCTACAAGAACAGCAGTTGACATCTTTTTTATTGGAAAGTTCAATAAGAAGCGAACTCCATAGATAAGTGCTTTTCCTGTATTTAAAACATCATCAACAAGAATAACAGTTTTGTCCTTTAGGAGTTTGGAATCTGAATCTAGTTGAGGAGAATCATCTATAGGGCTATCTTTATCAATCGTGAGTTTAATAAGGGAAATTTTAAATGGAGAAACAGTTTTAAGTTGTTGAGCAATTCTCTCTGCGAATAAATAACCTTTTTTAGACAAACCTACGATAACGATTTCTTTTTCAGTATAATTATCTTCATATATCTGAAAAGCAATTCGATTAATTTTCTGCTGAATCTCCTCGTTATTTAATATTCGTTTTTTTTTAACCGGCATAATATCAAATTAAACAATTTTAATTTGTGTATTCTGATTTTGGATAAGTAGCAAATCCCCTTTTCTTAATTTTTTTCGTTTACGGTATTCTACTGAATTGTTAAAAGTAATTTGACCCTCTTCAACCATTAATTTTGCATCTGCTCCTGATTCACTTATACCTAACAACTTCAATAGTTTTATTAACTCAATAAATTCTTCAGTTAATTGAAAATCAATCGTTTCCATTAATATTGGTATTCAGGGTTTAAAAAGTTATCAATTACCTTATTGAATTTCTTAGGCGTCTCATAAAAAGGATAATGACAACTTTTTTTAATTACTTCTAATCTAGCTCCTTTAATACTTTCGACAATTAGTTGTGCTGAAGCAAAAGGAACATTATCTAAATCACCAATAACAACAAGGGTAGGGGTAGATATAGCATCTATTCCTTCGGTCAAATCATAATCAAAGAAAGTTTTTTCCATGATACTGTTTACTAATAGCATCTTTTGCGAATTATTAGTATCAAAATTCATAGGAGCATATAAATCTTCAATTTTTTCTTGATCAATTAAGTTTACTTTATCTCCAAGTAATACGGTTTTCTTAAAAGCTACAGGGTCTCTTTTACTAAATTCTTCAGACATCATAGTCTCGATCAAAGCTTTTGTATCTTCATCTTTTCTTTTAGATTGCATATTGTTAAATGATTGATCAAAATATTCTGATGTAGCAGGTCCTGGAGAAACAAGTATTAATTTAGAAATGTTAGAAGAATATTTTTTAGCATAATTAACTGCTAGTATTGCTCCAAAAGAATGACCAACAAGAATCACTTTATCTAATTTTAAATATTTCCTAATTCCTTCAACATCTTCTATATAATTATCCATACTAATAGTAGATGTGTCTGCAGGAAAATCGGTTTTACCACAACCTCTTTGGTCATAAAAAATAACTTGATAATTGGCTGCAAGTTTTTTAAAGTGTGGTATTAAATAATCATGGAATAAACCAGGCCCTCCATGTAGAACTAACATGGGCTCTCCTTTTCCCATTTTTCGAATAAAATGATTAACACCATTGATAGTTGCCGTCTCTTCAGTTATCTCTATGTTTGCTGTCTCTTTTTCTGAAATGGTTTCAGCAGACTCTCCGCAACTAATAATCAACATAGTTAAGAATGAAACCGATAAGGTTAAAAAAAGTTTTTTCATAAATTATGATTTAACAAAATTTGCACTAAAAGTAAGCAATTATTTAGATAATATGTTAGTGTTTTAAATCGATTTAAGTTCAGAAATAGTATCTCTGGGGTTGTCAGATTTAAAGATAAAGCTACCGGCAACTAAAACATCAGCACCAGAGTCTAGTAACTTCCTAGCGTTTAGAGAGCTAACACCACCATCGATTTCTATAAGAGCTGAGGAATTTTTACTATTGATTAATTCTTTTAATTTTTTTACTTTACCATAGGTATTTTCAATGAAAGATTGCCCACCAAAACCAGGGTTGACAGACATAATGAGTACTACATCAATATCACTAATAATATCTTCTAAAAGGTGGGTGGGAGTATGTGGATTTAAAGCAACTCCAACCTTCATTCCTGCAGATTTAATGCGTTGTACAGTTCTATGTAAATGAGGGCAAGCTTCGTAATGAACAGTGAGTATGTCTGCACCAGCAGCTGCAAAATCTTCAATAAATTTGTCAGGCTCTACAATCATTAAGTGCACATCAAAAGGCTTCTTTGCGTATTTTTTTATTGCTTTAATAACAGGCATTCCAAAAGTTAGATTAGGAACAAATACTCCATCCATCACATCTATGTGAAACCAGTCAGCATCACTATTGTTAATTAGTTCTACTTCTTTTTGTAAGTTAGAAAAGTCAGATGATAAGATTGAGGGAGCTATTAAATGAGACATAGGTGTTTTTTTACAAAGGTATTAAAACACAATAGTGTAAAACAAAAAAAGCGAATATTTTTTAATATTCGCCTTTGAGTCTTTCTTTCAAAAATTACCCTAAATAGGTCTTTAATAATTTACATCTTGATGTGTGTTTTAGCTTTCTTAAAGCTTTTTCTTTTATTTGCCTAACACGTTCTCTCGTTAATTCAAATTGTTCTCCAATTTCTTCAAGGGTAAAAGATGTTTTGGCGTTTATACCGAAATAAAGCCTTAGTACCTCAGCTTCTCTAAATGACAATGTGGATAAAGATCTTTCAATTTCATTTCTTAATGACTCATCCATTAGGTCTTTATCTGGGTTTAACTTCTCTTCTTTTCCTGCCATTAAATCCAGCATAGTATTATTATCACTATCATCAGATAAAGGAGCATCTACAGATAAGTGTTTTCCTGAAATTTTTAGTGTGTCTTTAACTTCACTTGGTGAAATTTCTAATAATTCAGCAACTTCTTCTGCCGAAGGCTCTCTCTCATATTCTTGTTCTAATTGAGAAAAAGTTTTGTTAATCTTTGTAATGTTTCCAATTTTATTCAGAGGCAACCTAACTATTCTAGCTTGTTCTGCAATAGCTTGCATAATTGCTTGTCTAATCCACCAAACAGCATAAGAAATAAACTTAAAACCTCTCGTTTCGTCAAATCTCTCTGCGGCTTTAATTAATCCAATATTTCCTTCATTGATTAGGTCTGAAAGATTTAGTCCTTGATTTTGATATTGTTTTGCAACTGAAACAACAAACCTTAAGTTAGCTTTAGCAAGCCTTTCTAATGCAATTCCATCTCCATCTCTTATTTTTTTTTGCTAAATCAGCTTCTTCGTCAGCAGTTATCAATCCTACTTTAGAAATATCTTGCAAATATTTGTCCAACGAAATGGTTTCTCTATTAGTAACCTGCTTAGTAATTTTTAGTTGTCTCATACTATTTAGTAAAATTTAATTAATCTATCCCATGTTACGTTTCGTCTACAATTTAGTTACATAAATCTAAATTTATTTTAAGTGTTTATACTGGGATATATCTAAGAGTGAGTATTAGATTGATTTATATTATTATTTTAGCAGCAACAAATAATGGATAAAAATATTGAATATCATTTTTTAAAGTCAGCATTAACTGTTGATGAAACCATATTATCTATAAACGATTTTATGGAGTGGCTAGAAGAGAAAAAAAATAAAACCAAACATGTTGTTACTTCTATACCTTTTTCAAAGTTACAAGAATGGGGTTTCAACTCTTCTACTGGCAATTTAGAACATAGTTCAGGGAATTTTTTTTTAATAGAAGGAATTAATGTTAAAACAAATTGGGGCAATTTAAATACATGGCAACAACCCATAATTAATCAATCAGAGATTGGTTTTTTAGGTATTATAACCAAAAAGATTGATGGAATACTCTATTTTTTGATGCAAGCCAAAATTGAACCTGGGAATATTAATGCTGTTCAACTTTCACCAACACTCCAAGCAACAAAAAGCAACTATACGCAGGTACATAAAGGGAGTGCTCCTTTATATTTAGAGTACTTCATTAAAGATAGAGATGATGTTACTGTTTTACTCGATCAATTACAATCTGAACAAGGAGCAAGGTTTTTAAAAAAGAGAAACAGGAATATTATTATTGAAGTAACTAGCAAAATTGAAGTGAAAGATGATTTTTGTTGGCTAACCTTAGGGCAAATAAAACAATTGTTAGCTCATGATAATGTAATTAACATGGATACACGAACTGTAATTTCAGGTATTCCTTTTGGTAACCTAGAAATGCTTCAAGATATTAATGTCCAAAATAAGCTTGATACTTATGGAGAGGGATTACTCATGTCAGAACTTGATGAAATATCTTCACTACAAAGTATTGAAGATATTATTTCATGGATTACTAAACATAAATCTTTCGCAGAATTAGATGTAGAAAGAATTCCTTTAAATCAAGTTAAAGATTGGAGTAAAGATGACAAGGCTATTTATCATAAAGATCATAAATATTTTTCTGTGATTGCAGTTGAAGTTGAGATAGGAAACAGAGAAGTCCATAGCTGGACTCAGCCAATAGTTAAATCTGCACAAGAAGGTGTAATTGCGTTTTTGATAAAGAAAATTAATGGAGTATATCATTTTTTAGTTCAAGCAAAATTAGAGTCAGGGAACTTTGATATAATAGAATTGGCACCATCAATTCAATGTTTGACGGGAAATTATCGTAAAGGCGAAAATGAATATGAAGTTGAGTTTATAGACTATGTATTAAATCCAGGCGCTAAGAATTCAATAGTACATTATTCAACATTCCAGTCAGAAGAAGGAGGAAGGTTTTACAAAGAACAAAATAAAAACATGATTATAGAAGTAGGGGAGGATTTTAATGTAAATGTTCCCGATAAGTATATATGGATGACTTTAAACCAAATAAAAACATTCATTAAGTTTAATAATTACTTAAATATTCAGTCGAGAAGTTTGCTTTCGGCTGTAAATTTCATAAAATGAATCAATTAAGAATAGGAGTGTTGGGGTGTGCAAGTATTGCAAAAAAGAGTGTTATTCCTGCTATTTTAACAATTAACGAATTTAAATTAGTAGCTGTTGCCAGTCGAACGGATAAAAAAGCAAAAGAATTTGCAGATTTGTTTGATTGTGAAGCAATAGTTGGTTATCAAAATCTATTGGATAGAGATGATATAGATGTAATATATATGCCTTTACCTACAGGAATGCACGAAGAGTGGGTAATTAAAGCGTTAAATTCCGGCAAACATGTTCACATAGAAAAGTCCTTAGCCATGAATTATGCCTCTGCTCAAAAAATGGTAGAAATAGCTAGAGAGAAGGATTTGCTAATTATGGAAAACTTTATGTTTTTATACCATAATCAACATCAGTTGGTAAAAGATTTAATTAAAAAAGGAGAAATAGGTGAAATAAGATGTTTTAGGAGCTCTTTTGGTTTTCCGCCTCTAGATGAAACTAACTTTAGATATAATAAGAAATTAGGAGGAGGGGCACTACTAGATGCTGCAGCCTATACAGTTAGAGTAAGTCAATTGTTTTTAGGAGATGAGCTAAGTGTAGAAGCTGCTACGCTGAATAAAGAAAACAGAGATGTTGATATATTTGGAGGAGCTTATTTAAAATCAGTTGAAGGCTTATTTGCAGAAGTGGCTTTTGGTTTTGATAATTTTTATCAATGCAACTATGAAGTTTGGGGAAGTAAGGGTAAAATAACTGTTCATCGTGCTTTTACTCCCTCCGCTGATTATAAGCCGGTAATTACTCTTGAGCAGCAAGGAGAAACTATCAACTACGAGGCAAAACCAGAGAATCATTTCATTAATATTTTGAATGAATTTAAAGGTTGTGTCTTAAAAAATGATTTTGAAAAAAGATATAAAGAAATTCTAAACCAAAGTAGGTTGTTAGAAGAGTTAAAAGAAAAAAGTGGGTTATAAGTATGTCGAAAAAAAGAGCGTTTGATAATTTTGATGAATTTGCCAAAGATTATCGAAAAACACATGATGATGCTATTAAAATAAGTGGTGGAGATAGTAGCTATTTTAGTGAGTATAAAATAATAGAACTGCTGAAGTTTGAAAATCCACAAAAAGCGATTCAAGTGTTAGACTTTGGATGTGGTGACGGTAATAGTTCCATGTATATTAGGAAATATTTTCCAGAAGCGAATATATTCGGTGTAGATGTTTCAGAAGAAAGTGTTAGTATGGCTAAAAAAAAAGAAATTAGAAATTCTTCCTTCACAGCTTTTGATGGTTTAAAACTTCCTTATAAAGATGAAGAATTTGATGTAGTATTTACTTCTATGGTTTTTCATCATATTGAACATAAATTACATAATGCTATATTGAAAGAAATATATCGAGTTTTAAAAAAGGGAGGTCGTTTTTATAACTTTGAACATAATCCTAATAATCCACTTACTAGAAAAGTGGTTAGAGAATGTGTGTTTGATGAGGATGCTGTTCTGCTAAAACCATCCTACAACAAAAATGTTACAAAAAATAATGGTTTCAAAGTGGAAAAGCTGAACTATACCTTATTTTTCCCCCGCCAACAAATATTCAATTTTTTTCACAAAATAGAGCCAATGCTTTCATGGCTTCCTGTAGGTGCTCAATATTATATTAAGGCCGTTAAGTAAGTTGTAATTTAATTGTTTTTAACTTTGGTCTTGGCGTTCAAATCATTATTTTCGTTTCCGAAACCTATAGCATTTAGCTAGCATGAGTCAAATAAAATTTTCAATAGTTAGTCCTGTATATAAGGCCGAGATGTTGGTGGATAATTTGGTGAACAGGATAAGAGAAGCTGTTTCAAAATTGACTAATGACTATGAAATTATATTGGTAGAAGACTGTAGTCCTGATAATTCTTGGGATAAAATTAAAACTGCGGCTGAAAAATACCCGGAAGTAAAAGGAATAAAATTAAGTAGAAATTATGGTCAGCAACATGCCATACAGGCTGGGTTAGATGCTAGTAAAGGTGAATATGTAGTAACAATGGATTGTGACTTACAGGATCAACCTGAAGAAATTGAAAAATTATACAACAAACTATTGGAAGGATATGAGATTGTTGTTGCAAGTAGAAGAAATAGAAAAGATGATTTCTTTAAGAAATTTTTATCTAGAATATTTTATGCTACCTTAAGTTATTTAACAGAAACCAAGCAAGATAGAACAATTGCTAATTTTGTTATTTATCACAGAAAAGCTGTTGATGCTATGGCAAGATTGAAGGATCATAATAGGTATTATCCTATGCTGCAGCAAATGATAGGTTTTAACTACGCTAAGGTTGAAATAGAACATGCTGAACGTGAAGATGGTAAATCTTCATACTCTTTTAAGAAAAGATTGCGTTTGGCGATGGATACTATTTTAACTTTTTCTGATAAACCTCTGAGGTTAGCTGTTAAATTTGGAGTGTTTCTATCTTTTTTATCTTTTATCTCTGCTATATTATTAATCGGATTATATTTAATGGGAGATTATAGAACAGCTGGGTGGGCTAGTTTAGCTTTATTATTGAGTTTTTTTTCAGGCGCTATAATTTCTGTTTTAGGAATGGTTGGTCTTTATGTTGGTAGAACTTTTGAAAGCGTTAAAAATAGACCTACTTACATCATTCATGAAATTATAAATTGAGGGTAGTCATTAATAAAATAGCGCTTCTTCTTATAGCAATGCTGTTTGTTGCACCATTGTTTTCTCAAAAATTTGCTAATAAAGAATATTACTTAATTGATTCACTGGTATTAGATGATTTATCCAAGAATGATTACCAATTAATTGATTCTATCCTTAAAAAATATCATAAAACAACAGAAGATACTTCCAAAATAGAGTTAGTCTCTTTTATAATAGAAGAATGCTGGGATGATAATGTGTGGCCTAAATATAATGATTGGGTGTATCATGCAGTAGATAAAAAATTAAAAAACACTTCTGAGATAAACGAAAATACAAAGAAAGCTTTATTGAAGTTTTATGCTGGAAGCATTAATAACAAGGGATATTTAGCAGGAAAGAAAGGTGATGTTGGAAAACAAAAAAAATTTTACAATGAAAGCTTAGAAATACAGAAAAAAATTGGAGACGAGCAAGGTATAGCTACAAGTTTAAATAATATAGGTTTTATATATTATAAGCAAGGAGATATTCTAAATGGATTAGACTATTTTACTCGAAGCTTAAAAATCAGAGAGAAAACAGGAGAGAAAAAAGGGGTAGCACAAGGGTTAAACAATATAGGAGATATATACTATACGCAAGGAGATGTTGAAAAAGCATTAGATTGTCATAAAAAGAGTTTAAGGTTATGGCGAGAGATTAATAATAAAAGAGGAGAGGGGACTAGTTTAAACAATATTGGAACCATCTATAATGATCAACTAAATGAATTAATAAAAGTGAAAGCAGATTCTCAGGATATTTCACAGAAAAGAGAATTGGCTTTAAGTTATTTTAATGAAAGTTTAAAGATTAGAGAAGTTAATGGAAATAGGAGAGGGGTGGCTGTTAGTTTAATAAATATAGGTGCTGTTTACGAAAAAACTCAAGATGTAGCATTTATTAATAAAGCACTTGTTAATTATAAAGCAAGTTTATTAATTAATGAAGAATTAGGGAATAAATATGGCGTATCACAGTCTTTAAGTAGAATTTCAAATATAATGATAAAGCGGGGAGAAATAGAAAAGGCAAGAGAATATGCTGCTAAAGCTCTTGAGATTGCACAAGAAATGGGTTATCCAAAAGATATATATAGCTCTGCTAAAAGACTAAGTGATATAGCGAAAGAAGAAGCCCTTTCCCTTTTTACTACATCATCTCCAAAAAAAGCAGCATTATGGAGAGAAGCTTATGAGATGCAGGAATTATTTATTCAAATGAAAGATAGTGTCAATAACGAAAAAACTAAAAAAGCAGCTATTAGAACACAAGCTAAGTATGAATACGAGAAGAAAAAAATGATTAATGATGCTAATCATGAAAAAGAATTAGCCATTAAAAAGAAAGAAAATGAGAAGCAGAAAATATTAACAATCACTTCTATAGGAGGTTTTTTGCTTGTTTTACTGTTGCTGTTTTCGGTGTTTAGTCGATTGAAAATCACCAAAAAACAAAAACTTAAAATTAAGGACGCTCATGATAAGTTAGAAGAGAAAAACCATGAGATTACAGAAAGTATAACTTATGCAGAGCGAATTCAAAGAGCCATATTGCCACCAGAAAAGGAATTATTTGATTCTTTGAAGGATTGCTTTGTTTTTTACAAGCCAAAAGATATTGTTGCAGGAGATTTTTATTGGCTTCAAAATATAGGAGACATAGTGCTCTATGCAACAGCCGATTGTACAGGGCATGGTGTTCCTGGAGCAATGGTGAGTGTTGTTTGCCATAATGCTTTAAATAGAGCTGTTAGAGAGTATAACTTATTAGAGCCTGGATCAATTCTCGATAAAACTACAGAGATAGTTATAGAAACTTTTGAGCGAAGTGGAGAAGATAAATACATTAGAGATGGTATGGATATAGCTCTTTGTGCGTTGAACTTAAAAACCAAGGAATTGCAATTTGCTGGAGATAACAATCCATTTTATTTAGTTAGAAATGGAGAACTTATAGAAACAAAAGGAGATAAGCAGCCAATAGGTAGTTACGCTAAAAGTAAGCCTTTTACTAACCATAAGGTGAAGCTAGCAGAAGGAGATTTGGTATATACTTTTTCAGATGGGTATGCAGATCAATTTGGTTGGCCTAAAGGAAAAAAGTTCATGTATAAACAGTTTAAAGAATTCTTACTCTCTATAAGTGTTTACTCTATGGATAAGCAGCGTGAGAGTGTTGAGAATAATTTTGATGAGTGGAAAGGTGATTTGTTTCAGATTGATGATGTTTGTGTAATAGGAGTTAAAGTTTAATCATATGAAAAAAGTAATCGTTTTTGGATCTAATGGTTATTTAGGAAGACATATTATATACTTTCTTAAACGAGATAATATTGAATTTTTGCCAATAGATTGTGCAGAAACATCAATAGATCAACATTTAAATTATAAGCAAATTGATATTGTCAATTCAAACGAAATTGACGTTTTAGATTTTAAAGTAGATTATATTTTTGTATTTGCAGGATTAACAGGAACTAATATTGGTTTTGAAGATTACGAGCGATTTGTTGCGGTAAATGAAATAGGGTTGTTAAACATCTTAAATCATCATAAAAACTCGAATAGTGTTGCCAGAATTGTATTTCCATCAACCAGATTAGTTTATAAAGGGCTTAAAAACCAACCTTTAAAAGAGTCTGCTGAGAAAGAAGCCAAAACCATTTATGCACAGAATAAATTGGCTTGTGAGCAATATTTGAATATGTATCAAAACTATTATGGGATTGAATATACCATTTTTAGAATATGTGTTCCTTATGGGAACCTTATAGATAATAATTATTCTTATGGGACCTTAGGCTTCTTCTTGAATAAGGTAAAGAATAATGAAAATATTCCTCTTTATGGTAATGGAGATCAAAAAAGAACCTTTACTCATGTTGGAGATATTGCTAAAATTATTATTCAATCGATTAACTCAGAAAGCACTAAAAATAAGGTGTATAACATTGGGAGTAACGACAACCATAGCTTGTTAGAGGTTGCTAATATGATAGCTTCAAAAAACTCAATTGAAGTAACTCTAGTAGAATGGCCTGATGAAGCATTGAAAGTGGAGTCTGGAGATACAATTTTTGATGATGTTAATTTAAAACAAGATGTTTCATTTGAATATCATTTTTCTTTAAAGGAATGGTTAGAAAATATGAAATAAAAACTAGATTGATTTTTTAATTACATAATAAGATTGAAACGTAAAAAAATCATTGATATAGGGGATTTTACCAATCCAGTTAGGTAATAACTTTGTTTTGTATCCAAATTTATATTCATAAATTGGTGCTATTAAGTATTTAACGTGTTTTAATATTTCAAAATTGTTTTTTCTGCATATTTTCTCAAATCGTTTTGTGGATATTCCAGTATCTTTAATTTCAAGTAGCCCTTCAATAACATCGTTGTTCTCTCTAAATAGTTTTAATACAGCTTTATACAAAGAACGAGGCAGTAAATGGTAGTAGGGGAGATTTGCTAAAATTTTAGACTTAGCACATTGTTGATGGCCCCCATAGGGCATTCTCCACGCAGGAAACCCAAAAAAGATCATCCCATCTTTGTTTAGAAAATGTTCGATTTTATTCATGAATTTTTCCTGATCATGTATGTGTTCAATAACATCTTTCAATATAATTAAATCGAACCTATTTGGAAGAGTATCAGGATCAATGTTATAGATATCTTCATTTATAAAGTTAACCAAACCTAAATTAACCTCATTTTTCATAAAACCATTAGCAAGATCAACCCGATAAGCAGCGAGTTCTATCCCTTTGCAAATGCAACCAAGTTCGGTGAAAGCTTTTAACACACCACCTTCAGAACTTCCTATTTCCATTATATGACTCCCTTCTTTTGGAATAAAGAAATCTTTTAAAAAAGGAATTATAGAAGTCTTGGAGTTAAGATATTGAATATCAAAATACTTAGGTTTATCTGAAAATAATTTCCCCATAAATATTAGTTGTTTCTGCGAATATAGGATTTAAAGATAAGATATTAAAAATCGTTAATTATTTAGAAATTGTATTGTTAAAAACAACAATTACATTTGTTTTAAATTACTATTTTAGTGCTGCATTAAATAATGAAAATTGCATAGAAGATGAGTAAAAAGAAAAAAGAGCCTGTTATTGAAGCAAAACCTCCTAAAGAAAAAAAAACTATAAATACACTAGGTAATGGAAGTTTATGGGGTATTACAGTATTATTAACGGTTGTTTATTTTATATTCTCTACTTTTTCTGATGGTTTTTACATGCATGATGAACCTATGTTTTATATGTATGCAAAAGATTTTTTAAAAGATCCTATAGCTTCATTTAAGGGGTTTCAAAGAATAGGTTACGTGCTTTTTTTGGTGTTGCCAGCTATTGGAGGATTTACTTTTTTAAATTTTTTCAATAGCCTCCTAGCTTCTGTTACGGTTATGTATTCATATAAAATAATTCGAAAACTAGGAGGGAATAGTTCATTTCTAATATACTTTATATTGGGTCTTCAACCTCTATGGTTTATGTTGTCTTTCAGAAATTATTCAGAGTTTTTTGTTGCATTTTTATTAGTAATGACGATATGGAATCATTTGAATAAAAGGTATATTTTTTCAGCTCTTTTATTGTCGTATGCAGCGGTCTCGAGAATTGAATACCACACCCTTCTAGGATTCTATTTTATTGTTTTAGTCTTTAAAAAACAATGGTTACCTGCTCTTCTCACCGGAACATTTACTCTTTTACATAATACTTTAGGTTTTATAATGACTAAGGATATTTTGTATCTTCCTAACAGAATAATAGAATATTCGGATAGAATGTCAGGATCGTGGCCTAAAAGAGGTTTTGATCATTACCTTACAATGTCTAACATTATTTTTGGAGGAGTTGCCTTAACGTTATTTGTTACTTATCTTTCTATAAAGATTTTAAAAAAAGAAAAACCTGTATGGATAATTACCGCAGGTACTTTGTTTGTTATTTTATTTAATTGCCTTATAAATTGGCAATCTGTTGAAATTGGTCCAGGTAATGCGGGGAATCTTAGGTATTTTATTCCGATAGCTCCATTTGTTGCAATTTTAGGAGTATTAGCTATAGATGATATTCTAGAATTTCAGAAAAAATATTTATTGTTGTTTTTTTTACTTCCTTTTCTTTTATTCGTTGCCATCTATCAATGTTACGATCATAATTTTATAAGCTTATTAAAGGATGAAGAACCTTACTGGACACCTCTAATAGTGACTATGCTTACCTCACTATTGATAATACTCCCCCTAAAACAAAAGCATTATATGATTTCTCTTTCTCTTATTGCTGTTTTTGTTGTATCTGTTAGTGCCAGAACATTTGATTTAAATCCTGAAGATGCTACTATGAAAAAAGCAGGAGAATGGTATTCTCGTTACATAAAGAAAAATAAAAACACTGGTTTGTTTACTAATGAATCTCGAGTAGCATGCAGTCATATTCTTTTCTATCATTTTTCAGATAAAGGGACTAACGATTTTATAAAAAAACCTATTATTGATTTCACTAAGGAAGATACTGATTCGATGAAAGTTGGAGATTTAGTGGTTTGGGATTCTCATTATTCTTATCGTCCAAAATTAAGAGCAACTAGCCAGCCCTACGAATTTTATGATAAGAACCCGGACTTTGAAAAAATTCAATACTACCAATCAAAAGATAGTCGATTTTTAGTTGCTTTTTTTAGAAAAATAAAGGACTAATATATTTTATGCGTTTTTAACTTTTATAACTATAAAGCCAACAACTTAAATCATATATTTGCCGAATGTTAAAAAAGTTAGGAATAGTATTCGTCTTAATTTCATTAATTACAATCATTAGTTGTAGTAAATATCAGCGTTTATTAAAAAGCCCTGATATGGACGCTAAATATGAAGGAGCCATTGAATATTATAACCAAGAAAAATATGACAAGGCACTTCCTTTGCTGGAAGAATTAATGCCATTGTATAGAGGTACAGAAAAAGCTGAAAAAATATACTATTATTACTGCTACACTAACTTTAATTTAGACCTGCTGTACGCTTCTTCCTATCATTTTAAAAAGTTTTCAATTACCTATCCAACAAGTGAGCATGCTCAAGAAATGTTGTTTATGAGTGCTTATTCCAATTACCTTTTATCTCCTTCACCAACACTAGACCCTACAGATACTTATGCGGCAATTAATGCGCTTCAATTATTTGCGAATACTTATCCAGAAAATGAATTGGTAGACTCTAGTAATGTGTTAATGGATAAATTGAGGAAAAAACTAGAAATTAAATCCTATTTAAATTCCAAGCAATATTATAATATTTTCAATTATAAGGCGGCCATAGTGGCTTTCAACAACACATTGAAAGATTTTCCAGAAACAGAATACGCAGAAGAGATATCATTTTTAATTTTAAAATCACATTTTTCTTTGACAGAGAACAGTATTAAGAAAAAAAAATTGGAAAGAATTGCTAATACTATCGATGCTTATCATACATTTGTAAATTCTTATGGTGATAGTAAGTATGCAAAAGAAGCTCAAACTATTCTCACTAAGATGAATGATTTAAGAAATAAGATAACAACAGAAAATTTATAATTATGGATTTCAAGAACACTAAAGCTGAAAGCACTACAGTTACAAGAGATATGGAGGAGATTGAAAATGTAACAGGTAATATTTATGAGTCTTGTGTAGTAATTGCAAAAAGATCAGATCAAATTTCAGTTGATTTGAGAGAAGAATTAGTGGGTAAGTTAAATGAATTTGCTTCTAGTTCAGATAATTTGGAAGAAGTATTTGAGAATAGAGAACAGATAGAAATTTCTAGAATATATGAAAGACTTCCTAAAACTAATGCTATAGCTATGAAGGAGTTTTTGGGGGACGAAGTTTACACTAGAAAAACTTCTGAAGAATAAGAAATGCTTAGCGGTAAAAAAATCCTTGTTGGTGTTACAGGGGGAATAGCAGCTTATAAAACCGCAACCTTAATTAGGCTCTTAAAAAAAGAGGGCGCTCATGTAAAAGTTATCATGACGCCATCATCTAAGAATTTTATAACACCACTAACCTTATCTACTTTATCGAACAACCCTGTATACTCTCAGTTTTCAGACAATTTAACTGGCGAGTGGAGTAGTCACGTTGAATTGGCGTTATGGGCCGATTTATTTGTAGTAGCTCCAGCTACAGCAAATACAATTGAAAAGATGGCGACAGGTGTTTGTGATAATCTTCTTTTAACTACCTATTTTTCGTTAAAAACTAAAACATTAATTGCTCCGGCTATGGATCTAGATATGTATTTACATCCAACAGTAAAAGAAAATATATCTAAACTAGAAGTTTTTGGAAACAGGATAATAGCACCAGGAAATGGAGAGTTAGCTAGTGGATTGATAGGTGAAGGCAGAATGGAAGAGCCTGAAAATATTCTTTCTCAGATTACTGACTACTTTTCAACAAAAAAAAAATTGTCAAAAAAAAAAGTATTAATAACAGCAGGGGCAACAAGAGAGCAAATTGACCCGGTAAGGTTTATAAGTAATAAATCTACTGGAGAAATGGGGGTAGAGTTAGCAGAAGAAGCCTTAAGTCTAGGTGCCGAAGTAATACTAGTTATAGGGCCATCTTCTTTTAATTCTTCAGAAGGGATTAAAAGAATTGATGTAGTATCAGCAAAAGAGATGTATGAGGCCGTTCACGACAATATAAAAGATGCTGATATAATTGTAATGTCTGCTGCTGTGGCGGATTATACACCAGAAAAAATTAACCCTTCTAAAATCAAGAAGCAGGATAACGCATTAAACATCAAACTTTCACCAACAAAGGATATATTACATTCTATAGGGAAAATTAAAACAAAAAACCAAATATTGGTAGGGTTTGCATTAGAAACTGATAATGAAGTTGAAAATGCAACATCAAAATTAAAGCGTAAAAATTTAGATCTTATTGTATTAAATTCATTAAACGATAAAGGTGCTGGTTTTGGTGGCGGAACGAATAAAATAACAATAATAGGTAATAACAATAAATTGTCTAATTATGAGTTAAAAAGCAAGTCGGAAGTGGCGAAGGATATTTTTAATAAAATCTTATCTTTACCTTAATCCTATCGTAAAAAATGAAAATAAGAATACTTACACTATATACCGTTTTTTTTATTTTTTTTACATCTGCTGTAAAATCACAAGAACTAAATTGCACAGTAACTGTAAACTCTACTCAAATTATTGGTTCAGATAAAAGTATCTTTGATGCATTAGAAAAAGCTATTTTCGAGTTTGTTAATAACAGAAAATGGACTGGAAATGTTTATGACGTAGATGAGAAAATAGAAGCTTCAATGTTAATTAACATTACTGAGAAACTTGGAACCGCTAATTTCAAAGCCACTATACAGGTTCAGTCAAGAAGACCTATTTATAATACTTCCTACAATAGTACATTACTCAATTATTTAGATAAAAATTTTGAATTTCAATTTAACGAATTTGACCCTTTAACCTATTCAGAAACAACTTTTATTAACAATTTAACCTCAGTCATATCTTATTATGTATATATTATTTTGGCGCTCGATTATGACTCCTTCTCTTATTTAGGTGGGAGCCCATATTTAGCAAAAGCTTTAGCTATCGTTAATAATGCTCAGTCAACTTCTGAGCCAGGCTGGAAAGCATTTGAAGGAAATCAGAACAGGTATTGGTTGGTACAAGATTTACTGCGAGATAATTATTCCTCTTATAGAGAAGCCTACTATAAATACCATCGATTAGGATTTGATGTTATGGCTCAAGATATGACTAAAGGAAGGGGAGAAGTATTAAAAGGGATTAAATTGCTTGAGAATATATACATTCTTAAACCCGGAGCATTTATTTTGCAGATGTTTTTTAATGCTAAGAGTAATGAAATAATATCTTTATTTAAAGAAGCGACTACACCAGAAAAAACAGAAGTAGTTAACTTACTTAAAAAGATAGACGCTGCCAACTCTACCAAGTACGCTGAGATATTAAAAGGAAAATAGTTGTTAACTCATTTATCTATAAAGAATTATGCTATTATTGAGCAAATTTCGCTCAACTTTGATCGTGGATTTACTGTTATTACGGGAGAAACAGGAGCAGGAAAGTCTATACTTCTAGGCGCATTATCATTAATACTAGGGAATAGGGCAGATACTTCTGTGCTAAACGATAAAGATAAAAAATGTGTGGTAGAAGGAACTTTTCTTTTTAACCAACAACTTTTCCAGTCCTATTTTCTTGATAATGACTTAGATTATGAAGAAGAAACGATAGTTAGAAGAGAAATAAGTGTTTCAGGAAAATCACGTGCATTTGTAAACGATACACCAGTAACGCTCTCTGTGCTAAAAGAATTAACTAGTCAGTTAATAGATATTCACTCACAGCATCAAACCTTAAAATTAAAAGATAATCTTTTTCAACTTAGTGTTATCGATAGCTTTGCTCAGCTTAACAAATTAACAGACGAGTATGGACAACAATATCAACAGTATATTGGCAAGAAAAAGAAATTAGACGCTCTTCTTTCTCAAGATGCCAGTGCAAAATCTGATGTTGATTACCTTCATTTTCAAATTAATGAGTTAGAAGAGATGGCCTTAAAGCCGGGAGAGAAGAAAGAGCTTCAAGATCAACTGGAGTTATTAAATAATATAGAAGTTGTAAAATCAACTTTTGATAAAGCTATAGTTTACTTAAATCAATCAGAACAGAGTGTTATTTCCGTTTTGCGAGATGTTACGAATTCTTTTTCATCAATTTCAAGTTTAGGAGATTCATATGGAGAATTACATGATAGATTAAATAGCTTATTAATTGACTTAGAGGACATTGTTAATGAAATGGAAAACACTCCGTTAGATAATGGGGCTAAAGATCCCCAATATTTATCAGAAAGATTAAGCAATATATATAGTTTAGAACAAAAACATAAAGTTGCAGACTCTGATGAATTACTAGTGCTATTAGAAGAGTTTAAGAGTAGAGTTGAATCAATAAGTTTAACAGAACAAGATGCAGAAAAATTACAATTAGAGTTAGATAAAGAAAAGGTGGTTGTTACTCAATTGGCTCAAGAAATTTCAGAAAAAAGAGTTGCAGTATTTTCCCAAATAGAAAAAACAATTACCAATAATTTAATTGAATTAGGTATGCCAGCTGCCTCTTTTGTGATTAAGCATCAATTGCTGGATGATATTGGAGCGTACGGCATAGATAATGTCCAGTTTTTCTTTTCAGCAAATAAAGGATTTGCTGAAAAAGAAATAGAAAAAACTGCTTCTGGAGGAGAACTTTCTCGTTTGATGTTAACCATAAAATCCATATTGGCGAAAAGTTCCAAAATTTCCTCTATTATTTTTGATGAGATTGACACTGGTGTTTCAGGAGACATTGCAGATAAAATGGCTTCTATTATGAAAGCAATGAGCAAACACATACAGATTATTGCGATAACTCACTTGCCTCAAGTTGCAGCTAAAGGGGAAGAGCATTATAAAATATATAAAGAGACCCATTTGGGTAAAACATCTACGTATATAGATGTTCTTTCTTCTGAGAGCCGAGTAGAGGAAATAGCAAAAATGCTAAGCGGAAAAGAGTTGAGTACTGCTGCAAAAGAAAATGCTAAAACTTTGCTGGAAAACGTTTAAAATCATTGCGGTTTATTTGTTTTAAATTAATCAGTTAAAAAAATCATAAACAAGCATATATTTCCTAACTTTTTGAGAAGATAACTTCTTAACTTTTCTATATTTGTAGTATTATAAAATATCAGAATATGTCAAATAATTTATTAAAAGGCAAAAAGGGAATCATCTTCGGAGCCTTAAACACAGAGTCAATTGCATGGAAGGTTGCTGAGAGAGCTCATGAAGAAGGAGCTGAGTTTATTTTGACTAATGCTCCTGTTGCATTAAGAATGGGAGAATTGAATAATTTAGCAGAAGCAACAGGAAGTGATGTTGTTCCTGCTGATGTTACTTCAATGGAAGATTTGGAGAATTTATTTGAAAAAGCTCAAGAAAAGTTTGGGAAAATTGATTTTATCCTGCATTCAATAGGAATGTCTGTTAATGTTAGAAAAGGAATTGATTACGAAAGTAGCAATTATGATTTCTACAATAAAGCGATGGACATATCAGCAATATCTTTTCATAAGGTAATGAAAGTGGCTAAAGAAAAAGATATTATGAATGAGTGGGGGTCTATTTTAGCGCTCTCTTTTATTGCTGCTCAATTGGCTATACCTGGGTATAATGATATGTCCGATGCAAAATCTTTATTAGAATCAATAGGAAGAACATTTGGTTATTACTATGGTACTGATAAAAAGGTAAGAGTTAATACTATATCTCAATCTCCAACAAAAACAACTGCTGGAGGTGGTATTTCAGGATTTAATTCCTTGTTTAATTTCGCGGAAGCGAATTCTCCATTAGGAAATGCACCAGCTTTAGATTGTGCTAATTATTGTATTGTTATGTTTTCTGATTTAACAAAATATGTTACCATGCAAAATCTTTACCATGATGGAGGATTTTCCACAACAGGAGTTACATACAAAGTTATGGAGCATTTTATGACAGAATAATATTAAAGCAAAACCACAAAAAAAGCACCTTAAAATTAAGGTGCTTTTTTTGTGGTTTTTGTGTCCCGTCCTGAAATAAGTTAACATAAACCTAATCTTCTTTTTCTGTTTTATCAGAAGACTCTACATCAGGATTCTTTTTCTTTCCCTTCTTTTTAGTAGAGCTAGTTACAGCAGTAATTACTAACTCTTGAGTAACATCATCCAAATCAATTTTAATACCGTCACCTTCCTTAACTTTAGACTGTATAATTTCTTCAGCTAAAGGATCTTCAATGTATTTTTGAATGGCTCTTTTTAAAGGCCTAGCACCATATGCAGAATCATATCCTTTTTCAGCTATAAAATCTTTTGCTTTGTCTGTGAGGGTAATGCTATAGCCCAATTTATCAATTCTTTGATAGAGACTTTCTAGTTCAATATCAATAATCTCATGAATATCTTCTTTTGATAAAGAGTTGAATATAACAACATCATCAATTCGATTTAAAAACTCAGGAGCAAAAGCTTTCTTTAAAGCATTTTGAATAACTCCAGAAGCATGATTCTCAGCATTTTCTTTCTTTTTGGCTGTTGTAAAACCAACACCTTGACCGAAATCAGCCAATTGTCTGGCACCAATATTAGAGGTCATAATGATAATGGTATTCTTGAAATTAATCTTTCTACCAGAACTATCCGTTAATTGACCGTCATCAAGTGCTTGAAGTAATAAGTTAAATACATCTGGGTGTGCTTTTTCAATTTCATCTAAAAGAACAATAGAGTAAGGCTTTCTTCTTACTTTCTCTGTTAATTGGCCTCCTTCTTCATAACCAACATACCCAGGAGGAGCACCTACCAATCGAGAAACAGCAAATTTCTCCATGTACTCACTCATATCTATTCTAATCAATGCTTCTTCCGTATCAAAAAGATACCTTGCCAATACTTTTGCTAATTGAGTTTTTCCAACACCTGTTGGTCCTAAGAATATAAATGAGCCAATAGGTTTATTAGGATCTTTCAATCCGGCTCTATTTCGTTGTATAGCTTTAACCACTTTTTTTATGGCTTCATCCTGTCCAATTACCTTGTCGTTAATCTCATCATACATTTTAACTAAACGATCACCTTCTGCTTGAGCAACTCTTTGTACAGGTATTCCTGTCATCATTGCTACCACTTCTGCCACATTATTTTCATCAACAGTTTCTTTATGATTTTTAGTTTCCTCTTCCCAAGCCTTCTTAGCATTGTTTAAATCTTTGAGTAAGGTTCTCTCATTGTCTCTTAATTGAGCTGCTTCCTCGTATTTTTGGCTACGAACAACATGGTTCTTTTGGTCTTTAATATCCTCAATCTTCTTTTCGATTTCTATAATATTTTTTGGAACTTTAATATTGGTAATATGTACCCTAGAACCGGCTTCATCCAATGCGTCAATAGCTTTGTCTGGCAAATGCCTGTCTGTCATATATCTATCTGTTAAATTTACACAAGCATCAATAGCTTCTTGTGTATACTCAACGTTATGGTGATCTTCGTATTTTTCTTTAATGTTGTTTAGAATTTGTACAGTTTCCTCAATAGAAGTAGGATCTACGATCACCTTTTGGAACCTTCTTTCTAAGGCACCATCTTTTTCTATGTATTGTCTATATTCATCTAAAGTAGTAGCTCCTATACATTGCAGTTCACCTCTTGCTAGAGCTGGTTTAAACATGTTAGAGGCATCTAAAGACCCTGATGCTCCTCCAGCACCAATAATGGTATGGATTTCATCAATAAATAGAATAATGTCTGGAGATTTTTCCAGCTCATTCATTACCGCTTTCATTCTTTCTTCAAACTGTCCTCTATATTTCGTTCCGGCAACTAAAGAAGCTAAATCAAGTGTTACTATTCTTTTTCCGAACAATACTCGTGAAACTTTCTTTTGCACAATTCTTAGTGCTAGCCCTTCAGCAATGGCAGATTTACCAACACCAGGTTCACCAATTAAAATAGGGTTGTTCTTTTTTCTTCTACTTAGAATTTGAGAAACACGTTCAATTTCTTTTTCTCTACCAACAATAGGATCTAGTTTTCCATCTTCAGCATATTTGGTTAAATCCCTACCAAAATTATCTAAAACAGGAGTTTTTGATTTAGAATCGCCACTTTTGGGTGTTCCGCCTCCGCTACTTCCCATAAAGCCTTTTCCTGAACTATCTTCCTCATCATCACCATCAGTAGGTGAGTTAGGAAAATCTGCTTTAGGAGTATCGTCCTCTACAATATTCATTATCATTACTTCATCTTTTACCGACTCATAGTTAACATTCAAAGAGTTCAACACATTAGTTGCAATATTGTCTTCTCCTTTCAAAATGGATAACAATAAGTGCTCAGTACCAATTACATTATTCTTTAATACCTTAGCTTCAAGGTAAGTAATCTTCAATACTTTCTCCGCCTGTTTTACTAGAGGGATATTAGATAAATGAGTACTGTTCGAACTACTTCCAATTTTCGTAGAAGCCTCAATCCTTTTTCTTAACTCTTTTAAATCAACACCAAGACCAGATAAAATCTTAACAGCTAAACCATTTCCCTCTCTAATAATTCCCAACAACAAGTGTTCAACACCAATATAATCATGTCCTAATCTTAGTGCTTCTTCCTTACTGTAAGAAATAACATCCTTTACTTTTCCTGAAAAATTTGCATCCATAAATTTTGTGTTTAGCATTCAACTCCTATAAAATTAGGACTAATTTAACTTAATCAAAAATAATAAATAAGGTATTATCTTTAGGTTGACAAAAAAGCAGTTTTTTCAACAGAATTTTGTTAGTAAGTAACCGTTATTTTAACCTTTCATGCCTACTAAATTGTGTATTTTCGAAAGTCTTTAAATGGACCTTAATTATATAGGAAAAATATTGAAGTTAAAACAAAATTAATATGGCAGAAGGCGAGAAAATAATTCAAATAAATATCGAGGAAGAAATGAAGTCCGCTTACATTGATTATTCAATGTCAGTGATTGTTTCTAGAGCATTACCAGATGTGAGAGATGGCTTAAAACCTGTACACAGAAGAATCCTTTTTGGAATGTTGGATTTAGGGGTTCGAGCAAATAGTCCTTTTAAAAAGTCGGCTAGAATTGTTGGGGAAGTGTTAGGGAAGTATCATCCACATGGTGATACCGCTGTTTATGATTCTATGGTACGTATGGCTCAAGAATGGTCGTTAAGATATATGTTGGTTGATGGACAAGGGAACTTTGGTTCTGTAGATGGTGATAGTCCGGCTGCGATGCGATATACTGAAGCAAGATTGAGAAAGATTGCTGAAGAAATGTTGGGCGATTTAGATAAAGAAACCGTTGATTTTAGTTTAAACTTTGATGATTCGCTTCAAGAACCTACCGTTTTACCTACTAAACTACCAGCATTATTATTAAACGGAGCATCAGGTATTGCTGTAGGTATGGCCACCAATATGGCTCCACATAACTTAACTGAAGTTATTGATGGTATTGTGGCTTACATTAACAATAGAGAAATTGATGTTGATGGTTTAATGCAGCACGTTAAGGCTCCTGACTTTCCTACAGGAGGTATCATTTACGGATATCAGGGGGTAAAAGACGCTTTTCATACAGGAAAAGGTAGAATTGTGATGAGAGCAAAGACTGAGTTAGAAGAAACTAATTCAGGACGTTTTAGAGTTATAGTTACGGAAATACCTTATCAAGTGAATAAAGCTGATATGATTAAGAAGACGGCTGACTTGATTAATGATAAAAAGATTGAAGGAATATCAGACATAAGAGATGAATCTGATAGAAACGGAATGAGAATTGTCTATGAGCTTAAAAGAGATGCCATTCCGAATGTAGTCTTAAACAATTTATTTAAGCAAACAGCTTTACAAACATCTTTTAGTGTTAATAATATCGCACTGGTTAAAGGGCGACCAATAGTGCTGAACTTAAAAGATATTATTGTTGAATTTGTTGAGTTTAGACATGAGGTTGTTGTTAGAAGAACAAAGTTTGAACTTAGAAAAGCAGAAGAAAGAGCACACATATTAGAAGGGTTAATTATTGCTTCAGATAACATTGATGAAGTAATTAAGTTGATTAGAGCCTCTAGTAGCCCTGATGAAGCAAGAGAGAAGTTAATGGAGAAGTTTGATTTATCAGACCTTCAATCTCGTGCAATTGTTGAAATGCGTTTAAGACAATTAACAGGACTAGAGCAAGATAAATTAAGAGCAGAGTTCGAGCAGTTAATGAAAACTATTGAAGACTTGAAAGACATTTTAGCAAATGAATCTCGAAGAATGCAAATCATTGTTGATGAATTAACAGAAATTAAAGCTAAATATGGTGATGAGAGAAGAAGTGAGATAGAATATGCTGGAGGTGATTTCAGTATGGAAGATATGATTCCTGATGAAACGGTAGTAGTGACTATTTCTCACTTAGGGTACATGAAACGAACCTCTTTATCAGAATATAAACTACAGAATAGAGGAGGAGTTGGTTCTAAAGGAACTGCCACAAGAGATGAGGATTTCTTAGAGCAATTATTTGTAGCTACAACCCATAATTACTTATTAGTGTTTACTGAGAAAGGGAAGTGCTACTGGATGAGAGTATTTGAAGTGCCTGAAGGAACTAAACAATCTAAAGGAAGAGCTATTCAAAATCTAATCAACATTGAGCCAGACGATAAAGTATTGGCATACATTAATGTGAAGGATTTGAAAGATGAAGATTACATTAACAATAACTATATTGTAATGTGTACTGAAAGAGGGGTAATCAAGAAAACTACTTTAGAAGCTTATTCTAGGCCAAGAACCAATGGTATTAATGCAATCACTATAAGAGAAGGAGATCGTTTATTAGAAGCCAAACTAACATCAGGTACTGACGAAATTATTATGGCTGCTAAATCTGGAAAAGCAATTCGTTTCAATGAATCAGCCACTCGTCCTATGGGAAGAAATGCTGCAGGAGTTAGAGGTATCCGTTTAGCCGATGACAATGATGTGGTGGTAGGCATGATTACTATTCCAGATGCTGATGATGCTAACGTATTGGTAGTTTCTGAAAATGGGTATGGTAAGCGATCTGACATTGAAGATTACCGAGTAACCAATAGGGGAGGTAAAGGAGTTAAAACATTAAACGTTACAGATAAAACAGGTAGTCTAATAGCTATTAAAAACGTAACAGACAATGATGATTTGATGATTATCAATAAATCTGGTATTGTTATCCGATTAGCTGTTGAAGACTTACGTGTAATGGGAAGAGCTACACAAGGAGTTCGATTAATTAACTTAAAAGGGAACGATACTATTGCCGCTGTTGCTAAAATTGAGCATACCGAAGATGAAGAAGACGAAGTGTTGTTAGATGAAAATGGAGAGCCAATAGCAAAAGTTGACGATACAGAATCAAGTGATGCTGATACTACAGAAGATAATAACAATGAAGAAGGAGAAGATGGCAAGGATATTGATACTAACGAAGAAGAATAACATATTTAAAGTAAAATAAAACCAATGAAAAAAATAGTTTTAGGATTAACAGCAATAGTTTTTGCCTCTGGTGCTTTTGCTCAAAAAAATAAAGTAGTAAGTGCTTATAATTACAACAAAGCATTTGCGCGTTCAGGTAAATGCTCGGAAGTTCAAAAAGGAATAGTAGCTATAAATGAATCTATAGAACACGATCAAACTAAAAACTGGGCAAAAACATGGTATTATAGAGGGAATTTATATTACAATATTTTGGCCAGTAAAGATCAGGCTTGTAAAGCAATAGATCCAAATGCTTTGGAAGTATGTACTGATTCATACTTAAAAGCATTAGTGCTTAACTTTCAAGATCCAGCGTTAAAGAAGTTAGATTTAGAAAAAGAAGATGGCAGTGATGTGCTTAAGTTGATGATGGCATTAAGAGAAAGAAAGAAAATGGATGACGAAACCTATGCTGCAGATATCATTGGTAGAAAGTTACCTGGATTATCAGGTGAATTTGCCAATAAAGGAATAAGTGAGTTTAGTGCTAAAAACTACAAAGGAGCACAAGAGAGTTTTGGTAAATCAATGCTACTAAGCTCTTTTTCAGGAAAGATGGATACTGTATTGATGTATAACACTGCTTTGGCCGCTGAATATGGAGGAGACAATGAAGCAGCAAAAAACATGTATAACGGCTTAATTAATATGGGGTATAACATTGATGGAAACGGGCCAAGCCTATATAGCTCAATGGCTAAATTATACAAGAAAGAAGGAAATGAAGATAAAGCATTAGAGTACATTAAAAAAGGTAGAGAGGCTTACCCTAAAGACAACAATTTGTTGGTTTCAGAATTAGATTATTATTTACAATCCGGAAAACATGAAGAATCATTAAAAAACTTAAACTTAGCCATTGAAAACGATGGGAGTAACGCTATCTTATACTTTGCTAGAGGTACAGTATATGAAAGTTTAAAACAAGGTGATAATGCCATTGCCGATTATAAAAAGGCCATTGAGATTGATCCTAATTATTATGATGCTAACTTTAACTTAGGAGCTTACTATTACAACAGTGCTGCCGACAAAATTAACGAAGCAAACAAGTTAGGTTTAAATGAAACCAAAAAATTCAATGCTTTAAAAGCAGAAGCGAAAACGAGCTTCACAAATTCTGTACCTTATATAGAAGCAGCAAATAAAGCTAAGCCAGAAGATGTAGACACAGCTAACATGCTCATTAAAGCTTACACACAAACTGGTCAATACGACAAAGCGAAAGAAACTAAAGCAAAATATCAATAGTTTAAAGCAATAACTCATTTTAAGGAGAGACGAAAGTTTCTCCTTTTTTTATCACATTATTTTAAAGTATGATTACTCAAAAGGATTTAAGTGGACCTAAACAAATTCCCTTAGTAGGAAATTTACATCAAATAACCATTGATAAAATGCATCAACAACTAGAAAGTTGGGCAAAAGAGTACGGTGGAGTATATAAAATAGGATTAGGGCCATCAAAAATGACGGTAGTCACTAAACCTCAAATCATACAGAGTATATTAAGGGCTCGACCTGATCAGTTTAGAAGAATGTCAAAGATGGATACCATTATGCAAGAATCTGGTGTTAAAGGAGTGTTTAATGCAGAAGGTGAGGAGTGGAAAGCACACAGAAGAATAGTAGCGAAAGGTTTAGATGTTAATCATCAAAAACAATTTTACCCTGTTTTATTAAATTCGGTAGAACGTTTATATAAAAAGTGGGAGGGGAGTGCTCAAAATAAAACACCTTACAACATTCAAAAAGAATTAATGCGTTTTACGGTAGATGTAACTACAGCGTTGGCTTTTGGATATGAGATGAATACTTTAGAAGGAGATCGGGATGAAATACAGGGCTATCTGGAAAAGATATTTCCTACCATATTTAAACGTATTAATTCTCCAATACCTTTATGGCGTTACATTAAAACAAAATCCGACCATGAGTTTGATGCTGCGGTGGTGGTTATTAATAAAGTAATAGATCAATTTATTAATGCCACACGAGAAAGATTAAACAACAATCCTCAACTCAAAGAAAAACCCTCTAACTTCTTAGAAGGTTTGCTGGTTGCTGCAGAAGAAGAAAAAGAAATTACCGATTACGAAGTGAGGGGTAATGTAATGACGATGTTACTGGCTGGAGAAGATACCACTTCACACACTACAGCTTGGGTAATTTATTTTCTATGTAAATACCCTGAAATACAAGAAAAACTAAGGGAAGAGGCGAATAGTGTTTTAGGAGAAAATAAATGGATGAAAGACTATGAAAAACACCATCAATTATCCTATACGGAAGCCGTAATAATGGAGGCTATGCGCTTAAAACCTGTTGCGCCTATTTTATTATTTGAGCCGCTAAACGATATTGAAATAGAAGGGTATGAGTTCAGAAAAGGATCTAAAATAATTTTAGAAACTAGGGAAGGAGCTGTTAATGCAGCTCACTTTACCAACCCTTTAAAATTTGATCCTGATAGGTGGGTAAAAATGAAAAACAGTAAATGTCCAGTTCATAATATAGATGCTTTTGTGCCGTTTGGCTCAGGAGCAAGATTTTGTCCAGGAAAGAACTTGGCATTGCTGGAAATGAAACTCTTAATTTCTATGTTGACCAAAAACTTCACCATTCAACTAGTAGGAGATGAGCCAGAAGAAGTAATGGCGTTTACCATGATGCCTTCAGCATTTAATATTCAGCTCATGCCAGTTTAAGCTATACACATGATATTTGTCATGTGGTAATATGTTCTAGAACATAAAAAAGATAAACAGTATTTAATAACTTGGCTTACATAATTATTAAAACCAAAAATTATGAGTGTTGTAGAACTAATAGGTACGTTTTTCTTAATGTTTGGATTCGGTGTGTTATTGGTGTATTCCATTGCAAAATTAATTGCAGCGGTAGAAGTAGGAGAGGAACATTAAAAAGTGTTTACCCATTTTAGTGCTTCTTCTTTTGTTTTAAAAGCACGAGAAGGATGGGAGTGTGACTTTACTTTAAAGTAGAAGTTAATTATTATTCTTTGAGCCATACTCTTAGTAACAATGGCTTCACAGATTCCTTTTGTAGTATGTTTTTCCAATATTCTCTAGCAGATCTATCTAATTGTGCGTACTCATCCAGCTCAATAATTACTTTGAGTGGTTGTTGTTTAACCTGTTGATGATAAGCTTTAAATACAAAATCCATCTCTTCTGAAGAGTTATTTGAGTTGGCATTAAAAAAAGCGTAAAATATTTCGTCTCCAAGCATATAGCAACTCACCTCATTATTTGATGCTATTATAAGTTTATCATCAAAAGATATATTTTGAACGCTTTTCCCCATAAAACCTAGATAATTTATGATAACAAATATAGTAAATCAAAATAAAAAAAGTATTAATACGTAGTTAAAATAGGTAATAATACCTATCAATTATTTTGCCTTCCAATTAAATTGATGAAATATTTGGAGCCAATCAGCAGGAAAAGAGGCTGTTAAATGTAACGGTTGATTCGTTATAGGATCAATAAAATCAATACTATGAGCATGCAGAAACAAATAATGGCAGTTGAATTCCGTTTCAAACATGCGGTTATGAAAACGATCACCATATTTATAATCACCAACAATAGGATGGCTTATTTTATTGAGATGCTTGCGTAATTGGTGCATACGACCAGTTTTTGGTGTCAGTTTCAATAGACTGTAGCGCGATTTTTCATAAGGATGCACAGGAATATCTAATTCAATGGTGTTAATGGTTTCATAATGAGTTAGCGCATCCTTATAAACACCAGTGTCGTCATTTTTTACGGGAGAATCGATAATGCCTGAATCTTTGGTAAAACCTCTTACAATGGCGTAATAGTTTTTTTCAATGCTATTATTAGTGAATAACTCCTGAAATTGATTGATGTATTCTTTATTTTTTAACAATAGGAGTATCCCTGAAGTTTTTCTATCTAAACGATGAATAGGATATAGTGGATAACCAAGTTGTTGCTCTAAAAATTCTAGCAAAGTTGTTTCACGAATGTTACGAGCATAATAAGATTGATGAATAATGAAGTTGTTCGGTTTGTTTACAGCAACCAATAAATCATTCTCATATATAATTTTGATGGTTTCTATTTGTGGTTGGGTAGAGGTATTCACGAGACGAAGATACAATACTTTACAATGTCTATAAAACACCTATTTAACATAATAAACATTATAAGACAAAACGATAGTTTTATTAATTATGGCCATTTAAAGCGTTTAGTACTTATAATTAATATTATGTCTGCGCTCATTCTTCGCTTGCCTGGTTTATGGCAACCAGGTAAATAGCTCACACATGTGGATTCCAAGTTGAATTGTTAAACATTTGTCGATGATAAGTTAAAATGTGAGAAATCACAAGTTAAAATGTGAACTCAAATTTTCATATTCGATAAAATATACAAGAAAAAGAAAAACACGCGATTCTGTGGATTCCAAGTTAAATTGTTAACTCTAATTCTCCTATCCTTGGTAATTCTCCTTAAATTTTAAAATACGCGATTCTCAGCGATTAGGATTTTATAAGGATTATCATTTTGCCCAAGTATGAAGTCTCTTGTTCAATAAAGCATTTTATGTATAGGAAATAAAAGACTGCTTATTGTG
>Ga0114931_10000794_pt1 | contig 39448 bp, 38 predicted proteins | sample 2SBtaG_FD_89579 | JGI IMG/M metagenome (GOLD analysis project Ga0114931, IMG submission 89579) | Deep subsurface microbial communities from Kolumbo volcano to uncover new lineages of life (NeLLi) - 2SBTROV14_V59a metaG | ecosystem: Environmental > Aquatic > Marine > Volcanic | place: Kolumbo... | reverse complement strand
GCATAAAATCCGGTTACATATAATCCGCCATTTGTGAATAATTGCTTATAACCTAATTCAGCTTGATCGATTTCATCTTTTGCATTTATTGTAGTTCCACCGGTATAAGGTAATCCGGCAAAAAGTATTCTGTCTGCTTTAGCAGAACCGCCATGACTATATCGAGCGAAAACTGCTTGGTCGCTTGTCAGTTCATAGTTAGTACCAATTGAATACGACACATAATCGTAAGTATAATCAACAGGAGTCGGGTTAGCATTATCAATTACAGATACACTTTTTTCATCCGGCGAAATCACACCGTCATTATTAACATCCAATTGTGTCTGAACTGAGCTTGAAAAAGAACCGGTAACATGCCCATAATCATAACGAATACTTGCATCGATACTGAATGCTTTATTTACATCAACATTTAGATTAAAATATGGAGCATCCGTCATATAGTCCGTATCATAATTTCTTGTACAGCAATTACCCCAGAAAGGGACACCATAGGCATAAAGACCATTTTGACTTAATTTTGTGCCGTCAGCTTTATAGACATCTAATAATTTAGCATCTTTACCATTTAGATCCGTGAGATAAGAATTCCATAACCATGACATTGAGATTTTTTGTTTAGAGAAAAAATATCCTGCTGTTAGATTTGCATTTCCAATTTTTTTAGAAATCTTCAAATCATTTACTATATTGTTGAAATTATTCAATTTAGTATCAAATAAATGAATTCTGAGAGCAAGTCCGTTACCAGCAAATCCTGAACCAAACGGTGTACCATTTGTATATTTAAGCTGTGCCCCTGCTCCCCCAATTGATTCTGCTAAATTTTTACCAGTAGCAACCTCTGCAGGAAAAGGAGAAATAAAAAGACCTGAATTTAAAGAAAATCTACCATGATTTTCAAAATGCCATCCATTTTCAAAATCTTTTACATATTCCATTCCAACTGCTGTAGAAAGAGGATGCATACCATCGGCAATGTTACTTCTTCTTCTATTACCGTCTGGTCCAACACCAAGATTTTGCAGCATAAACGGAGTCTGCATCGTGCCCGATGTAATATCATAACCTGGTATAGAACTATAATTAGGGGAATCATTTGTTCCTGTTACTTTTACGGGCATCGGCATATATGAAATTGCACGATCATTTAAGTATTTAAAATAAAATCGAACAAATCCACGATCTAATAATTTGGTAAGATTCATTTTAATTTGACCGCCGTTGTTACCATTGTACCCGTCAGTTCTTGGTCCTTCGCCTGTTCTAAAAAATCCACCTACATTAAAACTCCACTGATTTGCAATTGGTGAACCGTAGTCAAAATCAACTCTGTATGTTCTGTAATCTAATCCGCGAGTAAGACTAAAATTTCCACCTTTAACAGCACCTGTTTTGCTAATAAAGTTGATTATACCAGCTGGTGAGTTGCTCGCCATAGTTGAAGCAGAACCGCCTCTAATTGCTTCAATCCTTGCAACAGTCTGATCAGCTCTTACAAACATATCGGTTGTTGCAAAAGCAATATCCCCGAATTGTAATATTGGTAGCCCGTCTTCCTGTAGCTGTAAATATTTTGATCCGCCAGCAGAAATTGGAACTCCTCTTACGGTAATGTTTGCATTACCATCACCACCGGAAGATTCGGAACGAATTCCAGGGATTGTGCGGAATATTTCAGCAGTTGATCTTGGTGCTGATTCTTCAATACCTTTCATATGAAGTGTTGAAATAGAAATACTTGATTGAATTTTTGAAACCGGATTAACAACACCGGTAACAACTACTTCACTTAAACCTAAAACATCAGAACGTAAAGTGAAATCTAAAGTTAATGTTTTACCACTTTTAATAACAATCTTTTTAGTAATTGTTCTATAGCCTATATATCTAACTTTCATTGTATAAGGACCACCAGGTACATTAGATATACTATATATACCTTTTGAATTAGTTGATGAGCCAATGGTTGTTCCTGTTAAATAAACATTAACCCCAATGAGTGGACCATTTTTATCACTGATTTTACCTGTAATTTTCCCTTGCCCGTCAGTTTGAGCAAAAATTAAAATAGGTAAGCATAAAAATAGCATAATCATAAATATGAAATATGACTTTTTGTAATTATTATTTTGCATAAATACTCCTTAGATTTAATTGAAAAACTTAGTGTATTTGTTGAATGTTATTTTGGTGAAAATTTTAGATTATTAAAACAATAAAAGTGCCAAAATTATCAAATGTTACTTATTGATAAGTTAAATAACGTTAAAACAATATTATAGTTATATCATTAAACTATTTTTACTTCTTAGTAATTAGCAATAATAAAAGGTAGTAAGTTATATAAATGAGAACTTAGTTATAAAAAAGATAACTACTTAAGGTTTAGTTCTTTGAGTAACCTATGAAAGTTAGATTTAGCCATGCCAAGGTATTTAGCCGATTCACTATCTGTTAGAAATAGCTTTCGAACAGCATCTATATATTTTATTCTGAAGTTCTTTTCAGCTTCTTTTAGGGGAAGAATAAAATCTTTACTGGGAATTTTTATATTTTCCAATTCTTCAATTTTTCTATGTAATTGGTCTTTGAGGCACAAACGTGCAATATCCATATTAATTCCACCATTTTGTAATAATACCATTCTTAAAATCAAATTTTTTAATTCTCTAGTATTCCCATACCAATCACAATTATTTAAAAATCTCATCACATCTTTTGAAATATCAGTTATATTATAATTGTATTCAAAACTATAAATATTAAGAAAATATTTTACTAAAGGTTCGATATCCTCTTTACGTTCTCTTAGTGGTGGAATATTAATATTAAGTATATTTAATCTATAGTAAAGGTCCTGACGAAATTTTTTTTGTTTAACTAATTGAGCTAAATCTTTATTAGTTGCTGAAATAATACGAACATTTACCTTATATCTTTTATTTCTACCAATTTTATCTATCTCACCGCTTTCCAAGGCTCTCAATAACTTACCTTGAGCATTCAATGAAAGATCTCCTACTTCATCTAAAAATAAAGTGCCATTATCAGCTTGTTCAAACAAACCGATTTTTTCCGCTTTGGCATCAGTAAAAGCGCCTTTAGTAAAACCGAAAAACTCACTCTCAAAAAGAGTGTCGGGTATAGCAGAACAATTAACCGTTATAAAATTTTCTAGTCTTTTTTTACTTAAATAATGAAGATGGGTGGCTACAAGCTCCTTCCCAGTTCCCGATTCTCCCATAATTAGAATATTTGCATTCACATCAGTATACTTAGAGATAAAAAATCTGATTTGTTCTATTTGAGATGATACACCTATAATTTTTCGTTTTGACAGAATATTTTTTACACTATTTTCTAATTTTGTAAGTGTTTCATCACGTTCATTAATAAGTTTGGATTTTTCTAATTGTAACTGTCTCTTTTCGTATGCATTTTGTATTGCTAAAAGAAAATCCGTTGGTTGATAGATAAAATCTTCTATATCAATTGGAGTTTTTGTGCCAAACCACGAAGCACCACTTCTAATTAATTCTGCTGCAAAATTAAGATCGGTTTGGTTAAGTGTCATTTTAGTAATAATAATTATCTGTATAGAAGTGTCTACTTTTTTTATTTCTGTAATAAGTTCAACTCCATATAAACCTCCTGAAATTTGATAGTCAAGGATAATAACATCGTAATTAGTAGGATCTTTCTTTATAATTTTTAAGGCATCTCTTCCTGAAGAAACTATATTCTTAATCACCATCATATCTTTAAATGGTTCTAAAGTGTTGACTATTCTTTTTACATCATAGTCTTCATCTTCGATAATAAGTATTTTTATTTTTGCTTTTATCATATTTTTATCTTCAAATAACAGGGATAAGAATTGTGAATGTCGATCCTTGTTTATTATTATTTGCTTTTATAGACCAACCACACCGTCTGCAATTTTCATAAGAAATATAGCATCCATAACCGCAATTATCAGAATTATTTTTTGTGGAAATATTTTCTTGAAATATTTTTTGTACTCCTGATTTATCTACTTCCAAAAATTCAGATTTTATTCCAATTCCATTGTCTATTATTTTTATAACTATTACCCCTTTTTTACTTTCATATTTACTACTAATAATAATATTTATCTTTTTAGTTTTATTATGATCTAGTGCATTATTAATTATAGGCTCAAAAATTTCCCACGCTACATATTCATTTATATGAATTAATGGACATTTTTTATCAATTTGTAAATTAAATACAAATTGATCGCTTTCTTTAAAAACGCGTAGAAAAATGTTATTTACTATAAATTTTAATAATGCGTTGATGTCAGTATTAAACATAGAATTTCTAATTACTTTAACAGGGGGATTAGTGGTTTTCATTCCATAAATTACACGACCTATAAAATTCATATATTTATTCAACCTAACACTAATCTCAGGATAAATATCTTTAGACATTTTCAGCAGGTCTTCTTTTGCAAATCCAATTATCTTTTCCACTTTATGGTGAGCGTGGTAAATTCTTCTTGCAAAACTTGCTTCTTTCCTTGTTTCAATTAATTGAGTTAGCTGTTTTTCCTTTTGATTATATAATTCTGTTTTTGCAATGTCTCTCTCATTTATAACATAATTTGTTAAAATAAATACAATTAGTAAACTAAAAAGAATAATCGCGGAAACCCAAGCGCCTGTATAACTAAATGACGAACTAATAATAGATTTCATTTTTTCAACATCAGGAGTTATCTTTTGATATACTGCACCGATTACTTCCCCTTTTATTGAAAAAGGGACAAAAACATGAAATGTTGTACCTCCCTCTACAAATGTTCTAATCTCCTCATTATTAAAGATGTCACTACTTGACTTTGAAAAATATTTTTTAACTTTTATTCTATTCTTTCGTGATTTATTTTGTGGAAGTTCTCCTTTAATCACATAATTTAAAATATCTTTACCGCTGTCTAGCATTTTTATTGTGTTACCGGAATAAAATACAAGACAAAAATCTTCAACATTTCTTTGCAATAATTGTTGATAAATTAAATAATCTATTGAATTAATACTTTGAGTGATATCATTTGGGCTGTATGGATACTCTACAAATTTTTGCACGAATAATTCTATTGTAAATGTTATAAAATCTGATTGCCTTTCTGCTGTTTCCAATTTGTAATTTTCCATTGTTTTGTTAAGCAGGTCCTTAGTTGATGACATATTTAAATAGGAAAGCAGTACCTGAGAAAGAATAATTATTATAGTTAAAATAATAAAATGGTAAATTTCAAAATGATAATCACGTAATTTATTAAAAAAACTCATTTGGGATATCTCTGTTTTATTAATTTAATCTCTTCAAGAGAATTACTCATAAATTTTTCTACTGATAATTTTCTCCTGAAATATTGGTCTAAATTTGTTGTAAGAATATCAGAAATTCTAGTATAAAGAGGATGTTTAATTCTGTAAATACCGCTTTTAATTAGCTTATAACTTAACTTTAACTCAGGATACTTGGCTATATATGATGAATCTGCATAAAAGGACTTCAACACAGGTATATATCCATTATTTTCCCATATCAATTTCTGAGAAGATTTGGAGAGCAAAAATTTAATAAACTTAACAGATTCCTCTTTATAAAATGAGTTTTTGGAAACTATTAAATCCCAACCTCCAATTGTTGAAACCGGTGTTTCGTCTTTAAATCTTGGTAATGGGGCAATTTTAAGATTTTTTATTTTTGAAATATATTTTTTATTTAGATGGATATTTTTTATACTTGTGGTCCACCCTCTAAAAAAAGGTATATCATATTGCAAAGCAAAATTAAAAGTTTTTCTTTCATCAAAACCGGTAACTTTTTTTGGAATAATTTTCTTTTTATAAATCAATCCTCTAATATAATTTAATCTTTTAGAAATGATTTTTTTGTTAAACTTAAGATTTTCAGCACCTTTTATGTAGAATGAATTTCTTCCAACTATTTCTAAAAAATTACACATCAATCCCTCATAATCATCAGCCTGAAATAAATATTTATATTTGACCCCTGGTATTTTTAACGAAATTAATTCTCCCCAGGTTATACCCTTATTTATTCTATTTACCAAGTCTCTATAATTTTTCATCCTTTTTAGTATATCTTTCCTATAATATAAAATACCTATATCGGAAAAAAAGGGGATGGAATATAACACACTATCGGAATAGCAATAATGTTTGGCTTCTTTAATAATTTTACTTATCTCATCAATAGAGAAATAACTGTTAAATGGTTCTGCCCACTTAACAAAACGCTCACCCCATATAATATCAATTGCATAAATATCAATTCTACTTGTTCTGTTACGCAGATTTTTAGTAATTAATTCTTTCCTTTTGTTTGTAGAAAATTTTTCATAAGGTAAATTTATTGGAATAATTTTTATATTCTCTTTATTAATTTTATTGAATTCATTTATAAGTTGTAAATGTGTAGGTGTTATATTTTCGGCAAAGTATATTTTTTTTATATTTTCTGGTTCAGAAGAATATCGTATCAGCGGAAACAAATAAAATACAATGGTAAATAATGCTGAAATAAGTACTAGAAGTACGACTAGAATAATTCTAATATTTTTTTTGTTTTTTGTAATCACATCGAAATCTAAATTGATTTAATAACTTATAAAAGGTTTTTCAAAAAACCAAAGACTGTTGAAGATAGTAATTTTTGTAACATAAAATATTTATGTTATTTTTTGTACTAGCTACTGTGTGAAAATTTCTTATTATATCATTATCTTCTAAACAAGAAAACTTTAACTAATTTTAATATATTGTACAATATATATAAAAGGTTATTTGTTATGAAAAGAACATTACTATTATTATTGTTTCTTACCATTATACTTTCGGCACAAAATATTAGTGTAAAAGTAAATGGCTTGGAAAACTGGCGTGCTTCTATATATTCTATAAATTTACAAAAATCAAATTTTATTACAACCATTTCGTCTGATAGTAAGGGACAATTTAATATACCTTCAAATAAGTTATATGATGGCTTTTATAGATTAGTGTTCGATAAGAATCATTGGATTAACTTTATTTATGACGGCAAAGACATTAAAATTGTAACAAATAAGGATGATATATTCAAATCATTAAAAGTAATTTTATCAGATGCGAATAAAATATATTACAAATATTTAGCACTTAATTCTAGATATAAAACAGAAAAAGAAAAATTACAGAAAGCTATTGCAAAATATCCTACAAATAATCAACATTTAATAATCATCAAAAAAGATTTTGCTTTTATTCAAAAAAAGTATCTGTCATTTTTCAAAAAATTTTCGTTTTTAAAAAACAATTCATTAATTTCACATTACATCATTTCGGTACAAGAACCTCAAATTAAATCCGGCTTAAATGTAAAAACAAAAAGACAATATTTAGAAGAACATTTTTGGGATAATGTAGATTTTAAAGACGCCGAATTACTTAACAGTGACCTTTTTATAAATAAGACTATTGAATATTTAAAATTATTAGGAGAATTTCACCCTACAAAATCAATACTTGAAAAAAAATATAAAAATGCTGTTGATATAATTCTAAACAAAGCAAAAGTTAACGGGCGCGTCTATAAACATTTTACAGAATATTTAATCAAAGGTTTTAAAAAATTACAATTTAATAATGTTATAGATTACATAGTTGATAATTTTATAATAAGAGACGATTTATGCCTTGATTCCAACACTGAAAAATTTATTCAAATCAGGATAAATCAATCTAAATATTTTAAAAAAAATGTAAAAGTACCAAATATAAAACTGCATAACACAAACGGCAAAATAATTAACTTATATAGTACAAACGCAGATAAAATTTTGATACTTTTTTATTCAAGTAATTGTCCTCACTGTCAGAAATTACTTCCAAAATTATTAAAATTATATTCAGACAAAGCAATAGAACGATTTGTAGTTTATGCAATTTCATTAGATAGAAATTTTTATAAATGGCAGAACTTTATATCAAACAATAAATATAATTGGATTAATGTTTCTGATCTAATGGGCTGGAATAGTAAAGTAGCAAATACTTTTTATGTTTATGCTACGCCAACAATGTTTCTTGTTGATAAAAATTTTAGAATTATAGATAGACCTAAAAATTTTGAATTGTTAAAAACGGATTTATTAAAGAACTAAAATTTTAGTTCTTTTTAAGGCCTGCAAAAAGGTAGCCAAAAAAAATATTTTAAACATATTTTAATTGTTTTATATTATTTTAGTTAAAACAGAATTTTAAGGAAAATATTATGGATTTAAATCTCGCAGTTTTAATAGATGGCGACAATATACCATCGGCTTATGTAAAAGAAATGATGGAAGAAATTGCTAAATACGGCAATCCTACCATAAAAAGAATTTACGGAGACTGGACTAAGCCTAATCTTTCGAAGTGGAAAAATATTCTACTTGAAAATGCAATAACACCCATTCAACAATACGGATATACGACCGGAAAGAATGCCACTGATTCCGCAATGATTATTGATGCGATGGATATTCTGTATTCTGAAAAAGTGAACGGTTTTTGCCTTGTTTCCAGCGACAGTGATTTTACACGTTTAGCCACAAGACTACGCGAAGCCGGGATGAAAATAATTGGAATCGGCGAAAAGAAAACACCAAATCCGTTTATAGCAGCTTGTGATAAATTCATTTATATTGAAATCCTTAAAAGCCAGCCTGAAGAAAGCGAATCGGAATTAGTTGAAAGCAATACAACACAGAAACATAATGTAGATAAAATAACTCCAAAAGTTATTAAACTAATTTCATCAACAATAACGGATTTAGCTGATGATGACGGCTGGGCATTTTTGGGAGATGTTGGAAATCTTCTGCAGAAAAAGCAGCCAAATTTTGATTCAAGAAATTACGGCTTTCAAAAATTAACTCCTTTGATTAAATCAACAAAAAAATTTGAAATTGAACAACGTGAAAGTTCGAAGGGAAGATTTAAGTTAATCTATGTGAAGAATAAATAAAGATTCTAACTCATTACCTTTTCATTTTCTTCACCGAAGACACAAAGTAAAAAACACTGAATAGTCTCTAACAATTTTAAATTGTCACTATGCAGCAGAAACCTCAAGCAAAATTTCTATCGAAGAAACCGGACACTCTTCAACACATAACATACAACCGTTGCATAATTCCGGTTTAGCTAAAAAGGGAAAAGTCATCATTTGTTTCGGTAAATGTTCCTCGTTGAAATTATTTTTCAATTCAAGAAAAGTGAAATAATTTCCCTCAATGGTTTTTCCCTTGTGAATTCGCAGACCTATTGCTTTAGGTACACAAATATCCATACAAATTGCACATGAAATGCAATTTTTAGCATTTAACTTAAGTATGTACATTTTCCTTTTTTTTTAATTTGAAGTGTCTTGAGAAATAATACAACGTGACAGCAAAAGTGATGATCAGCAACCCAAAGGTTATATAAAAAACAACAGTTGAAAGTGAAGGATTTAAGTTTGAACGCATCGTTTTCATCAACTGCCAAAACGGTTGTTTTGCTGCCGCATATTCATCACCCGGGGCTTCCATAACAAATATATAACCAATAAAATTTAGAAATGCACCGGCAGTTATAATATAGTTGTTTGCCTTTGAAAGCCTGTTAAAGTCTTCTGTGTTTCGGAACACCTTTATTATTAATGCTATTATTAGAAGTACCATTCCTATGGGTACAAAAGGCAGCCCGACTTTTATGTCCGCCATTAAGTCAAGATTTACGTTCAAGAAAATAAAAAGTACAGCGAAAAAGAGTAACCCATCTCTGAAGATAACATATACCAACCACCATATATCAGCAGCTACTCTTAAAGTCATTCTTGTTAATATTCTTTCAAAGTAAGGTCTTCCAATGTGAAGTAGTGCAGATATTATTGAGAAAAGAATTCCCAAATCAAGTATAGTTTGTGCCGTCCAGACCTCTAAAGCTTTGTAAGTATTCATTCATTCCCCTTTTTTATTCTTCATATAATTCTTCAACCAATTCTTTTGCTTGAAGTTTTGCTCTCTCTAAAATTTTTTTACCGTTTTTTGTTATTGAATAATAACGACGTAATTTACCATTAACATTTTTGCTCATTGATTTTAAATAACCTTGTTTTTCCAGTTTATGGAAAATTGGATATAATGTTCCATAAGATATTTTAAAACCGTGTCTCTGTAATTCTTCGCTAAATTCGTGTCCATAAATTGGTTCTTTGTTTGCATGATACAGAATATGCACTTTTATAAACCCAAGGAATAAATCTTTGAGTAATTTATCTTTCATTGTTATTATTTTTTTAACTTATCAAAGTTAATATCATATACCGATATTGTCAATCGATAATGGCTAATTTAATTAATATTCTTATTTAACGGAGGTAATAAAATGGAAAATTCAAAACAGAACATTTCAACTTTAACATTTGTAATTCTAATCTACTTCTTTTCTATAAGCCCTTCAATTTCATATGCACAAACAAAACAGCAAGCAGATTTAATTGAAAGGGATTCTATCATTGTTGCTGCAAAAGAAACAATAAAATCTGCGAGATATTGTGCATTAATAACTCTCAACAGCAAAGGACTTCCGCACGTGAGAACAATGGATCCTTTTCCTACTAAAGAAAATTTTATAATATGGTTCGGCACAAATAAAAAAAGCAGGAAAGTGAATGAAATAGTAAATAACTCTAATGTAACTCTATATTTTGCAGACCCAACCGGAGGTGGTTATGTAACAATAACAGGCAAAGCTAAAATCATAGACGATAAAAAAGAAAAAGCAAAGAGATGGAATAAAGAATGGGAAGCATTTTATCCAGATAAAGATAAAATGTATGTTTTAATAAAAGTTATTCCTACTCAGCTTGATGTACTAAGTTATAAACACGGCATTATCGGAAATCCTTTTACCTGGAGAATACCTCATATTAAATTTTAATTTTGAAGTTATACTTTCAAATTGAAAAGATAATCGTGATTTATTATAAATTATTTACTAATTTCAATTATTAACAAATTATTTATTGGAGGTTTTTTATGTCTGCTCAAAGAATGCAATTTTTAACACTCGCAGTTGTAATTTTGATTGGCATTTGGTTAACAGGTTTTAATGTTGTCCATTGGTTTTTATATGTACCAGTAGTACTTCTAGTTATTGGAGGACTTACCGGATTTTGTTTTGGTGTATGGTTCTGGAAAAAAATGGGATTAAAGGATTAACCTTCGTTTTTTGCCACTGCCTGTTTTGAAATTATTTTTAGGAAACGACAGTGGCATCACTTAAACTCTTTTCAATTCTTAGTTATTTAATATATAATATACTATTTTATTAAAAGCCTATTAAAAATCACATAATCTACACTAATTTAAGCAATGTAATATTTTCAAGGGAAATATATGGATAATAAAATTTTTAAAGTAGCTGCCGCTCAAGTTTCACCAGTATATCTAAATAAAGAAAAGACTATAGAAAAAGCGTGTAAATTAATTTTAAGTGCCGGAAAGAATGGTGCAAAATTAATAGTATTCCCTGAGGCCTTTATTTCCGGTTACCCGGATTGGGTATGGTTAATTCCTAATAGTAAGGGTAAAGAATTAACTCCTCTTTATATAGAATTAGTAAATAATTCTATTTCTATTCCGGATGAATCAACAAAGATATTGTGTAAAGCTGCTGCTAAAGCAAAAATATTTGTGGCTATTGGAATAAATGAAATCAATACAGACGGTAGCGGAAATAGTTTATATAATAGTATTTTATATATTGATGATAAAGGGAAAATTCTTGGTATCCACAGAAAATTAATTCCTACCGGAGGAGAAAGATTAATTTGGACTCAAGGGAGTGGTGACAATTTAGTTTCATTTAATACTTCTATTGGTAAAATTGGCGGACTAATCTGTTGGGAAAATTTTATGCCTCTTCCAAGGCAAACAATGTATAATTCCGGTGTTCAAATTTATGTTGCACCAACTTGGGATAAAAGTGATAAATGGATAACAAGTATGCAATATATTGCCAGAGAAGGTGGAATGTTTGTAGTTAGTTGCTGTCAGGCAATTAAAATAAAAGATATTCCAAATAAATATTCATTCAAGAATTTATATCCTGAAGGAAGAAAATGGATAAATTCCGGAAATAGTTGCATCATAAATCCAAATGGAGATATTATTGCCGGACCTTCCTCAGAAAAACAAGGGATTATTTACGCAGATATTGACTTAAATGAAATAACTTCAGCAAAAAGAATGTTTGATTCTGCAGGACATTATGCCAGGCCTGATGTATTTAAATTCTCTGTAAACCGTGGATAATATTTAGAAAAGATTTAGTGCTGATTGATAAAATAAAATCATATTAAATCTCATTTACAACTAAACATATGGTTATTGGATAGCACAATAATTGGTAATTTTTTTTATATAAATATATTTACTTAGGTAAGTTGTTCAGATATCATAATATATATAGAAAAACCTCCAGAGTTAAAAAAACTTAGGAGGTTTTTTTGTCTTACTTAATTACTTTCTGCTACTCTTTTAAGAATGCCTTTCAACAAATCATAAAATTTAACAACAGTTGGAATATTAACTCTTTCATCAGGTGAGTGAGCGCCTTCAATTGTAGGACCGAAAGATACCATATCCATTCCTGGATTTTTCCCTTCAAGTATTCCGCATTCCAAACCTGCATGAATAGCTTTTATTTTGGGTTCTTTATTAAATAACTCTTTAAAAACTTCTTTTGATGTTTTTAATATTGTTGAATCAAGATTAGGTTTCCAACCCGGATAACCGTCACTTGTTTCCACCTTTGCACCTGCTAATGTGAATATTGCTCTTACATTGCTTGCAATATACTGGTTGGCACTGTTGATAGAACTTCTTTGGCTTGTACCGAGTTTTAATAAATCACCTTCTGTGTGAATTGTTGCAACGTTTGTAGAAGTCTCAACCAAATCCGGAATATCCTGACTCATTGCAATTACACCGTGCGGAAGTGCCAATAAAGTATTTGCAATTTTATTTTTAAAATCATTTGAAAAAACTTTGTCCGCTTTTTCTTCGGTTTGTGCTAGAGTGATTTTTACACCGCCGTCCGAAGTTTTGAATTCGTTGTAAATATCTTTTTGAAATTCAGAAACAATGGTCATAGCCTCTGATTCCTTTGAAGAGTCTATCGAAATTATTGCTTCCGCTTCGCGTGGTATTGCATTTCTTAAATTTCCGCCTTCAAGTCTTGCAACTGAAAAGCCAATCCCGGAAAGAGTATTCAATGTTCTACCCAATATTTTTATTGCGTTTCCTCTGCCTGCACTTATGTCCAAGCCGGAGTGTCCGCCTTTTAAGCCGGTAACAACTAACTTGTAGCTTTTATTACTTTCTATATTACTTGTCCAATCAATATCAAATTCAGCAACTGTATCTACACCACCGGAACAACCTACATAAAAAGCACCATCTTCTTCTGAATCTAAATTGAGCAAAGTTTTACCTGAAACAAATCCAGGTTCTAAATTTGTTGCCCCGGTCAAACCGGTTTCTTCATCAATAGTCATCAAAACTTCCAACGGTCCGTGTACTGCTTCTGTATCTGTTATCATTGCAAGGCCTGCTGCAACACCAATTCCGTTATCTGCACCTAACGTTGTACCTTCTGCTGTTATCCAATCACCGTCCCTAACTAATTTTATAGGATCGTTTTCAAAGTCGTGTTGTGTTTCATTGTTTTTTTCACAAACCATATCAACGTGTCCTTGTAAAATAACAGTTGGTGCATTTTCATAACCCGAAGTTGCAGGTATACTTGCTACAATGTTACCGACTTTGTCTTCCTTAAAATTTATGTTTAAACCGGATAAAAGTTTTTTCATATGTTCTCTAATCTTTCCTTCTTTTTTGGAAGGACGTGGTACTTGTGCTATTTCTGCAAATCTTTCCCACAAAATTTTTGGTTCTAAACCATTTATTGCTTCTGACATTTTTTTCCTCCTATTATTAACTTTTCAATATTAATTTATTACTAAACCGGCAGATTTATTTTTTTTCGTTCTGCAAGTTTAGCGTTCTTTTTATCTATTTCTGTTAAATATTTTTTTCTAATTCTTATGTTTTTAGGTGTTACTTCAACATACTCGTCATCTGTTATCCATTCGGTAGCTTGTTCAAGTGTAAGTTTTTTAGCCGGTTCTAATCTTATAGCTTCATCAGCTCCGGATGATCTCATATTAGTCAATTGTTTTGTCTTAGTTACGTTTACCCTCATATCAATGTCTCTTGTGTTTTCACCAACCACCATACCTTCGTAAACTTCTGTTACCGGGTCAATAAAAAAGGTTATTCTTTCCTGCAGTTTATACATAGCATAAGCTGAAGCTTGTCCTTTATCCATAGATATAATCGCACCTCTTTGTCTCTGTGTAAGTTCACCTTTAAAAGGTTCATAAGATTCAAAATTGTGGTTTAAAATTCCAGTACCTTTTGTGTCAGTCATAAATTCTGCACTGTAACCGAAAAGTCCACGAGCAGGTATTAAGAATTCAATTCTTGTATTTTCATTAAAGGTAACCATATTTTGTAATTCAGCTTTACGTTTTCCTAATTTTTCAATTACAATTCCAACATATTCTTCCGGTACATCAATTATCAAATGCTCAATCGGTTCGCAAAGTACATCGGCTTTCTTTTTCAATATTACTTCCGGTCTAGTAAGCTGTAGTTCGTAGCCTTCGCGTCTCATATTTTCTATAAGAATACCAAGATGAAGTTCTCCCCTTCCGCTTACTTTAAATGTGTCTGGAGAATCAGTCATTTCAACTTTTAAACTGACATCTGATTTTAGTTCTCTCGACAATCTATCACTAATATTTCTTGTTGTTACATATTTACCTTCAAGTCCTGCAAAAGGTGAATTATTAACCATAAAATTCATTGTGAGGGTTGGTTCGTCAATTGCCACATAAGGTAAGGCTTCACCACTTTGCAAATCAGCAATAGTTGCACCAATGTTCACATCTTCTAATCCGGCAATTCCGCCAATATCTCCTGCAGTTAAACTCTCAGTCTCAATTCTATGGTAATCTTTAAATTCATAAAGTTTTGATATTTTAGCAGATATTTTCTCTCCTGTTTTTTTAATCAAAGTTATTTGATCACCTGAATTTATAGAGCCGTTATGGACTTTACCTATTCCTATTCTTCCTAAATAATCATTATAATCTATTGCAGATATTAACATTTGTAACGGTTTGGAAATATCCCCTGAAGGAGCAGGAACGTAATCTACAATAGTTTGAAACAATGGAATAAGGTCTTTACTATCATCATTTAAATCTTTCTTTGCAATTCCCTGTTTTGCAATTGCCCAAATGTATGGAAAATCAAGCTGTTCATCAGTTGCATTTAAAGAGACAAATAGATCGAATACCTCATTTAACACTTCATCCGGACGTGCATCTTTTCTGTCTATTTTATTTATAACAACAATCGGTTTTAAACCAAGTTCCAAAGATTTCTTTAGCACAAATTTAGTCTGAGGTAACGGACCTTCTGCTGCATCAACCAAGAGTAATACACCGTCCACCATTCTAAGTGTTCTTTCAACTTCACCGCCGAAGTCGGCGTGTCCAGGTGTATCAACTATATTAATTTTCACTCCATCAAAGACAATACTTAAATTTTTTGCAAGAATTGTTATTCCTCTTTCTCTTTCGAGATCGTTTGAATCCATTATCCTTTTTTCTACTTTCTGATTGTCTCTGAAAACCCCTGTTTGCTTTAACATATAATCTACAAGCGTAGTCTTACCGTGATCAACGTGAGCAATAATTGCTATGTTTCTGATATTTTTGTTCAATTTAGTCCTTCGTTTCTTATTTTAATACAAGATACAAATATACTCAGAAGTACATGAATTAACAATGAATGAAGATATATAAAGTTAGTGAAATGAAATCTTAAAGTACTATCTTTTACGTTACTATCTGCGTTCTCAAAGCAATTTCTTCAAGAATGGAAGAGACTTTTAAACACTTGTTCATTTTACCACTATAAACTACCGAATAACCTTTTACATGAATCTCAAAAGCCTGTGCCCTTGCTTTTTCAAAAGTACAGTTGGTTGCTTTAATTAGTTGAATAATGACTTCGTCAAAAGTATGCCAATCATCATTATAAACTATCACCCTAGATAAAAAAGTTGTAGTTGTTGATTCGTCAGTTTCTATATTCAACGAAGGTTTATATGGTTCCATTTCTTCCATATATGAAATGTAATAAATTTTTTAAATAAATGATGTATTGGAGAGTAATTATTTTTAATCTTGTTAATATTAACATTACAACTAAAATTGATTTTACATAAGTACATATATATATTTTTATAACAAAAAAAAGATTTTTTGGAGGATAAATGAAAATAGCAGTTTGTGTTAGTCACGTTCCTGACACTGCTACAAAAATTAATATTGCAGCAAGTGGAAAAGAAATTGATCAAGCAGGAGTAACATATATTATAAACCCTTATGATGAGTATGCCGTAGAAGAAGCCCTAAAAACAAAAGAAACTTTAGGGAATGATTCTGAAGTTATTGCAATAAGTGTTGGTAACGATGCAAATAAAGAAACAATTAGAAAAGCACTGGCAATGGGAGTTGACAGCGGTGTATTATTAAAAACTGAATCACAAATGGATTCATTCGGAATTGCAAAAGCACTTGCCGAAGAAATAAAAGCTCAAGGTTGTGAACTTGTTTTTATGGGTAAACAATCCGTTGATTATGATAACCAGATTATTGGTCAAATGACATCAGCGATACTTGATTACTCGTGCATTTCTGTTGTAGTTGATTTTAAATTAGACGGACAAAATATTACTTGTGAAAGAGAGATTGAAGGCGGTAAAGAAGTTGTGTCATCTCAATTACCTTGTATTATTACAGCACAAAAAGGTCTTAACGAACCAAGGTATGCTTCACTAAAAGGTATAATGTCCGCAAAGAAAAAAACTATTGAAGAAAAACCTGCGGTAGAAACCGAAAGCAATACTGAAGTTATCGGACTTAAAAAACCACAGGCTAAAGAGCCCGGAAGAATTTTGGGAACTGATAGTTCCGCAGTACCCGAATTAGTTAGATTATTAAGAGAAGAAGCAAAAGTTATTTAAGGAATTTATATTATGGGAAATACAATTTTAGCAATACTAGAACAAAGAGAAGGTAAATTAAAAAAATCTGCTTTTGAAACTGCTTCGGTTGCAGCAAAGCTTGCAAAAGGTTTAAATCTAAACATTCAAGCAGTGGCAATAGGAAACGATATTTCAAATTTAGAGGAAGTTGCCAAATATGGTGCGGGTAACATAACTCATTTCAAAAATGAATCACTTGAAAACTATTCATCTTCTGCTTATTCTAAGATAGTAACAGAATTTGCAAAGGAAATTTCAGCAGATTATTTAGTAATTACAAATACAGCATTTGGAAAAGATTTAGCTCCAAGAATTAGCGTTATGCTTGATGCAGGGTGTTTAATTGACTGCGTAAAATTAGAGGTAAACTCTGGAGATATTTTAGCTACAAGACCTATTTACGCAGGAAAAGCTTTAATGGATGCTAAGTTGAAAAGCACAATCAAATTTTTTACAATTCGACCAAATGTTTTTAAACCGGTTGAAGAAAATGTAACTGCGGAAATTACAACAAAAGATGTTGATACTCCTGACTTAACTACAAAAGTAGTGGAATTTAAAAAAGCCGAAGGAAAACTTGATGTTGCAGAAGCAGATATTATTGTCTCAGGCGGTAGAGGTTTGAAAGTACCTGAAAATTTTAATTTGATTGAAGATCTTGCTGATGCTCTTGGAGGTGCTGTTGGTGCTTCAAGACCCGTTATAGATTCCGGTTGGAGACCTCACAGAGAACAGGTTGGCCAAACAGGAAAGACCGTTTCCCCATCACTTTATGTAGCTTGCGGAATATCGGGAGCAATTCAACATTTAGCGGGAATGTCATCTTCAAAATACATTGTTGCAATTAATAAAGATAAAGATGCTCCCATTTTTGGAGTTGCTGATTATGGCATTGCTGGTGATGTTTTTGAAATATTGCCTAAATTAACAGAAGCTATTAATGCATTAAAATAAAATGAGTTAAGGTAGCTTAAGTGAACAAAATTCAATGTGAAATATTAGGATTATCATCAAGCCCTGCAACAGGCGGGGCTTATGCAATACTTTTAAAAGATAGTGGTTCAGATAGAAGGCTGCCTATTATTATAGGAGCATTTGAAGCACAGGCTATTGCCCTTGAAATTGAGGGTATCAATCCTCCTCGACCACTTACACATGATCTTTTAAAACAAATTATAGATACGCTTGGGGGTTCTGTTAGTGAAATAATTATTGATGAACTTAGAGATAATACTTTTTATGCAAAAATAATCTTAGAAGTTTCTGCACTTACTTATGAAATAGACAGTAGACCAAGTGATGCAATTGCACTTGCTGTAAGAACAAAAGCACCGATTTTTGTAGCAGAAAATGTAATGGAAACCGCGGCATTTCTTCCTTCCTCAAATCAATTAAAAGAAACAGACAAAGAATTATCAAATAAAGAAAACATTTCTTCAAAAAGTAAAGAAGCACAAATTGCTTCACTTCAAACAAAATTAAGAGAGGCAATTGATTCTGAGGAATATGAAAGAGCTGCCAAACTTAGAGATGATATACAAAAATTAACTAACCAGAATTAAGACTAATTAAATACTTTCTTACCAATTTCACAATTAATGCATTTATTCTTACTGCAAAAATTCAAGTATAATTGCATTGCTCCTTGATAAATTACGCTTCTTTTAGAATCTATTTTAAGAGATGACATAACATCTTCGATTATTATATTACTTCCGGATTGTTTAAAATTTAAATAGAAATTCAGTACTTTTTTAAGAAATTCTTTCTTATTAAAAATTTTGAAATACAAAAATAGAAATGGTAGAATAATGTTGACAATTATTTCATCTGTCCGTGAAATGCCTACTAAATACTTTATCTTAATATTAGACAACTGATCGAATAAGAAATGCTCCTGCCAATACCCATCTGCTTTAACTATAAAATGATCCCTTAACTTTTGTTTAAGTTTTTTATTATTCTTTTCATAACCAAATAGTTTAATTAAATCGTGGACTAAATTATCCATTAATATCTTTTTTAGAATTTTTACTCCACCTGCAATACGTAATGTAGGAAAATTTTGTGGCCGCATCCTAAAAAAATTCCAAGATGCAGGATGTAACCTTTCACCGTAATCATAATTATTATATTTATTCCAAAGTTCATAAAGCTTCCTTGTATAAACTGATGTTTCCTCATCGGGCAGTTCATTTACATCGGGCAGTAAGCCGCTTATTTTAAACAATATTGCTTCTAATTTTTGTTCTAAATTGTTTTTGCCTTTTATATCTTTAAGTATTTTTATCTCCACAGATTTAGCAAGTTTATTCATATTGTCTTTATTTTTGGAGTAACCTAAAGCAGTAAAAATATTTTCGTAAAGAAGTTGTTCCCATAAAACAGGATCAAGAAAATCATTATAATTGAATTCTATTCTATTTAGCTCTGATTCTAAATCATAATTTACTATTGGCTCTTTCAATTCCCTTTGACTTAGATAAGCAAGTTCTTTAAGTCTATCAAATAATCTTTTGGTTTTTATGTTAAAACGATTACTCCCCATACTTATTAGATAATCGATTTTAATTTTATTTGTTACTGCATTGTTTAACCCCTCACAAGGTAAACTATAAGCTTTACCACTTTTATCTGATACCATTTGTACAGATAAATCTTGTTTTAAATTTGGTGCAATAAACTTAGAAATAGCAATTGAAGGAATTATCCTTTTATTATCGGTAGTAACAAAATTTTCATTAGTATTATTTTGATAAACAATGTGTAGAATAACTTTATTGTATTTATTATTTTTGTGATGATTGTGAAGATGCCAATTTTCTATTTCAGTATCTATTTCAATATCACCGGTAAAAATCTTGTTATCAATTTTAATTTTAGCATTTAGATAATCTGGGCCACCTATACCTAGGTTCTTCTCCCCTTTCGACATAATCTTAATTGATTTACCGTCTGCTGTTTGTAATCCCTCAGCAAAATTATATTTCTCCCAAATTTCACAAAGAAATTTTTCGGAGATTATTTCTTTTTTCAAGGTTTATCATTTATTTTTTATTAATTAAAAACGAAGTAGAATTTGACCGGCTATTACCTATAGTATAAAAAAGTTCAATATAGTTTTTGCCTGTACGCAAACGTACATTTCTAAAAGTATATTCTCCTCCGTTTACGGCATAGTATAAATCAACTTTTTCTTTATTTATAAAGAGATAAATATTAGCATATCTCATTCTTTTGTTTAGCAATACATTAATATTTACTTTTCCTTTTTCCGTTGTTTGTCTTTCATTGTAATCAGGTGTTTTGAGAAGTGGCAATTTCTCATTGATAGGATAGTTATAAACATTTAGTTTGTCTTTATAATATTTATAAACTGAATCTTGTTTGCTTAGAATTGTATCTTCAACTATATTAGTCCGTTTATGAAATTGAACCGGATAATTATTAGAAGCAAATAAGTATACTACAAAAACAAATACAATGAATATTTTAACTAAGTTTTTCATTTAAACAAAATTTTACTTACGGTTTTGTTTAATTCAGCAAGTTCGTTTTTAGCAGCTTTTGCAAAATTTTCTGAATTATCTTTATAAATTATACTGCGGCTTACATTAATTAGTAATTTCATCTTATCCCTTTTAGAAAATATATTTATTAAGTCAGTAAGGTTGCCGCCTTGTGCGCCAATTCCAGGGACTAATACAGGAAGCTGCCCGAAGTTTTTAATATTCTCTTCTAATTCCTTTGTCTGTGTAGCACCAAAAACAATTCCACAATTATTATTGCACCACTCTTTAATTTTTTCAATTATTAATTGATAAAGTCGGTTACCGTTTTTAAGTTCTATTTTCTCAAAATCTTCTGCACCTTTATTAGATGTTAAGACAAGTATAAAATTTAGTTTATCTGTATACTCTAAAAAAGGACTAACAGAATCGTAACCCATATAGGGATGTAGTGTAATAGAATCAAATTTAAAATATTCAAATATTGATTTTGCATACATTTTAGAAGTATTACCTATGTCTCCTCTTTTAGCATCACCTATCGTTAAAATATCAGTGGGAATAATTTCTAATGTTTTTTCTAATTGCTTTAACCCTTCCAAACCGAGGCATTCATAAAATGCTAAGTTTAATTTATAAGCAGCTGCTTTATCAATTGTATTTTCAATTATTTGCTTGTTAAACTCAAATATATTATTAGGAATATTTTTTAAATGAACAGGGATTTTTTTAATATCTGTATCTAATCCGACACAAATAAATTTACCTTCATCATTTTTATTTTCTAATTTTTCTAACGCAGTCATTTTTATTTAAAATTTTTGAACATCATTGATTCTTTAGGATAGGGTGATTTTTCATTATATTTTGCGCTTGTTTTTAAATTATAAGGTACTTCCACTCCTTTGGTCATATTAAAATAAATCAACTGACCGATTGCCATACCGGGATATACTTTTACAGGTACTTTAACAGAAATTTCGAGTGTCCAATAATTACAAAAGCCTGCGTCACCCTTTCCTGCCGTTGCATGTATGTCAATTCCTAATCTGCCTATACTCGATTTACCTTCAAGAAAGGGAACATAATTTTGTGTTTCGGTATATTCCATAGTTACACCCAAATATAAATTAGATGGTTGGAGAACGTAACCATCTTCAGGCATTTCAAATAAATCAATTTTATTATGTTTCTTGGAATCCAATATTTTATCTTTATATAAACCAAACCATTTACCGAGGTGAACATCATAGCTGTTCGTACCGAGACATTGTCTATCATAAGGCTCAATTACAATATTGCCAATCTTTATTTCTTCCAATATTTTTTTATCAGATAAAATCAAATTACCTCCATTATGTATAATTTTTCCTTGTGCGATAAACATTTGCAACTATTCCTAATAGTAACATATTTACAAGTAATGAACTTCCTCCATAACTAACAAGTGGAAGAGGAATTCCAATTACAGGCATAATACCCACTGCCATACCAATGTTTATAATAAAATGAATAAAAAATAATGATAAAATACCAATTATAGTTAAACTTAAGAATTCATCTTTTGTTGTTGTTGCTACTTTTAAAATTTTTATAAATAACCAAATAAATAGTAATAATGTTAGAACAGCTCCTATAAAACCGAACTCTTCACCTATTACACAATAAATAAAATCAGTCCATTGTTCAGGTATAAAATTAAGCTGAGTTTGATGCCCTTGTAAAAATCCTTTGCCGAATAACCCACCCGAACCGATTGCAACCTTTGCCTGGATGGAATTATAACCTGAACCTAACGGATCAGACATCGGATCTAAAAAAGATTTTATTCTAATTTGCTGATGCGGACTTAATGCTCGGAAGACATAATCTGTAAAGAAACCCGCTGCTAAATTGATAGCAAAAAGAGAACTGCTAAAAATAAGCCTTTTTTTAAAAAGAATAAGAACAATTCCTACTATAACTAAAGTTGCCACCAAAGGAAGTATACCGAATAAAGATGATATTGCAACTATCCCTGGTGAAAGGACTATGAATAAACCGAAAAGACTTATCCCTTTCCAAAAAATAATTGTTAGAAAAATTGTTAAAAATACTAAAACTGTCCCCATATCAGGCTCCAGTAAAATTAACACTATAGGTATAAAACCAATAGCAGATGATATAAGTATATCTTTAAATGACTCTATATTAGTTTCTTTTCTACTTAAAAAAGATGAGAGTGCTAAAATAGTTGAAATTTTTGCAAGTTCCGAAGGCTGAAATCCAAGTGAGCCAAAATATAGCCAGCTCTTTGCCCCTGAAACTTTTTTACCAAGTACTACAACTATAAAAAGCAAAACAATAGAAAGGATATAAGCAGGCCAAGCTAAATTTTTAAATGTATTTGTAGGTATAAAATAAACTACAAAAAAAACTACAATCCCCATCCCTACCCAAATTAATTGCTTAATAAAATTGTTTTCGGCTAATGGATTATTTAAGGTGGCACTATAAATTGCAATCAAGCCAAAACAAAGCAATAAGACTATAGGCACAAAAAACCAGATATCGAATTTATCTTTAAGTTTATAATTTATATGCAATTTTATTTTACCAAATTTTATTTTGCAACTAACTTTCTAACTGATTCATTTTTCTTAATTTTAGACTGTAAATATGTTTCTACTAACTTTTTACCAATAGGAGCTGCGTGTGAAGCACCAAACCCAGCGTTCTCTACAATTATAGAAAAAGCAATTTGTGGATTATCAAACGGAGCAAAGCCGATAAATAAAGCATGATCATTTCCGTGAGGATTTTGCGCCGTACCCGTTTTACCTGCCATTACAATTCCCGGAATTCTACTAGCAGCTGCTGTGCCTTCCCCATTTACTACTAAGAACATCCCTTTTTTTACAATGTCAAATACACTTTTTTTAATATTCAAATGTATTGGTGTTTGTTTAGCTTTTATAAGTTTATTAGTTTGTTTGTCATAATAATCTTTCAGCAAATGTGGACGAAAACTATTTCCATTATTTGCTACTAATGCAGTAAATTGTGCAAGTTGTATTGGAGTAACACTTACTTCGCCCTGACCAATTGCTAAACTTGCCATAATACTTTTTGGCCATTTTTTGCCGTATCTTTTAACATAATACTTTTCATCAGGTATCAATCCTTTAGCTTCATTATCAAGATCAACGCCAGTCCTTTTACCAAAGCCAAAAAGTGCTGCATATTTATTCCATCTTTTCATACCAATTTTATAAATAAGATTATAAAAAAAAACATTACAAGATTTTTCTATTGCATGAATCACATTAAGATTACCGTGAACACCGTCACATTTAAAGTATCTACCGTAAAATGTACCACCGCCTGAACAATAAAATGTAGTGTTGGTATCTATTACTCCTAAATCTAAAGCAGCTATAGACTCTAAAATTTTAAATGTTGAGCCGGGAGGTTTTACGGACATAATTGCTCTGTTAAAAAAAGGTTTTGCGGGGTCTTTATATAGTTTTTTTAAATAATCTTCGGGGGTAATAAATGCAAATTTATTAAGATCATAATCTGGAGCACTTGCCATAGCAAGTATTTCACCGGTTTTAGGTTCAATGGCAACTATAGCCCCTCTTTTGCCTTTCAACGATTCTTCAGCTACCTTTTGCAGTTTTGAATCAATTGTAAGTATTAGGTCATCTCCTTTAACAGCTGGAATATCATTTTTCCCATTTAAAAATTTACCTATAAATTTCTGACGAGAATTAACAAGTAAAAAATTATATCCCTTTTCTCCACGCAATAAATTTTCATATTTTTTCTCAAGCCCTGTATTACCAACATAGTCACCTGGTTCATAGATTTTTTTATTTTTATTTAATTGTTTTTGAGAAACTTCATTTAGATAGCCAAATATTTGTGCACCATTAACATTTGCTGGATAACCGCGCCGCATTTCCACTTTATAACTTATTCCCGGTAAATGTTCTTTATTTTCTTCGATCCAGGCAACAACATTAAAAGGAATTTCCCTTTTCAATTTTAATTTTCTGAATTTGGAATATTTAGAATTCATTTTTAAAAATTTATTGATAAAACCTTTTTGTAATCCTAATACAGTTTCCAGTAATTTATTCTGATTTTTATTATAATTTGCTGTAGTTATAAATATAGAATATGCCGGAAGATTATTAACAAGTAATTTTTTATTCCTATCCAGGAAAAACCCTCTTACAGGAATTTTTTCTATTTTTTTTACACTATTCCTTTTGGATTTTAAATCATAATACTTCTTTTGAATGATTTGCATCTGGAATAATCTAATAAGCAAAAAAACAAACCCAATAATAATTATGGAATAGATAATTGACTTTCTACTTTGTGAAGCAAAATTTTCAGCTTTCAATCAGTTTTCTCCTAGGATAAAAATACATAATTATTATTGCAACAAATGAAGTGTAAAGTCCCGGTAAAAGGCCATCTTCAAATAATGACGTAATAATATTTGTACTGAAATCAAAAGTAGAAAATATCGAATAAATAATCGAGGCAATAATTGAACACAAAAGTACAATTAGTCCGAAATTGTAAGGTTTAAAAAATATATGTCTTTTGTTTTCATTTGAAAAATAGCCTGCAAGAAACCCTGCTATTGTATTTGACAACATTGCACTTCCCAATAAACCACCCGTAATTAAATCAAACAATAATCCGTAAACAAAGCCAAGAATTGTCCCATAAAGTTGACCATTTTTAACTGAATAAAACACAAGAAGTATCAATATAAAATTAGGTGCAATTGCATTCCAAGTTATAAATTGTACTAATGTTGTTTGTATTATAAATACAGGTACAAAAAATATTAATGAATATAAAAATTCAGTTCTCAATTTAATCCTTATTATAAAAATTCAATTGCAACTTTTTAACCTGAACGCTTTTAACTATTTTGATAATAAAAACGTTTTCAACTGAAATTAAATCAGCAAAAGATTTAATCTTTACCCTGTTAAAAATATCTGAGCTGCTATTATTTATTGATGTAATATAACCTAATGGAAGAGATAATGGAACAATTGTGCTAATATCTGATGAAACAATTCTGTCTCCGATTTTAATGTCGGAAGTTTTAGGAATATTAGTTAGAATAAGATCATCTCCATCCCATGCAAGGATAGCATTAACCCTACTTCTTTCATCTTTTACAGTTATATGCAAATCGACATTTCTTAGAGTTCTTATAATAGAATAATTATCGGAGACAGTATAAACCATCCCAATAAAGCCCATATCATTAACTACAGGCATACCTGGTTTAACACCTTCTTTTTTTCCAGAATTTAATGTGAAGGTATTGGATTTTGTATTTAATGATTTTGAAACTACAGAAGCAGAAATCAATGGGAATGAAGTTGTATCTTTCAGTAAAAGCAATCTCTTTAGCTCCTGGTTCTCAATTCCATATTCTCTTAATAAATTAACCTGAAGCATTAGCTTTGCATTCATTTTTCTTAATTTATGATTTTCGTTTTTTATTGAAGTTGATGAAGTAATATCAGAAACTATATTTGAAAATACGGCAAAACTGCTGAAGGCAATTGTTCTTACATTTTTTACAGCGGAATTATTATTATTTGATAGAGCAAATAGGCTGGCAATGATGAGAATAACTAATACTATGTATTCTTTAAATTTATTCCAAAAAATTGCAAATATTTTTAACATCTACTAATATGTTCTTTTACGTATTAAAACCTTCGAATATTTATTCAGATTATCTATTACTTTTCCGGCTCCTCTAACAACTGCCGTCAAAGGATCATCAGCAACGTGAACAGGAAGATTTGTTTCCATTCTTATTCTTTCATCCAAACCTTTTAACAAAGCACCACCTCCCGTAATCATTACACCTCTGTCAAGTATGTCTGCGGAAAGTTCGGGTGGTGTTCGCTCCAAGGATTGTCTTACTGCATCAACAATTTGTACTACTGCTTCATTAAGTGCATCTCTTATTTCTACTGAACTTACTTCCGTAGTTTTAGGAATACCGCCTACTAAATCTCTGCCTTTAACTTGAATTGTAATTTCTTCTTTTAAAGGAACGGCTGATCCAACTTCACATTTAATAGCTTCTGCTGTTCTTTCGCCTATAAGTACATTATGGTTCTTTTTAAAGTATTGCATTATGGCATAATTCATTTCATCGCCAGCAATTCTTATTGATTCTTCGTTAACAATACCAGATAAAGCTATAACCGCAATCTCGGTAGTTCCTCCGCCAATATCAATTATCATACATCCTGCAGGAGCGTCAACATTTATGCCTATTCCAATTGCAGCTGCCATAGGCTCTGCAATTAAATGCACTTCTTTTGCACCGGCGTGTTCGGCACTATCTCGTACTGCTCTCTTTTCAACTTCAGTAACACCGCTTGGTACAGCTACTACAACTCTTCTGCTTGATAATGCACCAACTTTTACTTTTTTAATAAATGCTCTTATCATTCCTTCGGCAATTTCAAAATCTGCAATAACTCCGTCACGCATAGGTCTGGTAACTCGAATTTCTTTGTGTTCTCTACCCTGCATTTCTTTTGCCTTATTGCCGAGTGCTATTATTTTTTTTGTTGTCCTGTCAAAAGATACAATTGAAGGCTCATTAAGTACAATACCTTTTCCTTTAACATAAATTAGAGTGTTGGCAGTACCAAGATCAATTGCAATATCAGTTGAAAATAAGTCAAAAATTCCCATAATTCCTCTTAGTGCTTAAAGTGTCTAATTCCTGTAAAAACCATTGAAATATTGTTCTCATCTGCAGCAGCAATTACCTCATTATCTCTTATAGAACCACCAGGTTGAATAACTGAGGTAGCACCACAACGTATAATTTCTAACAAACCATCTGCAAATGGAAAGAAAGCATCAGAAGCTGCAACAGAATTTTTCAAATCTAAACCATGTTCGTCCGCTTTCATCTTTGCTAGTTTTGATGAATCTAATCGTGACATTTGTCCTGCCCCTACACCCAAAGCAGCTTTATCTTTTGCAAAAACAATTGCGTTGGATTTTGTATGTTTAGCTAATTTCCAAGCAAAGATAAGATCTTCCATTTCATTTTCATTTGGTTGTTTTTTTGTTACAACTTTTAGATCATTCATATTTAAAAGAATGGAATCATTTTCCTGTACAATAACTCCACCCGGAATATTTTTAAAATTTAGCGTTTTACCTTGAGTAGGTTTTAATTGTTTAACCAATCTTCTATTCTTTTTCTTTTTAAGAATTTCCAATGCATCATTTGTAAATGATGGAGCGCAAATTATTTCAAGGAATATTTCATTTAATTTTTCTGCAGTTATTTGATCTACTTCCTTTGTAAAAGCTACAATACCACCAAATGCAGAAACAGGATCGCATTTAAGTGCTTTTTGATAGGCTTCATAAATATTACTTCCAGCAGCTGCTCCAGCAGGATTACAATGTTTAATTATTGTGCACGCTGTACCGCCAATTTCTTCTGCTAATTCTACAGCTGAGATTAAATCAATAATGTTATTATATGAAATTTCTTTCCCGTGAAAAACTTCAAAATAAGAATGGAAATTTCCATAAACAGTTGCATACTGATGCGGGTTTTCGCCGTATCTTAATTGTTTCTCTATTTTAAAATTTAATCGAAAATTATTTTGTGGTTGCTCAAATACCTTTTCTAAATGATTTGAAATCACAGTATCATATTTGGCAGTGTGTGAAAAAGCTTCAACTGCTAATTCTTTTCTTTTATCTACATTTATTTCCCCGGATTTTAATTGATCAATAAATTCTAAGTATTGGTTGGGGTTGGTCAATACCGATACATAATTATAATTTTTTGCAGCAGCTCTAATTAAACTTGGGCCACCAATGTCTATGTTTTCAATTGTTTCTTCCAAGTCAACATTAGGTTTTGAAATTGTTTCTTCAAATGGATATAGATTTACGCAAACAACATCAATAGGAAAAATTCCGTTTAGTTCTGATTCTTTTATATCTTTTTGGTTATTTCTTCTAAATAATATCCCCCCAAATATTTTAGGGTGAAGTGTTTTTACTCTTCCGTCAAACACTTCTGGAAAAGAAGTGATTTCGCTAATCAGAGTTACTTTTAAACCTGAATTTTTTAATATTCTGGCCGTATTTCCTGTGGCAATAATTTCATAGCCTAAAACAGATAGTTCTTTTCCAAATTCTGTAATATTTGTTTTATCTGATACACTAATTAAAGCAATTTTTTTCAATTCAAGTTTCCATTAGAAAAATTATTATCTATAAATTATTTTATTCACCAATTTTAATTTTACATTCAGCAATTTTGTTAATTGTTTCCGGTAATAATTGATGTTCAATTTTTAGAACATTTTCTGCAATTTCTTCTGCAGAATTACAGTTAGTTATATCTATTTTTCTTTGAGCCATAATCTTGCCCGTATCATAAGTATTATCTACAAAATGAATTGTAGCACCTGACTCACTTACTTTCGAGTTAAAAACAGCTTTATGTACGTTCATCCCATACATACCTTTTCCTCCAAAAGAAGGAAGCAATGCAGGATGTATGTTAATAATTCTATTTTTAAAATATTCTACAAATTCAGACGGTAGTAATTTTAAAAAACCAGCAAGAACTATTAATTCAATATTATCTTTATTAAATAATTCAATTATATTATCGTAATTTTTCTTAATTTTGTTATTATTAATGCAATAAAAGGAAATATTGTATTTTTTAGCAATTTTCAGAGCTTTACAAAAAGGATTATCAGTAATAAGCCATTTTACTTCAATTTTCCCTTTTAATTCAGGATAATTTAAAATAGCTTTAAGATTTGTACCACGCCCTGAAGCAAACACAGCAATACGCAAAATAAGATTTCCCTAAAAGTTGTTAAAATTAGCTAAATAGTTGTAAATATTCAACGAAAGAAACTTTAAAATAAAAATAAATAAATCTTAATTTTTATTTTTCTTATTTTTAAGAGAAGCTTTAACAAAATCCCTAAATAAAGGATGAGGTTTGGTTGCCCTCGATTTTAATTCGGGGTGAAATTGGCAGCCAATAAACCACGGATGATTAGGTAATTCTATCATCTCGACTAATTCTCTATCCGGAGAAAGTCCGCTTAATATCATACCATTTTCAGTTAATTCATTTCTGAATTTATTATTTACTTCAAATCTGTGTCTATGCCTCTCAGAGATAAAATTTATTTTATATGCTTTAAAAGCTTTTGAGCTTTCGTCTATTTTACACGGATAAGCACCCAATCTCATTGTAGCGCCCATATTTTTAATATTTTTCTGTTCCGGCATTAAATCAATAACACTATATCTGTTATTTTTAAATTCAGAGCTATTGGCTTTTGCTATTCCACAAACGTTTCTTGCAAATTCAATAACAGCACATTGTAAACCGAGACAAATACCAAGAAAAGGTATATTATTTTCGCGGGCATATTTTACAGATTCTATTTTACCTTCAATTCCTCTTTCGCCAAACCCCCCCGGTACTAAAATTCCATTTACTCCTTTTAACAGTTTCATTACGTTTTCGTTATCAAGTTCTTCTGAATGAATAGGTCTAATTTTTACTTTTGCGTTATTAAATGCACCAGCGTGTACAAATGATTCAATTATGCTTTTATATGCATCCATATGTGCAATATATTTACCACATATTGCAATTTCCACTTCATTTGCAGGATGGTTTATTTTGCTAATGAGATTATTCCAATTATCTAATTTTATTTTCCTTTCGGAAAGATGTAGCTTTTTTAATACTATCTGATCAAGTTTTTCTTTATAAAGTACAAGAGGAACTTCATAAATGGAACTGCAATCATGAGCAGACATAACCGCTTTTGCATCAACATTACAAAATAATGCAATTTTTTCCCTTATCTCCCTGCTAATTTTTTTTTCGGAGCGACAGACTAAAACATCAGGTTGAATTCCAAGTTCCAATAAATTTTTTACGCTGTGCTGTGTAGGCTTAGTTTTAACTTCACCGGCAGATTTTATATAAGGAACAAGAGTAACATGAATACTGATTGCATGCTTTTTTCCATACTGCATAAGTATCTGTCTCATTGCTTCCATAAAAGGAAGACTTTCTATATCACCGACCGTTCCACCTATCTCAGTAATAATTATATCATATTCACCAAGTTCGCAAAGTTTAGTCATTCTTCTTTTTATTTCGTCTGTTATGTGAGGAATAACTTGAACAGTGGCTCCTAAATAATCACCGCGTCTTTCTTTTGTAATAACCTCGTGGTAAACCTGGCCTGTAGTTGTATTATTTGATTTTGACATATTAACGTCAAGAAATCTTTCATAATGTCCCAAGTCTAAATCTGTTTCCGCTCCGTCATCTGTTACATATACCTCACCGTGTTGATAAGGACTCATAGTTCCGGGGTCAACGTTAATGTATGGATCAAATTTTTGAATAGTTACTTTAAAACCGCGTTGCTTCAATAAAAGTCCTAAAGAAGATGCTGTTATGCCTTTACCTAATGAAGATATTACACCTCCTGTAACAAAAATAAATTTAACTTTTTTTCGGGGGGAAATTGCCATTGTTTTTGTTCTTAAATATATAACTTGTTTGTTTTAATCTCAATAAATTCTAATGATTTATTTTTAATAAATATGAAAATTTTTAACATCTATTCAAAATGTTGGATTTAAAGGTGTATTTTAACAGGAATGGAATAAATAATTAGCTTAGTACAAACAGTTTGGGCGGTTTAAACTGAACATTATTACAGCAATACAAATTAGAACTATTATCTTTAAAATATATTATATTTTATTCTTAATTTTCTAAAAATAAATTACATTTTATTTCATATAAAAAAGCAACTGCATAAAACATTTGATAATTAATATTATTGCCTTCCATTTGTCAATTTTTATTAATTAATATTTACATCTTTTGATATATTAAATTTGTTATTATTAAAATTTAGAATGATTATATTTTAATCTAACATTAAACGGCTTACTAAAATTTACTGTCTAACTTATTATATTTTTAAAATTAACTTAGAGCATAATAGTTGCTTAATAAAATATTTCGAATACTTACCCTAATACTCACAATCTTAGTTATTTGCTGGCACCCGTTTAGTTATTCACAAGATACTACTAAAAGCCTTGCATATAAAAAAAAGAATTTGTTCATAAGATATTCTATGTTTTATAGGCCAGATTTATCATATCAACTTTGGCATCAATTCAAATTATTACAAAAGGCAAAAAAGGGTGACCCTATTGCCGAACACGAATTGGGACTTAGATATTTAATGGGTGAAGGGTTCAAAGCCGATACTGTTTTAGGAGCAAAATGGATTGGAGATGCGGCAAGAAAAAATTTGACATCAGCAGAATATAATTATGCTATTTTACTTAATAACGGTTGGGGTGTAAATTGGAATCCATTTAAAGCTTATGATTATTTTCAAAGAGCTGCATTGGACGGTATGCCTCAAGCTGAATATATTTTAGGTGTTACACATTTAAATAATCTTGTTATAAAAAAAGATTTGCTTACAGCATACGAATGGCTAAAAAAATCTGCTGAAGCCGGATTTTTACCCGCAAAAGAATATCTTAAAAAACTTGAGAAAAGAATATCACCGGAAAAACTTAAAAAAATTAGGGAAGCGGATAAAAAATCTTCTACTGCAAAAGGAAAAACTTTTAATAATTATATTGCTGGTTCTACCTCTACTGGTCTTGAGATCATAGATTTTGACTTAATTAGTGATTCCATTACTAAAATTACAGATAAGAATATTCTTAGTGCCTTATTATCCGAAACTAATAGTAACTTAGCAGATAGCCTGGGTATAACTGATAAAAATGACACTACAATAAACTTATTGAAATCCGGGATATCCTTTTTGAAAAAGTCTGCCAATGCAGGTAATCCCGAAGCATTAACATTACTTGGTAGAATGTACGCTAAGGTAAATACTTTAAAAAGGATAAAATTGATGCAGCAGTTTTTTATTTACGTGCTGCAAGACTTAACTATCCAATAGCTGCTAATTTACTTTATCAGTTAATTAAAAATGTAAAGTTTATCTCTCAAATTAGAAAATCTGCAAAGAAAAAAAACGTGAAAACAATGTACATTTGGTACGGTTTGTACACACTAGGTTTTCTTAGGGATATTGCACCAAAAGATGCTTTTAATTTGATTCTTAAAGCTGCAAATAAAAAATATATACCGGCAATGGTTGAATTAGGACTTTCTTATTACACAGGTAATTTTACAAAGAAAGATAAAGTTAAAGCCAAACGAATCTGGGATTTAGCTGCTAAACTCGGCAGTAATGAAGCTCTGACTAGATTAGCCGCAACTAATATACTTGAACATAAATATAAAAATATAAATACAGATATTGAGCTGCTAAATAAAGCTTCTAAATTAGGTTCTATTTTAGCCGAAGTTACTTTAGGTTCATTATATGAAAACGGAATCGGTGTGAAAAAAAATAAATCAAAAGCTGTTATGTATTACAGGGCTTCCGCTCAAAGAGGCGATAGGTATGCTTATAATCAATTAAAAAGAATGTACGATGAAATTAGGCCTAAGAGATTTATTATTAAATAATTTTTTTACTTTCCTATTTAATTTTTCTATTATTATATAGTAAAATATTTTTCCAAATTCCGGAATTATTAATATCTAATTATTTTATATTTTAAAGTATTATAATTTAGTTTTATATATATTCATAGTGAAATGCTACGTATAAAAATATCCCCAAGCAGTAAATCCAAGAGTAGTAATTCTTTTATAAAAAAGAACGATTTATATAATTCTCTAAATGAATCAATTTTAATCTTTAATGAAAAGGGGAAAATTATTGATGCTAATTCTGTATCTTTAAAAAAATTTGGATTCACAAAAAAAGAACTTATAGGACAATCAATAAATAATTTTATTACAAACCAAAGTAAGGATGTTTTTTACAAAATAAGCTGTATTATTAAAGAAAAAACTTATGACAGGAGAAAAAGAATAAATGGTTGGTACAAAAACCAAAAAGGAGACTACTTACTATTCAAAGCTGTAGTGAAAAGTGGACAGCATATTAGAAAAAAAATAATATTTGTTTCACTATTAGATGTAACAGAAAGTTATCAAGCTCAATTAAAACAGAAAGAGTCTCTTTCAATTTTAAAGTCAATTATAGAAGCTACCAATAATGGTATTCTTATTGTGAGCATTGAGGGTGATATTGTTATGTATAATAGAATGTTTCTAAAAATGTGGCGCATTCCAAAATCATATATAGAAAATAAAAATGGTGACTTATTATTAGAATATTTAATACCACAGGTAGAAAAGCCTAAACAATTCTTAGATAAAATTAAAGAATTAAGGAAAGATCGATTTGCTCAAAGCTATGATATTTTAAGATTGAAAGACGGTAAAATTTTTGAAAGGATTTCAAAACCTCAATATATAGGTGAAAATTTTGTAGGCAGGGTTTTAAGTTTTAGAGATGTTACTAAAGAAAAACACGATACAATTTTACAATCAGCATTATATAAAATTACCAACAGTTCTTTATCAAATGAAAATATTATTAAATTTTATGAAAAGATACATAAGACTATAAAAAAATTAATGTATGCTAAGAACTTTTATATTGCTATTTATAACAAAAAGACCAAGGAGTTAAAGTACCCATATTACATAGATGAATTTGATGAACCGGCAACATCAGTAAATATTTCTAACAGCTTGACAGAATATATTATTAAAAATAACATACCGCTTTTAGCTTCACCGGAAAAAGTAGAAGATTTAATATTAGAACGTAAAATTGATCCCATCGGTACTCCGTCTGTTGATTGGCTTGGTGTTCCTTTTGTTGTTAATGAAAATGTTACAGGTGCATTAGTTGTTCAAAGCTATAATACAAGGATACGATATGGTGAATATGACAAAAAGGCTTTAACATTTATTTCTCAACATATTGCTAATGCTTTGGGACATAAAATGAATCAAGAAAATATTAAAAAATATACTAAGGAATTAGAGGAACTAAATCAAAACAAAAATAAACTATTTTCGATTATTTCTCACGATTTAAGGAGCCCATTTCAACCTTTGCTCGGGCTTTCGGATATGTTGGCAAATGATATAGATTCATTAGAAAAGGAAGAAATTAAAGAATATGCAAATGAACTAAACAAAATTATAAGAAACCAATTTAATTTATTAGAGAACTTGCTTAATTGGTCAAAATTAAAATCTAACACTATATTATTTGTACCCAAATCTATTGAACTGGAAAAATTATTAAAAAAAATAGTAATAAGACTAAACGAAAACCTAGTTAAAAAGAATATAAATGTTAAATACTTAATGGATAAAAACATTTTTGTCAAAGCGGATGAAACGATGTTAGCATCAATTATACAAAATTTAATTTCTAACGCAATTAAGTTTTCTTATAAAAACTCTGATATAAAAATTAAAGCCGGTAAAAATGGTAAATTAGCTATAATTAAAGTAATAGATTCAGGAATAGGGATTAATGAAGAAGCTGTTGACAATCTATTCCGATTGGGTTCTAAATTTACTTCTTTGGGTACTGAGCAAGAAATTGGCAGCGGATCAGGTTTAATATTAAGCAAAGAATTAGTTGAAAAAAATAATGGTAAAATTTGGGTTGAAAAAAATAAAGATAAAGGAAGTACTTTTACTTTTACTATTCCTTTGGCTAATTAATCTTAAAATGAAAACTATTCCCTCTTTTCTGTGCATTATAAAGCAATTCTTAATTTAAGCTAATTGTTTTTTATTTGAATGCTTTGTATCAGATTTTCTTTTTGTATAGAATAAAATATCCTGAACCTTCTGTAAATCTGGTTTTCTTCCTTGCATAATTAATTTGTCATTAATTATTAAACCCGGCGATACTAAAACTCCATTATCAAGCATTTCTTTTATGTTTTCACTTAGTATTATTTGAGGTCTAATATTAAGTGATCTGCAAGCATTTTTTATAAGCCTGATAAATGATTTATCTTCAAGTGTACCTTGGTGCAAAATTTTAATAATCATATTATTACCAAATTTTATTTTATTTTCAAATTTATTAATTAACAGAACAATCTGTGTGCCAAGTTCTATTTCTTTAAAAAAGGAATAAAATATATAAAATTTATAATATTTATTCCTAAATATGAGAATAAATCTTTCGATTATATAACTAAATGATTTTAATAATGTTTCCTTCTTTTATAAATAAGATTGAATAAATCATAAATTTTTATAAATTCATATAAAACATTTATATTTTTTTTTATGTCTGTAAATCAAAACGAAATACTACTAATATTAGTAAAATTAAGATATTATCTTGTCAGTCTCATTGAAAGCCAAGAAGAGTGTTATGATAATTTTAATATTTCTGAAGAATTTTTCGAGAGAAGAAATATTACAAATGGAGAGGAGCTTTTAGGTAGATTACAGGAAAACGGAATAAATAATGACTGTGATATAGCTTTCAATAAAGACATTCACAACATATTTAGAATAGTTGCTCAAGATTTTTCATCTACTCCCGATTTAAAAGCATTACTTGAGGAATTTGAGATTAAAGTAAATGAAGCTCAATTAAAAGAGGATAAAATTTCAAAATTCCAAAGGAAAAGAGAAGAAAGTCTAAACGAAATAATTTCTATACTTTTTAAGCTCGCTAAAAATTGGTCAATGCACCATGAAATTGAAGACTCAATTGATGATTTTAATATTTTAGATAATGTTGAGCTTTTAAGACCAGATGAAGAAAGACAATTAGATGTTCTTGGAGATAATTCAGTTTATTCGTTTGATGTAATTTCCAAATTGACCGAAAAATATATTGAATTGCTTTCCGATTATTATTTTAAATATGGGGGCGATTTGATTTTGGCGGGGTTTGTTAATGAAATTTCAAATTTAAAATCTGAAGTTGCTAAAAAATATTCTAATCTTACTAAAGAAAATGATTTAGATGCTGATTAAAAATTTATATTAATTTATCTCCGCCCTTTTCTTCTTAGCCTTTTCTTTTTACAAGTTTTATTTATTACTTCATAGGCGGGAAAGTAGCCTAATTCACCTGAATGCTTTAAATCCTTACAAGCTGCTCTTTTCTTATTCAAATAAAAAAGATTAATCCCTCTCTTATAAAATGCTTTGCCATTCAGTGAGTCCATTTCTATAATTTCTGAAAAATCTTTTACCGCATTTTTAAAACTTTTTTTCATACTGAAAGCATCACCGCGTAAAAAATAAATTTCTTTATCGTTTTTATTTATTTGCAATGCTAAAGTAAAATCAGCTATTGCCCCGTCATAATCTCCTATTATTGCTTTATCTGTTCCACGATTGACCAAAGCATTTATATTTTGTGAGTCAATTTCAATAGCAATTGTAAAATCAGTAATGGCATTTAAATGTTGCCCCATACTACCCTTTAAATTTCCTCTGTTTACATATGCTTTTGTGTAAGTCGGATCAATTTTTAAAATTTTGTTATAGTCTTTAATAGCTCCATCATAATCGTTCATCAGACTTTTTAGATATGCTCTGTTAAAAAGTAAATTTAAATCATTAGGCTTAAGATTTAGTGCTGTATCTAAATCTCTAAGGGCGTCCTCATAATTATTAATAATGATTTCAGCGTTTGCCCTATTAAGATATGCGTTAATAAAACCGTATTTTAGTACTATGGCTTGTGAATAATCACTTATCCCCTCAGAGTATTTTCCAAGTTTAATTCTATCTTTACCCCTTTGATAGTATGCTAACGCATCGGCAGGGTCTTCCTTAATAGACTTGGTAAAAGATTTTTCTGCAAGATTATAATCGCCGTTATTATATTGTTTCACTCCGGTAGAAAAATACTCGGAAGCAATGTTTGAACATCCTTCTGAATAAAGTAGAAAAGAAACAATAAAAAAAAATATTGAACTAGATAGAATCTTTTTTTTCAATTTTCAGAGTAAAAATAAATAATTTATCTTATCACAAAAGCAGCGTTTACCACAGCAGTTATTTTTTTCTGTATTGTACTCAAATCATTTATTCCATAATCAGATACTTGAGTAGACAATAACGGAGTAATTTGAAGTACTCCCATTCTTGCATCACGTAATGGCCCTAAATCTCTATCTGTAGCATCAGCAATTCTTTTAGCTCTAGTCATAGCATTCCTGGCAGCTAAAGCCTGTACTTCCACTTTAAGTTTTGCAATTTTAGTATAGAAATATTGAGGCGAATTAATTTTAAAATTTATACCTCTATTTATTAGAGATGCTATTTCCAGAGATATTTCTTTAATTAAATTTACATTAGTTGAAGTTATCTCAAGTCTTTGATTGTAATTATAACTTGAAATAATTCCGGTAGAATATCCGTTTGAATTTAATTTATAATTTGGATAACTGTTAATTGGTGAAAAAGCTATTTTGTTTTTTGGAAATCCCTTTGAAGCAAAATATTTAAGTAATACTGGCATGTCATTTTGCAGAATTTTGTATGCTTGAGACGCACTTGAAGCTTTAGCTGACAAAGTACCTCGTAAAACTCCTAAATCAGATTTAATTTTCATATTAGCTGAACCCGTTACTCGAATAGTTTGATTTGTGTTGTAGTTTGACCTCCAAGCACTAACAACTAGAGCAACAGAAATAATTAAACTTATTCCTATTATAGAGGATGCTAAAATTGATTGATTTTTAACTTCCATTTTTTCCTCATGATGTTTTAATTTATTTTCAACATACTTAAAATAATAAAACGTTACAACAGAAATAACATTTTAATTTTGGTATGTATTTACCTTTAGTTTTTATTGGTCCCAACGTGCCTTAATAAATAATTCTACTGCATCTTCAATTGCAAATTTTGGATTATTAGTAATTACTACTGTTTCCCTATCTTTATTGTTTGTTACAATGGGAGACATATATAATTCTTTAGTAGAAAAATTTATATATTCATAATTAGCTAAGATTTTATCCACTTTAAAATATCCGTTTGTGCCTTTTATATATATTTGGAATGGTGGAATATATTGTTGTTTTCCTTTATTTAAAAATTTACCCCACATAGAATTATTACCTGATGGATGGTATCCTTCTAAGTATAATACAAGCTTAATTGTGTCCGGTACAGATGCAAGACTATCATTTTCAGATTTGTTTTCTTTAATAATAAATAAAGCAAAGATATTTTTAAATGGTATATTTAAGTTTGTTATTTAATATTCAAAATTATATTTATCAGTTTCTGTAGAACCGCTATATTGAGATTGAGATTGAGATTTAACAATAGGCGAGAATGTAGAAACAAATACCAACAATGGAAGAATTATTAAAAAATAATTTTTCCTGATACTCTCATTATTTATATATTTCATTTGTCCCCTTTAATATTATATAGTAATTGCCTTGTTTGTCTTTATTTAAATTATCATAATATCTTATTACAGTATATGCAAAATCAATATTATTATTTCTAGAAAATTTTTTTAAGCATTTCTTTCATTGTTTCTTCACAACGTTTTAAACACTCTTTAAAATAATTATAATAATAAAATGTTACAACAATAATTACATTATAATTACTGGTAT
>Ga0114931_10000793_pt1 | contig 39492 bp, 38 predicted proteins | sample 2SBtaG_FD_89579 | JGI IMG/M metagenome (GOLD analysis project Ga0114931, IMG submission 89579) | Deep subsurface microbial communities from Kolumbo volcano to uncover new lineages of life (NeLLi) - 2SBTROV14_V59a metaG | ecosystem: Environmental > Aquatic > Marine > Volcanic | place: Kolumbo... | reverse complement strand
TCAACTTTACCTAAATGAGTTTGTTTATAAGCTAAACCGAAGGTATTTTGGAGACCACCTATTCGACAGGCTTGTGGTGGCTAGCATTACAGGAAGTGGCAATTAAACGGATAAGCAGTAAATCTTTCTAAAAAAATAAACTCTACTGAAGATTATGTCTTTTTTAATTGTGAAAAATCTGATAATATTCCCATAATGTTTTTTAATGATGTTGTTGCTGCATATAGCTCTATCCCTAATGAAAAGAGGCTTATTAGTTTAAAGAAAAAAGGGTATAAAATAGCCCTATTTGATGATGGTCATTTACCCTCTTACCTTATAAAAGATGCTGATGTAGTTAAAATTAGTGGGTATTGGTAAAAAATATAAAACACTTAGCTTGTCTTCACATCAAAAACTGACTTCTACCATTCATCTCCATTAATAAATTCTTAAAAAAGAGTACATTCGCTAAAATTTTAAAAACAAATTACTTTGAAAAAAACAACTTACTTAGCATTGGTATTGGCTACATTACTGTTTAGCTGCGCTGGTGAAAAAACAGAAGAAGCTCCTGTGGCTGAAGTTAAAAACAATGTAGAAGCTCAAGCATTTATTGATTCCTATACAAAAGAATATCTAGAGTTATATTACGCTTCAAGCGAAGCGGAATGGAAATCAAACACATACATTAAGGAAGGTGATACCTTGACTGCTTATGAAACACAAAAAACAGGTGAGGCATACGCTAAATTTACAGGTAGTGAAGAAAATATTAATAAAGCCAAAAAGTTTTTAACTCAAAAAGAAACTTTATCTGATATACAGTTAAAACAGTTAGAGAGTATCTTATATAGTGCAGCAAATAACCCTGCTACTGTTGAAGGCTTGGTAAAAGAAAGAATTAAAGCAGAAACAGTACAAAACGAAAACCTTTTTGGATTTACGTTTAAAATTGATGGAGAGGAAGTAACTCCAAATGATATTGATAAAATGTTAAGCGAAGAAACTGACCCTGCAAAAAGACAAAAAGCGTGGGAAGCTAGTAAAGAAGTAGGAACCACTTTGAAGGAAGGGCTAACCAATTTACAACAACTGAGAAATCAAACCGTGCAAGCTTTAGGCTATGACGATTATTTTGCCTACCAAGTATCTGACTACGGAATGAACGTTGATGAAATGAGAAGTTCTACACAACAAATGGTAAAAGATGTTTGGCCTTTATACAGAGAATTACATACCTATGCACGTTATACCTTAGCCAAAAAATACAACGCAGAAGTACCTGAAATGCTACCAGCTCATTGGGTAACTAACAAATGGGGGCAAGATTGGACTGCTTTGGTTAATGTTGAGGGTATTGATTTAGATGGTGTTATTGAAGAAAAGGGAGCTGAATGGATAGTAAAAACTGGTGAAGATTTTTACGTGAGTTTAGGTTTTGATAAACTACCTCAATCATTTTATGAAAAATCAAGCTTGTACCCTGTACCAGAAGATGCTGACTATAAGAAGAACACACATGCTTCTGCTTGGCATATGGATTTACAAAACGATGTACGTTCATTAATGAGCATTGTTCCAAATACTGAATGGTACGAAACTACTTTACACGAGTTAGGACATATTTATTACTACATGACATACACCAATGATGAAGTACCTCCATTATTAAGGGCTGGCGCTAATAGAGGTTTTCATGAGGCTATGGGTTCTTTAATGGGGCTAGCTGCTATGCAAAAGCCTTTCTTACAAGAATTAGGTTTGTTAGATAAAGATGTGAAAACAGATGAAACTCAAGCGCTATTGAAAGAAGCTCTAAACTATGTGGTATTCTTACCATGGTCGGCTGGAGTGATGACGGAATTTGAACACGAATTGTACAGCAACAACTTGCCTGCGGATCAATACAATGCTAAGTGGTGGGAATTAAAACAAAAATACCAAGGTATTACTCCTCCATCTGAAAGAGGTGCTGAATATTGTGATGCTGCTTCAAAAACACATATCAACAATGATGCTGCTCAATATTATGATTACGCTATTTCTTACGTATTGTTGTTCCAATTTCATGATCATATTGCTAAACAAATCTTAAAACAAGATCCACATGCTACCAATTATTTTGGAAGTAAAGCAACTGGTGAATTTTTAAAATCATTAATGTACCCTGGAGCTTCTCAAGATTGGAGAGCGTTAATGAAAGAAAAATTGGGTAGTGAAATAAGTGCTAAACCAATGTTGGAGTATTTTGAACCTTTAATGGAATACTTAAAGAAAGAAAACGAAGGAAGAGAACATACACTTCCTGAGACGATATAAGATTCAATGATTGAATTTTAAAAAGCCCCCGAATTTCTTCGGGGGCTTTGTTTTATTAGTGTTCCGTCATTGCGAGCGTAGCGAAGCAATCTCTTACTAATTAAAAGATTGCTTCTTCATTCCGCTTCGCTTTATTCATCGCAATGACGTTGATCAATTATTTTAATACTTTTCGGAATACTCCTGCTAAATTCTGAACCATCTTTTCTTCCGTAAAATTAGATTGATAATATTCACTCGATTTTGTAACCATCTGTTTTCTTAACTCCTCATCATTCAACAATTGCTCTAATTTTTCAGCAATAGCAGCAGGTTGTTCTGGAGGTACTATAAATCCATTTCCACCTTCTTTTACCGACTCTATTATTGCTCCTTGATCGGTAGCAATAATAGGCAAACCATTCGCCATGGCTTCCACAATTACCCACGGATGTCCTTCTGGCATTTTAGGGCAAAAAACAAAAATAGCTGCATCGGCAAACAACTGCATTTTTTCCTTTCCTGACTGCGGAGGTAATAATTCTACATTAATGAGTTGGTGTTTTTTAATTAGTGCTAAACAGGTTGTTTTAAAACTCTCATTATCCCAAGCTCCAGCAGCTTTTAACTTGAAATTAGTAATTCCTTTTTCTTTAAGAATAACTGTCGCTTTTAAAACATCATCAAAACTTTTGGTGGGTAAAAAGTTAGCCAAATACAACAGCATTAATTCTTTTTCCTCTCTTTTCTCTAATTGGTAATTAGCTCCATTCGGCACTACGTAAATTTGTTCCTCATCAAAATAATCGTAAAACAAATGCTTTAAATTATTGCCCAATACAATAACCCCCACACATTTTTTTAATGTAATTTTCACAAAACGATTCACCAACCCAGCAGCACTATTTAGCCAGTTTTTAAAATTGCTTCCTCTTAATTGAATCAATACTTTTTTTCCTAGAAATTTCCCCAACCAAATAAAAGGGGCATCTTTTAAAAATCCCATTGTGGTTTGGCTAATAGGCACTAACACAACATCAGGTTGATGTTCTCTTACCAAAGAAATAAATTCGAAATAAATAGCTATACTCCTTATCATTTTTGAGAAACTCCATCGTCCCATTGTAGCTACCTCTTTGTTCATTCTCGTATCCAAGTGAACCAATTGAAATTCCTCTTTTAATTTGGAGTTTAATATAATCTGAGTAGCAATAGCTGGTCCCATCAACGGTGGTGGCAACTTCCCTAAAATTAATATGATTGGCTTTTCGTTCATTAATCCTGTAATTGTTTGGGTAGCGCTACATAGGCAAATACCGACATCACCACATACATAAACGGAGGATAATAAGTTGGCACAATACTTATGGAAAATAACATTAAGATACCCAATGTTCCAAAAGCCAAATACCTCGTTGAGAGCACCATTTTTTTAGCTCTATTGTAAAAAATGACTAGTAAAGCTAGGTAATAAAACAACCCAAAATAACCTGATAAAAACAGAATTCGAATGTAATCGTTATGAGAACCTACTCCCACAAAATGGTAAGCATACTTTAACGTTGCTGGGTAGCCAAAAAATTGTGCAAACACATTTTCATTGGTAAAAAGGTCAATCATGTGTGTCCAACGACCAACCCTCCCATGCAGTAATTTTTCCGAACCTTGTTCTCCCTCATACACCGAAATATCTGTTTCTAATAGTGGTGTTACTTTTTCTTCAATGATGGGTTGTCCAAAAAGATAAAAAATCAAAAAGAAAAGGAAAGACAACACCAATGCAGCGCCTCTGTTGGCTTTAAAGTTAAACACCATAAATAACAACAACACTCCAGTAAATATGGTGTAAGAAGCTACGTGGTGTATGTTAAATAAAGTCAGCAAACATAACCCTCCCACTATGAGTACTGCTCTTGTACGTTTTATTTTGGGAAGTTCTCTTTTTCTAGAGAAGAAGAAATAAGTGATAATTAAAAAACAGAAAACCAGGTAAATAGCATAGCTCACCACATCTCCAAAACTTCCTTGAATTCTTTCCATTCCCCTACTCTCTACCACTCGAATGGCTCCAAAAACCAATTCATAAACCAATATGGTTGCCACAAATATTCCTGAATATAAAAAAGTGGTTAAAATGCCATCTAAATCTTGCTTGTTTTGAATGAATAATCTTGCAAAAAAATATAAATAGATGGGGATGGATAATTTTAGTAAAAACTCCAACGAAACCATCGTTAATGGATCAAACAAAATCACAAAAAAGATGCCTATTAACAAAAATGTAGACCAAATTTTGAAATACTTATCTAGTTTCGTTTGTTTCGGCTTCTGCCTCTTAGCCATTGCTAATATCACCAATACAGGAGTTAACACACCAACAATATATAGTGGCGATAAAAACGGAGAAATGTTTTTCAAAAAGTAAAGGTTATCAATAACCGGACGTAAAAGCACCAAAATAATAAACCACTTTAATAACCATGGTTTTGATTTGAGCCATATTTTCCAATGTTTAAACTTCATTAATTAACCGATAACCCTATATCTAGAATTCTTTTAGCTATATTTTTGAAAGCATACTTCTCCTCGTTTATTCTAGCTATTTTTTCCCGATCAAAATGTGGATCGTTTAACGCATCATAAGCTTTCATAAACGCCTCTTTTAATTTTCCATTTCTTATATACCAACCCGTTTTTTCATCATCAACAATATGGTTTATATTCTTTTTATCAGGTAAAACAGCCAATAAACCAGTAGCGATTGTTTCAAATATAGTAATTGCAGCAGTAGGATAAAAGGCAATATCGGCAACCATAAACAACTTATTTAATTCAGAATGGTTTAAAAAGGGGTAACAATAAAATTTATCTTTATACTTCTTTGATTTGATATATCTTTTTACCCACTCTGAATAATCATTCTCCAAGAATCCTACGATAATATAATAAACAGGCTTATTAAGACGGTTCATTTCTTCTACCCAATCTATTACCTTCTCCAATCTTTTATTAGGTACAATTCTAGTAGCTGTAATTAGCACTCTAGCATCGTATGGTATATTTAATTTTTTCCTCTCTAGGCTCCTTAACTTAGGTTGATAATGATATATTTCACTATCAAACCCTAATGAGATAGGATTCGATTTAGCTACTAATTCCGAGTGATATTTTTGATCGACTATACCTTTTACTAAACCTATTGTTTCTGGTGTATAAGGCAATAATTTATCAGAAAATTTAATCGCTTTTTGATAAACTTTTTGTTTCAACTTATTTTTTACATATTCTACCACTTTCAACTTATTAGATAAGTAATTATCGGAACTGTCTCCCAACAGAGTAATTAGTTTATAACTTTTATCCTTTCTGGTATATAATGATTCCGGAAATAATTTCCCAACCCCTATTACTATCACTATTTCAGGGTTAAATTGATGTACATGTTTTATCAAATTGCGAACATAAATCATTTGACCAAGCGATATAATAGGTTTTAACCTTAAAACCGAATACTCCTTAGTTACTATTTGCTCACTTCTATCATCAACTTTTTTCTTTTTTACTATGCCTCTTACGTATTTAGGAATCACTGAAGATGTAAAAACCTTTACTTCATGATTTACTTTTGAATACTCTTTGGCCAAATAAACCTCTATGAATCCCAGTTCAGGAAGAAAATGCCCACAAACTATAGCTATCTTCATATACTAGGTAATATTCTTGTTTAATAATTGAGATATAAATTCAATTTTATCCTTTTCTAGTTCAGGATAAATAGGTAGAGACATAATAGTGCCGCATATGCTTTCAGCAACAGGACATGAAAAATTATTTCCAAAAACAGAGATTTGAGAAAGTGATTTAGGATAATGAATTCCTGTAGATATCTTATTCTCTTTTAGTACATCAATCAGTTTATCTCTTTTTTTTGTTTTAATTACATACAAGTGATAAACACTTTTCAAATGATCATCATAATAGGGTTTTTCAAAATCATCAACAATTAGTTGATTATAATATTTAGCGTGCTTAATTCTTAAATTATTAGATTCATCAATAAATTTCAATTTCACCGATAAAATAGCGGCCTGTATCCCATCCATCCTTGAGTTTCTACCAATACGTAAATGGTTATGCTTACCTTTTTGACCGTGATTTGCTATTTGTCTTGCCAAACCCGCTACTTCTTTACTTTTCATAACAATGGCTCCTGCATCACCAAATGCACCCAAATTTTTCCCCGGATAAAAACTGAAGGTCGCAACATCACCAAAAGTACCCACTTTAACATTGTTGAATTCAGCTCCATGAGCTTGAGCGCAATCTTCAATAAAAAAAAGATTGTGCTTTTTACAAATCTGCTCAATTTTTTCAACATCTGCTGGTGCTCCATATAGATGTACTGCAATAATTGCTTTTGTATTGTTGGTTATTTTCTCTTCTATTAATTTGGTATTCATCAAACAATCCTGCTCATTCACATCAATAAAAACAGGCTTAGCACCAATATTAACTACTGCTTCTGCAGTAGAAATCCAAGTTAGAGCAGGAACTAACACTTCATCCCCTACTCCTATGTTTAATGATTGTAACCCAATTTCTATAGCATCTGTACCATTAGCACAACTTACAACATGATTGGCTCCTAAATAATTTTTAAAATCTTCTTCAAATTGAGTTACAAAGACATTACCCTCTCCTCCAATAAAAGCACTTTGATTAATAACGTTTTGTATAGCATCGTCTATATCCTCTTTTAAAGTCAGATAATTTGCTTTTAAATCTACTAATGGTATTTTATTCTCTTTCACTATTTTATATGCAATTTTGCAGGGTTTCCTGAATACACCCCTTCTACTAAAATATCCTTCACTACAACTGTTCCTGCTCCAATAACCACATTATCACAAATACTAACTGGCAATATGGTTGCATTGCTACCGATAGAAACATTATCTCCTATTTGGGTTTTTTTCCAATATTTTTTCTCCCCTTGAGCTGGTCCTCCTTTTTCAAATAAATCATTCACAAACATCACTCCATGCCCAACAAAACAATTGTTCCCTAAGGTAACCAATTCGCATATAAAACTGTGTGATTGAATTCTACAATTATTGCCTATAATTACATTTTTTTGAACCTCTACAAAAGGGCCTACGAAACAGTTTTCTCCAAATTGACACCCATAAAGGTTAACGGGTTCAACAACCTTTAAATTTGATAAATAAGTGACATCTTTTATGGCATGCTTAATTATCTTCATGCTTTTTAATACTCGTATAAATTTTCTGAATTATTTCAACTGTTTTCATTCCTTCCAATCCATTTGTTGCTATAGTCCCGTTATTGGTTAAAACGTCTACTATATTTTCATATACGTAATTATGGTTGGACATACTTCCTTGATACTCTCCATAATTATTCGCATGATTACCTTCTGGCAACCCTTCAATTTTATAAGTATCAATATTTTGGTAATCTAATTCATTTAAATATTGACCTCCCACTTTTACTGTTCCTTTGTCTCCAAAAATAGTTAATGAGCCCTCCATATTTTTTTCAAAACTATTAATAGTGTAATTAATAGTTCCGAGCACCCCATTATAAAATTTCAAACAAACCACCCCCGTATCTTCAAACTCTATTACTCCTTGATGATTAAGGTTGGCGCCAAAAGCTTCTACATCTTTCACATCTCCAACTAACCAATAAAGTAAATCAATAAAATGGCTAAATTGAGTAAACATGGTTCCACCATCCAACTCCTTTGTCCCTTTCCAAGAGCTTCTATAATAACTGGTATTTCTATTCCAAAAACAATTTAATTGAACAGACAACAATTTACCCAACCTATTTTCATCTATGGCTTCTTTTAACGCAATAACTGGGGGGTTAAACCTATTCTGCTTCACAACAAAAAGACGTTTATTCGCTTTTTCCGCTTCCTTAATCATCTCGCTACAATCATGCACATTTATAGCCATAGGCTTTTCACATAACACATGATACCCCGCTCGTAATGCTTGAATGGTATGTTCAGCATGTAACCCATTGGGAGTACATATTGAAACAAGATCAAATTGTGAACTACTTTTTAAAAGATCTTGAACACTAATGTAATAAGGCACTTGAAATTGCTTTCCCATTTCTTTCGCCTTAGCCGTATCTACATCACAAACAGCCACCAACTCACCATAATTTGACATATGTCCAGCGTGCCTCTTCGCTATTCTTCCACATCCAATTAAAGCAAATTTTATCACTTTTTTACATTTTTAAAATCTTCAGCTAAAGTACAAAATTTCAATGCGAATCCATTAATTACTTATATAGATAAAATCACCCACTTAAATTAAAAATAGTATACCATTTCACTACAGAATAAGCTCTCCAAAACTCGCTCAAATGTGCAACATTTGAAAAATCTTTATCACATAACGCTAACACATATTCTCTATTCATTATAGAAGGTAACTTGCTGTCTTTTAGCTCAGCGGTTAAGGTCGCCATCATTTCATTTTTCCAATCTTGTTGAGGAGTAACAAACCCCTTTTTGTCTTTTCTCCATACTACCTTATCATTCAGCTTTTCATCCATCATCTTCCTCAAAATATATTTTGTCCAGCCACTCTGAATTTTCTGATCAGTCGGTAAGCCCCTAATAAATTCCACCAAGCGGTGATCTAAAAATGGAACTCTCGACTCAATAGAAAATGCCATTGAATTTCTATCCTCATATCGCAACAATTCATACATTCCGTATTGAATACTTAAATCAACATGCTCATCAAAGGTTTTTCCTCCTCGCTGAGGAACATCCAACGATAGTTCTTTTACTTTATCTTCATGAATAAAGTTATAACTTAATCGTTCTTTTGCCCTTAGTTGCTCTTGTAAATTCTTAGGCAAATAATAATACGCTGCACGCAATACAGCATTTTTAATTTGAGGTGTAAAATTATTCTTAAGCTGCTGATATTCTTTAAAGAAACGGTTGAACTTCAATTTCTTGAGCAATTCTATTAAATGAATCCCTGCGAAATTATAGTATCCACCCAACACCTCATCAGCCCCTTGCCCATCTAATAACACTTTTGTATGGTGTTGGTTCGCACACTTCATTACTTCCCATTGTGCAAAAATAGAAGTCGATCCAATTGGTAAATCTTGTGCGTAAATCAATTTATCCATATCTGCTAACAAGGTTGAAGCATCAGGATAGGTATAAATATCGGTTACATTGTTTAAATCGTTGGCTACCATTTTGGCATATTCCGATTCATCAACCATTTTATTTTGATAAGCAGCGGTGAATGTGTTTATCCCAGCACCCTTCAACAAATTGCTTGCCTTATACACGATAGCACTCGAATCTAACCCTCCACTCAAACAAGAACCAATGGCTACATCAGAACGAAGATGCAATTCCATAGCATCATTAAATTTTTTTTCAAACTGTTGCGTATTGACTATAATTCCTTGCTTATTTTTAGCAACACCCTCATCAATCGAAAAATAACGCTCTTTTTCTATTGATAATGTATCTAGGTTAACTTGATAATTACATCCTGGTTCAACATCTACAATATGTTCAAATAAATTTTGATAAGGTTGTGAAGTTGTTCCGTACGCAAAGTAACTTCCTAAATTTTCATCAGAAATAGATGGGTTAACTCCTTTTAATTTCAACAACGCTTTTATTTCTGAAGCAAATGCAAAAAACTGGTCTCCCTTAAAATAATACAATGGCTTAATGCCAAACCGATCTCTAGATAAGGTTAATGTACGCTCTTGTTGATCATAAATTACCAAAGCCCACATTCCTACAAAACGGTTAACACAAGCTTTTCCCCACTCTGTAAAAGCATTTAAAACAACTTCCGTATCACTGTTCGATTTAAACACATGCCCTTTCTGTGTTAATTCCTGTCGGATTTCTTTGAAGTTGTACACCTCTCCATTAAACACCAATGCATAACGATTCCGATAGCTATCGGAACCTGCTGAAAGTAAAGGTTGATGTCCCAAACTGGAAACATCTAGTATAGACAAACGCCTATGCACTAATGCTAGGCTTTGCTTTTGATCAACTTCAGAAACATGTGGTAAGCGTTGTAACTCAGCAACAGTATCATCTCCCTTGGCAACTGTTTGATTACCTTTTTGGTTGGTTAAGAAAAACCCTTCATCATCGGGACCACGGTGTTTTAATGTTTTCGATAAAGTATTTACCTCGTTAAGGTCTACCCCACTAGCACTATATATTCCCGCTATTCCGCACATTACATTTTAACTTTATCTCCTACAGTTTTTATCCTGTTTTTTAGATTCCCAGTCAAGCTGAGAATGACATTAATTTAACCTTTCCACTCCTCTGATAAATCTAACCATTCGGGATTAAATTCTTCAATGAGTTCGTTTTTCCAATCTCTATTCCAGTTTTTTATTTTTTTCTCTCTATAAATAGCTTCAACAATTTGATTATGCTCTTCATAATACACCAAATTTATACAGTTGTACTTCTCTATAAATCCTTTTATTAATTTATTCTTATGTTCAAAAACTCTTCGCTCTAAATCATTCGTAACACCACTATAAATAGTATTTCTATTATTGCTAGACATTATGTAAACATAATATTCTTTCACTTTTTTGTCATCTTCAGCTTGACTGGAGATCTATTTCATTATTTCGTTGTAAACTCCAATTAAATATTCACCAAAATTGCTTAACCCAAATCTTTCTTCAATTTGTTGACGAATCAACATTGAATTGTAAGCTCCTTTATTTTTAATGATGTGATCCATTGCTTTTGCAATTTCATCCACATTATCAGGTTCAACTAAAATACCATTTTTATCATTAATAAACTCTTTAGGAGCTGTTTGATTCGTACAGACCACGGGTAATCCGCAACTTAGTGCTTCTGCAACTACTAACCCAAACGTTTCGTGTCTGCTTGGAAATACAAACAAACAGCTTTGGTTCAACACTTCCGCTATTTGGAGTTTGGTTAGCGTTCCTTTTAACAACACTTTTTCACTCAAGTTATTAGTTAGCACATATTGTTGGATGGCTTCATATTCTTCTCCCTCACCCACAATGGTTAGTGTATAATCAGGGTAATTATTATTAATTTGATGAAAGGCTTTTACCATTCTTAAGCCTCCTTTAAACTCATCTAAGCGACTAACAAAAGCAAGATTCTTAGCCTCTTTCTCACCAGCAATTTGAAATAAATCCGTATTAACAGGGTTATAAGAAACTTTCACCTTCTCCTCAGGAATTCCCAATTTTAACACCTCTTTTTTTTGGTGTTCACTCACCACCAACACTTTTGCTGCTTTATTAAATATAAATTTAGATATGGTTCTTTTTACCCCACTGTTTAATATCCGTTCATAAGGCCCCGTATGCTCTGTAACTACAAAAGGAACATTTAACTTTTTGCCGATTAAATAAGCCAACGTACCATTTAAAATGGCTCCATGAGCGTGGATAATAGTGGTATCTGTATACGTTTCTCCTAATTGCACTCCTTTCAAAAACCATTTAAGGTAATAGAAGGGTTTGAGTAAAGGACTTACTTTTTTATCGGTGAGATTAAATCTTCTCAACTGGAACTGCCCTCTATAGTTCTCATCCTTAACTCCCCTTTCTTTTCCTGTTAATCGGAGGTATAATGTACGAGGATTTAACTTCTTTACCGATTGTAAATAATCTTCGATAAATACTCCTTTCCAATCTCCTTCAAATTCAGGAAAAAGTTCTGGCAATACTAATAAGTTGATATGCGATTTTTTACTCAATCTTTTTTAAAAAGATAAATATAATCACTTCCGAGTGAAGCATTCTTATTGTTGGCTACATTTCCAAACCATTTCCTGGTTAACTCATACTTTTTGGTGTTAGAAAACAACTTGGAAAAGCCAATAAAAGACTGATTGTATCGAAACACTTTTTGGCAAGTAAACCCTGCTTTTTTAAAGCTATTTTCTACTTGATTGGCAGGCACTTTATTCAATTGGTATTTATCTTTTCCTAATAATTGTCGTACCCCTAAATACAAACGAATTAATTTACTGTAAAAATGATTGCTATTGGTATTTTGGATGATAATGCTTCCTCCTTGTTTTACTTTACTTTGAATGTAAGTCAAAAATTTATCGACATCATCAATGTGCGCCAAGATGCCTAGAGAAATAATCAAGTCGAACGAATTATCTTCAAAATTGGTTTCAAAAATATCTCCACAAGTAAAGGTTACATTTTCTACTTTCTCTTGAGCGGCATACTCCTTAGCCAACGTAATCATGTTTTCCGAAAAATCGACTAATGTCAATTGCTTCAACTGTTCACTGTTCCTTAAGGAGATTACTCCATTGCCACAGGGCATATCCAACACTCTATCGAACTGTTGTTCTCCAATAAATTCGGCAACAGTTTCTGTTCTAATTTTGATGTTATAATCAAAGTTAAAGTAGATGTCTGTTTGCTCAAAAAATGTTTTAACTTCTTGTTTTCTCATATATTTAAAAACCCTAACAAACAGGTTTTAAAAACCTGTTAGGTTTATGCATTATTCATCTTCACTAAAAAATGATTTTACCTCTTCTGTTTCAATTCGTTTTAAATCGTGCCAATATAAGAAACTATCCTTTTCTATTAAGCTAAAGATAAAATCTTTGTTAACCCCAGTTGTTTTATCAGATATGTACGATTGAAAAGATGAAAATTTGTAGCTGCGATGATCATTGGTAAAACCGTGTTTTACAGGGTTTAAGTGTATATACGCAATTAATTGAGTAAAGTATTCCATATCGTCAACTCTTTTTCTCTTTAAGTGTTCTTCAAATAAACTCCCTGTTCTACTATACATTTTATTTATACTTTTTGAGTAAGAATTAAATAAATTCGAAAAAGGTAAATGAGGTTTATTCTTAACTTTTTCGGGCAAATATTTTTCGTCTTTTATTCTTAAAAGTAGGTGGAAATGGTTTTTAAGTAAACAGTAAGCATATACATCAGCAACAGGAAGTATGTATTTTTTCAATTGTTTTAGAAAATAATAGTAGTTTTTTTCTTCTATAAAAATATTTTCTCTGTTATTCCCTCGATTAAAGATGTGATAAATAGCTCCAGATTCGAAAATATCTTTTTTCATTTTTAATAATTTATATACCTAACAGGTTTTTAAAACCTGTTAGGTATAACAACAGAAACAAAGATAAAGTTCTTGTTTGTTTTATCAATTAATAAATAGCCACAATTATTCACCAAGTGTTTTTGGTATATTTGAGTTATATACTGAATAAATTGTATACTATTTACAAAAACTGATTTTTGACAACATTTTACCTTATAATACTCCCAACTATTATGATAGTTACTCCAACAATCATACAATTTATTTTAACTTTTCTTCGAATTAAAAATAAAACAAGAATTCCAATATTGTTAAGTACTATATCAACATTTATACTAGGGTTTATTATGGCCTCTTGTGCAACAATTGTTTCTACATATGGATTTATTGATCCTAAAAACCCAAATGAGCCTCACTGTGCAACTGGTGCTGTAACCTTTATTTTCTTTGGAATGATAATTACTTTTGTTATGCAACCGTTGATAGGTATTATCGGGGGGCTAATCTACAAGAATAATGAGCAAGTGAAAAACTCCAAAAAAAAATAAATCACCCCCACTTCTTCGCTAACCTTCTTTCATTCCAACTTTTCAAGCCGAATAGGGTTATCCAAAAAGTAACGATGGTTCTCAAAAAGTTTTTAAATTGGCATTTGGTGATTAAGCGTTTCATCTCTCCTGCATAAGGAGAATTGTGTGATTTTAGAATTTGGTAGCCTTCCTTATACGAATTGCAATTTATATTACTTGCTCCCCCTATTCTAAATACGGCTAAACTTTTTGGTAAATAGTCAAATTGAAATTCCGCTTGATACACTCGGTATATAAAATCATAATCAGCTGAAAGTTGATAGCTCTCATTAAAGCCTCCCATTTTATCATAAACCGCTTTTTTAATAAAAGTAGCCGGATGAAAAATAGGCATTGTTTTTTCCATTAGTGTAATGTCGGGCTGTACTTCTTTTAAATATTCTTGACCATTCAATTCGCGTAGCTTAGTCATGTTGCCATACACCACATCCACTTTTGATTTTTCAAACTGATTCACCACTAATTGTATCGTTTCTGGATAATAGTAATCATCGGCATTTAATATGGCTATTACATCGCCTTTTGCCAATTTCAATCCTTTATTCATGGCATTGTATATGCCAGTATCTTTTTCGGAAATAAAAGTGTGAATTTTCGATTCGTACTTCTTGATAATGTCCAACGTTCCATCCGTAGAAGCCCCATCTACAATAATGTACTCAATGTTGGTATAGGTTTGCTCCAACACACTCTTAATAGACTGCTCAACATGAGCTGCTCCGTTGTAAACTACAGTTACTATAGATACTAATGGTTGATGCAATTTTTTTATACTTTTTTAACTCCTTTTAAAATGGTGTCCGTTTGAGTGATTTTTGATTTTAATCTTTAATACATCTTGTTACAGCTAAGCTAATCAAATTTAAAAAATCAAAAATAGTATCGAAAACAAACCATTTTTAATTCTCGATACATTCCGACCCGATAAATATCGGGTCGGAACACTCGAATTGACAAATAGGTTTTTACCTTCTTACCCTAACTTCTCACCTTCAACAACTTCAACGGACTCCCTCCGTAAACGCCATATGGTTCCAGCACAGATTTTTCGAGTACCAAAGAATTGGCACCTATTACACAACCATCAGGAATATTCACTCCTTTTAAAACAACTGTATTGGCACCTAACCACACATCCTTTCCTATTTTAATCGGCCCAATATCAGAATCTTGTTCGTGGATGATTTTATCTTTTTGAGTTTGGTGGTTAGCATCTCTAATACTTACATTTTCTGCCACCAAACAATTATCTCCTATTATTATACTTGAATTAGCGACAATCACCACATTTCGCGTTAAGTTCACCCCATTATTGATAGTAAGCAATCCTTTTTTAACCACCTCAATTAAAATATGTTCTCCTATAGTGACCTGATCTCCTATAGTTATATTCTTATGAGGCACCAAGCTAAACCTTGGAAATTTTACACACCTTAATCCTTTCCCTACCTTACATCCATGAAACTGCAAGTAAATTTTTAAAGAACGACCTTTCAATCGAATTTTAAAATTCTTAAACGCTTGTTCTATGTAAACCATTAATCCAATCATCACCTCTTTTCAATTTCTTTATAAAAGTTGGGCGTTTCCATTCCTTCTACTTGTTTGGCATAACCTTGTATTATTCGCACATACTTAAAACCTCCTTTTTCGGTAGGAGAAATTAACCATTTTTTAAAAAATACTTTTCCATTAACACTACTATATTTTTCATAATCAGTATCAATATTTGATCCATAAGAAAAATCTTTTGTTTTGAATACGATATTTTTCAACCCCCTAACTTTAAAATCTTTTATTAGAAAATCATTATTAACTAGTCGAATCTCATAGTCTTGATCTTCATACCCTACTCCAGAAAAACGCTCATCAAACCAACCATTCAATTTAATAATATCCCTATTAATCAAAAAATGACTCCAACTACTATTTACTAACCCACAACCTTCTTCTACAATTCCAGACTGTTCTAATGAATTTCTAAAACAACTGGATATTTTAATATCATCATTAAATATAAAAGTTTTTTTTTTCTTAGAATGAATTACAATCTGATTCCATAATTTACTCAAACTCTGCCCTTTATCATAAGAGAAAAAAGTAACATTATCGTATGATGATAATAAATTGGTAATATCAGCAATGTATTTTTTTTGTACCTCACTATCATAGTATCCATTTATCGCAATTATGAGCTGTGTATCAGGAAAAATAGCCAATAGCCTTTTAATTAATGGTAAGAAATGAATTTCATAACGATTTACATAAGTTACAACCCCTATAGAAAATTGTTGATTAGAAACTTCTTGAGTTTTTGGCTGAGATTTAAATCTCCATAAAATGTCAATCATCAACCATTTCAAGTCATCAATATATTTTTTTGTTATCCGTAATCCTTTAGCAATCATTCTCTATTTGCACTATTTTAAAGTTCGCGTAACAAAAAAACTACTTTATTAATTTATAAATATTCAATTCATTATCTAGCTTGTGCTGTGTGATATCTTCATATTTATCAAAATATTTGTATACATCCCTATCAGTATTCCAAACGATTAAATAATTAATTTTTTGTTCTAGAAGATCTTTTTCGACATCATTTTTCTGACTTGCACTTACCCCAAAATAACGCCAATTATTATAGTAACATAAATACATGGATCTATTCCAATCGCTACTTGATGCAATATTTCCATTAATATTGTACTCTTTGAGCTTTTCACTCAATACATAGGTGTCCTTATCAATGTTAATTCCATATAATAATGCTTTTCTTGGTGCGGATAAAAAACTCAATCCAAAAATAAAAATCAGAGCCAAGTGAGTTCTTTTTGAGATACTAATTTTTCTCAATAATGCTTCCATCATTTTAGCTCCCATTACCATCAATAATATGTTGCATAACCATATGTACCTATCTTCTATATATAATACAAATACATAACCACTAATCAACAGAAAAATAAACATCAAGAAAACTAAGAATTCCTCATATACTACCTTCTTCCCTTTTTCCATCAAGTATAGAATAGATATTATTAATATCACAAACTCTAAATAGGAAAACTTATAGAGTAATTTATAACAAAAGTAAATAGTCTTAACCATCCCTGCTAATTGGTATTTGATTGACTTTATTGATCCAAATTTATTCCAACTAGGAACTTCTTGAAAAGAAATATCCTCCCAAACACTTATCGCTGTTTCATTTGGAGGAGCTAACAAACCTTTGTACTCCTGTGGGTGACCCAGAGAATTAGGAGCCATTAATGCATTTACAAATTTAGTGTTAGTGGCATAAGTTACTCCTCCATATTTATTACTCAGTAATGCAACCCATATAAAACTGATAAAAAAGAAAACCAACATACCTAAACCATATGATTTTAAGAGATTTTTCTTGATTGTTTTATCATTCGTTCTGAAATAAAACAAGAGATTTACAGCTAAAAAAATGATCACAAAAAATGGCAATCCGTACCCTTTTGTGAAATACAAAAATGCCCCTAATATGCCACAGTAAATAGCACTTCGATAATTATACTTTTCTTGAGTAAGTAAGTTCACTAACCCCAATCCTATGCTTAGAAATAATATATCTGGAGTAAGGAGAAACAACGCGTAATCTATCGTGACTATAGCCAACACCAAAAGCAAAACATATTTTAGTGCACGTCCTTCTATAAAACGTTCTATAAGTGAGTTAGATTGAACTAAAACAACAACACCAATTAATGTACAAAGTATCTTAAACGATAACATAGGATCTAACCCTAGCAATATAAAAGGGATAAGTAACCAAGAAATTAAAGGTCCCCAATACCCAGTTACAGCATTTTTAATATCTAAAGCAATGTACTTTTGTGCTATACTGATGTATGAAATTCCATCAGGATTAATCTGATACTTATAAAATGGTATTAAAACAACTGCCAAAAACAAATAGAGGATTAAGCTTATTGATAATGGTTGTTTTATAAGATCACTAAAATTTCTCATATCAACTATTTCTTTTGAGCTAATATTAAGTACTGAGCACCCAATGGATACTTCTCAAACCAAGATTCTGTGAAGCGTAAAAACTTAAGCGTGTTAGGAAAAATGAATAAGTATCGTTCATCAATACAATTAAAATTGTTCTGAGTAAACATTTTCTTCGCCCGTCTCGGATATATGGGTACAGCATCTCTATCAAAAGGAATTCTACTCATTATAAACCGAGTACCTATATTTAAAGGGTTATTTTCGAACATAGAAAATATTCCTGTTGTAGTTAACTTAGAATGTACAAAAGCTAAAGCTTCTTTTCTATCTGGTGGTAGTATATGATGGAAAACACCATTACAATAGCATAAATCAAAATCACTTTCATCAAACTCATCAATAGTTGAAAAATTTATTTTCGAAAATCTTTCTCTAGCATATTCAATGGCTTCATGAGCTGTATCTACCCCATAAATATCAGCTTCAGGAAAACATTCAAGTAGGTATTGACTGGTATCTCCAATGCCGCAACCAAAATCTAATATTTTCTTAATCGTTTTTTCTTTCGGAAGTACCCTTTTTAAAGTCTCAACTCGGTTTTTAAGAAAAAAGAATTTATCTTCACCAGAGTACTTTAAGCCTTTATTTAGCATAGCATCATACTCTTCCGACAAATCAAATAATTTTTCCACTTTATACCCCTTTTATTGCTTAGTATACAAATACTCTTTTTTCCCGATGATTAATCTGAGTGTATAATTAATGACCTTTGCTCCTATTAAAATAAAAGCATTGGTATAAATAAAAATCATTGCGATATACCTTGACCAATGTTCGTATGTTTCTCCTGTTGTTATTCTCATTTTCAAACTATCACCTATTAATAAAAACCCCGCAACCAATAAAGAAACTATTAACACCCACATTAATTTTGAGTCAAAAAACCTTCCTATGAATATCTTACTCGATATTTCATTTCTGCTCTTTAGAATAGAAGCCCTTACAATCTTTTCAGAAATGAAAGAAACACTAAAAAGTAAAGTAGTTATTACTGAACCCAAACCTGAAAAACAAAAACGATATATCATAAACTCCTTTACCTCTCCAAAGTTTATATAATAATTTATCGGTTCAATCATCAATACCAAAGAAACAACACCTACTATAAAAGCAAACAATGTAAGTATAACATGAGGACGATACATGAACGAAAGCTTAGTAATAATTTTAAAGAACCTCACTCCATCTTTAAAAACATGCAACTTTGACTCTCCTTCCCTTTCATGATATAACATGTCTTTTTCTAAGATCTTTATTTCAGGGTTACTCAAAGCAACAGCACTCATTGCTGGTGTAAAATGTAATCCATCAGGCAATGGATAAATATCTTGTAGAATCTCTTTTTTTATTACACGCATACCACTAGCAGTATCCTTAACCTTTTGCGAAGCCAAGAAAGAAAGTATAATAGAAAATATTTTATTCCCGAACCTCCTTGTTAATGGCATTTGGCTGTTCTCATTAATCCTGCACCCTAAAGCTATGTCTGCACCATCTTTGGTGATTAAATTAGTTAACTCCTTAAAAAAAAGCGGATCACAAGTACCATCAGCATCTAAAAAACCTAATAATTCAGCATCCGATTCGTCCCAACCTTTTTTTATTGCCGCTCCATAGCCTTGATTTTTGTCGAAAACTATAATTTTTATTTGATCCGCATATTCATTCGCATATTTCACTGTATTGTCTGTAGAACCATCACTAACAACAGTAACATCCACTTCTTTCAAATCGGAATCTTTAACAATACTATCCCTCGCGTCCAAACATTTCTCGATAATGCTTTTTATACTCTGCTCCTCATTCAAAGCAGGTATTACAATGGTCAACCTCATTTATATTCTATTAAAGGTGAATTTTTCAAATAATCGTAAAGCTTTTCAGCATATATTTTATTAGCCTTAGCACTCGGATGGTGATCGTAAGGCATATTTGAATTTCCTTTTTCATCTAAATTAACATAATTATGCAAAAAAAGAATATTATTTTTAGCACTAACATCCTTAATAAAATTAAGGTCTTCTTCCATACTCATCAACAATACCTTCACCTGATTTTCATTGCATAACGCAAATATTTTCTCATACATCAACCTAGTAATTTCAATCTCCGTTAATTTATTATTCTTATCCACATACTCTTCATACTTCACACTACCATAGTACGACAATGCCGAGTATTCAGAAAAGTACCATGGGTCGTATACAATTTTTGAGTGCTCTATATTTAAAGTTTTATCCTCGTTTAATGTAGCATAAGGTTGATTTACCTCTCCTAAAAAATTCCATCCTACTAATGCTCTTCTGTTCGCATTACAAAAAGTATTTACTCCAAAATGGTAATCGGAATGATTGATAATTATTGAATTAGGTTTTATCCCTTTTTTTATGGCATCTTTTAATTGCAGGTAGGTATGAATAGTACCATAGCCTGCCACGCCCCAATTTCTAATTTTAAAATCAGTTAGATTCGATTGCAATATCCATGCAAACGTCTCATTGTCGTCAATTCCCCAGCCATAAGTGAATGATGAACCTAAAATCCATATTTCTGGTTGCTTAATACCTTCCTGATCTTTTATTGGACTTGTTATTCGTTGAGTCCAACTATCATGTTCCATAGTAAACTCGTGTACTCCTTTTAACCTCAACTTAAACTTACCAGGAAAAAGCCTATATCCAAGTAATGTATCTCTATCATAAAATTTACGCTCGGGTATTACCTCTATATCTACTTTATTCCCATGTTTATCCCAGGGCTTGTGCCCTCTCATCCTCATTATTATTTCACAAAATAATAAAAGAACAATAAGCACCGCTAAATTGGCAAGCAATATTTTAATGATTTTATATACCTTCATTTAAACAACAAAAATTTAGTACAACAAGTCTCAAATTAAAACACTTGAGCCATCAAAGGCGATAAAAATACACAATTTTTAACCCTGTATCATTTTAAATTCCACATATTTATTTCTGAATTTTAAAGAGAAAAATAATTTCAAAAAGTAAGTAATAATCAGTTATATTTGCGTAAACATAAACTGAAAAAGAAGTGTCCTTAAAAGATTATACTAACATATCAAAAGCTCAAACTATTGATGCAGGGATGGCCGTTTCATTGATACTTTTATTGATAGGCGTATTTACAGGAAACCTGCTTTTTTATAAATTAACCTTACCTGCATTGTTAATCAACATGACTGTTCCAAAAGCCTATTATCCTTTTGCTATTTTATGGTTTGCTTTATCTGAGTTTATGGCATCTATTATGTCAAAAGTGATTTTGTTTATCGTTTTTTTACTAGTTGTTTTTCCTATTGGATTATTTAGACGTATTCTAGGAAAAGATAATCTCAGCCTTAAAAAATTCAAAAAAAGTACAGCATCAGTTCTAACAGATAGAAATATCACCTATAAATCTACCGATTTAGACCATCCTTTTTAAAACAAACTATGTCAGAAGCAATTCTTGGAATATCAGCGTATTATCATGACAGTGCGGCAGCAATTATTGTAGATGGTGAAATTATGGCTGCAGCACATGAAGAAAGATTTACACGAAAAAAGCATGATGCTGATTTCCCAAAAGAAGCAATAAAATATGTGCTAGAAGAATCAGGAGTTGATTATAATGAGCTAACAGCAATAGCTTTTTATGATAAACCTTACATTAAATTTGAGCGACTGCTTGAAACCTATCACGCCTTTACCCCTCGTGGTTTAAAAAGTTTTCTTTCAGCTATGCCTGCATGGATTAAGGAAAAACTTTTTATGAAAAAAATGATTAAAGATGAGCTTAAATCATTTGGCACTGCTGATGTCCCGTTGCTTTTCCCAGAGCATCATTTGTCGCATGCTGCAAGTGCATTTTATCCATCTCCCTATAATGATGCCGCTATATTAACTCTTGATGGTGTTGGTGAGTGGGCAACATCTACTATTTGCCACGGAAAAGGAAAAGATATCACGATTTTAAAAGAACTAGGTTTTCCACATTCAATAGGCTTATTGTATTCTGCATTTACTTATTATATCGGGTTTAGAGTAAATAGTGGAGAGTATAAATTAATGGGGCTAGCCCCTTATGGAAACCCGAATAGTAATAGAGTAAAAGAATATAAAGAAAAGATTTACGATCAATTGATTGACTTACGTGAAGATGGTTCCATTTTACTCAACATGGACTACTTTAGTTTTGCTACGGAATTGCACATGTGCAATAATAAAAAGTGGGAACAGCTATTTGGAATTCCTCGTAGAGAAGCTGAATCCGACATTACTCAAGAATATATGGATATGGCCATGGCCATACAACAGGTAACAGAAAACATTGTTATTCAATTGGCTAAAACTGCTCAAAAACTTACTGGATCCAAAAATATTGTATTAGCCGGTGGAGTTGCCCTAAATAGTGTAGCTAATGGAAAATTACTTGCTGAAGGTATTTTTGAAGGAATATGGATTCAACCAGCTTCTGGTGATGCAGGTGGATCTTTAGGTGCTGCATACGCTGCATGGCATATCTGGCTGGAAAAAGAACGAAAAATCACTGAAGATCAAGATAGCATGAAAGGTGCTTATCTTGGCCCAGAATATTCGGAACTTGACATTAAAAGAATGGTTAAAAAATACAATGCCAAGTACGAATACTACGAAAATTTTGACGATTTGGCTAAAAAAGTAGCAGACCTCATATCTAAAGAAAAAGTAGTGGGTTGGTTTCAGGGAAAGATGGAGTTCGGACCAAGATCCTTGGGTAATAGAAGTATTATTGGTGATGCAAGAAGTCCTGAGATGCAGAAAAAAATGAACCTCAAAATAAAATACAGAGAAGGTTTTAGACCATTTGCTCCTTCTGTTTTAGAAGAAGATGTCAATAAATATTTCGACATTGACAGACCATCACCATACATGCTGTTAGTAATTCCTATTAATGAGGAGATTAGAACCCCAATCCCTGAAGGTTACTCCAACTTTGAATTATACGATCGATTATACCACTTAAGATCTTCGTTACCTTCAATAACTCATGTTGACTTTTCTGCTAGAATTCAAACCGTTAGTAAAAAAACTAATCCTCGTTATTGGCAAGTGATTAATGAGTTTAAAAAACAGACAAACAACAGTGTTATTGTAAATACCAGTTTTAATGTTAGAGGTGAACCTATGGTATGTACTCCTGATGACGGTTATCGATGCTTTATGAGAACAGAAATGGACCATTTAGTACTTGGTAATTTCTTATTCAATAAAGTAGAACAAAAAGATTTAAAAAATGACTCTGATTGGAAAAACGAATTTCAATTAGATTAGCAATAGAATAAGAAACCCTTCTCTATGATGATTCTATAAAGCATTTACTCATTCAAATACTTTTTTTCAAACCTAGAAAGTTCATTGGCAATAATTCGATGTCCAATACTATTAGGATGAGAATCATCTTTTTGAGCCCAAAGCCCCATTAAATTACCCTTATACTCTTTACGGTAAGCGTGAATGACATCAAGGTAGGGAATGCTATTGTTGTCCAAAAATTGATGTAGACGTTCATGACATAATACCTGAGGGCTATCTTCAGAAATATTATGCAAATCAGGTTGTATAATAACTATTAACGGCACTTTATTTTCTTTACATGTATTCTGAATCTCCAACATTGCTTTTTTAGCCTGAATCCACCCTTTAGCACCATCACTATATAAATCTTTATAATAGTTTCCTATATCATGATCAGCAGCTTCTCGAAGAGCAATTGCCTGAGTAACGCGAACGTAGAAATAGGCAAATAAATACGAATGCTTGACTATCCAAGAATTTGTTCCTTTTTTTATTTCTTCAGCATCATTAATAAAATAATGTAGTATAACTTGGTCTGGATTAACCTTATCAATATTCTTTCTAAATAAAATTGACTGCATCTCTGTATTATAGTTGCCTATACCAGTATTTACAACATTATAGTAATTAGAATCATTTTGGCTATTTAATTTATTCTCAGTTATAACTGTAAATACTGAATCTTTAGGAACTCCCCAACCTAAAGTAATAGAACTCCCCAACACCATAATTCTATACTCATTCTCTTTTTTGGAAGTCAGTTCTTTATTTCGAAAACCAATACTATTAATGTCAATTTGAACTTTTTCTAAAACTGCGCTACTATTCAGAATATGTTCATGTGTAAGACCCTCAATAGCTGATTTTTTTTTGAGTTTCAGTGCATATTTATGCATTTCTATACTGTATATTGAAGTATAATTGGTGTAAACTCTAAACCCCACTTCAGCTACAATAAATAATAAAAGAATACTAGATACAAATGCCAATATATTTTTAACTACGTTTTTAATCATTTGTGACCTTTAAAATTGAAAATAAATGAAAGGACGAGCTTCATCCTGATACAAAGCTAAGGTTAAAACAATACTAATTACCACGACAGTAAAAATAAATATGAATAACCAAGAAGGGAGTCGTAGAAGATACTCATGCTCTTTATAAATATAGGCTGGAAGATCTATGAGTAACAATAAAGCCATAATAAAGAAAACCAACATTAAACTTGAAATATCAATGCCTCCTTGCCAGTAAAACAACTTAGTCAAAAATTCAAAAGTAACATTAAAGTCAGGGGAACGAAAAGGGAGCCAAGTAAAAAGTACTAAAACATAAAATAAAATTGCCTGAGAGATATTGATGAATATAGACCGAGCTGGTGTTATGTTAGCCATTTTATAAAACAAAAGGTAAACCCCATGAAGACAACCCCAAAATACAAAGTTCCAGCTTGCGCCATGCCATAAGCCTCCCAAGATCATAGTAAGCATAAGATTAACATACATTCTAACATCTCCCCTTCTATTTCCGCCTAAAGGAATATATAAATAATCTTTAAGCCATGATGACAAAGAGATGTGCCATCGATTCCAAAATTCTGATGGGTTTAATGAAAAATAGGGTTGATTAAAGTTAATCATTAAATCTATACCCATCATTTTTGCAAGACCTCGAGCAATATCACTATATCCAGAAAAATCAAAATAAATCTGAATCGAAAAGAGTACCAAACCAACCAATAAATAAATAGAATCTAATTCTGCATAATTGATGAAATAATCATCAACAATAGGTGCAATGTTGTCCGAAATTGTAACCTTCTTTAAATATCCCATCAACATCAAAACCAAACCTGTTTTTATTCCCTTTTTTGAAATACCGTTAAAATTTTCTATCTGAGGCAACAAGTTTTTTGCTCTTTCGATGGGGCCTGCTACAAGCTGAGGAAAAAAAGAAACAAATACTGCAAAATCAAGAAGGCTTTTCGTTGGTTTAATCTCTTTCCTGTAAATATCTATAGTATACGACATCGTTTGAAAAGTATAAAAAGAAATACCGACAGGAAGAATAATATTTAATGTGGTAAAAGAAGTATCTATATTCACTTGCGTTAAAAACGCAACAAATGATTCTATAAAAAAGTTATAATATTTAAAAAATGCCAGCGTGCCCAAGTTTGCAACAACCGATATTGCTAACAGTCTCTTTCTTGATTTAGTATCTACTGCTAACTCAAGCTTTTTCCCAACAAAAAAATCTACACAGGTGGAGAAAAAAAGTAAAAGTAAAAACCTCCAATCCCATAAACCATAAAAAAAATAACTAGATACAAGAAAGATAATTTTTTTATAGGTTCTGTTCCCAACTAACAGTAACCCAATTACTACAATTAGAAATAGAAAAAAATAAGGATCATTAAAAAGCATATCGACTTTTAGAATGCAAAATAATAACTTATTTAAAATAAAGTATACACAAATGGAGCAATAGCTGAACCACTAGTAAGTATCATTAATGCTCCAAAAATTAGCATAATAAGAATTACTGGCAACAACCAAAATTTTTTTCTTACTTTAAGAAAACCCCATAAATCTTTAAGAAAGCTCATCCTTTATCATTTTTTTCAAAAATACGTCAATTAAATTAATATGCAAAAACTCATTGAAACAAATAAAAACCTATTATGATATAAATAGCTATGACTATAGTTGTAAAAACAGCGTCTTTAATATTATCGACCTAAATTCTACATTAAATAAAGAATTGTTAGCCTTTCCTATTAAAATTAATTAACATTGTGCTCCAAAATTTAAAGTTTAGATGATAGGGAAATTAGTAAGAGCGACTAAGTTTAAAACCAAATATTATGGTTTACAATTGTTACACGCTACCTATAATTTATTCGTAGCGGCTCCAAAAAAAGGGGGCTATAAAAATTCTGAAGAGTATAACGAAATTATCGACCGTGCGGTTGAACGAACGGATATCAATGAGCACTTAGTAACTATTTTTAATGAAGGAGTAGCTAGTAAACCTCAAGTAATTGTTGAGCTTGGCGTACGAAGTGGTGAAAGTACATTTATACTAGAAAGAGTAGCAAAACAATGTGATTCTATCCTAATCAGTGTTGATTTAGATTCTTGTATCAACGCCTCGCAATGGAAGAAATGGTTTTTTGTTCAGCAAGATGATATTGCTTTTGCAAAAGAATTCCCTAATTTCTGCTCCAAAAATAATATAGAAGGTAAAATTGATTTATTATTTATTGATACTAGTCATTTATACGAACACACCGTTCAAGAAATTGAATCATGGTTTCCCTTACTTTCAGAAAATTTTAAAGTCATTTTTCATGACACAAACCTAAGGGATGTCTTTTATAGGAAAGATGGTAGCATGGGGTTAGCATGGGATAATGAAAGAGGAGTAATTAGAGCCATTGAAGAGTATTATAACACGTCCTTTGATGAAAAAAAGGATTTCACAACTACCATAAATGGTGTTCAGATTAAACATTATTCCAATTGTTGTGGACTAACTATTCTTGAAAAAACCGCTTAGTGTAATAATCGCTTAAGCACTTTAATATTTTCTGATAAGAAGAAATGTGCTGCCACATGAGAATGGGCCTTTTCACCCAGTTCTTCAATAATACTTTCATTTCGCATTAAATGATTTAAACTATCAGCCAATGCGTGTATATCATTTACGGTTACCTTTTCCCCCAATATTCCTTGATTAGAAATATAATCGAACGAACTCATTCCTGTTGTACCAAGAATGTAATTATTAAAAAAAAGGGCTTCAATAAATGAAACTCCAAAAGATTCCAACACAGAAGTTAAACAAAAAATTTTAGCTCTATTGTAATATTCATACAATTCAACTCTTTCATCTATCTGACCTGTATAAAATACACGATCTTTTAACCTCGGATGGTCAATTATTAACTGATCAATTTTTTGATTAAAGTCATTATGAATTTCACCAACTAAATAGACTTTCCAATCTTCCAGGTCTAACAAGGGAAGTGTGGCCAATAACATTTCGTAATTCTTATCCGCAGCACCAATTCTTCCCGTAGTTAAAATAATATTTTCTTTTTCTTGAAACGATTTTCTAACTGAAAAATGTTCTTTTAAATAGGTATCATTGAGGTTATGACTCAATACCACCAACTTTTGACCTGTGACAGGATATTCTTTCGCATAAGCCTTTAATAAGTCATTAGAATCTACAGCAATTAAATCAATTTTTTGATGTGCTTTCTTTTCGAAAAATTTATGGAATAAATTAAAAATCTGTTTTCTCGAATAACGAATTCCTTTTTCTAAATCAGGAATGTGCATGTCTTGTTTCAAAAAAATTTTTCCTTTGGGATTTAAAAACTTATACAATAGCACTTGATAGATATTTGCTTTATTTAATTGTTGAACATGCAAAATATCTATACGTTTTGCTTCTTTTCTTAAATAACGAAGTATTGCTTTCTCAAAAAATAAAATACGCCCTTTATCTTTAATGCGTATAATGGATTGATTCTTAGTTTCGGTTTTTAGAGTTGGGTAGTCCTTATTTCCATAACAAACTATACTTGATTGAACATTTTCTAACTCTGAAAAAGCGTTACCAATTTGCCCAATATCTTTGGTAAGATGGGCATTATCAAGACCAGGAAAAATACAAACAAATTTTTTTTTCATCGTTCTACAAAAGTAATTTATTAAGAATAGTTTACAACAGTAATTATTGAATACCTTTACATTTCAATACTAATTTACAATGAAATATTACGGTCAGTACAAACAAGATAAATACCTTGACAGACTTTTTAAGCAAAAGCAAAATGGAACTTTTGTAGATATTGGTGCTCACGATGGAGAAACATTTAGCAACAGTTATTTTTTTGAAAAAGAGAGAGATTGGGAAGGTGTTTGTATTGAACCTATCCCTGTAATATTCGAAAAATTAAATCAAACTCGAAACTGTATTAAAATAAATGGTTGTATTTCAGATAAGGTTGGAACAGAAAAATTCTTACGAGTTAAAGGTGAATTGGTAGATACTGAAATGTTAAGTGGTTTAGTTGAAGATTACGATTCCAGACATTTAGAGCGAATCGATCGAGAAATTGCAGCATATGGAGGAAGTAAAGAAGAAATTGAAGTAACTTGTTATAACATCAATAAAATCTTGACAGACAACCAAATTACTCATGTTGATTTTTTCACTATTGATACAGAAGGAAATGAATTAAAAATATTACAAACTATTAATTTCGATCAATTTGATTTTGATGTGTTTATTGTTGAAAATAACTACGAAACAAATGAAATTAACGAACTAATGACTTCACATAATTTTAAGAGAATCAAAAAAATTGGACATGACGAAGTTTATCGAAATAAAAACAAATTGAGCTTTTTACAAAAGCTCGCTTAATATTCCTCCAATCTCACTTATAATTTTATTAGAAATAATACTTTTACGCCAAAATAAATTGATTTGACAGCAACGGAGAAAAACTACATCAAACTTTTAAAAGAAACAATTGTCGATATCGATAATGCCAATAGATATCAATTAACTCCTTACCCGCCTCACAGAAGTAATTTCCTAAAACGGCTGGTGATTAACACAATGATTAATACTTTATCTAAGAAAGAGTTAATTATTACTGGAATTAACGAACAAGGGGTTAAACAACGAGAAAATGGGCAAGGATGGCCAATAAATGGCTACAGTATGATTGGATCTAAACGATTAAATAATGTGCAATTTTGTGTTGAAGATGTAATTAAAAATAATGTTAATGGAGATTTTATTGAGACTGGTGTCTGGAGAGGTGGAGCATGTATTTTAGCAAAGGCACTATTTAACATTTTAGACAAAAACAGAACGGTATGGCTAGCTGACTCTTTTGAAGGACTACCAAAACCGAATGATGAATTGTACCCTGAAGACAAAGGAGACGATTTGTATTCTATTGAACAATTAAGGGTATCTATAGAACAAGTAAAACAAAATTTCGAGCGTTTTAATTTGTTGGATGAAAATGTAAAATTCTTAAAAGGATGGTTTAAAGATACATTAAAGGATGCTCCAATTGAAAAAATTGCCATTGCCCGATTAGATGGAGACATGTACGAATCTACTATGGATAGCTTAGTAAATTTATATCATAAAGTTTCTCCTGGAGGCTTTGTTATTATTGATGATTACGGAGTAATCGAAGCTTGTAAAAAAGCAGTTCACGATTTTAGAGACAAAAATGGTATTACTGAAAAGCTTATCAATATTGATGATTGTGGTTACTATTGGCAAGTAGCTAAATAGCTATCTATTCCATAAAGATTTAGCAGTACCATTTAGCAATTTATAGCATTGTATAGGTTGAAAAATCATACTAACAAAAACACCACAACATGTGGCTAAAATCACTCCAGTACTTCCCATCTCTAAATTTTTAGCAAAGTAAATAGATAATGGAATGTTTAAGACCCCAACAAAAATAGAATGGTAAAGGCTTAATTGAATTTTTCCTATTCCGCTTAAAAAATTAGCAAAAATCATTACTAAACTGGCTGAAATTACATAAATTGCCATCCAGAATGATAAAGAAAACGGTACTTTTACTTTGTCTCCTATCCATAATTCATATGCATAATCTGATACTAATAACATTCCCCCTGCAACTACTGTAAATCCAAACCAGAGAAAAATCATTTTCTTCATAGAATTTTTCATCCAATCAAAATCCTTTTTAACATATGCCTCCGTATTTGCCGACCATAAGGGAGTTGTAACAATAGTAAACACCATTGTAATTATCCCAAAATACTTATAAGCTATGTTGTAGGGAGTTACATCTTCTGGCCCAGAGGTTTGAGTTATAATCATATTATCTGTCATATATATAATTAATGCAGCCCCCTGCATAATAAAAAAGCGAAGACCTAAATTCATCAATTCCTTTACATAGGAAAATTCAACATATTTGAAAGAGGGCATGTATTTTTTATAAGAAGTGTTAAAAAACCATATTCCGGCCAAAAGGGGTACAATCAAATTAATAATACTGAATGATGCTCCTAAGTATAATAAAGAACCCTCTGTAGTTTTCATTAAAACAATAACTACGATTAATGAAATTAAACTAGCTGAAGTATTAATTACACTATTCATAGCTGGTCGTTGATCGGCAATAAAAACCACATTAATCAATTTTACAATAAATTGCAGACAGAATACACTAAAGAGAATAAATACCAATTTTTCTAGTTCAAGAACATCAGCAGGTGTATTTAATATTCTTCCCCAATCTAAAAATTGATTAACAATAAAAAAAATCACAAAAAGTGAAACAGAAATAATACTTATAATGGCGTAAGTAGTACTTATATACGTTCTTGCTAACTCATCTTTTCCTTCAGCTTTTGCAATAGCAAATTTATTGCGTAACCCATTACCCAATCCAATATCAAAAAAATTAAACCAAACAATAACCGACATCAAAGTAACCCATATTCCGTAACGTGTAGGGTTTAAATAATCAATCGTTAAAGGAACTAAAATTAAACTAATAAGAATACTAATCCCTTTTAAGAAAAGAGAGCTTAAAATATGTTTTTTTGCCTTGACAGATCGTTGATGTCCAGAAAAGAAATTATTAAGAATACTATTAATCAAGATTTTTTAAATATTCGTTTTAAGAAGCCTTTTTTTTTCTCTTCCTCATAGTACCCGTAGCCGTATCCATACCCGTATCCATACCCGTATCCATACCCCATACCTCCAACCTTCACAGCATTAAACAGAACAGAAGCATTTTTCAACTTTCCCTCTTTATATAGTTGTCCAACATGAGACAAATGATCTTTCTTGGTCACATTTTGTCTTACTACAAATATTGTAGTATCTGCATATTTATTCAACAACAAAGCGTCAGTAACCAAACCTATAGGAGGAGAATCAATAATAATAGTATCATACTTCTCTTTTAAGGTCTTCATTAGCTCACTCATTCTATTATTCATAATTAACTCAGAGGGGTTTGGAGGTATTGGGCCAGAAGGAATAATATCTAAATTTTCTACCGTAGATGATTGTATAATAGCATCTATAGGTTCTGCACCAATTAAAAATGAACTAACTCCCTTTTCATTGGAAATATTAAAATCTCCAACGATCTTAGGTTTTCTTAAATCCAATCCTAACAGGATTGTCCTTTCTCCAGAAGCAGCAATAATAGAAGATAGGTTCATTGAGGTGTACGTTTTACCCTCTGAACCAACAGAAGAGGTAATTAATATCACTTTTTGTTCTTTTCCTGAAGCAAAATATTTTAAGTTGGTTCTTATTGATCGAAAAGATTCTGCTATTAGTGATTTTGGTTTTTCTGAAACCACCAACGCATATCCTTCTTTGCTCAATCCTACAACGCCTAAAATCGGAATTTTAGTCATTTTCTCAATCGTTTTTTTATCCCTTACTGTATCATTGAATTGCTCTTTGATAAAAATGATTCCCGTTGGTATCAACAATGAAAGCAACAAAGCCAGCGAGTAACTCTTTTTAGGAATTGGACGAATTGGGTAAGGTGTAGAGCGTGCTTCTTCAATAATTCGATTATCAGAAACCGAAGCTGCTAACGCCAGTGAAGTTTCTGCTTCTTTTTGTAATAAATACAAGTACAAACTTTCTTTCACCCTATGCTCTCTCTCAATGCTTACTAATTCCCTCTCTGTTTTAGGTATAGAACGTAATTCTACTTCTAGATCAGATAAAGATCGCTGGGCTACTCTTTTAGAAACAGTTAATCCACTTTTAATACTCTCAATATTTTGAAGCAATTTCTTTCTGACATAATCAATCTCTTGATTTACCGATTTTAACATAGGACCTTCTCCTTTGGTAGTTAACGCTAAATTTTTTCGTCTTACTTCTAATTCAGTAATCTGTCCAATTAATTTAACTAATAGAGGATCTTCAATACCCATTGAGGTTGGAGCAATATCAGCTAAGCTTTTATTATTTTTCACATATCCTTCCAAATATTCAATAAAGCTCAGTTGCAAATTAAATCCAGATAACTCTTCATCTTTTGACTTGGCCCTATCTAAAATTATTTGTGATTCAGCACTTACATCTGTTATTCCCTTTGTAATTTTAAAGTTTTGTCTTTCTACTTCTATTTGCTTTAGTTCTAATGATATTTTGTCCAATTGGTCATTAATAAAACTAGCAGTACTACTAGCTATTTTGTTTTTCTCCAATATATCATTTTCTAAGTACACTTGAACCAAAGTATTTAAAAAATCAATCCCTCTTTGAGGCACTTGTTCTTCCATATTAAGAACAATAACAGAGGCATTTTTTCCAGGTTGAATAACATTTAATTTAGCCCTATAAAACTCAATATTGTTTCGGATATTATTAAATTTTATCCTGAAGTTACGCTTAGCATATTCTTTGCTATTAAATTGTAGTGCATTAAAATGAGTTCTTTTACTGACAGATAAAACACCTATAGATAAATATACTTTTTCTCCGAAAAGATGTTCACCACTATAACCAACACCTGTTTGCTTGATATCGTATCTTAACTCATACTTATTATCGTCAATTACCTTTATATAAATGAAATTACTATACGCATAAAAGTTAAGTGAATCATAATCAATTTTAAACGGTGATTCCGTGTAAACTTGACTTTTCTTTACATTCCCTACCAAATAATAGAGAACATCAACTTCTATTTGCTCAAGTGTTTTCTTTAATATTTTACGAGACTTTAAAATCTCAATTTCATTTTCAATATTCTTACTTACATTGTAAACATCTAAATCCTTCAACAATTCTTGTGTTCCTATACTTGTACTCTTATCATCCTTGATTAGTATCTTAGTTGAAACACTATATATCGGCTTCATATACCAATTGTAAAAATAGGCACAGCTACAACCAATAATTAGAGCTATTACATAGAGATACCAATAACGCAAGTAACTAAAAAGAAACCCTTTTAAATTAAAGTCCGACTCCTCCTCTTCTAAATTATTTATAGATGTCTCTTCCTGCATTCATTTAGTTTACAAAACAAAAATACAATTTTGTTAATTGATAGTGATTATTGAATAACGATAACTTCAACTCGTATGTTTTGCATTGCTTGCTTCATATTTTTGGGTTTATCAATAATCATACGATCACCTCCATAACCAATAGTCCGTAGCCTTGCCTCATCAATACCATTCTTCACTAAGTACTTTTTAATTTTTTCAGCTCTATATTTCGATAACTTTTTTGCCGTTCCTTTAAAATTCCATTCTTCCCCTAAATGCGCATACTGTTGCATTTTCTTAATGTTTCTATTTCCATTGGTATGTCCTTGAATTTCAAAAGAATAGTTACTGTTCTCTTTCATAAACTGATGTAACTTTGCTAACTCTTGTTTAGACTCTTGTTTTAACACATAAGTATTAGGGTGAAAATAAATTTTATGCATCACCAATTTTTCTCCAATTTTAATTGGATTTAAAGTTATTCTTATGGTATCTGAATTAATTGTTAAGGTATCTTGTAATGTTTCGTAACCAAATTTCTCAATAGAAACCACTATTCGCTGTTCTTTAAAATTAGGTAACTCAAAACCATCTTTATTTGTGGATTGAACTTGCTGTAAAACTCCTCCAGAAACTGGGATCACCACAAGATTGGCATCGATATTTTCCAGCGTATTACTATTCACAACCCACCCCTTTAAACATAAATTTTTCTTTTTTTCTTCAAGGATTTCATCCTGTTGTTTGGGAGTCTCTTTAATTACAACTTTTTCTTTCTTTTTTATTATCGTATCTGGGGTTACTTCTTCAATTATTTCTTCAATCACTAGAGGCTCCATAACTTCTTCTACACATTCATTCTGAATTGCTTTTATCGTGGCGTTTTTATTCTCATCCGTTAACGTAAATTGGTGCCCACAACCATAGCCTGCTAAATGCAAAATTCCAAAATAATAGACATCACCTTTTTTTACGTTCATTGTCCCACCTTGATCATTTGAAATTGCCTTTTTCTTCTTATTCACTAAATCATTGCAAAAATTGCCTCCGTCATATTTATAGATTAGCAATTCATATTCATCATTTTTATTGATGGCTTCCAGTTGATAGGAAAACTGATAATCATCAATTACCTCCATTTTATACCAATAAGTATACTTATCCTCGGGTTCGTAATAAATTTCATTTTGAGTCAACTTGTCAATTTCCTCTGTTAATGGTAAGACAATTTTCTTAGGATTGGTACAATCAGGATGTTCTTCCTGTGCATCAACGATAAAAACAGCAAGCAGAAAAACAACAAAACAACCTATTTTTTTATTAATTATCATTTCAAAAAGTATTCCTAAATCAATACTTAAAATTAAATGTTTGTAATGGCTACCATTCACATAAAGAAGAATAGTTGTCAATAGGTAATTGTCAGTAATTGCTAAAGCAATTTATTCAGTCTAATCAAAGAAAACATCATTGAAATTAACCAAATACAGTTCCTTTTTGGCACGAGTTATGGCAGTGTATAGCCAGCGCAAGTAGGCAACATCTATCATTTCTTCGGTTAAATAACCTTGATCTACAAAAATGGCATCCCATTGTCCCCCTTGTGATTTATGACAAGTTACTGCATAAGCAAACTTCACTTGTAGTGCTTGGTAATAAGGATTTTTACGAATTAATTCGTTTCTTTTTTTTCGATTGGGCTCATAAGAGTAATCTTCTGAAACTGCCTCATAGAGCATTTTGAACTGATCTGATGGTAGAGAGGGTGATTCTGCCATAATACTATCTAATAATATCTTCACTTCCATATCTTGGTTCTCCCGATAGCTATCGGGAGGATAATCAACCATTCTTACTGTAACATCAGCAAATCTAAACCCATAAATTTCTTCTATTCCTTTAATCTTAAGCACCTCAACTATATCTCCATTGGCAATAAATCCTGCTTTTGAATCATCTGTTAACCAGAAGTAGTTATTTTTTACCACCATCATAAAATCTCCGGCAGATAACTCGTCTTCCAACCAACGAATTCTCACTCTAACTTGTCCGTTAAACAAATTCGCTCTTTTATTGCTCCGAGTAATCACCATCACATTCTCATCTCCAAACTTCCCGTAAGCATCACTTAAAACATCTTCCAATTCTTCTCCCGAAATTCGTTTTACATCTTGTTGGTTAACAGCAGTAAATAAAGGAAGCTTTACATCTTTAGTGGCAATTTTATTACGCAAATAAGTAGCGTTTACTAATATACCTGCATCTTTTTGTTGTCGAACTACTTCACTTAATTCGTTCATTTCAAGATTAACATGGTAAGCTTGAAATAAAAAGTCTTCATCTAATGCAGGACTCATATCCATCCCAACAGGAGGTAATTGAGCTGTATCTCCAATTAAAATTAGTTTACAATTCACTCCTGAATAAACATACTGTAGCAAATCATCCAATAAACTCTTACTTTCTCCCCAACTTGATCCTGTTAACCCTCCTCCATCATTAATCATCGAAGCCTCATCTACCAAAAACAAGGTGTTTTGAAATTTGTTTTCTTTAATAATAAATCGTGTAAACCCATCACCTCCACTTCGTAATTGGTAAATCATTTTGTGTATGGTAAAAGCAGGTTTTTCAGCATAGTTCGATAACACTTTGGCTGCTCTTCCTGTAGGTGCCAACAAAACCGAATCGAAATGAAATTGAGGCAATGTTTTTACTAACGCTCCAATTAATGAGGTTTTTCCCGTTCCAGCATACCCCTTTAACACAAACAAATGCTTTTTTGCTTTCAAAAAAACAAAATCAGTGAGTTCTCCTATAACGACCAATTGATTTTTGGTTGGAGGGAAACCAAAATGGTGAAGCAATGTTTTATGAAATAAATTGTGCATTTTACGCCTACCAAATTACCCTTTAATGCGTTATTTTTAGCTCTCTCATCATACAAAAAATGATCACAATATTAAATTTATCTTAAGCGTTATTATAAAGTATAAAAAAATTGTAGATTTGTGACTAACAAAAAACCTTATAACACATGAAATTAGGAATTCAAGCCGTACTTTTAGTTTTAGCTGCTTTTATTGCATATCTTATTTACGATAGCATTCAAAGTAAAATTGAATTAGAGAAAGAAATTGCTTATCGAACTGAGGTCTTGGTTGATCACATGGAAAATATTAAAGAGGCACAAATCGCTTTCAAAAAAGAAAAAGGATACTACGCAAGAGATTTTCGTCAGTTAATTCACTTCTTAGAAAATGATTCTTTAGTAATTGTAAAAGCAATTGGTGAGGTGCCTGATAGTTTATTAGGACAAGAAGCTTTGGCTTTAGAAATGGGCATCATTATCAGAGACACCTCTTTAATTCCTGTTAAGGATGAAATTTTTGTAGATGAAGACTTTGACAAAATCATCAAAGAAATGCCTATTATCCCTTTTTCTGGTGGAAAAGAGTTTGACATAGAAGCTGGTGAAGTAGAAAAAGGAAAACAAAAAGTGAAAGTATTTGAAGTTAAAGCTTCTTTCAAAGATATATTTGCAGGCATGGATGTGAAAAATGAGGGGGTTGATTTGGATGAATTTATGATTTTAGGATCTATGACTGAACCAACTACTAACGGAAACTGGGATTAATCACCCTCCTAAAGAAATGCTAAAAAGGATATGAGTTTTCATATCCTTTTTTTATATCTTAGCACCGAGTTCTTAAATGTTATTCTCGATACAATTTTACGTTGTAAAATCACTCGAACTGACAAAGATTTCATTCATCGAACTCCGATTAACAAAAAATGACTCAACTAAAACCACATATTAACCTGTTTGATAAGTCATTTTCAGAAAAAAATACTACTGACTATAAAATCTATTTAGAGTTAGGGTTAAATGGAGTTAAATATACCTTATTCAATACTAAAAATGACACTTTTATTGCACTTGAAGAATACCGGTTCGATGGTATCTTTAATGACTATTCGTTAGTTGAACCTCTTAGTCAACTCATAAAAAACACTCCTTTATTGCAAAAACCATTCGCTGCATTTCATGTAGCTTATATCAATCAGCGATGCACCCTAATACCCAATGCTATCTTTCAACAAGATAAATTGGCATTATACCATCAATACAATTTTACCCAACAAGAGGAAGATACATTTCTATACGACAACATCATTAATCTTTCTGCAAAAAACATATACAGTATCCCCGATTTCATTATTAACGCTTTTAAGCCAATTAAAAATGTATCGTACAGCCATTTCTCCTCATCACTCATTGAGGCTGCTTTAATTCATGCAAAAAAAAGTAATGCGCTATCATTAATTGATGTACACATATTGCCCGAAACCTTTCAAATTGCTATTATTAAAAACCAACAGCTGGAACTGTATAATTCTTTTGCTTATCAAACCAGCGAAGATTTTTTATACTATCTATTGTTCGCCCTCGATCAATTAAAAATTGATAATGAAAAAGCAAGCATCCGTTTACTAGGTGAAGTAGAAAAAAACTCTACCATTTATAGTATGCTATACAAATACATCAACACCATTACCTTTGGTGGTCGTTCTGAAAATGTTAAATTTAGCTATACTCTAGAAGAAATTCCTCCTCATTTTCATTACACGCTTTTTAATCAATTTCTGTGCGAATAATTAACGGAACACATAAAGGAAAATCAATAGTTGCTCCTAAGAACTTACCCGTTAGACCCACTACTGATTTTGCTAAAGAAGGGTTATTCAATATTCTTTCTAATGAATTTGATATTGAAGATATAGAAATGCTCGATTTATTTAGTGGAACTGGAAACATTGCATTTGAGTTTGCTTCAAGAGGTGCAAAAAACATACGTTGTATTGACATCAACTATTCCTGTGTTGCTTTTATTAAAAAAACCAGTAAAGCTTTAGGTTTTAACCAATTAAATGTTTTCAAAAATGATGTTTTTAAATACTTAAAACAGTACGATCATTCGTTTGATATCATTTTTTCAGATCCTCCATACGACTTAAAAGAGATTCCTCAAATTCCTGACCTTGTTTTTGACAACCAACTGCTTAAAGAAAATGGGTGGTTAATTGTAGAACACGATAAACGGACAGACATATCCGATCATCCTAAGTTTTTTCGTTTAAGAAAATACGGCAATGTTCACTTTAGCATATTCCAACACTAGCTAATGGCTAACTCCATTTCTTATAAAAATATTTTACGCATTGCGTTCCCTATCATTATTAGTGGAGTAGCACAAAATGTAGTTAATGTTACCGATACTATGTTTTTAGGAAGGCTAAGCAATGTAGCTTTAGGTGCTGGAGGAAATGCAGGTATATTTTATTTTGTTTTAGTAATTACTGGTATGGGATTTACCACTGGTACTCAAATAATTATAGGGAGAAGAAATGGAGAAAAAAACTATGCGCAAATAGGAAAAGTATTGGACCATTGCCTCTATTTTATTGTTCCACTAAGTGTAATTCTTTTCTTTTTTATTCGGTATTTCTCCCCATTTTTATTAGAAATCATCACCTTATCCCCTAATATTCTTCATGCCTCCAATGAATATTTGAGTTATCGTGCTTTTGGAATTTTTTTCGCTTTTATCAATTTTTCTTTCATGGCGTTTTATGTAGGCACCACTAAAACCAAAATTTTAATCCACAGCACAGTACTCATGATGTTGGTGAATGTTTTCTTAGATTATGCTCTCATCTTTGGAAATTTTGGATTTCCTGAAATGGGGATTCAAGGAGCAGCATTGGCTTCAGTCATTTCTGAATTTACAGCTCTACTCTTTTTTATCATCTACACCTACTATAAAATAGACACCAATAAGTATAAATTGTTTCAGTTTAGTGATTTTGATAACGCTATTTTTAAACGCATTTTCAATGTAGGAAGTGTAAGCTTCCCTTAATTAGAACTGTTAGTTTGTCAAATTTACATTTAAAATATCACTCTTCACAGCAGCAGGAATATTCCTGCTGCTGTGAAGTTTTAAATAAGCTTTAGGAGATAGACC
>Ga0114931_10000792_pt1 | contig 39535 bp, 44 predicted proteins | sample 2SBtaG_FD_89579 | JGI IMG/M metagenome (GOLD analysis project Ga0114931, IMG submission 89579) | Deep subsurface microbial communities from Kolumbo volcano to uncover new lineages of life (NeLLi) - 2SBTROV14_V59a metaG | ecosystem: Environmental > Aquatic > Marine > Volcanic | place: Kolumbo... | reverse complement strand
GGGAGGCTCGGCGAAGCCGAGGGGGCGCTGCTGCGCCCCAGACAAACGCTGCTAGTCCCGCGTTGCGCGGCGCAGCCGCGCGTGCGAAGCACCCATCGCTTCGATGGAAACGCGGGACTAGCGTATACTCGGCGAGATGCGCGTCACGCGGATTGTTTTTGGCTGGGTGCTGTGTGCGGCGCTCTTGACGAGCGCGGCGGCCGCGGCGCAGGGCCGCGACCCCGTCGCCGCCGAAGCACTGTTCAAGCAGGGGCGCACCGCCGCCGAGGCGGGCAACTACATGCAAGCGTGCGTCAAGTTCTACGAGAGCAACCGGCTCGATCCCGCGGTCGGCACCGTCTTCAACATCGCGGATTGCGAGGAGAAGCAGGGACACGTCGCCACCGCGTACACGAAGTTCCAGGAAGTCCTTCAACAGCTCACGCCGCCCGACGATCGCATTCCGATCGCGCAGAAGCGGCTGGCTCTGCTCGAAAAGCGCGTACCGAAGCTGACCATCCAGCTTGCAGCAGGCGCGCCGGAAGGCACCCGCGTCTCGCGCGACAACGTCACGCTCGGCGCGGCCAGTCTGGGCACACCCCTCCCGGTCGATCCCGGCACGCACGTGATCAGCGTCTCGGCGCCGGGCACCCGGACAAGCACGCTGAGCGTCAGCATCGCCGAAGGCCGGCAGCGCTCGATCGAGGTCGCGCCGGGGCCCGCACTGCCCGCCGGCGCGAACGCCCACGACACGGACGGCATTGCCAGAGCGCACGGCACCGATCACCGGACCCTCGGCTACGTGATAGGCGGCGTCGGCGTGGCTGGCCTCGCGGTCGGCGCGATCACCGGCGCCATGGTGCTCGGCAAGAAGAGCACCGTCGACAACAACTGCGACGCGGCCAAGCACTGCAACCAGGCAGGCCTCGACGCAGCCAGGTCGGGTCACACGCTCGGCATCGTCACCACCACGGGCTTCATTGTCGGCGCCGTCGGTGTCGCAGCTGGAGCGTGGCTGGTGCTGAGCAGCGACAAAGAGGAGCGCCCGATCACGGCCCTGGTCCCGGGCGGCGGACCGCACGGCGCGCAGCTGACGCTGGTGCGACGGTTCTAGCCGGCCCGGTGCCGAGCTCCGCTCAGTCGCTCGGTACGGGGCGCAGTCGGAAGCGTTCGCCGCGAGGGGGCGGCTCGACAGGAGGCAGCGCGAGCACGAGGTGCTCGATGTGGGGCAGCGCATGCACGACCACAGCCTCCGCATGCAGCTCCGAGAACGGCCCTTCGAAGACCAGCACCAGCCGGTAGATGTTGGCAAACGCCCGCGCCAGATAGCCGAAGCTCTCCTCCCGGACGGCTTCCCGTTGGTAGGAGGAAGGCTCACCGCCCTCGCGCCGCACCGCTGCGATAGCGCGCGCGGTGAGCAGATGATGGCGCCACGCCGCGATGCTGCGCCGGCTCGCCTGCCGGATGAGCTCGGCCTCGCGCGTGAGGAGCCGCGCCGTTTCCGACTCCACGCCGCGCTGTTCGAGCAGCGCGCGCACCTCGATCGGTTCGCGCTCCAGCAGCGCGGCGAAGTCGACTCCTGCGTGCACCGCCTTTTCGGCCGCGTCGGCGGTGCGGATGGACGTCTCCACGTCCTCGTCACCGCGGCGCGTGCCGGAGATCCCCCACACCACCGGCGACTGCGCATCGATCGCCACCGCGCTCACGGCGCCGGCGCGATCGGCCAGCGCGTCGAGCGCGTCGTCGAGACGCCGCGCAGCGAGCTCGCTGGAGATCGGCGGCCGCTCCGACTCGCGGGATTCCAGGGTGCCGGAAAACGACCGCACCAGCACCTCCAGCCGGCGCGACCGCGCGTCACGGTCCTCCGGCACCTGGTCGAACACGGCGACGATGCGGTATCCGCCCTCGAGCGGACACCACACCAGGCGCTCGTCGTCGGGCTCGCGCCCGCCCAGCTCGGCCCGCACGTCGTCCGCACCCAGCTTCCGCTGGACCAGATCGAGAAGACGAAGCAGGGCAGCATCCTGCATACCCCCCTATTAAGTCCAATCGGCCAGAACGAAAAGCACCTGTGTGCAATAATAGCTACGCCAGTGATTTTCGAGCACCACGGGGGAGCAGGAGCCACCCAGTGACCCGGTCCGTCGTTTCCCGCATCGTGCACGATGCCTGTTTCGAGGCGCCCCGCGAGATGCCCGGGGAGCGCTGGTGGGCCGAGCTGCCCCCGGACTTCGCCAAGCGACCCGAGCCCTTTGACCTGGCGTTCGGCGACCGCGTCCAGATCCAGGCGACCGCAGCCGCCGACATCGTGCTGCGCACGCTCGGCGCGTGCCTGGTCGGCTCGCTTGCATTTCCGCTTGGCTACCATCCCTTCCGGATCAAGCGGGATCTGGAGGATCGCGCGCTGTACGGCGCCATGGCCGAAACCGGCGACCCGGCGCGCTTCTTCAAGAAGCCGCCGTCGGGCGTCCGCATCGAAACACGGCGCGCCCGCTTTTCGCGTTTCCGCCCGAGCGACGGCATCTGCGAGGACCTCGAGTTCTCGAGCCCGTATGAACCGGTCAATCCCCATGAGCGCGCGGACTACCTGTCGCACCGCAACAACCGCACGGCGCATCTTCGCTACTGGCGGCACCGCAGGGGGCCGCGCCCGACGGTCATCGCGATCCACGGCTTCAGCGCCGACCTGTACCTCCTGAACGAGTGGTTCTTCGCGCTGCCGTGGCTGTACCGCATGGGGTTCGACGTGGCGCTGTTCACTCTGCCATTCCACGGGCCGCGCCAGACGCGCTTCTCGGTGTTCTCGGGGCAAGGCTTCTTCGCGGGCGGCATGTCGCGCATCAACGAGGCATTCGGCCAGGCCGTGTGCGACTTCCGCATCTTCCTCGACCACCTGCTCGAGTACTGCGGCGCGCCGCGCGTGGGCGTGACGGGCGTGAGCCTGGGCGGATTCACCTCCGCGCTGCTCGCGGCGACGGAGCCGCGGCTGGCGTTCTCGATCCCCAACGTGCCGCTCGCCAGCGTGGCGGATCTCGTGCTCGAGTGGCAGCCCATCGGCGCCCTGGTGCGCGGCGCGCTGGCCGCCCTGCGCCGCCCGCTGTCGGACATCCGCTACGCGCTCGCGGTGAGCTGCCCCCTCAGCTATCCACCGCTCCTACCGCGGGAAAACCTGATGGTGATCGGCGGTGTCGGGGACCGCCTGGCGCCACCCAAGCATGCGCGGCTGCTCTGGGAGCACTGGGGTCGCTGCCGCCTGCACTGGTTCCCGGGCAGCCACCTGATCCATCTCGACCGCGGCGAGTACCTCAGGCAGACCGGCCGCTTCCTCAACAGCATCGGCTTCTACGACGGCCTGCCCAATCGCCGCCACTCGCTCGACGACAGGTGATCAGCCCGACGCGCGGGCGCGATGGTATCGTGCGCTCGCGCCCACCGATGCGACACGCCTGCTCGCGCATCGCGCGGACCTGCCACTGCGCTCGCCGAGCGAAGCGGATCGCCGACCTGACCGACGGCATGCTCGCAGGCGCGCGAGCGATGCTGCTCGACCCCGGCTACGCCGGGGATCCGGACGCGATCGATCATCACCAGACCGCGTGGTTCCTGGACACCTGCGGCAGGAGCTGAAACCCCGCGGGATGTGACAGCGCTGCCCGGAAGGCGCTGTGCCATTGTGCCAGCCGCGCGCCCCACCAGCCGGAAAGCAGCCGGATTCGCACCTGGTATGCTCCTCGCAAGGCAAGGGTCGTGCGCGCACGCCCCGGGGCATCGGTCGTGCACGAAGGAGGAACGAATGCGGCGAGTGGTTTCGGTGGACATGTGGGGGGCGGCGCTGATGGCCGCGTTGGGGCTGGCGGCATGCGGTGGAAACATCAGCACGGGCGGCAGCGGCGGCTCGGTGGGCGGCAGCGGCGGCTCGAGCGGTCACACCTCCCTGAAGTTCCCCTGCAAGAACCCCCAGCCGGTCACCGTGTCCGGCGTGGATACCGGCTACGACGAGTGCGAGGGCGGCTTCATGCGGCGGCGCCAGGTCGTCGATTGCCCGAGTCTGCTGCCGCGCAGCGCGGCCTGCACAGGAGCGGATGCCGGTGCCTCGGGCTGCACGACGGACTCGGACTGCACGGACCAGGAGAACGGCTACTGCAACCCCAGCCAACCCGGAGGCGCCTTGGGCTGCTACTGCCGCTACGGCTGCCGCACCGACGCCGACTGCGGCAGCGGGCGCATCTGCGTGTGCACCGATTCCGTCGGCTACTGCGCCCAGTCGAACTGCAAGAACGACGCGAGCTGCGCCGGCGACTACCAGTGCACGAGCTACGTCACCGACCCGGGCTGCGGCGGGACGGCCTTCGCGTGCCAGGCAGCGGGCGACACCTGCGCTTCGGACTCCGACTGCCAGGCGGGCTACCAGTGCAGCCACGACGGGACCCACCACGTCTGCCAGCAGATCCAATGCGCGATCGGCCGACCTTTCCTTGTGGAAGGTATCGAGCGTCTGGCCGGCACGCGCGAGCGCGACGACTGGGTCGGCGCACTTTCGCCGCGGCTCGACGGGCTCGGCGTGGAAGAGCGCGAGGAGCTCGGCCAGCGCTGGACGCAGATCGCATTGATGGAGCACGCATCGGTCGCCGCCTTCGCGCGCTTCGCGCTGCAGCTCCTGTCGCTGGGCGCGCCGGCTGTTCTGATCGAGCGCACCCACGCGGCGATGGCCGACGAGACGCGCCACGCGCGGCTGGGCTTTTCGCTGGCCAGCGCCTATTCGGGGCAGAGCGTCGGACCAGGCCCACTTTCCGTCGAGGGCTCGCTCGACGACAACTCGCCGCGCGGCATCATCGCGACGCTGGTGCGCGAAGGCTGCATCGGCGAGACCGTCGCCGCACTGGAAGCCGCCGAGGCGCGTGAGCACGCGACCGATCCCGTGGTGCGCGCGGTGCTCGAACAGATCGCTGCCGACGAGACGCGCCACGCCGAGCTCGCTTGGCGCACGCTCCGTTGGGCGCTCGACAGCGGCAACGCCGAGCTCGCTCGCGCGGTGCGGGAGGAGCTCGGCGCAGCGCTGGACGAGCCCGCACCGGCGGTGGAAGAGGCGGGCACGCTCGAGGAAGCGGCGCTGCTCGACCACGGCCTCATCGCGGGTGCGCTACGCGCCGAGCTCAGGCGCGACGCGCTGGAGCGCGCGGTCCACCCCTGCGCCTGCGCGCTCCTGGCGGCCCACACCGCCCCGAAGGCGGCCCCCGTCACCCTGGCAGTCTAGTGTGGCAAAACGCCACACATTCGAGGCATTTTGCTACATATTTTACTGGTAGCTGCGCGGATGGGGCTGCCAATGCGGCTTGTTGTCGGGCCGGGGTAGACGCTCGCGGCCGACATACGCGAGCAGCATCACGAGTACGAGCGGCAGGATCGCAACGACGGCGGAGCCGTGGAAAAGGTGCGTAAAGATTGCGCCGAGCATCACGATCGCAAGCCCCACGGCGCCGATCGAGGCGATGCGTGGGATCAGCAGCACGATGGCGCCCGCGATCTCGGACAGGGCAACGAGCACGCGGAACGTGTCGGTGTACCCCCAGGCGAGGAAGCGCTCGACCCACATCGGCGCGCCGGCAAGCTTGGAAATGCCGGCGATGAGGTAGAGAGCCGCCAGGAAGATCGTCACTTCCCAGACCCGACGACGGTTCTGTTCGAGCATGACCCGGCACCTCCGTGCGAAGAGGTCGCGCCCGGAACGCGTCGAGCCCCCTCGCACCCTGGACCTCTCCTGCAATTTCCGTGCGGGGTCTGGTAGGAAGCGGACGGCTGTGCTCCTCCCCTCGCCCCCCACCGCCGCGAAGGACGGCTTCCGATCGGTCTGCTACCGCTGCCACAAGCCGGAGCCGCTGTGCATCTGCGCGTCGATTCCGCTCGTCGACAACCGCACGCCGGTCTTCATCCTGCAGCACCCGCGCGAGCGGTTCCATCCCATCGGCACGGCGCGCATCGCCCGGCTGGGGCTCCGGCGCGTGGAGCTGGCGGTGTTCTCCGAGCACGCACCCTCCGACCCGCCCTTCGAGCTGCCGCCGGGCGCGGGTGTCTTGTACCCCGGCCCGGGCGCGAGGCGCCTCGACGAGATCGACGACGGCGAGCGGCCGAGCGCGCTCGTCGTGCTCGACGGCACCTGGCACCACGCGCGCACTCTCTACCGGGACCACGGCTGGCTGCACGCTCTGCCGCGCTACGCGCTCGTACCGCGTGCGCCGAGCCGCTACCGCATCCGCCGCGAGCCGCGCGAGGGGTGCGTGTCGACGATCGAGTCGATTGCCGAGGCCCTGTCGCTGCTCGAACCGGACACGCCGGGCATCGACGCGCTGCTCGACAGCTTCGACGCGATGATCGACGCGCAGATCGAACAGACGCGCTCGCGACGCCGGGGACGACGGGTCGAGCGGCGCAGGCGCGAGTGGCGCGCGATCCCGCGCGCACTGGTCGAGGACTTCGAACGGCTATGGATCGTCTACGGCGAGTCGGCGCAGGCGACCCGGCGCGGCGGGAAGCAGCGCGAGCTCCTGCAGTGGACCGCCTTTTCGCCGCACAGCGGGCGGGCCTTCGAACGCATCGTGCGCCCTACGCTGCGCATGCCGGACGAACGGCATCTCGAGCACATGGGGCTCGAACGGGAAGCCGTCGAAGGCGGCACGGCGCTGGACGAGCTCGGGCGCGAGTGGGCGACGCTGGCCGCGGGCGGCACGCTTGCCGCGTGGAACCAGAGCACGCTCGATCTGATGCAGCAGATCGGCCACCACGGACCGACGCTCCTCTTGAAGGCCGTCTACTGCAACGTGGAACGCCGCGGCGCCGGCACACTGGAATCGGTGATCGCGGCGGAAAGCCTCGACGCAGAGCCCGCCCCGGTGCGCGGCCGCGCCGCGGAGCGCCTGGGCAATGCCGTCGCCATCGCACGCCATCTGCGACAGCGGGCAGTAGGCGGCTGACGGCCGGAGGCCGGACGAAGTACGCTCCCGGTCCTTCGATGACGACGCCCAACGCCGAGACCACGCGCCTGGCCGAGGACGCCCGCCGCGAGAAGAACTGGAAGCGCTGGGGGCCATACCTGTCGGAGCGACAGTGGGGGACGGTGCGCGAGGACTACTCGGCAGACGGCGACGCGTGGGACTACTTTCCGCACGATCACGCCCGCAGTCGCGCCTACCGCTGGGGCGAAGACGGGCTGCTCGGGCTCAGCGACCGGCAGGGGCGGCTGTGCTTTGCGCTTTCTCTGTGGAATGGGCGCGATCCGATCCTGAAGGAGCGGCTGTTCGGGCTGACGGGACCCGAGGGCAACCACGGCGAGGACGTGAAGGAGTGCTACTACTACCTCGACGCGACGCCGACGCATTCGTACGGCCGCGCGCTGTACAAGTATCCGCAGGGGGAGTTCCCGTACGGCGAGCTGGTCGACGAAAACCGCCGGCGCACTCGCAACGACGACGAGTTCGAGCTGATCGACACCGGCATTTTCGACGAGCACCGCTACTTCGACGTGCAGATCGAGTACGCCAAGGCCGAGCCGGAAGACGTGCTGCTCGTCGTCACGATCACGAACCGCGGGCCCGACGCCGCGACGCTGCACCTCCTGCCGACGCTGTGGTTCCGCAACACGTGGTCTTGGGGGCGCGAGGGCGAGGGGTACTGGCAGAAGCCGCACATCGAGCGCGTCGCGGCGCGGGAGCTTCTGGCCAAGCACGCCTCGCTGGGCGCGATGCGGCTCTACTTCGAGCCCTGCCAGGGCGAGCCGGAGCTGGTCTTCACGGAGAACGAGAGCAACGAGAAGCGCCTCTGGAACGAGGGCGACGACCGTGCGAAGAAGGACGCGTTCCACCTGTACGTCGTCGGGGGGCGTACGGACGTGCTGGCGGACGATTCGGGAACAAAGGCGGCGGGCTACTACCGGCTGGACGTGCCGGCCGGGGGCGAAGTGAAGGTCCGACTCCGGCTGAGCGCGGACGGAGCGGTCGAACGCGAACCGTTCGGCGAGGGATTCGATAGCGCGCTCGGCGAGCGACGCCGCGAGGCGGACGACTTCTACGCCTCGCTGTTCGCGCCGGCGCTCCCCGGACAAGAGCGGCAGATCGCCCGGCAGGCGTGGGCGGGGCTGCTATGGAGCACGCAATTCTATCACTACGTGGTGCGCGAATGGCTCGAAGGCGACGCGCCATCGCCGCTGCCGCCGGGGAGTCGCCTTTCGGGGCGCAACAGCGGCTGGCAGCACCTGTACAACCGCGATCTCATCAGCATGCCGGACAAGTGGGAATACCCCTGGTACGCGTCGTGGGATCTCGCATTCCACATGGTCCCGCTGTCGCGCATCGATCCGGAAGCGGCCAAGGCGCAGCTGATCCTGATGCTGCGCGAGTGGTACATGCACCCGAACGGTCAGATCCCCGCCTACGAGTACGACTTTTCGGCTACCAACCCGCCGGTGCACGCCTGGTCGGCGTGGCAGGTGTACCAGGAGGGGCTCCGCGCGGGGCACCCACCGCTTCTTCCTGGAGCGCGTGTTCCAGAAGCTGCTCGTGAACTTCACCTGGTGGGTGAACCGCACCGACGACCAGGGCAACAACCTGTTCTCGGGCGGCTTTCTGGGCCTCGACAACATCGGCGTGTTCGACCGATCGGTGGCGTTGCCGACGGGCGGCTACATCGAGCAGGCGGACGGCACGGCATGGATGGCGTTCTACGCTGCGACGATGCTGGAGATCGCGATAGAGCTTTCGCGCTACGACGCGGCCTACGCGGACATGGCGTCGAAGTTCTTCGAGCACTTCGTGGCGATCGTGGACGCGATGAACGCTTTCGGCGGCACGGGGCTGTGGGACGAACAGGACGGCTTCTACTACGACCATCTGCACGCCAACGGAAAAATGCTGCCGCTGCGCACGCGGTCCATGGTCGGCCTGATTCCACTGTTCGCGGTCGCGGTGCTGGGAGACGACGTGGTGGATCAACTGCCGGGCTTCAAGAAGCGCATGCAGTGGTTCCTCGATCATCGCAGCGACCTCGGCCGGCACATCGCGTACATGGACCGCGCCGGCCCCAACACGGCCGGGCGGCGGCTGCTCGCGGTGCCGTCACGACGGCGGCTCGAGAGCGTGCTCTGCTACCTGCTCGACGAGCGCGAGTTCCTGTCGCCGCACGGCGTCCGTTCGCTCAGCCGCGTGCACCTCGAGCATCCCTACGTGTTCGAGACCCAGGGCGGCGAGCATCGAATCGCCTACGTGCCGGGCGAGAGCGATTCGCCGATGTTCGGCGGCAACTCGAACTGGCGCGGGCCGGTGTGGTTCCCGGTCAACTTCCTCCTGATCCAGGCCCTCCGGCGCTACCACCACTTCTACGGCGACGAATTCACGGTGGAGTGTCCGACCGGTTCGGGGCGACGGTGCACGCTCGATCAGGTGGCCGAGGAGCTGGCGACGCGGCTGGTCGGGTTGTTCCTTCCGGGCGAGAGCGGAATCCGCCCCGCGCACGGCGCCGAGGCGCGCTACGCCGAGGACGCACACTGGCGGGACCTGGTGCTGTTCTACGAGCACTTCCACGGCGACGACGGCCGCGGCCTGGGCGCCAGCCACCAGACGGGGTGGACGGCGCTGGTGACTAGTTGCATCGACTATCTGGGCGAGCGGCGGTGACCGCTTGACTCTTCCAGCCGTGCGGACATGGTGTCTCGCGTGACAAAGCCCTGGACCGTGCGGCAGAGTCGCGTGCTGCTCGACCGGAAGTGGCTGACGCTGCGCGAGGATCACGTGGTGCTGCCCAGCGGGCACGAGATCGAGGAGTTCCACGTCGTTGACACGCGGAACTGGGTCGCGGTGCTGGCACTGACGGAGGCAGGCCAAATCGTGGTCGTCGACCAGTACCGCCACGGCCTCGGCCGCGTCAGTCGCGAGCTGCCCGCCGGCGTGATCGATCGAGGCGAGACGCCCCGCGACGCCGCCGAGCGGGAGCTCCTGGAAGAGACGGGCTACGCCGCCGACGAGTGGCAGCTGCTCTCGGACGTGTCGACCGAGCCCAGCCGGCACACGACGCGCGCCATTTTCTACTTTGCCGGAGCCGCGCGGCGGGTCGGCGCGCCGGAGCCGGAAGCGTCGGAGGATATCCAGGTGAGGCTGCTGTCGACCCGGGAACTTCTGGAGGAGGTGGACCGCGGCGGCATCCAGCACGGCGTTCACATCGGCGCGATCCTGCTCGCCGCCCGCCGGGGACTTTTCTCCCGCTAGCTTTGGCTGCCCGGGTTGGCGAAGTTGCTTCCAGGGGGGCGGCGCGCTAGCTATAGGCCGCCTTCGAGCGCGCGCCAGCGGGTGCGCGACATGCCCTGGCGCAGAAACTGCGCGGTCCCGGGCCCAAGGCCCCGGGCCTCCGCGGAGCTCACGTGTCGCTACACCACCTCGTCGAAACCTACGGCTACTGGGCCGTCCTGCTCGGCACCTTCTTCGAGGGCGAGACGGTGTTGGTCCTGGCCGGGCTGGCCGCGCATCACGGCTACCTGTCGCTGCCGTGGGTGATGGTGACGGCGTTCGTGGGCAGCCTGGCCGGCGACCAGACGTGGTTCCTCATCGGCACGCGCTGGGGTCCGCGGGTCATCGAGAAGCGCCCGGTGTGGAAGCGGCGCATCAAACGGGCGCGCGAGCTGCTCCAGCGTCGCGGCAAGCTGCTCATGGTCGGCTTCCGCTTTCTCTACGGCGTGCGCTCGGTCACGCCCTTCGCGATCGGTATGAGCGGTGTGCCGACACGCGTCTTCACACCGCTCAACACGATAGGTGCAGCGATCTGGGCCGTCGGGCTGGGCGGGGCGAGCTATCTCCTGGGTGAAGCGATGAAGCTCGCCCTGGCGCGTGCCCACCACTACGAGCTGTATGCGATGCTCCTCATCGCGGCCGGCGGCTTCGCGCTGTGGATCTGGTCGTACGTCCGCGATCGACGAAAGCGCCGCAACAGCCCGAGCAGCGTCCCCGACGACAGCGAACAGGAAACCTGAGCGCGCGGCGTCAGCGGGCGCTTTGTCTGCACGCGCACCACGAAGTACGCATCGCGGCCGTTCGTCGCCTCGACTCTACGGCCGCGGAAAGGCAACCGTGTCCCGCAGGCTACAGCCGTCGTTCCGGCAGGTCCGCGGGCAGCTCCGACGGGCTCCGGCTCTGGGGGCCGAGGGCGCCGTGCGCTATGACCGTCGCATGGATCAGGGCCTGGTGCTGGAGCCCATCGGCATCGTGCGCTCACCGTTCAGTGAGCGGGTGGACGCACCGCGGCAACCGCGCGCGGCCGAGGGCGTGCGCGGCAGCATCGAGCTCTTCGAGGGCAGGCACTTCGAGGACGCACTGTCGGACCTCGAAAGCTGGGAATACATCTGGGTGCTGTTCTGGTTCCACCTCAATGACGGCTGGCGCCCGAAGGTGCAGCCACCGCGCAGCCACGTACGCCGCGGCACATTCGCGACCCGTGCCCCACACCGACCGAACCCACTCGGCCTGAGCGTGGTGAAGCTCGAGCGCGTGGAGGACTTGAGGCTCGATATCCTGAACGTCGACATGCTCGACGGCACGCCGGTTGTCGACATCAAGCCCTACGTTGCCTACACCGACTCCATCCCCGAAGCCGGAAACGGCTGGCTCGACACCGAGGCCGGAGCCGCGCCCGGTGATCCAGTCGAGCGCTGGGCGGTGGAGATCGAGGAGCTGGCCGCAGCCCAGCTCCGGTTCCTCGTCGACGAGCACGGAATAGACCTCGAAAGCCGCATCGTCGAGACGCTCTCGCTCGGTCCGCTGCCGCATGCCTACCGGCGCATCAAGCGCGAAGGCGACGGGTTCAGGCTGGCGATCAAGGATTGGCGCGTGCACTTCCGGGTGGGCGGTCGGCAGGTCCGGGTTCTGCGCCTGTCGAGCGGCTACCGTCCGGCCCAGCTGACGCGCCCGGACCCGGCGCTGGACGCCCACCGCGGGCTGGTGGAGCGGTTCGGCGCAGCGGGATAGCGGGACCGGCATCTGCCGGGCGGCGGCGCAGCGCTTCAGCGTAGATCTGCCGACCGACAAGCTGCGAAGCCGCTTCCAGCCCCCCCATCATCGCGCCCATGATGCCGTGCCCCATGCGCGTGCTGGCGCCGCACAGGTACAGGTTCTCGATCTCCGTCTTGGCTCCGGGGCGACGGTGGAAGAACTGCGACGGAATGAGCGACAACCCGTACGACGTGCCGCCGCTGGAGAGCGTGTAGCGACTGTGGGTGAGCGGCGTGGACACTTCTTGCATCACGATGCGATCCCTGAGTCCGGGCAGCACGCGCTCCGCCCGTTCGATCAAGCGTTCTGCGTAGCGGGCCTTGTGTTCCTGGTAGTCCGCGAGCTTGCTGTACTTCCCGCTCTCGACCTGGGCAGGCGTCACGCCCCAGCTCTCCGGCTGGCTCGGCGCCAGCGACATGAGCTGCAGGTTGGTCATCCCGGGCGGAGCGATGCGGCGGTTTTCCGGATCCTTGAGCGACGCGATCGAGATGTAGACGAGCGGGTCCGGGTCGAAGCGGCCGGCGCGGGTGTTTTCGTAGATGCGCTCGAAGTCGTAGGAGCGGCTGACCCAGTAGTTCGTATTGGGCAGGCCCTCGGTGGCGAGATCGCCCCGGATGCCCAGATAGACGACGCCAAGCGCCGGCGACATCTCGTAGCCGCCCACGCGTTCCGTAGTGCGCGGCGAGAGCACTTCCGGACCGACCAGCTCGAGCAGCGTGCGTTTCAGATCGCTGTTGGCGATAACCGTGCCGGCACGCACCTCGCGCCTGCCGACGTGCTTGTTGAAGAGCACAACGCCCGTGGCGCAACCGTCCTCCACGACGATCCGCTCGACCCTGGCGCAGAGCAGGATCTTCCCACCGCTCCGCTCGATGGAGTCGGCGAGCCTGTCGGACATGACCTGGCCGCCGCCGACCGAGTAGTAGCCGCCGCTCTTGAGGTAGTGCAGCATCAATCCCGCGTGCAGCATCAGGGATGCGCGACTCGGCGGCTGACCGTAGTCGCCGTTTTCGGCGGCCAGCACCGCGCGAAGCTTGGGGTCATGCGTGCACGTGTCGAGGAAGCTGCCGAGCGTGGCCGTAGCGTAGCGGAGCGCCGTGAGCGAACGGGGCAGCACCTTCCACGCTTTGCGCGGCTTGACGGCCAGGCCCTGCAGCGCGTCGAACTGCTCGAGCACGCGGATGTAGCGATCGATGCCGCGGCGTTCGTGCGGGAACTGCTCGAGCAGCCGCTCACGGTAGCGGTGGATACCGCGCGGCACCCGGAAGGTGAAGTCCGGGAAGACCAGCGTGTCGAAGCCGTCGGGATCGAGCGGACGGAACTCCACGTCGTCGACGCCGGCGGCGCGCAGGATGCCGGGGATCGACCCGTCAGGCGCACAGTCGCCGATGTAGTGAACGCCGACGTCGAACTCGTAGCCCCGGCGGCGGAACACGGTGGCGTTGCCGCCGGCCACGTAGTGCTGGTCCAGTACCAGCACGGAATAGCCGCGCAGCGCGAGCAGCGCGGCGGCCGTGAGCCCACCGATCCCCGCCCCCACCACGACAACGTCGTAGCGGTCCTGCTCGAGGCTGCGGAATCGATCGGCGTGTTCGCTCTTTTTCATGAACCCTCCGGGCGAGGCACGGCCCCGAACTTGACAGTGTCAAGATAGCGCCTATCTTGACACTGTCAAGACCCCATGGCTCCCTCCTCCCAGGTGAACCGCCGGAGTTCCGGAAAGGGCGAAGCGGGAAAGAAACCCCGCGGTCGCTACCATCACGGCCATCTGCGGCGCGCGCTGATCGACGCCTCGCGACAGATCGTCGCCGAGCAGGGCGCCGCGGCGCTCAGCCTGCGCGGCGTCGCACGCCGGCTCGGCGTCTCCCACGCAGCACCCCTTCACCACTTCGCCGACAAGCGCGAGCTGCTCGCGGCGGTGGCTGCTGAGGGATTCGACGAGCTCGGGGCTGCGATGCAACGCGAGGCCGACACCGCGGGCTCCGAGCCCCGGGCGCGGCTCAACGCCGCGGGCGTCGCGTACATGCGGTTCGCCGCGGAGCACGGTTCGCTGTTCCGGATCATGTTCGGGCCCGAGCTGCTGCGAAGCGGATCGCCGGAGCTGGAGCGAAGCTCGCGAGCGGCGTTCCAGGTGCTCGTCGACACGGCGAGCGAAGCCGTGGCGCGACAGAAGGGCCCCGTCGACGAGCAACAGCTCGCTGTCGTGACCACCGCAGCGTGGTCAGTCGTCCACGGCCTCGCGCTCTTGTGGTTGGACGGCCACCTGCGCGAGCCCTCCGGCGGCATCGCGAACCTCGCCGAACGCGTCACCGCGTTCCTGTCGCAGGCGCTCGAGCGCCGCTGACCGGAGGCTACCTGGCGTGGTTCTTCCTGCGGCGGGCACCCGTGCGCTTCGCGACGCTGCGCGTGGCTCGCGGAGCGGCGGCCCCGTTGACCTCGCCCATCTCGTCGACGAGCTGCGTCAGCGAGCGAGCGAGCACGTGGCGTTCGCGTGCAGGCAGGCTGGCAAGCGCCCTGACCATGCGCTCCTGCGCGGTCCTGGGAGCGCGCCGGAGCAGCGTCTTGCCGCGCGCGGTAAGCCTGAGCTCCGCTCGCCGCCCATCCTCCGCGGAGGCCTCACGCTTTGCGAGACCCGCCGAGACGAGCCGGCTGACCACGGTCGACACCGAGCTCTGATCGGTGTGGGTCCGCTCCGCGACTTCGCCGATGGAGCAGCCCGGGTTGTTCCCCAGCTCGTGTAGGACGAACAGCTGCGCAGAGCTGATGCCGAGCTTGCGCTCGACCTGTCCGCCGCTGAGCCGCAGCTCCCGAACAACGCGGCGGAACGCGTCCATCACTTCCAGTACTTCGCGCGCCTTTCCGACGCCTGGGCCCGACATTTGTCTTCACGCTAGAACCGCAGCGCCAGGAGTCGCAAGCCGGCGCCGGGCGGTACCTGACGGTTGTTGGTTATCCGGGACCGCCCGGAACGATGAGCGATTCGCGGCCCCGACTGGCGGGCGAGCCGCGGCGGACCAACCTCGTTGCCATGGCCCGGATTCAAGAGGAGGGGCAGGGCATCGAGGAAGAGCACGATCGCATCCGCCGGCGGGTCGCGGAGCTCGGCGTGCGGGCCGATCCGCACACCCGATCACTCCGCCCGGCGCAGCTCTCCATAATCAATTTGCCTCGCCACCTGATCACGGTCACACCCGGTCCGGATGACAACTTGTCAGCGTTGACCACTGGCTCCACCTCCCCGTGGTCAGATTGACGCGGCCACCGGCGTGCTCGGCCTGGGCGGGATCAATGATTCCCGCGAGTTCCACACCAGCGGCGGGAGGGCACGCGGCTTGCTTTAGCGGTCCGGCATGCACTCGAAGCATCGCTCGCCCCGCCGCGCCCGCCGCGGCGTCACACTGGTCGAGGTTGGCGCCGTAGCCGCACTGGTCGCGCTAGTGGCAGGCGGGGCAACGCTCTGGATCAAGCCGAAGCTCGACGCCGAGCGCACGAATGCCGCGGAGAAGAGCGCGCAGGTAATCCACGACGCCGTGGTGGAGTGGCAGACCGACAACGGAGCCGGTTGTCCGACCATCAGCCAGCTCGAGCTCGACAAGGTGCTGCCGGCTCGGGCGACGGCCTCGGATCCATGGGGCAATCGCTACCGCGTGAGCTGCGATGACAAGAGTGTCATGGTGCGCTCCGCCGGCCGGGACGGTCACCTCGGCACGTCGGACGACGTGCGCGTTCCGCACAGCTGACGGCTCTACACTACAGCCCGAGCCCGACGGCGTAGCCGAGCTCCAGCTCGGCGGCGAAGCCGGAGGATGGGAACAGCAGCATGCCCTTGCCCGACAGCAGGATGCCGCCCCCCGGCCCGAAACCGTAGTAGCCGCCGACGCCGAAGCTGGCGAATCCCTTGCCGAGCTTCTTGTAGACGTCCAGCGTCTGGTAGTCGGGATTGTCCAGCTGCCCTGGAGGCGGTGGCACCGAGCGGTCTTCGTTCACGTCCACCGGGTAGCGCTCGTCGACCTCGCCGACACCGCCCCCGGCGAACGCGAACGGGGCGATCCCGTGCTCGGGATACGCCTCTCCGAGCCAGTAGCTGACGCGGCCTTCGAGGTGTAGGTGCAAGAAGCGGTGGCCCCCGTCGGTGCGCGGGCTGCCGCCGAAGGCGTAGCCCATCCGCACGCCCAGCCCGAGTTGGTCGAGGGGCATCACGTCGAGCCCGAGCAACAGGCGGGTCGTTGCCATGCCGAAACCCGACGATACGCTGTCCTTGAAGCCTTCGACGGGAGTGCCGTGATACTGCGTGCCCTGCTTCCGGAAGCACGACCAGCCGTAGTTCACCTGGCTCTTCTCCGTGCACACGTCCGTGCCGCCGGCCCAGAGGAAGTCCTGGGCGAGCGAGAGGCTCGGCGCGAGCCGGACGCCGTGACTGGGCTCGGCGTGTGCGGAACGGCTCGCGAACAGCAGCGCGATGGGGAGCGCGGCAAGCAGTGCTCCGCGGACGCGGGATGTGGAAGCGCTCGGCATCGACGAATCAGGGGGGTGGCGGAGGCGACTCGGCCGCCTTGCAGGAGTTGTAGGCCACGTTGCCCGCGAGCCAGCTCGTGATGCAGACATCCAGCGGATCGCCGGCGCTCATGCGCTTGAGACCCTTGTGCGCCTCGGTGCCGCGCGCCTTGCGGATCATCGTGAGTCGTTCGGGATGCTTGCCCTTGTCCTGAACCACCTGGCTCATGATCCCGGGCTCCAGACCGACAACGGAGCGGTAGGTAAGGTCGGCCTCTGCGCCGGAAGTGTCGGCTCGGCCTCCTGGCACGTGCCTGCCATCGGTGATCCGCATCCCGTACTTGCTCCAGATGCGTAGGTTGCGGCCCGGCTGGCCGTGACAGTCGAGCGTGCCGCAGTTGTAGCCAAGCGCGTCGTTCACGTCCTGGAAGTGGAAGTGCGTGGGCTTCGCGATGTCGGTCTCGCCCACGGCGGGCCCTGAACAGCCCGCGGCGATCAGCGCAGCCAGCGCGACGCCGAATAGCGGGAAACGATTCATGGGCACCCCGAACTGGGGAAAGTGACGACGCTGTTGGTGTCGATGTACACATGCCCCGGGCTGGTAGCGGTCACCGGATCCGTGTGACAGCCCGCACAGGACCCCTCACGGAAGATAGCCGTGTTGTGCTTGAGCAGAGGGAGGTTCCCGTAGCTCAGCTGCGGCTTGATCGGCCAGGCGGGCTGGAAGTCCTGCTGCTGGATGAAGAAGTTGCCCGCACAGTTGGTGGCAACCGAGTGCTTGCGTCCGTGGGAATCGACGATCTGCACGATCACGTCGCGGGCCGGCTTCGTGCTGTCGGAGACCTGGAAGATCGTGCCCGCTACGGAAAATAGCGGCTCGGCTCCCACGGCGCTGCTGTGACAGACGAGGCAGGGCTGACCGGGCCGATGCAGCGGGCCGCGCGGCACGTTCGGGTCCTCGTCGCCCAGGCTTTCCCTCAGGTTGTCCTGCACCGGGTTGCCGCACGCGACCGCGCCCAGCGCACACACGAACGCGATTGCGAGCCTCGAAAGCCGCACCATCAGAAGGTCCCCCCGAAGTTCAACGCCGACAACCCGCCGACGCGGGACGTCATGTACAGGTCGTCGAAATAGAGGTCCTGCAAGCCTTCGAGATCGAGCGACAGGTGCCACGCGCGGTCCAGCGGCGCGTGCCCGAAGTAGTAGGCGGCGGAGCCGCCCAGGGTGAAGGCCGCCATCGGCCCTAGCTCGCGATCGCCGGTGCGGTAGCGGGGCACCGTCCATTTCCCGTTCGGGTCGTAGTGGGAAACGTACGCGCGCTTCCAGAACGACACGGCCGACTGGAAATGCCCCCGCACGTGCGGTCCGAACAGGAAGCGGCGCCCCACCTGGAAGAGATAGCGCGCATCGGTCGTGGATGCCTTGAGGCCCCAGCTGTCGCCATACAGCCTTTCGCTGGCCCGGACCGTTCCGCTTCCATATGGTGGGCGATGCGCGCGGTCAGCGAGGCCCGCTCCCGGTTCAACGGCAACTGCTCGCGCGGGCGCTCGGGCAGACGCAGGGTGTTGACCCTGTCCACGTTCAAGCCGTTCGGGATCGTAGGCGCGACGTCCGGAGCGAACATCGGGATGTAACGGTAGGGCTTGGACTGGTCGCCGCTTTCGATGACGAGGTCACCGATGAGAACCAGCAGGGTGCTCCGGTCGAGCGGGATGTCCAGGCCCGCGTTGAACGAGTGGCGGGCGAGCTTCAAAGAGAACACGCTGAACGGGGTGCCCGTGACGCCCGCCGTGTCGTGACCGTAGGCATAGCCGAACAGGGCCGTGTAGTTCTTCTGGTCGAAGTCGAGCGTGAGCGTGCCGTCGCCGGTCAGCGACAGATAGTCCGGCTCGCTGGAGATCGCGCCGGCCAGCTGCACGCCGAAGTCATGTGGCTTGTAGCCAACGCTGACGTTTCCCGCGTGCCGCACCTCGTGCCAGTTCTGCGACGCGGTCGACACGATGTCGACCGACGCCGCCGAGATCACGTCCACCAGATAGCTGCCCGAGCCGGACCAGCCCGTGCTCGGGCTCGTGACGCTGATGGACGCTTCCGGGGTGACCACACCGACGTGGTCCGAGTCGCCGTAGGCCGACACCTCGGTCGCGGCGCCGACCGCCACGCCCGATCCGGTCGACGCCTCGTCGCGCGGCCCCTGCGCCGAGGCTCTGCCAGGGACCAGGAACAGCATCCCGAACAACAGCATGACGACGCAGAGTGAAGGGCAACGAGCCGCGGGCATCCAGTCTGCTCGTCAGTTGCAGCCGCAGCCGCTCTCCGGCCCGATGCTGCCCCCGCTGGCCCCCTCGCGCACGGCGCGCGCGTGCTCTGCGCCGCTGCCCGCCATGTCCCCCGCCACCATATCCGGACGCGCGAGCTGCCCGCGCTCGTAGGGCGCCACGTGCGCGCAGCCGCCTGCGAGCACGGCGAGCACGAGGCCCGCCGACGCGAACAGGACACGGATTGTGCTTCTTCCCATTTCCGTGTCCAGTATCACTGCTTGTAGCTGACCGACATGTTGACGAAGTACTGCACGCCGTTCGGCGTGAAATCCTTCTGGTTCGGCGCCTTGGTGAAGGGCACCGACGTCCACGGACCCGCCGGGATGAAGGAGCGCGCGGAATCGTCCTCGGTGAACTCGACGACGAACTGGTACTGCCCGTCGGCAACCCCCTGGCCGCTCGCGTCCGTGTAGTCCCACTTGCCCGTGTGCGTGGTCGCCGAGAACGAGGTGGCCGACGTGATCGCGTCGACCTTGTTGAAGTTCGTGTCGGCGCGCCACTTGACCAGGTTCCCGTAGCGGAAGAAGCCCCACTCGGTCAGCGTCTTGACGAACTTGCCGCTCTTCGTCTCGACCCAGATTGCGCCCACGTTGCGCGGCCCGTAGCGCCCGCCGTAGCTCTTCGTCGTCACCTTGAAGGTCACGCTGCCGGTCGGCTTCGGCTTGGACTGCCCGCCACCGCCGCCCGCACCACCGCCCGCGTCCCTGGCCAGGCTGGCCCCGCCCAGGTCCGGCGCCGGCGTCCAGTAGCCGTCGTCGTTCTCGTTGGCCGAGCCGCACGCCACCAGAAAGAGCCCTGCGATGCACGCAGCACTCCGAACGGCAAGCCGGAACCTCGAGCCAGTAGACATCGGATACTCCCGCGGGGGCCTGACGGCGTCAGTACCGCGAGCTTAAGCCACGGGTACTAGCAGATACAGGTGGAAGTCTATTCCAAACTGCGCCGGAATTCATCCAGACTTCTCGTGATACTGTCGATGTGCAGCGGGAAGGTCATGTGGCCCCCTGGAATCCACAGGATCTGCGGGCGATCCCAGTCTTCCCACTGCTGTCGGGTCAGGTCGGCGTCGATGTATACGTCCTCCTCCGCCTGGATCCAGAGCTGCTTTTCGCGTGCAAGCGTGGGGGACAGCGTCGACCAGCCGAGCCGGCGGAAGAGCTCGCGGCGTCGCGCCTGGTGGATGCCCCAACTCTCGAGGTCGTGTTTCATCCGCCACAGGATCGGCGCGTGCTCGACGGCGTCCTCGAGCTTCAGGTGGGCGACGATGGGGGCAACGTAGTCCGGCGCAGGGTCGACGCAGGCGAGCAGCATTGCGATCGCGCCGCCCAGGCTGATACCGGTAACGCCGACTTGTTCGTAGTCCTGACGCCGGAGCCACGCGACGACGGAGCGCGCGTCGCACGCGGCCTGCCGGACGCCCTCCACCGAGCGCACTAGATCCGCCGTCCAGAAGAACTCACCGCTATACAGGGCATTGCGAGGCTTGCGCTGTCCGTGGAACGGCAGCGCCACGTGCACGATGTCGACGCCCAGCTCGCGCGTCCACTTGCGGAACAGCGTCGACTCCTCCGCCCACGAGCCCGGCTCCAGCCAACCGTGCACGTACACCAGGCACGACCGCCGCGCTTCGCCGTCGGGGCGGATCCAGCGTGCCCAGGCGGTGAGGTTCTTCTTGTACTCGGCCTCGTGACGCTGCCTGTAGCGGGGGCAGATCACCTCGTGCGCGCTCTTCCAGCACAGCGTGGTCGTGTGCAGCTTCCGGTCGAGCAAGCTGCGCTCGATGCGAAGATCGGTGATGGGGGGCGGCTCAGGGAACATCCGCTCGGGCGAAAGCTCGAGGTACTGCTCGAGATCCTCGACCGTGTTCTTCTGTGCACCGCGCACGTGGAGCAGGCGCGACATCGCCCCCGCGAATAGATCGACCTTCTTGCCGTAGCCCATCGGGCGCCAAGCCTAGTCCATGGCGCCGACCTGTGCGTGCCAGATCCGCCCGGGCGAAGTCACATGCGCCAGATGCGGCAGCAGAGACTGGGCCACCGGTTCCGCGCGATCGAAGCCGGCGGCAGCGAAGAAGCGGCGCACGGCTTCGAGGCTCGGGAAATCCTCACGCGCGCCCCGTCCCCGCGTGACGAGCCGGATCCCGGCACGCAGCACCGTGGCCGCGGCCGCGACCGGCGCCCCGCCCTCCCGCGCCCTGAGATCGCAGAGGAAGCTGCCGCCGCCGACACGCGCGAGCGCCTCGCGCACCGAGCTAGCGATGCGCGTGCGTTCGTCGAGCGCGAAATAGCCGAGCAGCCCCTCGGCGATCACGACGGGGCGCGCGGCACCGTCGAGCTCACCTGCAAGGAAGTCCGTGAAGGACGGAGCGAGCACGTCGTGCGACGCGAAGCGTAGCCGTCCGTCGAGCTTGCCCCGTAACGCTGCCGACGCGCGCTCGGCGATGCGACGCTGCTTTGCCGCGATCATGTGCGGCAGATCGACCTCCACGTAGTCCACGCCGTGATCCGCGGCCCAGGTGATCCCGCGGCGCGACAGCCCGCTGCCGATCTCCACCACGCGATCCGGCTCGAGCTCGCCCAGCCGGTGCTCGATCAACCGGTGGCGGATCTCGAGGTACTCGGTCATCGACGGCAGCCGCGGCGTGGCCGTCGCGATCCACTCGCCAGACAGGCGGAAGCTCCAGAAGAGCGCTGCCCCGCGACGCGTGGCGAAGAGAGAAGCGTAGGGCATGCCGATGCGATGCCACACGTAGGAGGTGTAGTACGCGGTCGGCGCGATGTGTTCGTCGCGGGAGGACATGGCGGCGAGAGTATACCTACCCGCGCAACCCAGCCCGCCCGAACTCCCACTCCAGGTGCCCCGCGGCGTTCTCGCCGGCACTGCCCGACCGCTAGCGTGGGCGCCACGACGAGGCGGCAGCGCCGCCGCGCGCAGTAGCACGGCCGGGCAGCGCCCGCCGCTCGGACCGCGCCTACTTCGCCGGCGCTTCGGCGCCCAGCGCGCGCAGCGCCTGGCGCACCTGGATCTGCAATTCCGGCGGCACCGCCCGGCCGCGCGCCGCGCGGCACAGGTTCAGCGTGTGCTCGAACGAGTCGCAGGCGGCGCGGCAGCGCTCGCACACCTTGATGTGCTCGCTCATCTCCTCGCACTCGGCGGTCCCGATCTCGTCTTCCAGGAAGCGCGAGAACATCAGCACGACATCCCGGCACGCCGGAGCCATCGGCGCCGCAAGCGGCAGCGGCTCGAGCCGCGCGCGGACCTCGGTCCTTGCGCGGTGCAGCCGGCTCTTGACCGCCGCGACGCTGGCCCCGACGACCTTGGCCACCTCCGGCGCCGTCAGCCCCTCCACGTCCCGGAGCAACAGCACCTCGCGGTAGTCGGGCTCCAGCGCCGAGATCGCGCGATCGAGCGCGGCGCCGAGCTCGCGCCCCGCCGCGGCCTCGTCCGGCGGCAGCGACCTGTCCGGCAGGTGCACCACTTCGCCGGAGCGCTCGAGCGACACCGTTTCCGTCGGCGCGAACTTCGACTTGCGCCGCTTCTTGATGCAGAAACTGCGCGCCACCGCGTAGAACCACGTCGTCAGCGACGAATCGCCGCGAAAGTCCCCGAGGCCGCGTGCCGCGCTGAGCAGCGTCTCCTGCAGAACGTCCTTCGCGTCCTCCGGCTCGCGGCACATCTTTGCTGCAAACCGGTACACTGCGGGCGCGTGCCGCTCGACCAGCTCCGCCAGCGCCTCGCGGTCGCCGGCGCCGAGCGCCTCCAGCAGCTCCTGATCGGACCGTTCCATCGCGGGCGCGAGCGTAGCGCGGCGCGGGCCGGAGTGCGCGGCGACCGAATCCTTTTGTGCCGGGTGGGCTCCAACGCAGGGATGAGCACCCTGCTCCACGTTGCCATCGGCGGCGTCGCCGGCCTCGCGTACTACAAGGTGGTCGGCTGCCGCAGCGGCATGTGCCCGCTCACCGGCAACCCGTATATCTCCACCCTGTACGGCGCGCTGCTCGGCTTCATGTTCTCGGGTGGCTTCGGCGGCTAGTCCCGCGTTTCCATCGAAGCGTTGGGTGCTTCGCACGCGCGGCTGCGCCGCGCAACGCGGGACTAGCACCGTTTGTTCGGGGCGCAGCAGCGCCCCCTCGGCTTCGCCGAGCCTCCCCCTCGACCGCGGAGCGCGCAGCGCGCAGTTGCCCGCAGGCGAGCCGAACGCGGAGCACGCCGTCCGGCAGCACATAGCCCCCTCGCTGGCGAGCCGAGCGCGGGCCGCCCCGCCCAACGCCGCGCCCGGCTCCGGGCTACGAGCAGCCGCACAGCCGCGACAGGATCGAGGCCTGCTCGTCACCCGAACGGGTACGGGCCTGCTCGTGGCACTGGCAACGCTGGTCGCGCGGCGCGTCGCCGAGCCGCCGGCAGGGCGATCCCCGCCCTATCGGCGAATTTTTCCGGTTTCGACGCGGTTTCAGCTCGTTTCGAAGGCCCGCTCGTAGCGGAAGCCGCCGTCGACCACCCAGAGCCGGTGCCGCAGCCCGGGCGCCTCGAGCGGCCCGCCTTCGTAGGCGGCATCCTGCTGGTAGAGCGAACAGAAGCCGCCCTCGATCCGTCGCGGCCGCGGCACGTATTCCTCCGGGCCGATCCCGGCGCTGTGCGCGAGCGCAGCAGCCACGTCGGCGAAGCGAGCCAACTGGGTGAGCGTCACGAAGGTGGGTGGCGGCAGCGCAAGCCGGCCGGCACGCTGCTCGTCCACGGCCGCGGCCGGAGCGAGCCAGCGGTGCGCACGGATCTCTCCACCATCCACGCGCGCGTTCGTGGAGACGGCCCGCGCCATGAAGAACCAGGTGCGGAAGCGCTTCGGAAAGCCTTCGGGCGTAGTCCAACGCGCCTGCCAGACCAGCGCCTCGACGTCGAGATCGAGCCCGGCTTCTTCCGCCAGCTCGCGCACGGCGGCCCGCCGCAGCACCTCCAGCGGAATGTCCTCCGGCGCTGCGGCAGCGCCTTCGAAATCGGCACTGTCGATACGCCCGCCCGGGAACACCCACGATCCGCCGTGGAATTCGAGCTCCGCCGCGCGCTGGACCAGCAGCACCTCGGGCCCCGACGCGCCGTCGCGCAGCAACATCACCGTCGCCGATGGGTGCGCCGCCACGGGCGTCGATCGCTCTCCCTGCATACGCCCCCAAGTGTTGAACACACGCCGGCCGGACGCAATCGGCATTGACCCGGGCCGCGCGCACCACGACCCTCGGTGGATGAACGACATCGCGATCGCGCGCCTGTCCGGCGACGACGAGGAAGTCGGTGCCTACTCGGGCATCTTGAGCTGGGCGTTCAGCGTCGACGTGGAGACCGTCCCTGCCTGGCTCGCCCGGGCGGGGCACGACAACGTGCGCCTGGCGCGGCGCGGCTCACGCATCGCCGGCGGCTTGATCCAGATCCCGATGGGACAGTGGTTCGGCGGACGCAGCGTGGCGATGTCGGGCATTGCCGGCGTGGCGGTCGGGCCGGAGCATCGTGGGCGGGGCGCCGCGATCTCCCTGATGCGGGCGAGCGTGGTCGAGCTCGCCGAGGCCCGCGTCGCGCTGTCGGTGCTGTATCCGGCCACGCTCGCGCTCTACCGCAAGGCCGGCTACGAGCCCGCGGGCAGCCGCTTCCGTTGCTCGGTGCGGACGCGCGACATCCCGACCGGCTCACGCGAGCTCGACGTGCGAAGCGTGGACGAGTCCGATCATGAAGCGATCAGCGCGATGTACGCCGGCTTTGCGCGCGACCAGAACGGCTACCTCGACCGCGGCGCGTACATCTGGAACCGCGTGCGCCAGCCGCGCGCGGCGCCGGCGCAAGGCTATCTGGTCGAGAGCGACGGCCGCCTCGAGGGGTATCTCTTCATCCAACAGACCCGGACCCAGCGCGGCCACTACGATCTCGGCGTCGTGGATCTCGCTGCCTCCACGCCGCGCGCCGGCCGCGCACTGCTGGGCGTGGTCGCCGAGCACCGCACGCTGGGTGACACGACGGTCTTCTCCTGCGGCGCCGCCGATCCCGTGCTCTCGCTGCTACCGGAAAGGTATGGGTGCGAGCTGGCCGACCATTGGATGCTGCGCGTTACCGACGCCGAGGCGGCGCTCGGCGCGCGCGGCTATCCGGTCGCCACGAACGCACGGCTCGAGCTCGAGCTCGATGACGATCTCGTGCCGCACAACCGGGGCCGCTTCGTGCTGGAAGTCGAGGATGGACAGGGCCGCCTCTCGCGCGGCGGCAACGGCACGCTCCGCACCGGACCGCGCGGCCTGGCAGCGCTCTACACCGGCTTCATGCACCCCGCATCGCTCGCACGCGCGGGCCTCGTCGAGGGCGACGAGCGCGCACTCGCCAAAGCCGCAGCGCTGTTCGCGGGTGCGGCGCCCTGCATGCGGGATCACTTCTGAGCGGCGAGGAGCACGGCGGCGACGCGTGGGCCCCGCCCGCTCAGTCTCCGCCGCCCAGCGTGAAGTACATGTCGCCCGGGAACGGGCGGATGCACTGGTCCAGGCAATCCCAGCAGAAGACGGGCGTGTCGGGGAAGGCGGAGGGTGCGAGGTGGTGGCTCCCGCCGCAGGACGCGCAGAGATCGACGCCCTTCTCACCGGGCAGGATACCCGCGCGTCGGAGATCGCGACGTGTCACCACACCCGAAAGCCGACCTCCCGCATCGACCACCGCCAGGCAGCTCACGCCGGAACTCCGCATCGCTTTGAGCGCATCATCGCTGCTCGCATCCGGATCCACATGGACCACCGGCGCCTTCATGATGGACCGGACCGGGCCCAGCAGCAGCGCGGCCTCGAGATCGCGCACGCACACTTCGCCCACCAGCTCGCCGCCATCCAGCACGAGCAGATGGTGCACGCCGTGACAATTGGCCAGCGCCAGTGCGTCGGTTGCAAGGACATGCTTGCCGACAACCGTTGGCGAACCCGACATCACATCCCGCACACACGTCACGACGACCTCCGCTGCTGAGACTTCCCCCTCATGAGATGCACACCGCATTCCAGGCGCGCACTCCCGTAAACGCGCACAAGCGCGCTGTCGCCCCTACCGTTCTGCCACGACCGGTCGTCCGGGCGGGGCAGAATGACTCACACCCATCACGGCAGCGCGAAGCGCGCGATCACGGCGCTCGACCTGGCGTCGTCGGTTCTAGATCCCGTCGGTGATGGCGTTGAACGTCGCGCTCGGGCGCATGGCCTTCGTCGCGAGCTCCTCGCTCGGTAGGTAGTAGCCGCCGATGTCCACCGGCGCGCCCTGCGCGGCCATCAGCTCCGCCGTGATCTTCTCCTCCGCCTCCGCCAGGGCTATGGCGACCGGCGCGAACTTCGCCTTGAGCTCGGCGTCTTCGTCCTGCTTGGCGAGGGCGTCGGCCCAGTAGCGCGTCAGCCAGTACTGGCTGCCACGATTGTCGATCTCGTTGACCTTGCGGGACGGCGACTTGTTGTTCATCAGATACGCCGTGGTCGCATCGTCCAGTGCCTTGCCCAGGACGCGCGCGCGCTCGTAGGCGTAGTGATCGGCCAGGTGCTCGAAGCACACGCCCAGCGCCAGGAACTCGCCCAGTGAATCCCAGCGCAGGTGCCCTTCCGCGAGCAACTGCTTCACGTGCTTGGGCGCCGAGCCGCCCGCGCCCGTCTCGAACAGCCCGCCGCCCGCCATCAGTGGCACGACCGACAGCATCTTCGCGCTGGTGCCGACCTCGAGGATCGGGAACAGGTCGGTCAGGTAGTCGCGGAGCAGGTTGCCCGTGACCGAGATCGTGTCCTGACCTTCCTTCAGACGGCCGAGCGCCATCTTCGTCGCCTCGACGGGCGGCATGATCTCGATCGTGAGGCCGCTGGTGTCGTGGTCGCCGAGGTAGCGCTTCACCTTGGCGATCATCTCTGCGTCGTGCGACCGCGCCTCGTCCAGCCAGAACACCGCGGGTGCGCCGGTGGCGCGCGCGCGCCTGACGGCGAGCTTCACCCAGTCGCGAATCGGCGCGTCCTTGGCCTGGCAGGCGCGCCAGATGTCGCCGGCCTCGACGTCGTGCTCGATCAGCGCCTTGCCGCTCGCATCCACGACGCGGACCTTGCCGTCGGCGTGGATCTCGAACGTCTTGTCGTGCGAACCGTACTCCTCGGCCTGCTGCGCCATCAAGCCCACGTTCGAGACGCTGCCCATGGTGCGCGGGTCGAACGCGCCGTGCTCCTTGCAGAACTCGATGACCACCTCGTACACGCCGGCGTAGCTGCTGTCGGGGATGACCGCCTTGGTGTCTTCCATCTCGCCCTTGGCGTTCCACATCTGCCCGGATGTGCGGATCATCGCCGGCATCGACGCGTCGATGATAATGTCGCTCAGCACGTGCAGATTGGTAATGCCCTTGTCCGAGTTGACCATCGCGATCCCCGGTCCGCGGTCGTACACGGCCTGGATGGCGGCATGGATGGCTTTGTGCTCCGGCTCGGGCAGCCCCTTCACGCGCGCCAGCACATCGCCCAGGCCGTTGTTTACGTTCGCGCCCAGCTTGTCGAAGGTGGCGCCGTACTTGTCGAACACGTCCTTGAAGAAGACGCGCACCGCGTGGCCGAAGATGATCGGGTCGGACACCTTCATCATCGTCGTCTTCATGTACAGCGAGAACAGCACGCCCTTCTTCCGCGCGTCCTCCACCTGCTCGGAAAGGAAAGCTTCGAGCGCCTTGAGGCTCATTTTCGTGCCGTCGAGCACCTCCCCCTCGAGGAGATCGAGCTTGTCCTTGAGCACGGTGACCTTGCCGTCAGCCGCGACGTGCTCGATGCGCACCGTGGCCGCGGCGGGGAGCGTCAACGATTTTTCATTATGAAAGAAGTTGCCCTGACCCATCGTCGCAACGTGCGTCTTCGAATCACTGGACCACTTGCCCATCGAGTGCGGGTGCTTGCGCGCGTACTCCTTGACGGCGCGCGGCGCGCGGCGGTCGGAGTTGCCCATGCGCAGTACGGGATTGACGGCGCTGCCCTTGACCTTGTCGAAGCGCGCCTTGAGCTTCTTCTCCTCGTCGTTCTTCGGTTCGGCCGGGTAGTCCGGCACGGGGTAGCCGTTCTTCTGCAGCTCCTTCACGGCGGCGACGAGCTGCGGCACCGAGGCGCTGATGTTCGGCAGCTTGATGATGTTGGCGTCGGGCGTCAGCGCCAGCTCGCTGAGCTCGCCCAGGACGTCGGGGACGCGCTGGCCCTCCGGCAGAAAGTCGGGGAAGGTCGCCAGGATGCGTCTGGCGAGCGAGATGTCCGGACTCTCTACCGCAACGCCCGCGGACGCGGTGAACGCGCGCAGGATTGGCAGAAACGAGCGGGTCGCCAGGGCGGGGGCCTCGTCGGTCTTCGTGTACTGGATGGTGGGCTTGTCGCTCATGGCTGTCGCTCCTGATCCCGGGCCTGGTTCACGCCGGGGGGGTCGGATCCATTACGAGAGCGCGGCAGATGTCAACCGTGATGTCGCATCGAGGCGATCCTTGGCTGCCGCGAAGCTGCCGCGCGGGGGGCGCCCAGGCTAGCAACACCCTGCCCAGCGCGCAGCCCTTCCCTGACCGCCGTCATCGGGTGCGATGTAACCTCGCCCGCCCGCACCCGTAGTGCACGCATGCGGCGTTGGCCTCTTGTCGCGCTGGCGATCGCGCTCGTCGCGTCCCCCGCCCTCGCCGGCTACGCGAGGAACGAGTGGTGGATCGACGACCAGCTCGACGCGCTGGTCGGGAAGCTGCCCCACGAGACCTCAGCCATAGGCCTCCGGGTCGGCGACGCCGGCACTCCCTGCGAAAAGCTGGTAGCCCAGGCGCTGGCCACCACGCTGCCCCGGAACAAGGTCGCGCGCTTCTTCGCCGAGCAGCCGCTCCCCGTCCAGCTCGCCTGGTCCACGCCGGGTGGCTTCCGGCACTGGCAGAGCGGCGGCAGCGTCACGCCCATCGACGAAGGCAGGCTGCCGCCCCCCGTCCACAAGCTGCTGGTGAAGCACGCCTTCTTGCCGCGCGGCGTGCATCGCGCCGTGGTCTACCGGCGCGTGGCGCTGCCACACCACGCCGACCCACGCTGCTGGCGCGCGCACTAGCTTCAGTCCGCTGGCACGATCACGCCCATCGAAGAAGCCGCCGCCCTCGTCCCACGTGAGCAGGGCCAGCGTGCTCGTCGCGTACTGCGAGCCGAAGAGGGTATCGACCACGCCCTGCACGAACTTCTCGCCGGCTCCGCTGGACCCGCCCCCGGGCATCCGGCGATAATCGACATGCAGCGAGCAGGATGGGCGATGCGATGACGAGAAGAGCAAGCGAAGATTTCCGCACCTCACCATCTTGTCGTGACGTCGTCACTCGCGGAAAGTGCGAACGCGGCGGGCACACGCTTTCGCCAACGCACCACGCGCTGGCCGTACTGCCGCTCGTGCTCGCCATGGCTTGCGGCGGCCGCGTCGAAACGGGGGGCGCTTCAAGCGACGGAACCGGCGGCATCGTCTCCGGAGGAACCGGGGGTGTCCTATCGGGCGGAACGGGTGGCATCGCAAGCGGCGGCGCCAGCGGGAGCACAGGGACGAGCCCCTGCAACCACCTCGACACGAACCCCGATCACTGCGGCGCTTGCGATCACTCGTGCCTCGGCGGCCAATGCGTGGGCGGCGTCTGCCAGCCGGTCGTGCTGGAGGATCTCGGCAAACAGGGCGCCTACGCGCTCGCGCTCGACGCGACGCGCGTCTACTGGGCGTCGCCCATCACGCGCATGAACAAGGACGGCACCGGCGTGACCAAGATGGCCGACGCGCCGTCCGGTGTATGGGGCATCGCGGTGGACGCCGACCAGATCTTCTGGAGCGATCCCGATAGCGGTAGCTTCAGGATGAAGAAGACCGGCGGCGGGAGCGTCCCCATAGGCAAGGCGGCCTACCGTATCGCTTTCGACTCGAAGTACGTGTACGGAAGCTGGCAGGAAGTCTGGAAGACTCCGAAAGAGGGCGGCCCGTTCACGACCTTGGCCCCGGTCGGCGGGGAGGGCATCGCGCTCGACGACAAGTACGTCTACTTCACGACGTGGATGCCCGGCGGCGTGTGGAAGGTCGAAAAGACCGGCGGCGCTCCGGTGGAGCTCGCAAAGGCCGACAACTCGTCGTACGTCGCCGTGTACGGCAACACGGTGTACTGGTCGGTGCAGGGCGAAAACTACGTCGCTTCCGTGAAAAGGAGCGGCGGCGCCGTCAAGGTCCTCGCGAAGGCGAGCACGCCCTACGGCATCGCCGCGGACGCGGACGGCGTGTACTGGACCGAGTTCGACACCGGGACCATCTGGATGCTCCCCGCCGGCTCCACCACGCCGCTCCCCCTCGCCTCCGGTCAGTTCGCTCCGCGCGATCTCGCCGTCGACGCGACGGCCGTCTACTGGACCAACGACGCGAGCAAGAGCGCCGTCAGCAAGGTCGCCAAGCCCGCCAAACCGTAGGCCGTCCAAGGAGCGCGCAGAGGGTCCGCTGTCGCGACGGCGCCAGCGACGCGCACCGGCTGCCAGCGACATCTTCGCCGTGAGCTTCTCGCCGTGACGCGCGCGCCGGATTTGTGGTTAGTCTAGGCGCGTGCTGCGCCTCTACTACACTCCGCTTTCCACGTTTTCCCAGCGCGTGCGCATCGCGCTCGACGAGAAGGGCCTCGAGGCCGAGCTCGTCAGTCTCGATTTCCGCAAGCGCGAGCACCGCGCGCCGGAGTACCTCCAGAAGAACCCGTACCACCGCGTGCCCGCGCTCGTGCACGATGGCTTCCTCCTGTACGAGTCGACGGTCATCCTCGAGTACCTCGAAGCGATCCATCCCGAGCCCGCGCTCGTGCCCGCCGACCCGAAGCTCCGCGCGCTGGTGTCGATGCACATGAAGCTCTGCGACGTCGAGTTCGGCAGCCAGACACGACCGTTGATCTTCCCCGCTCGCTTTCTGCCAAAGGAGCGCTGGAACGCGCAAGCCATGGAGACTGCGCGGAAGCAGGTGAACCAGCACCTGACGATCCTCGACAGCCAGCTCGGCGACAGCACGTGGCTCGTGAGCGACGCATTTTCGCTCGCGGAGGTGTGCTACGCGCCGCTGGTCCGCTTCCTCGACGAGCTGGGCCTCGCGCCGCCGCCGCGCGTCCGCGCCTGGGCCGAGCGCATCCTCGAGCGTCCGAGCGTGAAGAAGAACTGGCTCGAACGCTGACACATCCACACACGTTGCTCTGCAACGTCCACCCCGGGATGATCGCCTACGTGTACGTAGCGCCCTCCAGCTACTGCGCGCTCCCCGACGCCAGGGGACGCTACGGCATCCCCGACGTGCCGAACGGCAGCTACGGTGAGTATTGCCTTGCCCGGCGCCGTCCCAACGAGACGGCGCCGCTCGGCAATCCCTTGCCCGAGCACGCTCGCAACGGGCGGATCGACCGACCACTGTCCGTCGCTCATCCCCGCCAGCTCCTGCGCGCGGTAGTAGACCCTGGGGGTGAGCACCACCGATTCGCCCAGCATGAGGTCCATCTCCCGCCGCACCTCGCCCATGTCGCGCCCATCGTCGTACAGGCGGTGCAGCGTCGCGCGCGACGCCCGCTCCAGCCACAGGTGGTAGAAGTCGAGCACCTGGCCTTCCTTCGTTGTCACCAGGGTGGCGCTCACGCCCGGCGCACGCCTCGTCAGGCGCCCGCCGTTGGCCGTCACGACCGTTGGGCGAGCCGACACCAGCACCAGCGTCGGCGAGGACCCGCCGAGTAACGTGCAGAACGGCACGAAGAAGCTGCCCAAGGCCAGCGTGCAGAGCGCGCTTGACGAGCTTTCCTCGTCGGCAAAGCCCGAGATCGTCGACCAGGCCGAGCAGCTCGCAGCGCTGTACAAGTCGGTCGTGACGCTCGGTGCCCAGCTCGTCTCGAAGACCGAGCAGACGGTCTCCACCGGCGCCGCCCTCGTAGCCAGCGCGCCCAAGCAGATCCTCAACCCGAAGCTGGTCCTGCACTTGAAGCTGATCGTCAAAGGCCTCGCGCAGAGCCTGGACCTGGTGAAGGACACGGGCGGGCTGCTCGTGAGGATCGTCTAGGCCACTGCAAGACGACCTGTGTGAAGGGCTCGACGTGCAACGTCACGTGCCAGGGCGGCAACTGCAAGACCCAGTGCGCGGCCGGCGCCACCTGCCACGTCACCGTGCCCCGGCGGCCACTGCAAGAATCCCGGTCCCGGGCCGAAGGGGCCGCACCAGACAGACAAGGTGCACGGAGCGGGCACGGCGCACGGCACGGACAACGCACACGAACATGACAAGTCGAACGCCGGCAAGCAGGAGGGCAAGAAGGAGTAGGGCGCTGTGGGGGCGCTCGTGATGCGGGCCTCCACGTCGTTCCCCCTTTGTTTCCCGCGCAGCGCGCACACGGCGACGCTGCTCGACGATGGGCGCGTGCTGGTCGCGGGCGGCGGCCCGCAGACGGCGGAGATCTGGTCGTAGAGCGTGGCGCTATCGGCGCTTGGCGGAATCGATCACCACGTCCGTTACCGGCACATCGTCGAAACCGCTCACGCTCTGCGTCGCAACCTGGCTGATGGCGTCGAGCACGTCCGTGCCCGCGATGACGTGACCGAACGCGGCGTACTGGCCATCGAGGCTGTGAGAGCCGGTCTTGTTGTTGACGAAGAAGAACTGGCTCGTCGCGCTGTACGGATTCGACGTGCGCGCCATCGAGATCACGCCGTAGTCGTGCACGACGTCCGGGCTTGTCTCGAGCTTGATCGGCGGCTTCGTGGACTTCGCCACCAGGCCCGACGTGAAACCACCGCCCTGGATCACGAAGTCGGGGATCACGCGGTGGAAGATCGTGCCGTCGTAGAACCCGTCGTCCACGTACGAGAGGAAGTTCGCCGTCGTGATGGGCATGTGCGCCGGATCGAGCTCGAACGACATCGTGCCCATCGATGTCTTCATATCGACGATCGGGTTGCCCGCGCCTGCTGCGCCCCCTGCGCCGCCCCCGGCGCTTCCCCCCGCGCCGCCAGAAGCTCCCGCACCACTGCCCCCCGCACCACTGCCCCCCGCACCGCCAGAAGCTCCCGCGCCGGTACTGCCGCCGCCCCCGTCACTGGAGCTGGCCCCGCACGCGCAGGCGAGAAGAAGCGAAGAACAAACAAGCGTCCATCGAGCCATCAGCATGACCGGGAGCATAACCCGTGAAGCGCGCTGCGGTGCAGGAACACGCATCACCGGCCGGTCCTGGCAACCGATCGGGCTCCCGGGCCCCGACCCGATACCGGACGCTCTGCCACGAAGCGCCCCGCGCCGGACACGGGCGCTGCGCACCACGTGACGCCGGTCAGCCCCGCGGTTACCATCCCATCCCTTTGGCGGAACGATTGCGACAGATGCTGGAAGCCACGCGCCCCGGCGCGGGGGACGAGGATACCGAGAAGGAGTATCTGCTCGAGCGCGCGACCTGGCTTGTGCGGATGCGCTGGTTCGCGGTGGGCGGCGTGCTGGCGGCGGCGGCGGCGGCATGGGCGACCCATTTCGTGGAACCGCTGTTCCTGGCGTCGGTGTGCGCAGCGCTCGCGGCGTGGAACGTCGTCTCGCACGTCCGCCTCGACCGGCGTGGGGCAGCGTCGGTCGAGGTCCTCCGACGTCTGCTGTTTGAGCAACTGCTGGGCGACATGGCCGCGCTGGCGCTGCTGCTCGAGCTCAGCGGCGGCGCCGAGAATCCTTTCGCGATGCTGTTCGCGCTGCCCGCAGCCATCGGCGCGATGCTCTTGACCACCCGCTCGGCGGTCGCGCTGGCGGCGATCGGCTGGTCCTTCCAGGTACTGGTGGTGTTCGGACAGTTCACGGGGCTGTTGCCGCATAACGGACTGCACGCCGCGTTCGGCCATGTCACGGCCATCGTCTCGCCGCTCTACCGGTCGTGGCGGTATCTTGCGGGCTATCTCACAGCGTTCGCCGTGATGATGGGCGCCGTCGTGTACTTCGTGCGCTCGGTGACGCTGCGCTACCAGCGCGCGGAAGCGCTCCGCCGAGAACATGAGCGCGTGGCCCAGTCCCGGGCGAGGCTTGCGCGCATCGGAGAGCTGTCCGCGGGCATCGCCCACGCCGTGCGCAATCCGCTGCACGGGCTCTCCAGCTCGGTGGAGCTCCTGCAACACAGGCTCGCAGACGACGCCCGGGTCCTGGGGAACCTGGAGCTGATGGCCGACGCCCTCAAACGCATCGATGTCATGACGCGGCGGCTGCTGTCGCTGGGCCGCGACGAGCCGCTAGCGCGCGTGCCGTGTGACGTCGACCTGCTGGTCGAGGACATGGTCAAGCTCGCCTCGCCGTCCACCCGCAGCTCGCAGGCACGCCTGGAAATGGATCTGGGCGACGTCGGCAAGGTCGAGATAGATCCGGCACGTTTCGGCGAAGCGCTGATCAACCTGGTGGACAATGCCCTGGACGCCTGCCGCGAGGGCGGCGTCGTCACGGTGAGGACCCGCGCCGGTCCCGCGCCAGCGGCCCCGATCGTGGTGGAAGTCACGGACACGGGACCCGGCATCCCCGCCGAGGTGGCGCAGAAGATCTTCGACCCGTTCTTCACGACCAAGCCGGTCGGCGAGGGGACTGGCCTGGGACTTGCAATCAGCCGACGCATCGTGGAAGAGCACGGAGGCGAGGTGACGCTGGAGAGCGAGCCCAGACGCGGAACATGCGTGCGCCTGACTGTCCCGCGCGCCGCCGCAGAGAGGGCCGCAGCGTGAGGCCGCTCCGCGTGCTGGTGGTGGACGACGAGCGCATCAGCCGCGAGACCACCGTCGAGCAGCTGCGGGACACAGGCTACACCGCCGAGCCGTCCGGGAACGCCTATGCTGCCATCAAGCGGCTGCGCGAGCACGCGTGGGACGTGGTCCTCACCGATCTCAGGATGCCCGGCATGGACGGGCTGGCTCTCCTCGCCGAGCTCCGGCGCGAATTTCCGGCGACGGAAGTGGTGCTGATGACGGCGTACGCGACGGTGGAGACCGCCGTGTCGGCCATGCAGCAGGGAGCCGCCGACTACCTCACCAAGCCGTTCTCGTTCGCAGAGCTGGACGCCCGGCTGAAACGTCTCGATCACGAACGGCAGTCCAGGTCCGAGCTCCTGCGGCTGCGGGCGATCCTGTCCGAACAGCGCGCCGCGCACGGCATCGTGGGCCACGCGCCGGCGATGGAGCACATCCGCGAGCACATCCGGCTGTTCTCGAGCAGCGACGCGCCGGTGGTCGTCACCGGCCAGACCGGCACGGGCAAAGAACTCGTCGCCCGCGGGATCCACGCGTGCGGGCCCCGGCGCGAGCGTCCCTTCGTCGCCATCGGGTGCGGCGCAATCCCGCGGGAGCTGGCCGAATCGGAGCTATTCGGCCACGAGAAAGGCGCGTTCACGGGCGCGCTCGGGCGCCACCCGGGCTGCTTCGAGCAGGCCAACGGCGGCACGCTGATGCTCGACGACGTCGACGACCTGCCTCTGGACATCCAGGCGAAGCTACTGCGCGCGCTGCAGGAAGGGGTCGTGCGCCGCGTCGGGGGCCGCGAGGACATCGCGGTCGACGTTCGCGTGATCGCGACGAGCAAGGTGGATCTACAGAACGCGGTGGCCGAACGGCGCTTCCGCGACGATCTGTTCTACCGCCTGCGCGGGCTCGAGATCGCGCTGCCGCCGCTGCGCGAGCGCGGCGACGACGTGCTGGTGCTCGCGCACCACTTCCTCGACGTGCTGGCGGGCAAGACCGGAAGCGAACCCAAGCACCTGTCACCCCAGGTGGCGGCGCTGCTGCGCCGTCACACATGGCCGGGCAACGTGCGCGAGCTGTGGCGCACGGTGGAGACGTTCGCGACGCTCTGCCCCGGCGACGAGGTCGGTCTCGCGCACGTGCCGGAGTTCCTCCTCGAGCGCGACCCCTCCCCGCGCCCCTACGTGCTCGATCTCGCGGGGCGCTCCGAGCTGCACCTGGCAGAGCTGGTGGAACGCTTCGAGGACGATGTGATCGACTGGGCCCTGGAGCAGTCGAGTGGTCAGCAGCTCGGAGCGGCCGAGCTGCTCGGCATCCCGCGCACGACGCTGCAGGGCAAGTTGACGCGCCGCAAGAAGGCATGACGGCATCCCGGCATCGCGTGCCGGGATCCCGGCACGCGTCACCGGTCGCCAATCCGCGCGCCATTCGTCGCTGAGCGCACTCGTCGCGGGCAGCACGCCGCCGGAAATCCGGCGCAGCGCAGAGCGCCGCGGCGGCGATCCAGCCCGTTTGCGGTCCGCGCGCTCTGGCACGCGCCTTGCGGAAGAAGTGCCAGCCCCGGGCGGCTGGGTCGCCGGGCACAGATGAAAGGCTGGTACAGGATGAGAAACGGATATTGGCTTGCGATCGCGACGCTGATCGGCGCGACAGCGCTGGGCGCCTGCAAGGGTTCGGCGGGAAACAACGGTACGACCGGACCCGAAGGTACGGCCGGACCCGCCGGCCCTGCCGGCCCTGCCGGAACTGCGGGCCCCCAGGGACCCGCCGGACCCCAGGGACCCGCCGGACCCCAGGGACCCGCCGGACCGGGTGTCGACGGCGGCGTCACGCTGAGCCAGGTTCAGGATCTGTTCCAGGCCCCAGACGGCGGAGCCAACAAATCGAACCTCGATCTGTGGTTGATCCAGCCCGGCGGCGGGACGGTCATGATCGAGTACGCCAACCGCTTCAACAACATGTGGTGGGCGGCCCACGCGACGGCCGACGGCACTCCCAGTGGAACCTCGACACCGAACTGGGACATGGTCCTCTACCAGATCAAGGAGATGACCGAGATCCAGGAAGTATTCGAGACGACCCGCCCGGGCGCGGCGGCGCTGCTCAAGAGCTTCGAAGGCAGCTACCTGACGACAGCAGCCAACTCGCTCGACGAGGTCGCCAAGGCCGCCAAGGCGGGAACCAAGACACTGGCCGACTTCGAAGCCGCCTACGACGCCACCAGCGGCGGATGCAACGTCTGCCACGGTGCTACCGGGCACAAGTACGTCAAGATCATGCGCCCGACCGCACCCGCGCTCGACAACGTCGACTGGAGGGGCCAGCCGTAAGAGCGCTGGATTCAGACCGCCCAACCAAGCTGCAGTTCCTTCCACCGGGGCCCCGGCGTATATCGCCGGGGCCCCGGAGCCTTTTCGGCGCCCCCCGCGCTTCCGGCTACGGCCTACGGACGGGTGATACCCAGCATGTGGGCGTCGAAGCAATTCGGGGCGCCACGGCGCGCCCTCGTGGGCGCTTCGGCGATCGTCGGCTATGCTCCCGCGGATGATGACGCTCCGGCTTTCCGCAGTCGCGACCGCGATGACAGCGCTGGCCGTGGCGGCGGCGACTGGCTGCAAGGCGGGGCCGGCGGATGGCGGACGCAATCGCGAAAAGCCAGCCGCGCCGCCGGATCCCCCTGCCGCTAGGGCGCGGGGCGCTGCACCGGCGGCAGCAGCCCGCGTCGTGGCTCCGACGCCGAAGGCGGCGCGCGCGGAGAGCTGGAACGCCGCGCAGATCCACTGGCTCGACTACGACCAGGGCATCGCCGTCGCGAAGACGCAGCACAAGCCGGTGTGCCTGGTGTTCTTCGCCACCTGGTGCCCGCACTGCAAGAACTACAGCCATGTATTCGAGGATCCGCGCGTGGTCGCCGAGGCGAAGAAGTTCGCGATGATCCGTATCGACACCGACCGCGAGCCGGCCGTGGCGTCGCGCTACGCCCTCGACGGCAGCTACATCCCGCGCACCTACTTCCTCACGCCGAGCGGCGAGATCGCCCGCACCGTCAAGGCGCCCCGCACCCGCTTCCAGTTCTTCTACAACGAGCACGATCCGGCGAGCCTGCTCGGCGGTATGCAGCAGGCCGAGAAGCTCGTCGACTGAATCCTTGCGTCTACTCTCCCTCGAGCACCCGTTTCAGCCGTTCGAGATCGCGTTGCACGGTCCGCACGTCGCGCTCGAAGGCCTCGTCGCTGGATTCCCGCAGCGTCACGTCGAGGTTGTCCAGATACGTCATGCCCGGATCCGATCCGGCGCGCACGCCCGCAATGTCTCCGGTTTAGGTCGCCTGCACCTTGACGGCCTGATCGTTCGAAGCGCCTCGTGCCATCACCGGCGGTCGCCGTCGGGCCGCTCTCGCAAGAAAAGCCGGACATCCGCGCGAGCATCGCACGGGCTTGACACCGGTCATCCACAGTGCGGTCCACGGGGGAAGCCCGCGGCGGGGGATTTCTTCAACCGCTCTTCCGTCGCCGGGGTGTAGCGACCGCTATCGGGGATCCTGTCCTTGGGGTGGTTTTCGTTCCACAGCTGTTGGAAGGCCTTCACGTCGGCGTGCATGCCGGTGGCCGCGCCCGGCCCCTTGTAGTCGAAGTGCATCCCGTCGATCTTGCCGAGCCAGTGGAAGTGCTGCGCCTCGAGCGCGGAACGCCAACTCGACGCGTGCGCGATGTCGAGCGCAAGCCCGGTCTCGTGATTGCTTTCGCCGGGCAATGCCGCGAGCGTGATCCCGCAGCGCTTGTTCCGGTACCACTGCTGCAGCACGTACTGCTGCGCGACCGTCCTAAGCGCACTGTTCACGACCATCGTCTTGTTGCGATGGGCGTCGAGCGCGTTCAGCAGGTGCCGGCGCGCGGGCGCCTCCAGATACAGATACACGTTCGACTTGATCTTCAGGTTCGGCCGCCGCGGCACCGGCACGAACGCGCTCCTGTCGAAACAGCGGGATTGGCGGATGATCTGCCGGCTCAAGCCGTCCACGCTCTTCGTGGAACAGGTGCGGTTTGCCGCCTGCTGCACCGTCTTGTAGTGCGCATGGTGTTCGGGCGTCGTGTCGTGGGGCTGTTCGCCGTCGTCGTAGTCGAGGAAGAGGCCCGCATCGACCGGCTTCATCGCGAACGCCGCGGCGCTCGAAGGCGGCACGGCGCCCGAAGGCGGCGGGGCCGACGAAACGGCGCGGGCAACGCTCTGGTCGGGCCGAGCGCTTTTTTTCGCACCCTTCACGATCACGACCACGTCGACGAAAATCACGCCGATGATGGCGACGAGCGCCGCGGACAGAACGAGCGTGCGCCGCGAGGGGCGCGCCGGGGCGCGCAGCGCCGGCGCAGCCGGTACGGCTTCGCCCGCGACTGGGGAGGCTCCTTGTTCTGCTGCGTCCGGCTCTACTTCATCGGCCGCCCCGGCGTCCGCCGGGGCTCCTTCCACGCCATCCGCGTCGTCCACGCTGCCGGCTTCCGGCAGCGCGTCCTCCACGCTGCCAGCTTCCGGCAGAGCGTCGTCCACGCCGGCTTCCGGCAGGGGCTCCTCGCCGTGTCCGGCGACCCCGGGCTCGGGAACGTCCTCCGCCATGAACCCCGGGCCCTAGCGCGAGCGCCCGCCCAGGGCAACCCGGTCTATTCGCAGCAACCTCAACAAGGAATGACGCAGCTGTAGCCGGCGCAGGTGTCGAGGCCCCTGCAGGTGTGCTCGGCGAGCATGTGGTTGCCTTCGTCGTGGGGCATCAGCAGGCCGCCCGGCGCCGCAAGAACCAGGACCCGGATCGCTGCCGGCCGCCCAGAAGCAAAGTCTGACATGCAAGAACACCCTAGTACCTCGATTCTCTTGAATCGAGGGGCTAGACGACCGCGGAGCGGTCGAGGGGGAGGCTCGGCGAAGCCGAGGGGGCGCTGCTGCGCCCCAAACAAACGGTGCTAGTCCCGCGTTGCGC
>Ga0114931_10000791_pt1 | contig 39556 bp, 35 predicted proteins | sample 2SBtaG_FD_89579 | JGI IMG/M metagenome (GOLD analysis project Ga0114931, IMG submission 89579) | Deep subsurface microbial communities from Kolumbo volcano to uncover new lineages of life (NeLLi) - 2SBTROV14_V59a metaG | ecosystem: Environmental > Aquatic > Marine > Volcanic | place: Kolumbo... | reverse complement strand
TCTCCGCCGCGTTCGCGCGGCGGCCCCGTTGAAGCAAGCTCATGGCCGCGTTTGCCGGCGGAAAGAAGGAACTCTCCGCCGCGTTCGCGCGGCGGCCCCGTTGAAGCGCAGTGCCGGATGACGACGACATGCAAGACCTAGCCGAGCTCTCCGCCGCGTTCGCGCGGCGGCCCCGTTGAAGCGGACTTGGGCCGCTTCTTTCAGGCACCGTTCGTGAAACTCTCCGCCGCGTTCGCGCGGCGGCCCCGTTGAAGCGGGAGCGTGATCAGCGGCAGCATCATGTTGACGTCGCTCTCTCCGCCGCGTTCGCGCGGCGGCCCCGTTGAAGCGTCAATTCCGCGCCGCCAATCTTGATCGCCTCCCCCGCTCTCCGCCGCGTTCGCGCGGCGGCCCCGTTGAAGCGATAATCCGCGAGCTCGGCGAGCGTGTGCTCGAGCGCTCTCCGCCGCGTTCGCGCGGCGGCCCCGTTGAAGCAAGTCGCGCTTTGATGCGGAGAATGCGAGCGTCAATCTCTCCGCCGCGTTCGCGCGGCGGCCCCGTTGAAGCTCGCCCGCCGCATCAGCTCTGAGAGCCCGATCGATGCTCTCCGCCGCGTTCGCGCGGCGGCCCCGTTGAAGCGAACAGAGCTCAATCGGGATTGGGGAACCCATGCCCTCCTCTCCGCCGCGTTCGCGCGGCGGCCCCGTTGAAGCCGGGAGCAGCCGTCGCCGCCGGCGCGGCAATCGGAGCCTCTCCGCCGCGTTCGCGCGGCGGCCCCGTTGAAGCGAGCTGGTCGCGCGCGGCATGGCCAGCCGCTGGTACTCTCCGCCGCGTTCGCGCGGCGGCCCCGTTGAAGCGTGACGGCGCTACCCTGCCTCCTCCAGCGCAGCGCGCACCAACGCGAGCGCCTCCGGCAGCCGCTGGAGCACCAACCCCGCATCCAGCCTGAGCACGCGGTAGCCCAGCCGCGCGAGGAACTTGTCACGCCGCGCATCCGCGGCGCGCCGTGAAGCGTGGTAGCCGCCATCCACCTCCACCACGAGCCGCGCGGCAGGCGCGAGGAAGTCCGCGATGTAGCGATCGCCGAGCGGCACCTGCCGCACGAAGCGCACCCCGAGCCGCCCGCCACGGATAGCGCGCCACAGCGCCGCCTCCGACGGCGTGGGCGCGTGCCGCATGAGCGAAGCGCGGAGCGCGAGCGAGCGCGAGCGAGCGGGTGAGGGACGTGAAGAGCGATGCATGGCGACCTCCTGCCCGGCGCTGGGGCTGGGCGACGCCCCCATCGGCGCAGGATCCGTGACGTGGTCAATCTCCGCATCTCCACGCCCACGGAGCCGCGATCAGTCGCGCTCTATTTCAACAGGGCAGGCCACGGCGCGGAGCGTGCGCCGCCAGGCAGAGCCCGGCCCCAGCGCCGGGCAGGAGCCGCGCATCGCCGTTCACGCGTCCGCCCCGCGCCGTGCACGTCTCCCCCGTGCGCCCGCAGCCGCGAAGCGGCGAGGACGCGCTTGGGGGAGACCGCAGGCGCGCAGGCCCGGAGGGCCGAGCACCTGCGAGTGGGGGCAACTTCAGTCGTAGTACTCGTTGCCCAGATGCGTGATGAGGTCCTCGCCCATCATCCAGCGCAGCGTGTTCTTGAGCTTCATGCTCTGGATGAAGAGGTCGTGCTCCGGGTACAGGCCGGGCGCCGTCATCGGGCTCTTGAAGTAGAACGACAGCCACTCCTGCACGCCGCGGAAGCCAGCGCGCTTGGCGAGATCCATGAACAGGGCGAGGTCGAGCGCGATGGGCGCCGCCAGAATCGAGTCGCGGCAAAGGAAGTCGACCTTGATTTGCATCGGGTAGCCGAGCCAGCCGAAGATATCGAGGTTGTCCCAGCCTTCCTTCGCATCGCCGCGCGGTGGGTAATAGTTGATGCGGACCTTGTGGTAGACGTTGCCGTAGAGCTCCTCGTAGACGTCCGGCTGCAGGATGCGCTCGAGTACGGAGAGCTTCGAGACCTCCTTGGTCTTGAAATTGTCCGGGTCGTCCAGCACCTCGCCGTCGCGGTTGCCGAGGATGTTCGTGGAGAACCAGCCGTTCAGACCGATCATGCGCGCCTTCAACCCCGGCGCGAGAATCGTCTTCATCAAGGTCTGACCGGTCTTGAAGTCCTTGCCGCAGAACGGCGTGTTCGTTTCACGCGCGAGCTCGTACCCGGCGGGGAAGTCCACGCTCAGGTTCGGCGCGCCGTTGGCGTAGGGCACGCCTTCCTTCAGGCACGCCCAGGCGTACATCATCGAGTTGGCGATGTTCGGGTCATTTTCCATCAGGCCCTTCTCGAAGGCCTTGACGCTCTGGTGGACCTCGCTGGGCTCGATGTAGATCTCGGTGGAGGCGCACCACACCGCGACCGCGCGATCGCAGCCGCGCTCCTTCACGGTGCGGCGGATGTCGTCGCGCAGTAGCTCGACCATGTCGGCCTTGGTGGACGCCTTCTTCACGTGGGTGCCGTGCAGGCGCTTGACGTACTCGGGGTAGAAGACCGCTTCCATCGGCTTCACGCGCTCGAGCTCGTCCTTGATCGGATCGAGATCGCGCTGCTCCAGCACCTTGGCGTGGGAAGCCGACTCGTAGCCGCTGTCGGGGAACAGATCCCAGGCGGCAAACTCGAGCTGATCGAGAGTTGCCAGCGGCGCGAAGTCGTGGATCTTCGGAGTGCGGTTGTCGGTGCGCTTGCCGAGCCGGATGGTGCCCATCTGGGTGAGCGACCCGATCGGCTTGGCGAGGCCCTTCCGTGCCAGCATGCAGCCGGCCATGAACGTCGTCGAGACGGCCCCGAGCCCGGGGACCAGGACAGCAAGCTTGCCCTCGGGCTTCACCAGTTTTTGCGGCTGTTTCATGGCTGCGGCTAATAGCAAGGGGCGTGCCCGTGTGCAATCGTCGCCATCCGATGACCATGACGACGACCGTGGCGGTGATCCTGGTGGCCGGTGTCGGCTCGCGACTGAGGCCGCTGACCGACGACAAACCGAAGGCGCTGGTGGATATCGGCGGCGAGACCATTCTCGGGCGCGCGGTGCGGCTGCTTTCGGACTACGGCGTCGAGCGCATCGTGCTGGCGACGGGCTACCGCGAGGGTGCGGTGCGCGCCGCGATGCAGGGCGTTGTACCGAGGGTCGAGTACTATCCGAATCCGCGCTACGACAGCACGCAGAACTCGGTATCCCTGGCGCTGTGCCGACCCGGTGTCGCAGGCGAGGCGTTCTTCAAGCTGGACGGCGACGTCGTGTTCCAGCCGGAGGTGCTGGAGCGGCTCGATGCCAGCAAGGCGCCGCTCGCCGCGGCGCTGGACAGCGGTCGCCGCCTGGACGAGGAAGCGATGAAAGCGACACTGGGCGAGGGCCATCGCATCCAGGCCTTTGGCAAGCAGATCGCAGTCGCTGGATCCGCGGGGGAAAGCATCGGCATCGAGCGCATCTCGGCGGGCGCGGCGGGCGGAGTCTTCGACGCGCTCGAAGCGGTCATCGCGGAAGGCGAGGAGCAGCTCTACTACGAGGATGTGTACTCCCGCTTGATCGCGAGCGGAGCGCTCCAGGCCGAGGCTGTGGACGTGAGCGATCTGCCCTGGACCGAGGTGGACGACAGCGCCGACCTGGAACGCGCCCGGGCGCTGCTCCAGGCCGGTTCGCGTTGAGCCGCCCGAGACCGCCAGTGTGACTTCACGGCACGATCATCGTGTCACGGTGTATCCGCGCATCACCCCCGGTGGGCGGCTCGCTTCGCGCCCGGGCACAGCCGCGTAGCCCGCCTACCGGGCGTTCCGGAGCGACGGGTCCTGGCCATTCCGTGCGGCCCGCCGCGCGCAGCGGGGTGTCCGTCCGTTCACGGCCCGCCGCTGGGGTGCGTAGAGGATGACGCACTACGGCGCTGGCACCGGGTTTGCTGATGGGTAGTACCGGAACGGGAGAACTACCGGGAAGAACCTGCTTGGGAACACGTAAGTCGGCGTGACGTAATCGATTTCCGTCACGCTTCGCACAGCGATCAAGGCGCCGCTCACCCGCGGGGAAGTGTTGCTCGATTGCCACAGTGTGGTGTGCCTACGACAGGCGAGACTCACGTAACCCAGCGAGACGAAAAGGGTTTGGCCGATTTACGCAACGCGTGGTAATCGGGCGCGTCCTTGGTGCGGCTTGGCGAAAGCGAGACTGGCGGATGACTGAACGACGAGTGACTCGCGCGATCGTGCTGGCGGCGGGAACCGGCTCGCGTCTCGGCGAGGCGGGGGATCCGACGCCGAAGCCGCTCCGACCTGTCGCGAATGTTCCGCTGCTGGTGCGGGTGCTCCGGACACTCCAGTCGGTGGGCATCCGGGAAGCCGTCATCGTCACCGGCTACGAGGGTGACCGCGTCCGCCGTGCGCTCGTGGCGGAGCCGAGCCTTGGGCTCGAGCTGCGCTTCGTCGACAATCCCCGCTACACGGCGAAGAACGGCATCTCGTTGCTCGCCGCGGCCGATTTCATCGATCAGGAATGCCTGCTGACGATGTCGGATCACCTGTACTCGCCGGAGCTGGTGCGCCGGCTGCTGGCGGCCGACATGCCCGACGGCGCGTGCGCGCTGGGCGTCGACTACGATCCGGAACGCTGCTTCGACATCGATGACGCGACCAAGGTGCGCGTGTCGGGCAATCGCATCGTGGATATCGCCAAGGAGCTCGAGACCTACGACGCGATCGACACCGGCGTGTTCCGCATCGGTCCGGCACTGGTGCACGAGCTGGCCGGCCTCGATGCGCGCAACGGGGACTGCTCGCTGAGCGAGGGCGTGCAGGCGCTCAGCGCGCGCGGCCGGTTCTTCGTCTACGACGTGGGCGACGTGCGCTGGATCTACGTGGACACGCCCGCCGCGCTGGAGCGCGCCGAGGCGATGATCCGCGTGTTCGGCGACAGCCTCGGTGACGAGCCGGGGGCGGGCGCGCCGCCGGTCATCGATCCCGAGGCGATCGAGATGTTCTCGCCGACGTGGGTGCGCGCGGCCAAGCCGTACAACGAGGATCACTTCGCTATCGCCGACCAGAAGAGCGAGCTGGTGCGGCTGATGTCGAACGAGAGCCCGTATGCGCCGAGCCCGCGCGTGCTCAACGCCATCATGGAGGCGGCGAGCCGCGGCAACCTGTATCCCGGCGGCGCCCGGGAGCTGCGCAAGAAGCTCGGGGCCCGCGACAACGTGGATACCGAGAACGTGTTGCTCGGGGCGGGCTCGGCCGAGCTCATCGACGTGATCATCCGCACGTTCGTCGGTCCGGGCGAGGAAGTGCTGCTGAGCGTGCCGACGTTCAGCATGTACGAGGCGCGCACCCGCACGGTGGGTGGGATCCCCGTCCTGGTGCCGATGACGGAAGAGCACGAGCACGACCTGCCGCAGCTCATCCGGTCCGTCACGGAGCGCACCAAGGTCATCTTCCTGTGCACGCCCAACAACCCGACCGGCAACCGCATCGCGGAGCGCGACCTGCGCAGGATGCTCAGGCTCGGCCTGCCGACGGTGATCGACGAGGCGTACTACGAGTTCGGGGCAGAGGAGTCGCTGTCGCACCTGATCAACGAGTTCCCGAACGCGATCCTGTTGCGCACGTTCTCCAAGGCCCATGGCCTGGCGGGCATGCGCATCGGCTACGCGCTGGGTCATGTCGCCGCCATCCGTCTGCTCGGCCGCGTGAAGGTGCCGTGGAACATCCCCGCCGTCAGCCTGGCGGCGGCGAGCGCGGCGCTCGACGACATCGCGGAGTTCGAAGCGCGCATGGGCGAGCTCCGGCGCGCCCGCGAGATGCTGGCCGGACGGCTTTCGCGAATCGCCGGCATGGTGGCGCTGCCCAGCGAGGGCAACTTTATCCTGGTGGATATCTCCACGACACGGCTCACCGCCGACCAGTTCGTGGCAGCCGTGCTCGACGAGGGCGTGCTGATCCGCTCGCTGGCCGTCCACCACGCGACGAAGAGCTACGTCCGCGTCACGGTCGGCACCGCGGAGCAGAACGAGCGCTGCGTTTCGGCGTTCGAGCGCGCGCTGGCGCGGCTTGTCCCGCGCCACGTGCCAGCTCTGCGCTATGCGGTAGCGAGCAGCGACGCCGAGTAGAGTCGCACAGCCCGGCAGGTACGCGATGGCCATGCCCTCGTCCGCAGCAGAGCCGGGCGATCTGTGAGGAGCACGCCCGCCGGGATTTCTGGTCGGCTACTTCCGCTCGTCCGCCTGTCGCCGCCGCTCGCGGCCTGAACCGGCAGCGTCCGCGGCGGGACGCGCCAGGATCTGCTAGCTTCGCGACGTGCGACGCCTGGGCATACCGTTGTTGGCCTCGGCACTGCTGGTCCAGGCGCCCGCAGCGGCGTTCGTGTGGCCCAACACCATCGAGCGCGTCGCAAAGCAGCTGGCGTCGCACGACGTCGGGGCGCGCCGGCAGGCGGCGGCGCGTTTGGCCGAGCTGCCGCCTGCGGTGGCCAGGAAGCTGGTGCCCCCAACGCTTGACGACCCGGACACCGAGGTGCGTCTTTCGGCTGCGGCAGTCGCCATGCAGCTGCGACTGCCGGGTGTCGGCCGTCGTGTCGTGTCCTGGTTGAACGATCCGGAGCGGCGTGTCCGGCTGGCAGCGGCAGAGGTGCTCCTGGCGAGCCCGAGCCCGCGCGCGGTCGCGCCGCTCGGGCGCGTGCTCGGGGATCCGGATCCAGGCGTGCGCGAAGCGGCGGCGCGCGCGCTGGGAGCCTCCGCTTCGAAAGACGCCGTGATGCCGCTGCTTGGGCACCTGGACGACACCTCGCCGCACGTGCGCCGCGCCGTGATCCGCGCGCTTGCCAGGCTCGGCGACCGCCAGGCGGTGGTGCCGCTGATCGGCAAGATCCAGGACTCGCGCGCGCTGGTGCGCAGAAGCGTCGCGCGCGCGCTGGGCGAGCTGGGCGATCCGCGCGCTTCGAGCGCACTGCTGCTGGCACTTCGCGACAATGACGAGTCCGTGCGCATCGCGGCGCTCGTTGCGCTCGGGCGGCTACACGACAAGCAGGCAACGCTCGCGATTGTCTCGCTTCTGCATGACGACCCGCGGCAGCCGGTGCGGGCGGCCGCTCTCGGTGCTCTGGCGCACATTCCGTCACCCGAGGGACTGGAGGCCCTGGTCGCGGCGCTGGGCTCCGATAATCCGGACAGCAGCACGTCGCCGGTCCGCTCGGCGCTGGCCGAGGTCGGGGCCCGCGCGGTGCCGCGTCTTCTGGAGTGCCTCGTCGGCCAGCCGTCACCCCGACTCGCGGACGGCTGTGCACTGGCGCTCGGCGAAATCGGCTCGCGTCGCGCGGTCCACGCCATCGAGAGCGCGCTCAGGCGTGGCGTGGTGCGGCCGCGCGCGGCACTCCGGGCGCTGGCGGCGCTCGCCGATCCGGCAAGCTTGCCGACGGTGCTGGAGCACCTCGGCGATGCGGATCCCTACGTGCGTCGCGCCGCCATCGACGCAGCGGCGGCGCTGCTCGATCCGCACAAGCCGGATGGACGCGCCGTGGAGCCCATCGCCCGGGCTCTCGACGCCGCGCGTTCGAGCAAGACGGAACGCGCCGCGCTGGCGCGGCTGCTCGGGCGGACCGGCTCGCCGCGCGCAGTGAAGGTGTTGGCTCCGATTGCCAAGGACGCCGACGATGACCAGCTCCGCGTAGCGGCGATCCAGGCGTTGGGCATGCTGGGTCCGGCAGGGCAGGACGCAGCCTTGCTCGACGCGCTCGACGCGGACGACGCGGGGATCCGTCTGGCGGCGGCGGTTGCGCTCCAGCGGTCGGCGTCGGGAGCGTCCGCGCGAGTGCTTCTGGATCGGCTGGAGCGCTCCGCCGCGCAGGATCGTCGCGCCATCGCTATCGCGCTCGCCGGCGCTCTGGCGCGGTCGAAGGATCCGCACGACGGCGAGCGGTCTGAGCGGTTCATGCGGTCGAGCCGGGGCGGCGAGCGGGACGCGATGATCGAGGCGCTGGGGCGCATTGTCGGCGCGCGCGGCTCGAAGCGGCTCGTGGCGCTTGCCAAGAAGGCCACAGCCGTTGCCGACCGTGCCAAGCTAGCCGAGGCGCTGGCCTCGCATCCAGAGGCCGCGAACACGCTGCGGCAGATGGCCGGAGATGTCGACGGTTCGGTCCGTGCGAACGCGGTCTGGGCGCTCGGAGCCGTCGGAACCGCAGCGGACGTGGGTGCGCTGACGCACGCACTGGCGGACCGCGACGTGGCGGTCGCCGGCGACGCAGCCGCGGCCCTGGGACGCGTCGCGGCGCGGACACACAAGCCGCTGCCGGCTCTGTGCAAGGCGCTCGACGACACGCGCAGCTATGTGCGGGCCAACGCACTGGCCGGGCTCCGCATCGCTGGGCAGCGCTGCCAGGACGGTTCCCGCGCCCGCCAGCTCCTGCTCGACGATCCCTCGCCAGTGGCGCGTTCCGCAGCGGCCGGGCTGATCGGCTCGGTGAAGTCGTCGAAGCCTGCGCTCGACCAGCGGGCGCTCGCACGCTGCGGGCAGGATGACAAGGACGGCGGGGTCGCAGCGACGTGTTCCGACCCGCCCAGTCTGCCCCCGGCGGGGAGCGAACCGGTCAGCGTCTACGTCGTGCCGATGGGCTCCTCCGAGCCGGCTCCGAGGGCGCCGGTCGCACTAGTGCGCGCCGACGGGTTGATGCGGCTGGGGCTCACCGATCGCCGCGGCGAGGTGTTCGAGCTCGATGCACCGCGCGGCTACGTTTCGCTGGCCGTACCGGCGCCGTTGGCGCGCTGACACGGCCCGCGGCGCGCGGGCCTCGTTCTCGTAGTATCTGTCGCGGTGGCGCTACTTCGCGGCGCAGCGCATGGCGCACTCGAGGTCGCCCGGAGCGCAACCGCACGCGGAGTGATGTGTCCTCGGCTTCGGTTTGGTCTTCGGCTTGGGATTCGACACCGCAGCGCCGGAGTGGGGCGTGGCGTGCGCTGCGTGTCCCCGGTAGTGGTGCGCCGCGACGGGCTTCTTGGCTGCGCCGGCGTCGGGCGCGTTCTCGGCCGTGCCGGAGGTGCCGGTCGCGGGCGGCTTGGCAGCGAGCGAATCGGCAGGCGCGGCCTGTGTGGCGCTGGCCGTCGGAGCTGCCGTGGCGACCGGCTGGGTGGCGCTGGGCGTCGATGCGGCGGGCTGCTTGCCTCCAGAAGTCGCAATGACCGCCCCTGCGATCACGAGCGCCGCGACCACGATGGCGCCGCCGAGGACGTACAGCCCCGTCTTGCTCTTGCCGCCGCCTACTGAACCGGGGGCAGCGACCTGGGCTTCGACTCCGCTGCCGAGCGGCGCGGCCATGCCGAGCGGAGCCGCCATCAGGGGCGCGCCGAATCCGCCGCCCGCATCCGCGGGGCTCTCGTCGGGCTTCGAGCTGGCTGTCAGGGCCTTGAGGTCGATGAGACCCGAATCCTCACGCGTGGCCGTGGTGGCATCGGGCTTGCTGGCGGTCGTGCCCGACGCGGTCAGTGCGCTGAGCGAGAAGAGCACTGACGATTCGTTGCGCGCGCCGGTAGCGGCGGCTGCGGGAGCCGGCGCAGCGGCCTCGCCCTGGGGAGCGCTCGTCGTGACGTCTTCCTCGCTTCCGGCCGTGTCGAAGCTGCCGAACAGATCGGCAGTGGAGCCGCGTCCGCCTCCCGGTCGAGCGGCGGCGCGTGCGCTGGCCTGCTCGGTTTCCCACGGGGAAGCGGCACCTGCGGCGGGAGCGGCGGCGCCAGCGTCGAAGCCGGGCGCAGCGGCGGCACCTGCGTCGAAGCCAGGCGCGGCAGCGGCGCCTGCGTCGAAGCCGGGCGCAGCAGCGGCGCCGGCATCGAAACCGGGTGCGGCGCCGGCATCGAAACCGGGTGCGGCGCCGGCATCGAAACCAAGTGCGGCGCCGGCATCGAAACCAGGTGCGGCGCCGCCCGCGTCGAAGGCGGGCGCGGCAGCAGCACCTGCGTCGAAGCCGGGTGCGGCGCCGGCGTCGGCAGCGTTCGCCGCGGCGTGCAGCGCGTCCACGATCTCCGCGACCTCGCCCAGCGGCTGCCAGTCGGCCATTCCGTCGGCCCAGACAAACGTCTCCGCCGTCACCTGTCCGGCGTTGTAGGCTTCGATGAGTTGCGCGAGCGGCATCGTGCGCTGGTCGTTGTCGCCCAAATCGACCGAGTACTCGCCTCCGGCTCCCGGCGCGGCAGCGGCGGCAGGCGCACTTTCCTGTTGAGCTCCGGAAGCGGCCGGCGCGCTGCCGTCGGCAGCATAGACATTGACCGGGTTGGCCTTGCCGTCGATCACGATCGTCGTGCCGCACTTGCGACAGCGGATCTTGGCGAGGCGATCCTGAACCTTTTCGTCAGCGATCGAGTACTTGGCCGCACACGCAGGGCAGGAAATCTTCACGTTTGACCTTTCGACGCACCCCGCGCTGTCGGGCGGGGCCAATGGGGGTTACCCTTTCCCTATATATTACCAAGAGATACGTCTACGTTCACATTTCGATCCAGGACGCCCGGGTCGGAGGCTTCTTTTTTATCATCCCTGGCGTCGATCGCCAGATGTAGCTGGCCTCCGGGCCGTGCCTGCCTCGACCGACCCAGACTCCGTCCGAACCACCGGCTTGTCGGCCGAACCATGCTACCAGATTCGACCCCGCACGGGTCAGTTGTTGTGGGTCGGGTGGCTCGAGAAGGCTCGGTTCCGGGGGTCTGGAACGGGTGCTTCGCGTGCCCGCGCGGACTGGGTCCGGTCGTCCTACGCGGCGCTCCGACGTCCCGGTCGCTACTGCCAGACCGCCCAGTCACGCGACGCGACGGGGCTCGGCGGGTGCGACACGTCGGCGCGCAGCGACGTGTCGGCAAGGGGCTCCGTCGAAGCCCGGACCTCGAAGCCATCGCTCTCCCGAACCGGCTCCGGCCAGGCTTCGACAACCCTCGACGCCACGCTGTCCACGACTCCGAGCGAGCGGAGGTCGCTGCCGCCGAGGAGCTTGTGGAGGGCCTCGGTCCAGAGCAGCAGGTCGGCGCGCAGGTGCCAGGCGAGGTTCTTGACGGTGCGCGGGCGCTTGCGCTCGAGCAGGCGACGGCCGAGCCAGGTGGGCGCGAGCGAGGCGGCAGCGGCGCCGACGAAGGAAGTGGCTACCAGGCCCATGGCCAGGCTGGTTGTCACGAGCTGTGCGCGCCGCGTCCAGGGGTTTTCGCGTTCGGCCAGGTAACCTCGGAAGTAGTCGTCGAAGGAGCCGGGCCGGGGGTCGAGATCGCGCGATGGGGCCATGCTCATCACATATCGAAAGCGCGCGACTCTGGCCCAGTTCCCGCCCGCGTTCGAGCCGGGGCCGGCTGGAGAAGCGCTGTCAGCTATGCTCTACTGCGCGCCCCCGTGGCTCACCCGGTCGTAAAGCAGGTGCAGGATGCCGGCGTGGTCGGCGCTGGCGGTGCTGGGTTCCCCACCCACGTGAAGCTGGGCGCCGAGGTCGACACCTACATCTGCAACGCCGCCGAGTGCGAGCCGCTCCTGTACAAGGACCAGGAGCTGATCCGGCTCGAGGCCGAGAGCATGGTGCGGGGCATGCGGCTGGCGATGGAGGCGAGCGGCGCTCGGCGCGGCGTGATCGCCATCAAGGAGAAGTACCAGCGCGCCATCGAGGCGCTCGGGCGCTACATCGGCGGCGACATCGAGCTGTCGCTGTTCGGCAGCTTCTATCCGGCGGGCGACGAGTACGTCATCGTGTACGACGTGACCGGGCGGCTGATCCCCTACGACGGCCTGCCGCTCGACGTGGGCTGCGCGGTCAACAACGTGGAAACGCTGATCAACGTCGCCCGCGCAGCCGAGGGCACCCCGGTAACGCAGACCAGCCTGACGGTGACCGGCGCCGTGAAGGAGCCGTGCAGCGTGACGGTGCCCGTGGGTGTGACCGCAGCCGAGGTGATCGCGCTGGCGGGCGGCGCCAGCGTGGACGACCCGGCGATCCTGGATGGCGGCGCCATGATGGGTAAGCTCACCGACCTCGGCTCGCGCGTCACCAAGACCACAGGCGGCTACATCGTGCTGCCGCGTTCGCACAATCTGGTGCGTCGCCGCGAGCGCCCGGCGCGCGCCAACCTGATGATCGCCAAGAGCGCCTGCGACCAGTGCTCGTACTGCACCGATTTCTGCCCGCGCTTCCTCCTGGGCTACGCCATCGAGCCGCACAAGGTGATGCGTTCGGTAGGCTTCGCTGGCGAGGCCGAGGCGGGCTGGGCGCGGCTCGGGCTGGCGTGCTGCGAGTGCAACCTGTGCTCGCTGTATGCGTGCCCGGAGGACCTACCGGTCATGGAGATGTGCGTGCGCTCCAAGCGGGTGTGGCGCGAGCGCGACCCGCGGCCGAAGCCCCTGCCTTCCCAAGGCGCGGCGCACCCCATGCGCGACTCGCGGCGCGTGCCTATCGGCCGCTTGATCCAGCGGCTGGGACTGGCCGGCTACGATCGCCCGGCGCCGATGAAGGAAGTCGACCTCCAGCCCGAGCACGTGGAGATCCCGCTCTCGCAGCACATCGGCGCGCCCGCGGAGCCCGTAGTCGCGGTGGGCGACCGGGTTCAGGCGGGGCAGCGCATCGCCACGGTGCCCGAGGGCAAGCTCGGCGCTCACGTGCACGCCAGCATCAGCGGCCGCGTCAGCAAGATCGACGGGCGCGTGCACATCCAGAGGTAAGCGATGCACCTGGAAACCTACCAACCCAAGCCCCCGGCCCTGGCCTTGATCGAGCTATCGAGCATCGCGCGCGGCATGCACACCACCGACGCCATGCTCAAGGCGGCCGAGGTCGAGCTTGTCATGTCGCGCTCGATCTGCTCCGGGAAGTACATGGTGCTGGTGGCCGGCGAGCAGCACGAGGTCGAAGCGAGCCTGGCAGCGGGCATGGATGTGGCGAAAGAATCGGCCATCGACCACGTGCTGCTCAGCAACGTCCACCCGGATGTGTATCCCGCCCTGTCGAGCGCGAACGAGCTGTCGCAGAAGGGCGCCCTCGGCATCCTGGAATGCTACTCGGTCGCCTGTCTGGTGGATGCGCTCGACCACGTCGCCAAGCGCGCGCTGGTCGACGTGGTGCAGTGCCGGCTGGCCATGGCGCTGGGCGGCAAGGCGTACCTGGTGTTCACGGGCAGCGTCGACGACGTGCGCGAGTCGCTGGAAGCGGGCACGGAGGTCATCGAGGCGCGGGGGCTGCTGGTCGACAAGATCGTCATCCCCGATCCGCGCCCGGAACTGTTCAACACGCTGGTGTGATGCCGCCTGGCGGTACCGGATCTCCTGGCTCATGACCCGCACCCCCATCATCGGCGGCAACTGGAAGATGAACCCGACGCTGCCGGTGGCGGAGCGCCTGGCGCGGGAGCTGCGCAATCGGCTGGGCTCGCACCGCGGCAGCCAGGTGGCGGTGTTCCCGCCGTTCGTGTTCATCGACCTGGCGCGGCGCGTGTTCCGGGACTCGGCCCTGGAAGTCGGCGCGCAGGACGTGCACCCGCTGCCGCGCGGTGCGTACACCAGCGGCGTGTCGGCGGAGATGCTCGTCTCGATGGGCTGCACGCGGGTTCTGGTGGGTCACTCCGAGCGGCGCGCGTGGTTCGGCGACACGGACGTGCGCGTTGCGGAAAAGCTCGCCGCGGTGCTCGGCGCCGGGCTCGCGCCGGTCTTGTGCGTGGGCGAAACGCTGGCAGAGCGCCAGAGCGGCACCACCGAGTCCGTGCTAGCAAGGCAGCTGGAAACGGCGCTCGCCGCGCACAAGGCGGCAGCGCTGTCCAAGCTGGTGATCGCCTACGAGCCGGTGTGGGCGATCGGCACCGGCGTGACCGCGACCCCCGAGCAGGCGCAAGCGACGCACGCGTTCGTGCGCTCGCACGTCGGCAGGCACTTCGGCGCGGCCTTCGCCGACGCGCTCCGCATCCAGTACGGCGGCAGCGTCAATGCCGAGAACGCCGCGGCGCTGCTCGGCTGCGCGGACATCGACGGCGCGCTGGTGGGCGGAGCCAGCCTGGACGCGGGCGCGTTCACGGCGATCGCGCGGGCAGGGGCGCGGGGCTAGCTGGGTCGAAAGCCCGAGCGCGCCATCGGACTCCCCATGTTGGGTGCCCCCGCGCTGCACGGCGCTCTACGGTGCGTCGCGCTCCGCTTCGCTCCCGCGCGCCGCGTGGTACGCTTGCTGGGTGTTCGACACGAGTCCCGCTGCCACGCGCCGCTACGGCCAGCTGCTTCGGCAGAAATGCGGCGTGGAGCGGCTGGCGCTCGCCGCCGCGCTGACGCGCTCGGTGCGACAGCTCGCCGAAGCGGGCATCCGTTCCGAGCAGCCGGAGCTGAGCCCGCGCCAAGTGCAGGCTCGCGTGGCCGAGCGCATGTACGGCACCGCCACAGCCCGCCGGCTTTTCGGCTCCGATCTGCTGTCGTGACTGCCCCGCCGCCGGACGTCATCGACGTGGCGCTGCGCGTCGCCGCTGCAGTCGAAGCGGCCGGCGGCGCCTATTTCCTCGGTGGAAGCCTTGCCAGTTCCTTGCAGGGAGAGCCCCGCGCTACGAACGACATCGACATCGTGCTCGACCTGCCTCTCGGCAGGCTCGACGCCCTGGTACAGGCGCTTGGCCCGGACTTCGAGGTCGACCGGGATCAGCTTCGCGATGCGCTGCTTCGCGGAACCAGCGCCAACATCGTCTATCTGCCCCAGGTCATCAAGATCGACCTGTTCGGTCACGCGCAGGGCCCCTTCGACGAGTCCGGGTTCTCGAGGAAACAGCGGGTTATCGTACGGGATGACGGAAGCGCGCTGTTCGTCAAGACCGCGGAGGACACGATCCTGCGCAAGCTCTGGTGGTGCATGCAAGGTGGAGAGGTCTCCGAGCGCCAGTGGCGCGATGTGGTAGGCGTGTTCGGAGCGCACCCGGGCAGGCTCGATGACGCGTATCTCGATCGCTGGCGGGCGTTCTCGGCGTCAAGACGCTCCTGTCACGAGCGCAGCGGGAAGCCGCCGGGTGAACCCGTGTCGTCGCGCTGCCGCGCGCAATGCGCACCGGGCTAGAGACTGCGCGAAAACCGGTTGATTTTGGGCCATCAGGCCGATTGCCATGCCGGCGCGATCGCCTCTATAGTCCGCCCCTTGACGGTAGCTCCGCAAAACGCGCTCGGGGGCGGGCCGGTCGCGCTCGGTGCGGACCACGGTGGCTATTCGTTGAAGGAGACCATCAAGGCGCACCTCGAGCACCACGGCGTGGCCGTGGTGGACGTGGGAACCAACTCGACCGAAGCGGTCGACTACCCGGTGTTCGCCAGGAAGGTCGCCGAGCTGGTCGCCGGGGGCAGCGCCCGCCGCGGCATCGTGGTGGACGGGGCCGGCATCGGCTCGTGCATGGTGGCCAACAAGGTGCCGGGCGTGCGCGCGGGTATGGCCTTCGACAAGGCCACCGCCGAAAGCGCCCGGGAGCACAACGACGCCAACGTGCTCTCGCTCGGGGCGGGCTACCTGAAGCCCGATCTGGCGCTCACGATCGTCGATACTTTTCTGACGGTTGAGTGTACAGTGCCCCGCCACAAACGGCGCGTCGCCATGATCGATGCGCTCGACGAAGGTCGCCCCCGGAGGTCCCTGAAGATGGTCGCGTTATCGGACCAGAAGCAGCAGCTCATCCAACAAATCACGCGCGTGTTGTCCGATAGTCCGCAGCTCTTGTCCACGCTCGACACGGGCGTCGTCGCGGGCGGCTGCAAGACCTGTCAGAACTGTGACAACCAGTGCCCGACGTCGGCGCCGGAAGCCGTGCGGTCGCTGGTGCGGAGTCGGCCGGAGTCCCGGGTTGCCGGGCGCCTGGGCGCCAGCAACGTGCCCGAGGACCTGGCTAGGTACATCGACCACACGCTGCTCCGGGCCAACGCCACCTACGCGGAGATCGACCAACTGTGCGACGAAGCCCGCCAGTACGGCTTCGCCTCGGTGTGCGTGAATCCGGTGCACGTCAGGCGCTGCCAGCTAACGCTCCGCGGCACCGATGTGAAGACGTGCGCGGTCATCGGGTTTCCGTTGGGTGCCACGCCCAAGGAGGTCAAGGCACTCGAGGCGCGGCGGGCCTTGCGCGATGGGGCGCAGGAGCTCGACATGGTGATCAACATCGGCGCGCTCAAGTCCGGCGACCTCCAGGGCGTCTACGAAGACATCCGGCTCGTGCGCGAGGTGGCGCACGAAGGCAACGCGCTGCTCAAGGTGATCATCGAAACCGCGCTGCTCACGGACGACGAGAAGGTTCTCGCTTGCCAACAGGCCACACGGGCTCGCGCCGACTTCGTAAAGACCTACACGGGGTTATCCACCAAGGGCGCCACATCCGAAGACGTCGCGCTGATGGCCCAGGCCGTCGGCCACAAGCTCGGAGTGAAGGCCGCGGGCGGCGTGCGCACTGCAGGCGACGCCCAGAAGATGATTGCCGCGGGTGCGACGCGTATCGGCGCCTCCGTGGGCATCAAGATCGTGCGCGAAATGCGCGGAGAGAAGGAAGCCGGCAGCGCAAGTGCCGGGCATTGATTTTCGACTTGAAGAAATTCTGGTTGGGTTCAGGAGGAGCGAATGAGCACGGAAGCGTTGGGCATGATTGAGTGCCGGTCCTTTGCCGCGGTCGTCGAGGCGGCGGATGCCATGGTCAAGGCCGCTCGCGTCGAGTTGGTCCAGTACGAGAAGACCGGCGGCGGCTACGTCACCGCCGTGGTCCGTGGCGACGTCGCCGCGGTGAAAGCCGCCGTGGAAGCGGGCGTGAACGGGGCCAACCGGGTCGGCGAAGTGGTCACGACTCACGTCATCGCGCGTCCCCACGTCAACGTCGATCTGGTGATGCCGCTCGGGCGCGCCGAACGGGCCGCGCCGGCTGCCAAGAAGTAGGCCCCCCATGGTTTCGGCGGGCGGCGCTCCGACGGGCGCCGGCTCGCCGCCGTGAACGCCTCAACACCCGGCGAGGAAGGACGAGGATGCAGCTCGCGAAAGTCATCGGAACGGTCGTTTCCAACCGCAAGGACCCCAACATCGAGGGGTTCAAGTTCCTGCTGCTCAGGCAAACCAATCCGGAAACGATGCAGGACGGCGGCTACGTCGTCGCGGTCGACGCGGTCGGTGCCGGAGTGGACGAGTATGTGCTGTTCGCGTCGGGCTCCTCCGCCCGACAGACCGAGATGACGAAGAACCGTCCCTGCGACGCCGTGATCATGGCCATCGTCGATCAATGGACGATCGAAGGACGCCAGTTGTACGAGAAGTACAGCCCCGATCACGGCTACGAGGTCGAGGTCTGAGGTGAGCATGCGTTCTCGCCGAGGTGAGGCATGAGCCAGGCCAGAGTCGATCCCGCCGCCATCCGGCGCATCGCCGAGGCGCTGGCCACGGAGATCCTCGAGAACCGGCCCAAAGCGCCAGCGGCGGCGGCGGGGCCCGCTCCCGCTGGCGGCGGAGCCCTGGGCGACGGCGTCTATTCCACCATCGACGAAGCTGCACAGGCGTCGCGGCTCGCCTTCCTCGCCTATCGCGGCGTCCCCCTCAGCCAGCGCTACGCCATCATCGCGGCGATGCGCGAGGCGTGCCGCCGCGAATGCAATGCGCTGTCGAAGTTCGCCCACGAGGAAACCGGGCTCGGTCGCTACGAAGACAAGATCACCAAGAACGCACTGGTCACCGAAAAGACGCCCGGGCCGGAAATGCTCGAGCCGCTCGCGCGCTCAGGTGACTACGGCCTGATGCTGATGGAGCCGGCGCCCTTCGGCGTGATCGGCGCGATCACGCCCGTTACCAACCCGACGTCCACGATCATCAACAACTCGATCGCGATGATCTCGGCGGGCAACACCGTGCTGTTCAATGTGCATCCGTCCGCCAAACGCGTGTCGATGCATACCATCCAGCTCTTGAACCGCACCATCGTGGCGGCCGGCGGCCCGCCCGACGTGCTGACCTGCATTGCCGAGCCCACCATCGAGAGCGCCGGCCAGCTGATGAAGCACCCGCTGGTGCGGCTCCTGGTCGTCACCGGCGGCGGTGCGGTGGTGAAGGCAGCGATGGGCTCGGGCAAGCGCGCCATCTGCGCCGGTCCGGGCAATCCACCGGCGGTGGTCGATGCGTCGTGCGACCTCGACAAGGCGGCACGCAAGGTCGTGCTCGGTCACTCCCACGACAACAACATCATCTGTGTGGACGAGAAGGAGTGCATCGTCGTCGACAGAATTGCCGACGCGCTGAAGCAGGCCATGACCCGCCACGGCGCGGTGCTGCTCGATCCCAAACAGCTGCCGCGGCTCGAAAACGCCATCTTCAAGAAGATGGCCGGTCCGCGCGGGCACGCCACCATCGACCGCGAGCTGGTGGGCAAGAACGCCTCGGTCATTCTGGAGCGCCTGGGCATCCATGCGGGGCCCGAGGTGCGCACGGTGCTCGTGGAAGTGCAAAACGATCACCCGCTGATCTGGACCGAGCAGATGATGCCGGTGCTCCCCATCACGCGGGTGAAGACGGTGGAGGAGGCGATCGACCTGGCCGTGGACGCCGAAGGCGGGAACTTCCACACCGCCACCATGCACTCGCAGAATCTGGACGCGCTGTCGCGCATGGCGCAGAAGTGCAACTGCAGCATCTTCGTGAAGAACGGCCGCAGCATCGACGGGCTCGGCGCCGCAGGCGAGGGCTGGACGTCCTTCACCATCGCTTCCCCCACCGGCGAGGGGCTGACCACTCCGGTGTCGTTCTCGCGCTGGCGGCGCTGCACCGTGGTCGATCACTTCAGGATCGTGTGAGAAAATGGTGAGCGCGTCCCCGCTCGGCCCCGCCCTCGCGATGCTCGACATCGCGGAGGTCCCGCAAGGTCTGCTTGCGCTGGACGTGCTGCAAAAGGAAGCGGAGGTCCAGCTTCTGAACGCCGGGACCGTACACAGCGGCCGCTTCTTCATTCTGTTCGCAGGCGAGGTGGAGCCGGTGGAGCGCTCGCTCGAGCGGGCGCGGGAGTCGGCGGGCAGGGCGCTGTGCGATAGCGTGCTGCTCCCGCGGGCCGAGGAGCGGATCGCTCCGGCGATTTCCCAGGGTGCGCGGCGCTGGCCCGCACCGGGCGACACGCTGGGCGTGTTGCAGAACGCGACGCCGCCCACCTTGCTGGCCGCGGTGGATGCGGCCCTCAAGGGCGCGCTGGTCGATCTGGTGGAGCTGCGTATCGGCGACGGCCTGAACGGCAAGGCCATCGCCAGCCTGTGGGGCGAAACGCACGACGTGGAAGCCGCGCTGGAGCTCGCCGAGCTCAGGGCGCATCGCGGCAACGCCCGGGACTGGTCGCAGGCGGTGATCCGGCGCGCCGACGAGAGCGTGCTCGCCACCCTGGGCAGCTCGACTCGGTTCTTCACGGAGTGGCGCGGATGAAACTCGGGCGCGTCATCGGCACACTCGTGAGCCACACCAAGAGCGACGGGCTCGATGGGCTCAAGCTACTCATCGTGCGCCCGCTGACCTCGCGGCTGGAGGTGGAAGGCGAGCCGTTCGTGGCCACCGACGCCTCCGATCAGGCCGGGCCCGGCACTCTGGTCACCTACGAGTCGTCCCGCGAAGCGGCGCTCCTGCACGCGCCGCGCTTCGTGCCGGTGGACAAGGCGATCGTGGGGATCGTCGACGATTACAGCTACGAGGAGCCATGATTCTCGGGCGCGTCGTCGGCACTATCGTGGCTACGCAGCAGCATCCCTTCTACCGGGGACTGAAGCAGCTCCTGGTGCGCTACACCCTCCCGGACGGCAAGTTCGACGGAGAGAAGTACGTGCTGGCAGTGGACATGGTGGGGGCGGGCGTCGGCGAAACGGTGCTGGTGGAAGACGAAGGCAATTCGGCTCGCCAGCTCCTCTCGACGGACGAATTCGGTCCGGTCCGCTCGGTGATCGTCGGGATCGTCGACGCGGTCGAAACGGCTCAGCGCTAGGGAAACTGGAGAGAGAGAATGTCGAGCAAGAAAAGCGGCTTCGAGCTTCGTACCTACATCTTCATCGACCAGCTGCAGCCCCAGCTGGCGCAGTTCATCGCCAAGGACAACCGGGTGTACGACCCGAAGGAGTACGACGCCGCCATCATGCTCGAGTTGGCGCCGGCCATGGAGATCCACCGCATGATCGACCTGGCGCTGAAGAGCACCAGGGTCCGGCTGGGGTCGGTGGTGACCGAGCGGCAGTACGGTCTGATGCTGATCCAGCACGAAGATCAGGGAGAGGTGCGCGCGGCCGGCGAGGCGGTTCTGTCCCAGACCGGTCTCAAGCCGACCGATCGCTCACGCCTGCGAGTGCTGACGAATATGACCATCCGCGGCATCGAGCAGGACCACGCCATCTATTTCACCGGCACCTCCAAGGGCAACATGGTGCTGGCCAACGACTCCGTGCTGATTCTCGAGGTGGCGCCAGCGGCGTACTTGACCATCGCCGCCAACGAGGCGCTCAAGGCCGCACGCGTCAAGCTGAACGAGATGCGACCGTTCGGCGCCACCGGTCGCCTGGTGATGAGCGGGCCGGAGTCGGAGATCGACTCGGCCAAGGAAGCGGCGCTGAGCATCCTCGACTCGCTGAACGCCGAGCTGGATGGCCTCGGCAAGTAGGGCCGCGCGTCGCCCAAGCGGGTAGGGTGGGGGTCCTGGCAGTCGCTCGCGGCGCACGGAAATGGCGAGACACCGCCAGCCATCCAAGGCCGTGGAGACGGAGCGGCGGCGTCTCGCGTGGGCGCGCTTGTGCGCGCGTGCGTTGGACGTGAGCGATCGGGGCGACATCGTGGGGGACATACCCGGTTATGTCGGTGGAAATGTCGGCGACCGGCGGCGGCCGCTATTCGCCCATCGCGTACAGCGCGACCTCGATCGCCTCGAGCCGTTCGGACAGGGCGGGATTGGCGCCGCCGTCGAACTGGAGGGCCTGTTCGAGCGCGCGCTTGGCTCCAGCGAGATCGCCGGTGCCGATCAGCTTGTCCGCCTTCTGCGCGCTGAGCTTCGCGCCGGCGGAGCGGCAGAGCTCGTGCAGGGGTTTGGCTTCCGTGTCCAGCGCCGGCCCGACCGGCACGTCGCGGGCCTCGAGGCGGAGGTGGCCCTTGGCGAGCGCCATGTCGTAGCGCACGCGCAGCTCCGGGTGGCTGAGCACGCGATAGGCTTCGGCTCCCTGTTGGAACAGGCGGCGCACAGTCGCGAGCAGCTCTTCGTCCGCGCCCACGTGCACGTCGGGGTGGAAGGCGAGCGAGAACTGGTGGAACGCTTCGCGGATGGCGCGGTCGTCCGCGATCTCGAGCACGCCGAGGATCTCGTAGTAGCTCGAATCGTCCAGCACCTCTGCCCAGCGCTGGACTCGCTCCGTGTCGCCGGGATCGACCATCCAGTCCCGATGCGTACTCCGCGGGCGTCCGGGAGGCCAGAGCGAGGCGCAGGCGGCGCGCTACATGGCTGGATGGGCGGCTTGCCGCGCGGCCATCTGCGAAATCTGGCTGGCATCCGGCATGCCTACCAGCCGGACTCGCGTCTCGGTCGCCCGCCCCGTCGCGGTGTCCGTAGCGCGGACGTTGAGGATCCCGTCCGTGTCCAGTGCAAAGGTCACGGCGACCGAGACCTGCCCGCGCGGTGCGGCGCGCAGCCCGCTGAGCTCGACTTCGCCAAGCAGCGTGTTGTCCTCGAAGTGTGACGACTCGCCTTGGCCCACCCGCACGCGCACGACCGTCTGCTGGTCGGCGGCGGTCACGAAGTTGCGCGTGCGTTCGACTGGCACCGGAGTGTTGCGCTCGATGATGGTGTCGCAGAAGCCACTGACCGTCTCGACGTTCAGGCTGAGCGGTGTCACGTCCACCAGCAGCGGTGGCGGCGCGGCCATCTCGTGGATCTGCGGTTCCTGAGGGGCCAGGCGAGGCTGAGCGCCCCACAGCGGCTGCGGCGGCGGTTGCTGCTGGGCGCCCCACTGCTGCGGCGGCGGTTGCTGCTGGGCGCCCCACTGCTGCGGCTGCGGCTGCTGCTGGGCGCCCCACTGCTGCGGCGGCGGTTGCTGCTGGGCGCCCCACTGCTGCGGCTGCGGCTGCTGCTGCGGTTGCGGCTGGGCGCCCCACTGCTGCGGCTGCGGTTGCTGCTGGGCGCCCCACTGTTGCGGTGGCGGTTGCGGCTGGGCACCCCACTGTTGCTGCGGCGGTTGCGGCTGGGCACCCCACTGCTGCTGCTGCTGCTGCGCCGGAGCAGCCGGCTGCTCCGCGGGCGCCTCGCCAGGCAGCCCCGGGATCGGCAGCTGCTCCACGTCCGCCTGGATGAAGGCCGACGAGGTGGTGCTGCGTCGCGGAGGGGGACGCTCGGGCGCCGCCTGCATCTGCTGCGTGCCCTGCGGCTCTGGCCGCACGCTCGTGACGTCCTCCAGATCCGCGGTGTCCAGCGCATACGCGGGTACGCTCTCCTCGGTGGCGGCCGGGCCAGGGGCGGCTCCTTCGCCCGGCATGATCAAGGGCAGGTTGCCGTATTTCGCCGCGACCTCCTCCGGCGTGAGCTCCTTCTGCGCCGCCTCGGAGCGCGCGGTGACGTCATCCGTCTCGGTGTCGTCCACGCCCACCAGCGGCAACGGGATGCCGGCGTGGCTGGCCGCGGCGCGACGCCTCGCTTCGCGTGCCGCCTCCTTGGCACTGGCGAGCGTCGAGCTCGCCCCTTCCGCCTCCGCTCGGGCCTGTTCGGCTGCCGGACCGAGCCCGGTTCCTGTTGGAACCCGGCCGCGGGCACCCAGACCGGCGAGCGTCTTCGGCGGTTCGCCCATGCTGGGTCCTGTCGTGCGCCGCGGCTCCACTGGAGCCGCGCGGCCACGCTTCGCGCCGGGCGGTTGCACGACCATCGGCTGGCCAGTGGAGGGCAGGGGCTTCACGCCCGAACCAGGCTGCAGTCCGGGCGAGGTCGGCATGCGCTCGCGGCCGAAGGGTCGGGTGTGCGGCTCGCCCGCGGGGAAACTACCCGGCGAGCTGGGACGCTCGGCCCCGGGGGGCAGCGTACCGCCGCGCCTCGGGATCGGAGGAGGCCGGCTCTTGCGCGCCGAGGGCGGCTGCGAGCCACGAGAAGCCGGCTGCGGCGGCTCCGGAATCGCACCGCGACGCCGCTCTGCGCTCGTGAGCGCTCCGGCCTGGATCGCCGCGCCGATGGCGACCACCTCGTCGGGGCTGATGTTGCCGAGCGCGGAGCGCTTGAAGAAAGCCTCGGCGCGCTGGCGCACCATCGGAATGCGCGTCGAACCGCCGACCAGCAGCACCTGATCGAAATCGCCCGGTTGCATCCGCGCGATGCCCAGCGCCTCGCGGCACACGTCGAAGCTCTTCTCGACGATGGGGCGAGCGAGCCGCTCCAGCTCCGCCTGCGTCATCGAGAACGTCAACCCGAGCGCCTTGCCGCCGGGTCCGTGAGCGACCTCTTGCAGGTCCACGCTGGTCTCCGCGAGGCTCGACAGCCGCACCTTGATCAGCTCGGCCGCGCTGCGCAGCCGCTCGAACGCCTGCGGATCGGTGTGCGGATCGTACCGGTGCTGCGCGAGGAACTCGCCCGCCATCTGCTCGGCAATCGCGAGGTCGATGTCGTCGCCGCCCAGGAACGTGTCGCCGGCGGTGGCCAGCACCTCGAACACGTTGTCCGACAGGTCGAGCAAGGTCACGTCGAACGTGCCGCCGCCGAAGTCGTAGACCGCGAGGCGCTCGGCGCCGCCCTTGCCGTAGCCGTATGCCAGCGCTGCGGCGGTCGGTTCGTTGAGGATGCGCAGCACCTCGAGCCCTGCGACGCGGCCCGCCACCTTGGTGGCGGCGCGCTGCAGGTCGTTGAAGTTGGCCGGCACCGTGATGACGGCCCGCTCGATCTGCTGCCCGAGCGCGTTGTCCGCAATGGTCTTGGCTTTGCGCAGCACGAACGCGCTGATTTCCGGCAGCGTGTAGGTCTCGCCCCGCGCCACCACCAGTGCCGCCTGTCCCGGCCCCTCGCGCATCTCGAAGGGGAAGCGCGAGCGCGCCAGCCGCACCTCTTCCGAGTCCCAACTGCGTCCGATCAGGCGCTTGACCGAGTAGACCGTGTTGGCGGCATCGTTCAGCCGCCGCGCGCGCGCCGCGCGGCCCACCAGCACGTTGCCGTTCGGATGGAACGACACCACCGACGGGATCAGCTTCTCGCCGCTTTCGTCCGCGAGCGCCGCGGCCTGGCCGTCCTTGACCAGGGCGACGACCGTGTTCGTGGTGCCGAGGTCGATACCTACGACGGGTCCCATCGCCATCTAGCTCAGCGCCTCCGGTCGCAATCCGTCGCGTCGGGTGTTCATGTGCGGTTCTGTGCGGTTCGAGCCGGGCGCGGTTTTACCGCGTCTCCCGGCGTGTCTTGCCGGGCCCCCGCGGAGCCCAGCCCGTCCAGCACGTCCTCGTACCACTTTTCCACCTGTCGCCCGAAAGGCCACATCCAGCCGTAGGCCGGGCCGGTGAAGCGGCCAACTATTCGACCGCGGAGCTCCGCGGAGCGCGCCGCGTCCAGCCCCTGGAGCTCGGCGGTCGCGCGGAGCGTCTCTGTGTACGCCTCCCACTCCAGACGCGCCCGGCCGTAGGCGAGACCCAGAGGCAGGAACGGCACCAGATAGAGCAGCGCGAACAGTGGCAGGCCGTAGCGCCGCCGTTGCCTGAGGTGCACGCGCTCGTGTCTGAGCACGATCACCCGCTCCACATCCGAGGCCGAGCTCCAACTGGCTGGAACGTAGAGCGTATTTCCGATCACCGTGTGGTAGCGCGTGAGGTAGTCGCGCTGCCCTCCGAGGGTGATGACCTCGAGGGCCCGATCGATCCAGCGTGAGAGGCGATCCTCACCCTTGTCGACGATGGCGAAGCCGGGAAATTCCTTCCGGATGGCTTCGATGAAGCGCTCGGTTTGCTCCATCACCGGTCATCGTAGCACCGGCCGACCCGCCTGCGGGAGAGTGCCCCTTTTCGCATCCGCTGACGCCGTAAGTGGCTCGGTATCGAGTGGTTATGCAGCGTTCCTCGAGTGGATTCGAGGTGATCAGGCAGGCGTTTCCAGCAGGTCGTCGTCCTTGAGCGCCCGGCCGTTGACCAGATCGGCGGCGTCCAGCGCCTTCCGGCCCTCGAGCTGGGCGCGAAGGATCTCGACGGTGCCGATGCCGGCCTGCACCAGGACCGCCCGCCGGTCGCTGATGTGGACCGTGCCGGGGGGCCCCTCCACGCCTTCCTCGGCGCGGCGGATCCGGTGCAGCCGGAGCTTCTTTCCCCGCACCCCCGTGTGGGCTCCGGGTCGCGGCGCCATGCCGCGCACCAGATTCACGATCTCGGTAGCGCTCTTGCCCCAGTCCACGCGGGTGTGTTCGGGCGTGATGAGTGGAGCCCAGCTCGCCTGCGACTCGTCCTGCGCGGCAGCCGGGAGCTCGCCGGAAACGGCGCGCGGCAGGTCCTCGCGGACCACCAGCGCGGCCAGCGCGGCCAGTCGCTCCGCGAGCTCTCCGGCGGTTTCCTCGGCGGAAATCGCGAGCCGCCGCATCGAATACACCGGCCCGGAGTCCAGACCCTCGTCCATCTGCATCAGGCAGATGCCCGTCTCCGTCTCGCCGTGCACGATGGCCCAGTTGATAGGCGCGGCTCCGCGGTAGTGCGGCAAAAGCGATGCGTGCAGGTTCATGCAACCCCGCCGAGGCGCGTCGAGCACCGCGCGGGGCAGGATGCGTCCATAGGCGAGAACCAGAGCCACATCGGCGCGCCGCTCCGCCAGCCACTCGTGCAGGTTGCCGGTCTTCACCTTGACCGGCTGGTGCGCGTCCAGGCCGAGCTCCCGCGCGGCGATCTTCACTGGCGGCTCGCGCAGCGCGAGCCCGCGCCCGGCAGGGCGGTCCGGCTGACACACCACCCCCACGAGCTCGGTCGTCTCGGCGAGCGCACGAAGCGCCGGAACGGCTATGGCGGGTGTTCCGAAGAAGACAGTCCGCATGGGCAGTCCACGAGCGGGTGGCAAACCGCGAACGCGTGCCGGGCCGCGCGCGGTCCGAGCTGAACGCCCCGGGAACATAGCTCCAACGCAAGGAGCGTGCCAGTCCTGGCGCGCCGCCCGCATGTGGTTAGCTTGACCACCGTGCCCAGACGTCGCAAAAGCCGGAGGGCTGGGTTCCTCCGGTCGCAACCGACAAGACCCCCAGCCAGATCCGGGCCAGGCCCCCATCAAGGTGAGACCCAATGACCGAGAAGAAGAAGCCGCCACCTCCCCCCGTCGCCCCTCCCAGTGACGACGAAATCAAGTTCGGTGACGAGCTCGCCGTGCTGCCGATCCGCAACGCGGTGTTGTTCCCCGGCGCAGTCGCGCCCTTCGACGTGGGACGCGAGAAGTCCGTCGCCCTCGTCGAGGATGTCCACAATCTGCCGTCGCCGGTGATCGCGATCTTCGCGCAGCGGGATCCGTCGACCGACGACCCGAACGGCGACGACTTGTATCCGGTCGGCTGCGCCGCCCGCGTGCTCAAGGCGCTGAAACACAGCTCCGGCAACTACTCCCTGATACTGCAGGGACTGACGCGCATCCGGCTCGAATCGATCACGCAGAGTACGCCGTATCTCAAGGCGCGCATCGCGCGCGTCGAAGCCCCGGCAAGCGAAGACGTGGAGGCCGAGGCGCTGGCGATGAGCCTGCGCGACGTGGCAAAGCAGGTGATCCAGCTGATGCCGGAGCTGCCGCGCGAGGCGGGCTCGCTCATCGACTCCATCCAGGCGCCGGGCGCACTGGCGGATCTCGTGGCCGCCAACCTCGACGCACCGGTGGAGGAGAAGGCCCAGCTGATCGAGACGGTCGACGCGAAGGAGCGCATCCGCAAGGTGCTGCGCCTGCTCACGCGCCAGCTCGAGATCCTCAAGATGCGCGAGCGCATCAACTCCCAGATCAAGGAGGAGATGGGGAAGAACCAGCGCGAGTACGTGCTCCGCCAGCAGCTCAAGGCGATCAAGGAGGAGCTCGGCGAAGACGACGGCGACCAGGGCGACCTGCACGGACTGGAGGAGCGTCTCGCGAAGGCGAACCTCCCGAACGAGGCCGACAGCGTCGCGAAGAAGCAGCTCAAGCGCCTCCGCAGCATGCAGGTGGGCAGCGCCGAGTACACGGTGGTGCGCACCTACCTCGACTGGATCCTCGATGTGCCGTGGACCCACTCCACGGACGACAACATGGAGATCGCCGAGGTGCGCAAAGTCCTCGACGAGGATCATTACGGCCTCGACAAGGTCAAGAGGCGCATCGTCGAGTACCTGGCTGTCCGCAAGCTCAAGAAGGACAAGAAGGGTCCGATCCTGTGCTTGCTCGGGCCGCCCGGCGTCGGCAAGACCTCGCTCGGCAAGAGCATCGCACGGGCGCTCGGTCGCAAGTTCGTGCGCATCAGCCTCGGCGGTGTGCACGACGAGGCGGCCATCCGCGGGCACCGCCGTACCTATGTTGGCGCGCTACCCGGCCAGATCATCCAGGGCATGAAGAAGTCGGGCACCATCAACCCGGTCTTCATGATGGATGAGGTCGACAAGATCGGGCACGACTTTCGCGGCGACCCCAGTGCGGCGCTCCTGGAGGTGCTCGACCCGGAGCAGAACAACACGTTCGCCGACCACTACCTGGAGATCCAGTACGACCTGTCGAACGTGATGTTCGTGGCGACGGCCAACGTGGCCGATCCGATTCCGCCGCCGTTCCGCGACCGCATGGAGATCCTCGAGATCCCCGGCTACACGCGGCGCGAGAAGCTCGCGATCGCGCGCCGGCACCTGATCCCGAAGCAGCTCGAGGAGCACGGGCTGACGACGGAGCAGATCTCGATCACGGATGAAGCCGTGGAGGAGATCATGGAGCACTACACGCGCGAAGCGGGTGTGCGTTCGCTCGAGCGGAAGATCGCCAACGTCATCCGTGGCGTGGCGGTGAAGGTGGCCGAGGGCGACCATACGCCGCGCGTCGTCAAGACCGAGGACGAGCTTCGCGAGTTCCTCGGGCCGATCAAGTACACGAGCGAGGTTGCCGAGCGCACCGAGGAAACCGGCGTGGCGACGGGCCTGGCGTGGACGAGCGTTGGCGGCGAGATCCTCTTCATCGAGGCGACGCGCATGTTCGGCACCGGCAAGCTGCAGCTCACCGGTCAGCTGGGCGACGTGATGAAGGAGAGCGCGCACGCGGCGCTCAGCTACGTCCGGACGAATGCCGAGAAGTACGGCATCCCGAAGGACTTCCTCGAGAAGAGCGACGTGCACATCCACATTCCCGCCGGCGCCATGCCCAAGGATGGGCCCTCGGCGGGTATCACGATGTTCACCTCGCTGGTCAGCCTGCTCACCGGTATTCGCGTGCGGCATGACGTAGCGATGACCGGCGAGATCAGCCTGCGCGGCCGCGTGCTGCCGATCGGCGGCCTCAAGGAGAAGACCCTTGCGGCCCACCGTGCGGGCGTCAAGCGCGTGATCGTGCCCGACCGCAACAAGGCGGATCTCGAAGAGGTGCCGAAGGAGGTACGCGACGAGCTCGAGTTCGTGTTCGTGAGCAAGCTCGACGAGGTGCTCGCTGCAGCGCTCGAGCGAGTGCCGCAGCCGAGTCAGGCGTACGTCGACGAGATGGCGCAGAAGGCAGCAGCGGCCCAGTCGCCGACCTCGACCAACTGAGCCCGGCTACCAACCGACGACGCCCTCTTGCACCGCGAGTGCGAGGGGGCGTCGGCGTTTGTGGGTGCGAGTGTGACGTATTGCCGCCGAATGGCGGCTGCCAGGCCCCCCTGGAGTCGCGCTGGGCCTAGCTCACTCGACGGTCGGCCCAGAGCCGGATGCCGCCGGCCAGGCCTTCCACGTTCTCGAACACGTGCACGTTCTTCGGCAGGTTGTGGTCGAGCTTCCGGGCGTTGCCGCCGCCGATGTACAGGTCGTCGTAGTTGAAGATCGGCTCGAGCTGTTGGAGGACGCGGTGGACGCGCTTGGCCCACTTCTTGTTGCCGATGCGCTTGCGCTCTGCGTTGCTGACGCGGTCCTCGTAGGTCTCGCCCTTGCGGAACGGGTGATGGCCGAGCTCGAGGTTCGGCACCAGGTGCCCGTCGACGAACAGCGCCGCGCCGAGCCCGGTGCCGAGCGTCAGCACCAGCTCCACGCCCTGTCCACGGATGACACCGTAGCCCTGCAGGTCAGCGTCGTTGATCACACGCACCGGCTTGCTCGTGATCGCGTGGATCTCCGTCTGCAGGTCGTGGCCCGACCAGAGCTTGGTGTCGAGGTTCGGTGCCGTACGCACCACGCCGCGCACCACCACACCAGGGAAGCCGACCGAGACGCGGTCGAACGCGGGCTGGGTCGGCACCATGCCGCGGATGACCGTCAGCACAGCGTTGGGCGCCGCCGGATGGGGGGTCAGCTCCCGCGCGCGTTCGTTGAGCGGACGGCCCTGGGGGTCGAGGCCGATCATCTTGATGCCGGTGCCGCCGATGTCGATCGCCAGGGTGCGTGCCGGCGGCGCGTTGCGCGGGGGCTTTTTCGAGGCCACTTTCCCGTCTCCTTCTTCGTGTCACGCAGCTGGGCTGCGCGGGTCCAGGTGAGCTTATCGGGAGCGGCAGCGGTCCGGGTGGAAAATTTCCGGTCCGCCGACCGGGGCCGGCGTTGTCGGAGGCTGTGCTCCGGGTCTATCGTCCTCGCTCGATTGTGCGGCTTTCCAGCGTTCTAGCGACCGTGATGCTGGTCGCGGGCTGCAACGCGCCCGCGGCGGGCAAGCACCCGTACCGCGAGGTGTTCCTGGCGCCTCCGGTGCCGTCGGCAGAGGTGCACGCCGCTCGCACACGGCGAGCTGGACCCGACGGAACAGCCCAGGAGTCCGCGCGCGCGCGCTGCGAGGCGGCGATCGCCCGCGCGCGTCGCAAGCCGGCGCTGCCCGGAGCGCTTGCCGGCGGCAGGAAGCGCGCGGAAATCCTCGCCCGCGCGAAATCGTATCCGGTGCTGTTCATCCGCGCGCCGCATCCCGACCCGGATGCGACGCTGGAATCGCGGCTGCTGCGGGGCGAGCTCGAGCGGAGCTCGTCGCCCGCGTACACGCTGCACCGTCTGTACGACCACTTCGAGCACCGTCCCGAGCTGGCCCGCAGCGTCCTCCTGCGCGAGGGGTACCTGTACGCCGACTCGCCGGCCATGGCGTCGGCGCTCGTCGATGCGGTCGAGCTCCGCCACCTGTTCCGGGCAGCGGAGCTCGTGATCCAGCGCGGCAGCACGCTCCTGCACGCCGAAAAGAGCCACGGCTACTGGTATCGCTACACTGACGGTCCCGACCGCGGGCGGCGGGCGCGGCTTCTGCTCTTCGATCGCGTCTGGGAGAAGGGGCGTCCGCCCGGACCGCCGCTGCACCGCGAGCTCTCCGCGGTTGCCGCGCGTCGCGGTTCCACACGCATCCGGGTCGAGCGCATCACGTCCGACTCCATCGTAGCCCGGCTGCGCTACGGCGGCACCTGGGTGCCCGCGTTGTTGCGTACGAGCGGCGCGAAGGTGACGCTGGGCTGCGAGCTGGTGCCGCCGAAGCTCGAAGCACGCGTGAGCGCCGCGCGCGACAATGCTCTCGCTCACCGGCGCGTGGTGGCAGCCGAACGCGGCGCCATCGAGAAGCTCGTCCACGAGCGGATCCCCTTCGACGAGCCGAAGACGGAGCACGGACAGCAGGACGGCAACCTGAGACCGGCATGGCGCTGGGCCTACAAGCTCGGCATGACGCTCTACAAGTTCAACGACGATCGCTACCAGGTATTCGACAGGGAAGGGCGCCCCATCCCTCCCGAGGTGTGCATCGATTTCATCACCGACACCCTGGAGCGCGCCAGCGGCACCTGGTGGAAGAGCGACGACAGCCCGCGCGAGCGCGAGGAGGGCCGTCTCGACTTCAACGTGCTGGGTATCGACAACCGCCGCAGCGTCGAACGCTTCATCCGCTTCGCGTGGGCGCGCCCCCAATGGTTCGACGTCTACGACCTGGCGGAGGACGAACGCCCGGCGTTCATCCACCGCGATGACTTCTACGGGCAGATCTACGCCCACCGCGACCGCTACATCCCGGGCGACATCGTCGCCATCTACGGTCCGCGTAGCGACGGCAAGATGCACTACCACTCGTTCTATGTGGTCGAATCCGATCCGATCACGGGAATGCCGATCCTGCTCGCGGGAAATTCGGGACGCGCGCGCCTGCGTGCCTGGGACAACGTGATGCGCTCGGCGCCGCTCCGCAGCATCAAGACGCGCATCCGGCCGCGGCTCGAATGGCTGGAGAGGCACCTGCTTTCGTCCGGTGCGGTCAGCGTGCTGGAACCGGGCCTGGGTGGCCCGAGCCCGATCTGAAGCGGGCTTCCCATCGACCACCCGGGGCAGCGCCTTGGCGGCTCCGAACCCACCGACTGCGGCTCTTGACCGCCTCCCCGGCTCGCGCAAGTGTGCGCGCCGCATGCAACGGTCCCGACTTCTTCGTGTTTCCGCGCTGCTGGCGTGCGCCGCCGCAGCTGGTTCCTGCGGCGCCCCGCCGCCGGCGGTCAAGCCTGCAGCGAGCCCAGCGCCCACGGCCGCCGCCACCGCCCGCGCCGAGCCTCCGCCGCCGCGCGACGACGGACGGCTGCCGTCAGGTGTGCGCCCGACGGGCTACCAGCTGTCGCTGCACGTGGATCCGGCCAAGGACGGCTTCGAGGGCCACGTCCAGATCGGCATCCAGGTCGCAAAGCCCACGCGCGCCATCGTGATGCACGCCCGCAAGCTCGAGATCGAGTCCGCCGATGTCGTCGTTGCCAGCCGGCACATGCAGGCGCGGCCGCTCTCTCGCATGGCCGCTCACGGCAGGGAAGCCCCGGAAGAGCTCGTGCTCATGCTACCCGAGGAGCTGCCGCCCGGAGCCGCGATCATCGACATCCACTACAAGGCTCCGTTCGGCACAGGCCTGCGCGGGCTGTACCGGGTCCACGATGCCGGCGATGACTACGCCTACACACAGTTCGAGCCCAACGACGCGCGGCGCGCGTTTCCCTGCTTCGACGAGCCGGGCTTCAAGACGCCGTTCTCGCTCGAGCTCACTGTGCCGAAGGCCGATCGCGCGCTGTCGAACACGCCGGTGGACAAGCGCGCAGACAATTCCGACGGCACCGTCACCTACACATTCGAGAAGTCGAAGCCGCTGCCGACCTACCTCGTTGCAATGGGTGTCGGCCCGTTCGACGTGCTCGAAGGCGCGAAGAAGCCCGTGCCGATCCGGCTGGTAACGGTCAAGGGCAAGGCCAAGCTCGGCAGGATGGCGCTCGCGCTGGCTCCGGAGATCCTCGACGCGCTGGCGAAATATTTCGACCAGCCCTACCCGTACAAGAAGATGGACATCGTCGCCGTGCCGAACTTCGGCGCCGGTGCGATGGAGAACGCCGGCTTCGTCACCTTCCGCGAGGAGCTCCTGCTGCTCGACCCCAAGCACGCCTCGGTGCGCGCGCGCCGCGCGGAGCTCGGCGTGATGGCGCACGAGTTCTCGCACCAGTGGTTCGGCGATCTGGTCACCATGGCCTGGTGGAACGACCTGTGGCTCAACGAAGGCTTCGCCAGCTGGATGGGCGCGAAGGTCTCCGACCAGATCCAGCCCGGTTTCGGCGCGCACGAGCGGCAGATCGTCGAAAAGAGCTGGGTGATGGGCGAGGATGCGCTGGGTAGCGCCCGCAAGATCCGCCAGCCCGTTCGCAGTACCAGCGAGGCGCTCGAGGCGTTCGACGACATCACCTACGTCAAGGGCATGAGCGTGCTCGACATGGTGGAAAGCTGGCTCGGACCCGACAAGTTCCAGCAGGGGATCCGCGCCTACGTCAAGGCCTACCGCTTCGGCAATGCGACGGCCACCGACCTGTTCAAGGCGCTGGGCGAGGCGAGCGGCACGAACGTGGCGTCGGTTATGGACACCTTCCTCGACCAGAAGGGCGTCCCGCTCGTCACCGCCACGCTGGACTGCAAGGACAAGAAGCCCGTGCTCGCTCTCGGGCAGCAGCAGTACCGCGCGTTCGGCACCCAGCCGCCCGATAGGCAGCGCAGCTGGAACATCCCGGTCTGCGTCAGCTATCCGGCGGCCGGCAAGCACCGGACCCAGTGCACCGTGCTCGACGGCAGGCAGGGCAAGCTCGCACTCGAGACAAAGGTGTGCCCCGGCTTCGTCTACCCGAATGCCGGCGAGGGGGGCTACTATCGCTCGGCGCTCACAGCCAAGCAGCTCCAGCAGCTCGCCGGGCGCGCCCAGCGCGATCTGGCACCGACCGAACGCATCGGGCTCGTCGGCAACGCCTGGGCGATGGTGGACAGCGGCGCGCTGCCCGCGCCGGCGCTTCTGGGCGCGCTCGAGACGCTGATGCGCCACGAGCGCGACCGCGGCGTGATCCAGCAGGTCACCGCCACGCTGCGCCTGGTCCATCGCAAGCTGGTCGACGACAAGGCGAAGCCGGCGTTCGTTCGCTATGTCGATCGTCTGCTCGGTCCGACCGCGCGGCGCGTTGGCTTCAAACCGGAGCCGCACGAGCCCGACGGCGACGCGCTACTGCGGCGCGACGTCCTCTCCACGATCGGTGATCTGGGCAGCGACAAGTGGACACAGCGGCAGGCGGCCGCGGTGGCCAAGGCGTGGCTCGAAGCGCCTGACTCCGTGGATGCGGACAGCGCGGCGGTGGCGGTGTCGCTACACGCGCGCCACGGCGACGTCCTGTTGTTCGACGCGTTGAAGAAGAGGCTCGTTTCGGCCGGGACTCCGGAACAGCGGCTGATCGCGCTTGGCGGCCTGACCGGCTTCAACAACCCGAAACTGGCGACCCAGGTGCTCGCGCTGACGCTCGATGGCACCATCAAGACCCAGGACCTGCGCTACATCTTCGCGCCGTTGTTCCAGCGGCGCGCGACGCGCGATCTCGCGTACTGGTGGATGACGAGACACTTCGAGGAGCTGAAGAAGCGCGTGCCTTCGTTCGTCATCGGGCGGTTGGTCGGCGTGCTGTCGTACTTCTGCGACCGCCCGCAGATCCAGAAGGCGCGCGCCTTCTTCTCGTCGAGTGCGAAGGACATCGAGGGTGCGGACCGCGAGTTCAAGCAGGCCGTGGAGGCGGGTGAGCAGTGCGTCGCGCTCCGCGCGAGCCAGGGCGCCGGGGTGGACAAGTGGCTGGAGGGCAAGCGGTGAGTCGCGAGCGTATCAAGTTTCCGGTCAGAATCGGCCTGCTCGGTTGCGGCACCGTGGGCGGCGGCGTGATCCGTCTGATCAACGACAACGCCGGGTATCTCGCTTCGCGGGTCGGCGCGCCGCTGGAGATCCGCCATGTACTGGTGCGCGACGTCGAGAAGGACCGCGTGCCCGAATGCCGTCGTGAGTGGCTGACGACGAATCCCGACGACGTCTTCGGCGGCGATCTCGACCTGGTCGTCGAGGTGATGGGCGGGGAAGCCCCTGCGCGGAGCTACATCGAGCGCGCCATCGCCGAGGGCAAGGGTGTGGTGACCGCCAACAAGTTCCTGATCGCCAAGCATGGCCCCGGGCTTGTGGAGAAGGCCAGCGCCGCCGGCGTCGATCTGGCGTTCGAGGCCTCCGTGGGCGGCGGTATTCCCGTCATCCGCACGCTGCGCGAAGCGCTCACCAGCGACTGGGTCGAGAGCGTCCACGCCATCCTCAACGGCACCTGCAACTACATCCTGACGCGCATGCGCGACGAGGGGCTGCCCTTCGAGGAGGTCCTCGCCGACGCGCAGCACCTCGGCTACGCCGAAGCCGACCCTTCGCTCGACGTGGACGGGCACGACGCCGCGCAGAAGCTCGTCGTGATGAGCATGCTGGCCTTCGGTGCGCGCGTGGACCCGTCCGCGGTGCCGGTCGAGGGGATACGCGGCATCGATCAGCTCGATTTCCGCTTCGCCGAGCGCTTCGGCTACACCATCAAGCACCTCGCCATCGGTCACGATCTGGGTGACCGCATCGCGCTGCGGGTGCACCCCGCCCTGATCAAGAAGGGCGGCGTGCTGGCCAACATCGATGGCGTGCTGAACGGCATCTTCATCATGGGCCGCGCGCTCGGGCCGTGCCTGCTGGTCGGGCGCGGCGCTGGCGATATGCCGACGGCCGTCAGCGTGGTGGCCGACATCGTCGACGTGGCCCGCTCCCGGCTGGAGGGAGAGCAGGGCCTCGCCACGCGTGGCATCCAGCTTTCCGAGCGCCCGCTCGAGCCGCTCTGCAGCATCGAGGCGCGTTGCTACCTTCGCTTCGACGTGGACGATCACCCCGGCGTGCTCGCCGCCATCGCGGGCGCGCTCGGCCAGTACCGCGTCAGCATCGAGCAAATGGTGCAGGAGGGGCGCGCCGCGGCGGCGGGAGACGCCGTGCCGGTGCTGATCATCACGCACGCCGCGCACGAGGGCGCTGTCCGCGACGCGCTCGACAGCATCGCGCGCGAACGCTTCATGAAGGGGCCGCCCCGGCTCATCCGCATCGAGGACGTGTGAGTGGCCGCCCCCGGGCTTGATCCACAAGCGCCGCTCGGGGTCTTCGACTCGGGCCTGGGCGGTCTGACGGTGGTGCGCGCGCTGCTGGAGGCGCTGCCGGAAGAGCGCATCCTCTACCTTGGCGACACCGCACGCGTGCCCTACGGCACGCGCTCCGCCGAGACCGTGATCCGCTACGCGCGCGGCTCGGCCCGCGTGCTCACAGAGCGCGGCATCAAGGCGCTGATCGTGGCGTGCAATACCGTGAGCGCCGTGGCGCTCGACATGCTGCGCGCCGAGCTCGACGTGCCCGTGGTGGGCGTGGTCGATCCCGGCGCCAGCGCCGGCGTGGCAGCTGCGGACGCGCTTGCGGCTGAACAGGGCGCGCTGCCGCGCATCGGCGTGCTCGGCACCGCCGGTACGATAGCTTCGGGCGCGTATCCGCGGGCGGTAGGGCGCCTGTCGACGCGCCACGAGGTCGTTGCCGAGCCGGCGCCGCTGCTCGTTCCGCTGGTCGAGGAAGGCTGGTTCGACGGCGAGGTGCCGGAGCTCGCCGTCCGCCGCTACCTCGAGCCGCTGCTCGAAGGCGGCGCGGGCGTCGTCGTGCTCGGCTGCACGCACTACCCGCTGCTCTACGACACCATCGCGCGCGTCGCGGCGGAGATCGCGGGGCACGCCGTTCCGGTCGTGGACAGCGCGCACGCCACGGCCCAGGCCGTCGCCGCCCTGCTCGCCGAAGGCCGCATCCCGGCCTCGCCGGTCGGCGCGCCGGGTGCGCGCCTCGAGCTGCTCGTCACGGACCTGCCCCAGAGCTTCCAGATCGTGTCCAGCCGCTTCCTCGGACACGAAGCGCTCGCCGTGCACCAGGTCGACATCGCGCCGACCTGAGGGCGGAGCCTGGGTTATTCGCGGCTCTGGCCCGGCTCGCTGGCGCAGAGGTACAGGACGGCCATGCGTACGGCGACGCCGGACTCGACTTGTTCGAGCACGACGCTGCGCGGTCCGTCCGCTACGTCTTCGGCGATTTCCACGCCGCGGTTCATCGGCCCCGGGTGCATCACGATGGCGTCGGGGTGAGTTCTCTCGAGCCGCTCGCGCGTCAGCCCGAACACACGCGAGTACTCGCGCAGCGTCGAGAACGAGGCACCTTTCATGCGCTCGAGCTGGATGCGCAGCATCATCACCACGTCCGCGCCCTCGATCGCCGGCTCGAGCCTGTCGTACACCTCGCAGCCGAGCGCCTCCGGGACAGGCGGCAGCATGGTGCGCGGGCCGGCGAGGCGGACCCTGGCGACGAGCAGCGGCAGGAGGAGCGCGTTCGAGCGCGCGACGCGGCTGTGGGCGATGTCGCCGCAGATCGCCACGGTCAGGCCTTCGAGCGACGGCTTGTGCTGTCGGATCGTGAACGCGTCGAGCAACGCCTGCGTGGGATGCTCGTGCATGCCGTCGCCCGCGTTCACGATGCCGGCGCGCGTGCGATCGGCCAGGTACTGCGCGGCGCCGGATGCGCGGTGGCGAATCACGATCACGTCCGCGTGCATGGCGTCGAGCGTGGCGGCCGTGTAGCGCAACGTCTCGCCTTTGCTCACGCTGGTCGACGAGCCGCCGAAGTTGACCAAGTCGGCGCTAAGCCGTTTGCCCGCGAGCTCGAACGAGGTGCGCGTGCGCGTCGACGCCTCGTAGAACATGTTGATGATGGTCTTGCCGCGCAGCGTCGGGACCTTGCGCACCGGCCGTCGGGTGATCTCGAGAAAGGCCGACGAGGTATCGAGGATGCGCAGCGCCGTTTCGCGATCCATGCCCTCGATGCCGAGCAGGTGTTTCAGCTGTGGCTCGCTCATGTGCTCTCTCCGAGCGGCACCGACGGAGCGCTCATCGGCTGCACGAATGCGTGCAGGCCTGCGCCGTCCTCGATCACGTCCACGCGCGTATCCCGTCCGACTTCCAGCGTCTTCACCACGTAGTCCGGCTGCATGGGCAGTTCGCGGCCGCCGCGATCGACCACCGCGGCGAGCTCGATGCGTCGCGGTCTGCCGTAGTCCATGAGCGCGTCGATGGCAGCGCGCACCGTGCGCCCGGTGAACACCACGTCGTCCACCAGCACGACATGCCGGCCTTCGAGCGCGCAGGGTATCTCGCTCGGGCCGATGCGAGGATTGGGCAGTGCCGTGGCGGCGTCGTCGCGGTAGAGCGTGATGTCGACGCTGCCGACCGGGATGTCGTGGCCTTCGAGCTCCTTGAGCCAGCGCGCCAGCTCGCGCGCCACCGGAATGCCACCGCGGCGCACGCCGACCAGCACCAGCCCCTCGACGCCGCGCGCCCGCTCGACGATCTCGCCGGCGACGCGACGCAGGCCGCGCGACACACTGTCCGCATCGAGCAGCTCGCGCATGGCCGCCGTGTAGCACGCGGCGGGCTCGGCCGTGGAGCCCTCCGTTAAACTCCTGGGATTTCCGCAGATTTCCATGACCGGTTGGGCGACCGGGCCGGGCCGTGGCTACGTTCGCGGGAGATGGGTGTGTGGGAACAGCTTCTGCCGTACGCCGGTGTGGCGGTCGAGGTGTTCGCCTTCGCACTGGTGCCGTTGGTGCTGCTCAGGCGTCGCGAGCCCGCCAGCACCATCGCCTGGATCCTGACGCTACTGTTTCTGCCCGGCGTTGGGGCGGCGCTGTTTCTGCTCCACGGGCGCGATCGGCTGCGCTGGCCCGCGCGCCGCAAGCGCGCGGCGGACAGCGTGCTGACCGCGCGGCTGCGCGCTGCTCGCGGACGCCCCTCGCGTCTCGATATCGAGCAGGAGCTGGGCGGGCTGGGCGCGACCGCGCGCCGCATCTTCCGCGTCTGTGCCGGGCTCGGCATCACGACGGAGCTCACGCACGACAACTCCGTCGAGCTCTTCGCCGACGGCCGTTCCGCCGTCGCGGCGATGGAGCGCGCCATCGACGAAGCGGAGCGCAGTGTGCTCGTCGAGTCGTACCTGGTCCGCGACGACGAAACCGGGCGGTGCTTTCGCGACAAGCTGGTCGCTGCGGCCCAGCGCGGCGTCGAGGTCCGGCTGCTGGTCGATGCCTATGGCTGCTTCTGGATCCCCAAACGCTGGTACGCGCCGCTGCGCCGTGCCGGGGCCCGGGTCGTCGAGTTCCTGCCGCTCAGCCAGGCGCTGCGCCTGCCCATGAACCTGCGCAACCACCGCAAGGTGCTGGTGGTCGACGGACAGATCGCCTTCACCGGTGGCGTCAACATCGGCGACGAGTACACCGCGGGCACGCACCGCCAGCCCGCCTGGCGCGACACGCACGTGTGCATCTGGGGGCCCGCGGTCGCGTCGCTGACCAGCGTCTTCCTGCGCGATTGGCATTTCATGACCGGTCAGCGCGAAGTGGAAGAGCGCTTCTTCCCCGCGCCGGAGCCCGCGGGCGATGCCAACATCGCCGTGGTGCCCAGCGGCCCCGACAACCCCATCGAAGCCATCCACCGCACCTTCTTCATCGCCATCGTCAGCGCCCAGCGCCGCGTGTGGATCACCACCCCGTATTTCGTCCCCGACCGCTCGTTGACGGTCGCGCTCGAGACCGCCGCACTGCGCGGGGTGGACGTGAAGATCATCCTCCCGCGCCGCAGCAACCACAAGGTGACCCATTGGGCCGGGCGCAGCTGGTACAGCGAGTTGCTCGAGGCTGGCGTCGGCATCTACGAATACGAGCCGGCGATGATCCACGCCAAGACGATGCTGGTCGACGCGCACGTTGCGCTGGTCGGCAGCGCCAACATGGATCTACGCAGCTTCCGCCTGAACTTCGAGGTGCACACGCTGCTGCACGACCAGGTCGTCGCCGACGCGCTCGAGCAGAGCTTCGAGCGCGACCTCGCCGCGTCGCACCGCATCGACCTCGACGAGTGGCGCAGCCGGCGCTGGCTCGCCAAGGTCGGCGAAGGCGCCGCGCGGCTCGTATCGCCGATATTGTAGGCGCCTGGAAAGGCCGCCCAGCGGAGCTTGGAGCGCTTCGAGCTGGCGGCGCTAGTCCCGCGTTTCCATCGAAGCGATGGGTGCTTCGCACGCGCGGCTGCGCCGCGCAACGCGGGACTAGCAGCGTTTGTTTGGGGCGCAG
>Ga0114931_10000790_pt1 | contig 39565 bp, 35 predicted proteins | sample 2SBtaG_FD_89579 | JGI IMG/M metagenome (GOLD analysis project Ga0114931, IMG submission 89579) | Deep subsurface microbial communities from Kolumbo volcano to uncover new lineages of life (NeLLi) - 2SBTROV14_V59a metaG | ecosystem: Environmental > Aquatic > Marine > Volcanic | place: Kolumbo... | reverse complement strand
TCAAGCGGCCCTCTTCTCCCCGTCCCCTGCTGCGCAAGCAGGGAGCGGGGGAAAGGGGGGAAACCGGCCCCCTCCAGCTGAAAACTGAATACTTCAACACGCCGTTACGCGTCGGGTTACGAAATTACTCGACACAGGAACTCTCTCGTCAAGTTGGAATATTCTAAAATACCGCTCGACTAAAGCCGAATCTCTACCGCCCATTACAATGCCTCGATCAAGCAAAACACCGCTGGCTTGGAAAAATTTAACCCACGATTGGCGTCGCTTGGCGGCAGCGATCGCGGGAATTGGGTTTGCTGTGCTGCTCATGTTCACTCAAGTCGGCTTTCAAAACGCTCTCTTCGACAGCCAAGTCAAAATCATCGACGACCTCCAGGGCGATATCTTCCTTGTCAGCAAGGCAAAGTACACTTTGGCTGCCGAGAAACGATTCTCCATCTCGCGCATCCACCAAGCGAGGTCTTGCTCTGGGGTGAGCGGCGCCTATCCGCTTTACTCCGAATTGACTACTTCTGTGTTAAGAAAAATGGAGCAAGGAAAAGGCAATCGAGGCTATCCGCTCCGTTCCCTCGGATTTCAACTGGGCGATCCCATTTTTAAGTCCAAAGACATCCAACAGAATCTCGACCTGCTACGCCAACCTTCCACGGCATTGATCGACAAAAAAAGCAAATCCAAAAAATTTGGCATCTCGTTGAAAAAAAGTGCCAACTTGGCTCAGAATACGCTGGAACTCGCTAACAAAAGGTTAACCTTAGTCGGCACATTCAACCTTGGTACCGACTTTGCTCACGATGGCAATCTCGTGATGAGTTCCGAAAACTTTGCCCGCTATTTCCCCCTTCGCAAGCGATTTGGCGACCCGCTGAGCGTCGTCGATGTTGGAATCATTCACGTCCAAAAAGGTTTTTCTCCCAAGGACGTACAACAAGTGCTGAAAAAAACCTTGGACGACGATGTCCTTGTTCTTACTCGAGATACATTTCGTGCCGATGAAATCAAATTTTGGGACAAGAGTACGCCGATCGGCACGATATTCCTGGCTGGTACACTGATCGGCTTTGTCGTGGGAATGGTTATCTGCTATCAAGTTATTTACTCCGACATCGCCGAGCATATGCCCGAGTTCGCAACCCTCAAAGCGATGGGCTACAAAACGAGCTACTTTTTTCGCCTGATCGTCGTCGAAGCGTTACTACTATCAGTCATTGGATTCGTGCCAGCCGTCATTGCCAGCCGGCTAATTTACGAATGGCTCGCCGGCCAAACGGGCTTATTGATGCAAATGACCCCTACCGGTATCGCCTATATTTTTGCAATGACCGTCGGCATGTGCGTCGTCTCCGGCCTATTGGCAGTAAGAAAACTTCTGGCCGCCGACCCCGCCAGCCTATTTTAGAAAAGACTTTCCCCTTTCGTCATTCGTCATTAAAAAATCATGACCGCACAAACCACCATACCCGCCACTAGCGGAGCCTTCATCGGGGAACTCCAATTACCCCTGACAGTGCAGGTAAAAAATCTCAACCATTTTTTCGGCGAGGGAGAGCTGCGAAAGCAGGCGCTGTTTAATAACAATCTCGAAGTCCGGCGTGGTGAAATTGTGATCATGACAGGCCCCTCTGGCTCCGGGAAAACCACTTTATTGACGCTCGTCGGCACACTTCGCACGACTCAAGATGGCAGCCTCAAAGTTCTCGGCAATGAACTCCAAGGTTGCAATCGAGACTTGATCGTCAATGTGCGACGCGAACTCGGTTTCATCTTCCAGGCCCATAATCTGTTTGAATCGCTCACCGCCTATCAGAACGTCAACATGTCCGCCGAATTGGCTGAGCTCAATCCGATGATCGCCAACGGACGCATCAAATCGCTCCTCACTCGATTGGGATTAGGCGAACGTATTCATTACAAGCCCAACTCGCTCTCGGGCGGACAGAAGCAACGGGTCGCCATCGCGCGAGGGCTAGTTCACAAACCTAAAATAATCTTGGCCGACGAACCCACTGCCGCGCTCGACGAAAAATCAGGCCGCGAAGTCGTCACGCTTTTTCAAGAGCTCGCCCGAGACGAGGGCTGCACCATCATCATGGTCACCCACGACAATCGAATTCTGGATGTTGCCGATCGCATCGTGAACATTGTTGACGGACACATCAAGTCAAATGTCCTTGTCCAAGAGGCATCGGTTATCTGCGACTTCTTGAAGCAAATCCCGCTATTCGACAATCAGACTCCAAACACGCTCGCACAGATTGCCGACCAGATGATGGTACACCGCGCTAAGCCAGGAGATACCATTATCCGCCAGGGCGACCCGGGCGATCTCTTCTATCTCATTCGTAGCGGCACCGTCGAAGTGCGTATCCACGATGGCCGCCAAGAAAAAACCGTGGCCACGCTCACCGAAGGGCAATACTTCGGCGAAGCGGCCCTCATCACCAACGAACCCCGCAACGCCACCGTCATCGCCAAGGAAGAGTCGGTCTTTTACGCCTTAGATAAGCAAAATTTCCATACCGTCCTCAAAGAGAGCGCCTCCTTCGAAGAAGAACTCCGGCAAGCTCTGTTTAACAGGCAGTAAGAAAAGAGCGAGAGAGGAGAGCCCAAGGTGTAAACCCTGGGATAAATACAAGAATCGCGCCACCCTTACTCATCACAGCATTGCCCGCCGCCAGCTTTGCAACCACTCTGCCCATGGCAGCACACGCCAGTGCAACAGCCTTCGCAGCACAACGTCGGTGCAAAGCCGCATTCCAACGCTAAGAACCCTTGCGATTTATGCAGGCTTACCTCGGCCAGCTTCAGCGAAACAAGCTGCGTCACCAGATTCGCTTCTCCTTCGTACAGCCGACCACGTAGATTGCTGATCTCAAATATGGTCACGTCATTCACATCCCGCATCTTTTCCAACTCATCAAGCCGACTACGCAACTCCTCCACCTTCTGCTTGGCCACAACTGCTCGTTGCCGTTGCAGGTTCACCTTATAGACGGCACTCTTGATCTCGCCGGTGGCCAGTTTTTCGGTCTCGGCATAGAACATCGACAACTGTCGACATCGCACCGGCACCTCTTGCTCGTAGCAGCCGTGGCAACGCAACGTGTGCCGCAAGCCATCGATTGGCTCAACCGTCCCCAACGTCGAGTCGGCGAATTTCAATACCCCCCGAGCGATTGGCAGCGTACTTTTTTCCAGATTACACATCACCAATGCCAAGCCGCGTAGATCTGATCGTGTCGACAGCCCATCGGCAAGCTCGACTTCGACATCTAGCGGACTAAAATCGGGTTCCCAATCCACCTGAGGCCAATAAAAAGTATGCTCGTCCAACGGGCAGCCCACAAGTTTTTGGAGCTGACCGTTAAGTTGGATCCGCAGAAATTCCAACTGCAACTTCTGATCGCGAAGCTCACTCAGTTTCGAAGCAATCGAAGTGCGATCTACCGCATCAGGCAACGCAAGCCCCTGATCTTTTAGATTGTCGACCCGAGAGAGCGTCCGCTCAGCTTCCTCAATGCCCTGCGTAAGAAAATGCTCTTGAGCCTCAAGGCCAGCCAACTGATAGAAGGCCTCCAGCGCAGAAGCTGCCGACGAATTGCGCAGATAATACGCATGCAACGCTAGCAAGTCGCAATCGAGACACAGGTTTTTACGAACGTTTTTCGTATCGCAACCAATGAGGACCTTTGCCCAGTGCCGCTCAAGCTCCACCAGATTGGCTAGGTTGGCGTTCGTTGCCGCATTGCATTGGCAAGCTGACGCGTCGAGCAGTTGAAACGTTTCGGTCGGCGACGGCAAAGGCGTAAGCTCGTGCTCTGCACTCACCAGCTCCACAAGATCGGGCGGATCCCCATCGACCTCAGCCAAATCACCTGGACACGGCGCATAGGGTGTCCCTGGCACACAGCAGCCCCCAGAAGGACACGCACAGCCCGTTACTACTGCAACAAGCGGCAGAAGTAGGGTGATAGCTAGAGACTTGGCAAGCATAAAAACCAATCCAGATGAAAAAACACGCTCGATGGTAATGGTTATCGAGTCCTAGATATGCTGTCCGCAGCAGTTGCCATAGTTTTTCCGCAAACTACGCTGAGGCAAAATTTGCCGATTGTAGGCATCACAGAATTCGGGCAGCCCCTGCCGCGCCGAAGATGAAAAGCAGCACAGCGAGCCGTGGCGTCCCCGCCCACGGTCTTGCACAAGGCACGAATGACGAAATACCCAATGACGAAGGAATTCCGAAGCATGAAATCCCAAATAATATTGCTGCTCTTTGCGAAGAAAAGCAAACTATTCAGCTATCTCGTAGTTTCGTTGTGGTTCAATCCACTGGGCACAGTCGTACTAAATCGCTTCAACCCCATCACCAACGCAAAGAATGCCATCTTTCCCTAGGGATTCGAGTGCCGTATTCACACCCAACCGATAGAAATGATCAAACCGGTCCCCTGGCGACCAATCGGGCAACGTCTCTTCCCGGCGACGGCTAAACTCGCGTGCAAAACTCCCGATCGACGTTCCACCCAGCGCATTCCTGCTCGGCACCACACACCGACGACAGATCCCACGCCCTTGCCAAACCGTATCACCAATTCGAAATCGACGCACGCTCGACTGCTCGGCGACGAGCCGATCTTCCCAAAACGACAACTCGCTATCGATTTCCAAATTCATCCGAAAACGACGTCTCGCTTCCGCGAGATCTATCTCAGCAAACCAATCGGCCACCGCAACAAGCGAGCCGATGCTAATCAGCGTCGGCCCAGGCGACTCGCAATCGTCAGGAAAACCACCCGCAAGATTCTCGACCAACCGACATGAAACGCCAAGCATCTGGCCACACCACTCGGCCAGCAACAGATTACCTGCCTCCAAGGCAAATGTCTCTTCGCTGCCCTCGCAGCGAAGCGTCACGCTTTCGAGGTCATCTGTGTATCGGGCTCGAATACGATGGATCGCCTCAAACTTCTTACCATTAATAAATTGCCCCGACGTATCCTGTAGCGAAAAACGACGATCACCCGCCAAAGCACCACCCGGCAATACCTCGACACGCTCCAGCTGATAACCGTCAAGCGCCTTAATCGGATAGATCGTAATACGATTCAAAGCTGGCATATATTCAGTCTCACTGGAATGTCATTTTGTACTCTTTTTGGCAAGCGGCAGATGCAAAAATTGCCAATCAGAACCCGATGCGTCAGCGAGGGATGCAACGGATGCCGGCTTATCCCTCGCTGACGCGTCGGGTTATGAAGGTAAATACCTATCTGCCGATGCGTCTTACGCCCCAATCTCAACCAAAATCGCATCCACATCCGTAAGATTAGCAATCAACAAATTTGGCTCCACCGCTTGCAACTCTTTCCGCGATGCACCTCCTGTAGCCACGGCCACCGCGAAGGCACCGATCGACTGCGCACAAGTCACATCACTGACCGTATCGCCTATCACCATCGTCCCATTCAACTTTCCACGAGCCTGAAAGCGGGCTTGCTCCAGCGCTTCTTTAGCAATGTCGTTTCGATCGTTCCAAACGTCCCCAAACCCGCCAAACTTAAAACGATCGGCCAACCCATACTGGGTCAGCTTTCGAGCAGCTCCCCCCTTCAAGTTACCCGTCAACAACCCAATCAGTACATGCTCCATCGCTTGCAGAAGATCGAGCAACTCCACAACCCCTGGCAAAACATGCCCCTGGCACTGCGGAAGCGTCGTCTCCAGATGCTTCAAATACGACTCAACAAACTGATGCCAATGCTCGGGCGACGGCTCCACCCCGTGCCGCTCCATCAACTCCAACGCGATAGCCCGATCGCTCCGCCCGGCAAATTTCACTTCCCGCGAAATCTCAGTTATTTGAAACAGCTCAGCAAATGCCGCCTCAAATGCACTCTTGCCCGCACCTGCCGTATCCAGCAATGTGCCATCAATATCAAATAAAATCGAATACATCCAATAGGTCCCAAATCAAGTAAAGTTTCAACGCTCTCGCCACAAGCCCTCACCTCAACTTCGTCTTCCCGCCGACTGCCCGTTCGCGATTTACCAACTCCAGCGCTCTTTGTTCTATCTTCAAAAATTTGATTAACTGCGACGTACTCACCTCCAACTGTTCCGCCGCGGCCGATATTTCAAAATCATGCGTAGCAACCACATCCAACGCCTCGGCCAACAACGCAGGAAACTCCTCATGCCCTGCATTAACAGAAATTCGTCCCTCCTTGATCCGCTGCCGCCAAACACGACTTGCCCCGTCCCCTGAAGATCGCCGCTCACCAATGGCCAGCTTAATCCGCAGCCGGTGAATCGCCTGCCGTCGGTTCTGGTCCTGACTCCGTCGCTCGCTCGCTTCGCCCCGCTGCCCCGAAGGCAAGTGCTCAACCACGATCGCCGTCTCGACCTTATTACGATGCTGCCCCCCCGGCCCCGATCCGCGCGTACGCTTCACCCGACAATCCTTCAACAACAATTCCAATGGCAAGCGAGCAGGATGACACACCAAAAGCACTTTTCTTTTTTCAGTAGGAATCTAGTGCTTTGTCAGTATTAAAAATTAGGGTCGTCATTTTGATTGCACTCGTATTTCAAGGGTCGAATCGAAATGACGACCCTAAAATTCTGATTTGACGAAGCACTAGAGCAATTTACCAATATCCACGATCAAAAGCCACGCTGATCAACTAGGCAAATCGTTAGTCGTCCCTGAAAAACCCATTGCCTTCAGCAGGGCGGTTTATTTTCGTCGAGCGGTTGGCAAGCGTTGCGGCATTCCTTGACAGCCAAGGCGATGGCGTCTGCTTCTCCAGGATCAAGCACTTCGTGAAGCCCCAAGGAAATCTCTGGCGCGCTGACTTTCAACCACGGGGGAGGCTGTTTTGCCAAGAGAGATAAAAGGTGTCAGCGGAGGGTGCTCTCTAGGCCGAGGCTCTTTACCGTCTTGACTGACCAAAGTTCCTCACCGAAGGGGCGGCTGCGCTGAACACTTTGGCGTAAGGTCTTCATGTCAATAAACAGTTCCTGGCAACCTTTTCTTCCCTGGGTTGCACTACGGCAATTGAGGTTCTGGGGCCAGCGTCGTCGAATTATAATGGGTATCAGCTGGAGATGCCCCGCACTTGCACTTGATCCGTATTAGCTATGGCTGAAAAAGGCAGAGAACTCGATCTGACGAGCCCCCCAAGACCAAATTCGAGCAGGCCCTCGGGCAGCGATTCAGACGAAAAACAGTTTTTGGGCGTGCATTTTGTTTGCTGCGACGTCTATTCGCGAGTTTACCCAAACAGCGATCGGTCGGCGTACATTGGCCACTGCCCCCGTTGTGCCAAGCGGGTGCAATTTCAGGTAGGGGCAGGGGGGACCGATTCGCGTTTCTTTTCAGTCTCGTAGTAGGTGCTATAAATACCTCATCTGCTTGTGAACTGCCATTTCCGGTTACGTGTGCCACTCAGCGACGCGAACGGAATTCATTATAGCCTTGCGTTAGATCCATTCACGAGGGATGACAAAGTACGAGTAGTTGACCAATCCCAGTTCGCTATGGAATGCCAAATCTATCGTCGCGAGTTGGACCGATCTGTCCATCAAATAGAGCCGACGTTCCGTGAATTCGTCAGACAGCCCCATCGACATATTGCTAACTTCGTCCCGCACGATGTCTGTGCGGTAAGGTGCAATTTTCTGAAAGTCTTTCACGTCTTTAATTGCACGAAATCGAGGAGCAACATGTGTGAGCAGGTCTCCAACGATGTCTACGGTGGACGGCTTGGCCATGTCGTGGGTAATTCTTGAGCGGGTGGTTTAGCGGCCTAACGTCAACGATAACCGCCGGGGCAGTCGAAGTATTATACCGAAAAGCACATGCATTTCTCGGCAGTGTTCATGTGAAGCAGATTTTCAGGCTAGTTCGGGGACTTTATGGCCGCTTGCTAGCTGATAGCAAGGTGCTCGCTTGCCTTGTGGCAGATAGGCGGTTTTCTTACTATCCGCGAGCTTTGAGGCGGTACTCGCGTTGCCGTTGTTTCCGAGGGCTAGCGCAGCAAGAACCCTCTTGGAGACATCCCGCGGCAAGGAAAGATTGAACTACCAGACGGTTTGGGGACGCGCTGTAAATATGTTGCTTGAATATGAGGTCAAAAGCTGCAGCCGTTGTTGCAGTGCTACGCAGGATGCATTGAAACCTGGGGATGTGTTCTTCTCGGTGCTGGAGCTAGAGGGCGATACGTTTTTGCGGCACGATTTCAGCGTGGAAGCTTGGCCGGGTCCACCCAAAGACTGCCTCGGCTGGTGGCGATCGCGAGTGCCGACGGGGGACGAAGCAAAACCCAAATTGGCCCCTGCCGATGTCATGCTCAATCTGTTTACCGCATTAGCCGAGCGGGCCGAAGATCAGGAGTTTCGCTATTTGCTTGGGCTCTTGCTGCTGCGTCGGCGTGTGCTGCGTAAAACTGACGCAAAGCAAGACGGCACTGGCCGAGAAGTGCTGGTGCTGCATTGTCGTCGGCGTGACGAGCAATACGACCTCGTCGTCGCGGAGCCAGACGCCGAACAAGCCAAGCAGCTTCAACAGCGGATGATTGACTTGCTGTATGGAGATGATAGTCCATGACGAATGACGGATTGACGAATGACGAATTACAAAAGGTGGCGATTGGTGCGTGCTCGGCCACTTCTCACTGCTGGTCATTCGTCACTGGTCATTCGTCATTTTCCAGATGCGTAGTGCTATTATTAATCGTCTTCTGCGGTTCTGGCGCCACATGCACTCGGTCTCTGCGCAATCCCTTTATTTCCCAAGGGCCCCCGGCACCTGAGGTGCTCTTTGCCGGTGCTTCGCTCGATCAAGTGATTTCTGCTGTGAACTTAAATGCGGGTCGGGTGCAAAGTTACCAGACGAATAATGCTTCGATTACGGTGCCTGGAATGCCTGCGATTCCCTTGCTACGAGGCAATATTGTCGCCCAGAGGCCCGGTCGGCTGCGTCTGCAGGCGTCGACGGCGATCACAGGGCCGGAAGTCGATATGGGGAGCAACGACGAGCTTTTTTGGTTTTGGGTGAAAAGAAATGAACCGCCGGCGCTCTATTTCTCGCGACATGACCAATTTGTCGGCAGTGCCGCGCAGCAAGTGATGCCGATTGACCCTAAATGGCTTCTTGATGCGATCGGAATGGCGCAGTTTTCTCCCAACGACCAGCACCAAGGTCCATTGCCACACGGCGACGGGACGCTAGAAATCCGTTCGTTCATTCAATCGCCTGGTGGCACACTGACCAAGAGCACGGTTGTCGATGCCAGTCGGGCGTGGGTGCTCGAGCAACATATCTACGACAGCGGCGGTCAGCTCATGGTTAGCTCACGCGCTAGCCGACACCGTTTTTATCCGGCGATGGGCGTCTCGCTGCCGCAAGAGATTGAAGTGCGTATTCCTGCGATGCAGCTTGCGCTGACGATCGACGTTGGTACCGTCCTGCTGAACCAAGTGGCCGAAAACCCGGCACTGTGGTCGCTGCCCGTCTTGAATGGTTATCCACAAATCGATTTAGGGTCGGCGCCGCCCGGAGCGGTTCCAGCAGTCGGTAGTGCTAGTAGCCCAGCCCCGTTTGCTGCATCGGCGATCCCTGTTCCGGCAGAGTCCAGTGTGTTACCAGCGAATGCAGTTGGTAGCCCTTCGGTTTACTCCTTACCTGCTCCATCAATTGCACCGCCCACTTCTCAAGCACCAGTCAGTATCGTTATCCCGCCCTCAGCTACAGAGCTGCAACCAATAACTCAACAGCTTCCCCCGGGTGGAATTCAAGCCAATTCGGAATTTGGAATTCGGATTGCAGAATAAAAAACATTCTGACTTCCGGACTCAAATCAGTTCTGGCTGAAGTCGAACTGTTGAGATATCGTTCGACCTAGTGGATTCTCCACATAGCGCCGTCGGCAATCGCTACAAAGATCGTAGCGTGCATGGTGATAGACTTCGTCGCTAATCTGTGTGTCCTGAGAATCCTCGAGATGCTCAAGGATGTCATGAATTTCTAACAGATGGTCTCGGTCTTCGCTCAAGTCTTCTTCAATTGGATCGAGCGAGGCATAAACTTCGAGGCGGACTACGTAGCGCACACTATTTTCAGAATCGATGGGTTGTTTGCAAATGTCGCAAGTATAGTTTATCACCGTACCAGTTCCTCTGAGATGACAAGTCCGATCAAAAAAACCCGCATAGGATTTTCCCAACACAGGTGTCCTTACTTTTATCCTAGCGAGAATTGATAGCTGGGGGCAAGATAATCTTGGATTTGTTTTTCAAGATCGCGATTTTTTAATTTTTTTGTTCACATGCCAAAAATGTTCGTCTGATACTGGAAACTGAGAACTGCAAATTGTGTGCCGAATTTGTTAGCGTGAAAGGTCCACTAAAACTTCCTTGAGGATTCATGCCAATAAGAGTGCAAACCAATGGATATTCGTGAAACTGTCGGATGGCATCTACGGGCGTGACAGGCGGTAGCAGCACTCAGAGGCTGGAAAAAAGTTCATTTTCCAGCTTTGTGGACATGCTTTTGTTAGCAGACAAGCAGATTTGGCTGCTGGCCTTGCTGTCCGATGGGCATTAGAATGGTGGTATGCAACCCGGAAGCCCGTAGGAAAGAAACTAAGGAGCATCGAGTCCTAAGGCAGCACGAATGACGCCAACACATCGAAAAATGGCCTTAGTGGCTCCAGGCTGTGGAATGGTCCAGCGTCTGCGGGAGTCCCACCGATTTCCCGTGTGCTTTTTTCAGAGTGACGGCTGCCCTGATGGGGAGACCTGTGTAAAAAATCGGATGGATAGCAGGCGTATGAGCGTCTTGCTCGTCAATTTCTATTGTTCATGGGACGAGTGTTTGCGCTCAATTCGTAGACGGCAGGAGTAATACAAAACAGTTGAAGAACCGGATTTATCGTTTTAAGCTAAAATCGATACTAAAATCGATAAGTGATCAAAGCTATTTCGAGGAAAGTCGGAGGTATCGAAGCAATGTCGACCGTACAGGCTAGCGGACTCACAGCGAGTGTTTTAGTGCTCAATCGCCAGTACATGGCGATTCATGTGGTCAGCGTACGGCGTGCGTTTGGGCTCTTGCTGAATCAACTAGCTGAAGTGATCCATATCGAGGATGGTCAGTACGGTAATTACGATTTTCAGTCTTGGCGCGAGATCAGTGAGCTCAAGTCGGCTTTTAAGGAGCCTAACGAAGACTGGGTGCAGAGTGTCAACTTCGAGGTCTGTGTTCCCCGAATATTGCGACTACTGCACTACGATCGCCTGCCTAAACAACGTGTAAGACTCAACCGACGCAATATCTTTGCTCGCGACGCAAACCGCTCCCAGTATTGTGGCAAACGTTTTTCTACCAGTGAATTGAGTCTCGACCATGTGGTACCGACTTGCCTCGGTGGTGGCACCAGCTGGGAAAACTTGGTTTGCGCTTGCGTAAAATGCAATGTGCGTAAGGGTGGCCGTACCCCGAAGCAAGCTCGTATGAAGCTCATCTGCAAGCCCATTAGGCCAAAGCGCAGCCCCATGCTCACGATGAAGCTAGGCAATCCCAAGTATGCTAGCTGGAAAACGTTCCTCGACGCAGCTTACTGGTCGGTCGACCTGAAGTGAGAAGCGAGCCAGCCATGCTGCCACACGGCACAAGGTGCGTTTATGTCGGCACACCGTGTGTTGCGTGGCAACACGGCTGGGAGCAATCCGCTAATTATCGGCTAGCGGCTCTTTTTTCTCAGTAATTACGGGAAGCTGAGGGGCCATCTCAGCGTTGAGCTCGGTAAAGGCGGCCCATTCTTCGGGAACATTGTCCTCATGGAAAATAGCTTCCACAGGGCACTCCGGCACACAGGCTTCGCAGTCGATACATTCTTCTGGATGAATATACAGAATCTGATCGCCTTCATAAAAGCACTCAACAGGGCAAACTACCACGCAATCGGTGTATTTGCAGCCGAAACAGGGTTCGCAAACTACGTGAGTCATGTCTTCGAATCTCCTTCTACCACAGCTAACTAAAGTGCCTATGGGCCGTGAAAGGGGCCAAAAAACTGACTAGGCCCCAGACTTGTGGAATGATACCTGTATCGGCAGCGATTAGGCAAGTGTTTACTTGGGAATATGATTTAGACCTTATTGATGCCTCTGATTCGGTTAGGCCCGTGCTACCGGTAAAACCTGCCAGGTCCAGGTTGCTTTGGTAGATCAATTTCTGCAAAGGGAACAATAATGCTGGCAAATGCCTAGCATGGAACCCGTAGACCCCCGGAATGGTCAGGAAACAGTAGATAAGCCAAGCGGCAAGTACCAATTAGGCGAGCGGCAGGTGGAAGCTTACCAATCACGACACGACGAGGAGCTAGGATCTAGGATTCAGGGGCTGGAGAAATGAGGGTGTCTTCGTCTGCGCCCTAGTCCCTGAATCCTAGATCCTAGCCCCAGTCCCAAGCCCCTCGATCCTCACCGGAATGGTATATTCTCATCTGCGGTCGCCTTAAAACCATGAAATAAGGAAAAAAACGCTTGTCTTGCTCCGCCGGTGGTGGCTATTTAGAATTGAGGGTATACCGAGGCGGTACGATAGCATGCCGGATGGCCGAGGGTTGGGGCTGCCCTTCAAGTAAATGCAGAGACTGGGCTAGCCTAGTTTCGGACTTATTGCTCTAGTGCTCGCCCCATTTGATGTGACTTGGCGGCTTTTCCCAAACAACTGTTCCCTTACGGCTACAAACTCGTGGCTCTATCCGAGATCGATCGTACTCTGCTCCAGCGTTGTCTCGCGAACCAGCCGCGTGCATGGAGAGATTTCGTCGACCGATTTATGGGATTGGTCATGCATGTGATCAATCACACGGCCCAGTGCCGTTCGATCCTGCTTTCCAATCCCGACAGAGAGGATTTAGCAGCCGAGGTCATGCTGACGTTATTGCAAGACGATTTTGCCGTGCTTCGTCGCTTTCGGGGTAAGAGCAGCCTAGCCAACTACCTTGCAGTGATCGCTCGCCGCGTAGTCGTTCGCCAGCTACTCAAAAACCGGACAGCAACTCCACTAGGCGATGTGGCTGAGAGTGCTTTGGCTAGCGATTCAGACGTCGAACAGCGTCTGACAAACCGCGAGGAGGTAGAGCAGCTTTTGCATCGGCTAGACAACTCAGAAGCTCATGTCATGCGTCTTTACCATCTGGAAGGCAAGAGTTACCAAGAGATTAGCCGAACTACCGGAATGCCAACCAACAGCGTAGGCCCCATGTTAAGCCGTTTGAGAACTAGGCTGCGAGGCGGCGTGATGAGTGATGAGTGATGTGAGCGGATCAGAATACCTCATTCCTCACATTCTCAATCGCCCGGCTCAATAGCCCGGTCCTCGAAGGTCGATTTCGCCTTCAGGCCATGGGCCACCGCTAGGGTATCGCATGATGACCTTATCCCAGAAAGGCGATTCGTGGAGATCGGTGCCTAGCGAATTCACGATCGAATTCTTGATAACGCATGCCCCCAGCTTTTCATAAAAGGGTTTTACGTCTTGTGTGGTTTGGAATAGAGAGAACTGATAGACCTTGCTATCGACCAGGTCGAAGACAGGCCGCACGATGATCTCGCCCAAGCCTCTACCACGCTGAGCTGGAGCAGTACAGACACGCGTCAGACCGGCTATTTCCAGATCGCCTGCTGAGGTGCCAATAGCGCGGGGCAAAACTGCTGAGTGGGCAATGAGCTGCCCCGATTCGCGAATCAGGAACGATAGTGGGGCAAGTTCCTCGTGGAGATCAAACTTTTGGCCTAGCTCAATCAGTTGACGCTGTCGAATGGCGACGGTTTTCTTTGACTTCGGCCAGACGCTCACAAGCAGCTTAGCTATTTCTAAAGCATCGGCCTCGGAGACCGTTCGTAGGTCGAGTGATTCAATTTGCATAACGATGCCACGTTAGCAGAGAAACTCGCATGCGAAAAGACGGTGTTTGTCTTAATGGCGTGAAAGGCCATGGAATCGTACCCAACACCGCTGCCAGTGACGGAACCCGAGGGCTGCTTTCGGCTTGAGCCATCGATTTACATCGGTGGCTAGAAGCTTTGTTTCCCGAGAGATTTTTGCCATGTTTTACGTTGGCTCCCAAGGACAATCAGACCGAGTCCCAGCAAAAGTACACTGCGGGTTCTGGTACGTTGTGCAGGGGATCGTTGACGTGTACGTCGATCTCGACACCCTTCTTTTTGATGAAGGCGCTACTAAACTCGTCTGCGACGGTTAGCAGCGTGTTGTTGAAGAGCAAACTCACTTTCGTGGCGTCGCCACCAATCAGATTTGCCGTCAAGAAACTGGCGACATCGATTACTGCAGAACCTTCCCAGGGGGTAGTAATACCCTCGTCGCCGGGTAAATGGTAAACTCCCCCATTGGGACCACTGCCGGAAGATACAACCATACTCTCTGTTTGTAGAGGCAAGTTAACGGCAATACCGTCGATTTCCAGCACTTGCCAATAGAATGTGGCTCCAACTTGGGCCGTGGCTGAACTACCTGGAAGCCCACCAAGCGTGTAATCACCAAACTCGTTGATGATAATGCCATTGATCGAATCGCCGGGGTCGACCATCAACGTGGTCAATAGTTCGCTGTCGGTAAGATCTGAACTATTCGAAGACTGAGAAAGAAAATTTTGTGGATCAAGAACAAGAGAATTTCCGACCGCAGTAGGACTACCCATGCCGGGCTCAGGAGCGAAGAGCGAGGAACTATATCCATTGTCCTCTTCGACATCGAGGAACATGACATCAGCACCAGGATCGCTGAGGTCGCCCCAGTGGTAGATGCCTGCAGAGACCGCACTTGTCCCGAAAGTCAAATAGAACAAACAGAGACTAACCACACTAAGCTGTGCGCGCAGAGCGAACGCAGAATGATTTGTAAATTTCACGAGCCTAATCTCCCATACATCAAGTTAATAGGGGTGCCCCTTAGCAACCCTCAGGAAGGCAGGCGTCTTGCGAGAACGGCAATTTTTGCGCCAGGTGGGATGTCGATCGGCAGTTCCGGGTGCTAATACGACTCAGATCTCGCAGCCCAGCCAATCTTGCATACTACGTTTCTGCGAAACGTCCCTGCGGCTGTGCCCATAGCTCTACTATGTTTGGAGAAATTGAGGGTGCAAGAAAAATCTGGAATTTTTTGACGCAGAACGAGTCCGGGCCTCCGTTCAGGCTTCTTACGGAGCTTGGAACGTAAAAATCTCGCCTTGCCGATTCGAGAAATAGACTTCTCCGCGGTCGTCTTCTCCGAACGTGATTACAGGCGTGCCTGCCGCGCGGAGGAGCCGATTCGAGACGACCTGTTTCGAGTCGAAATCGTACCATAACGCCCAAATCTGGCCGGCCACGTAGTCGGAGTACAGGTAAGCACCCTGCAACTGTGGAACCTGCTTGCCACGGTAGACGCAGCCCCCAGTGATCGATTTGCCGATCTCATGGCTGTAGTCGAAAATTGGGTCGATCAGCCTCTTTTGGGGGCCAACACCGCCCGGGCCGAAGGGGTGGCGGCCTTCACGTAAATTCCAGCCATAGTTCCCGCCTCGCTCAATGAGGTTGATTTCTTCCCAGAGATTCTGCCCTACGTCGGCGGCCCAGCAAACGCCTGTCTTGCGGTCGAACGAGAATCGCCACACATTGCGTAGACCGTAGGCCCATATATCGCCCCGAGCAAATTTCTCTTGGTTGGCAAATGGATTATCGGCGGGAATCCCGTAGGCCAAGCCCTCATCCTTCCGGTCCACGTCGATGCGCAAGATCGTTCCCAACAGGGTCTGAAGGTTTTGCCCATTCATATGCGGGTCGTTGCCAGCCCCTCCGTCGCCAAAGCTAACATAGAGATACCCATCCGGACCGAACCCAATCGTCCCGCCGTTATGGTTCCAGTAAGGTTGCGGGACGCGAAGTATCACCTCTTCGCTGCCGGGTTCTGCCCGATTCGGATCTGTTTTCGAGACGCGAAACCGGGAGAGTATCGATGCATGTTGACCTTGCCCGGCAGGTTTCTCAGTGTAATAAACAAAAAATTCGCCATTCTCTTTGTATTTCGGGTGAAAAGCTAAGCCGAGAAAGCCTTCCTCGTTTTCCTGCGGGTTGTAGATGACTTGCTTGCGAATATCGAGAAACAGCTTCACCGATTTACCTTGTTCATCCTTTGGCATCACATGGATCGTGCCATGTTGTGTGGCAACAAATATTCGATTGCTGCCATCATGTGCCCCGGTGATCACAATCGGCAGCACTTCTTCATTGAGCCCTTGGTCTGCTCCGGTTAATGAATCGGGCCAAACAAGGTTTGGAAAAGCAGAAACGATTTTTACGGGCAGAGGACTCGTATCCAACTCGGCGGCCAATGTGCTGCCACTGCATACGAGCAGCAGCGCAATTGCGCAGATGCTTAGTTCCAGTCGTCTCATTGTTTAGCCTTCCGAAGAGGTCGTTCAAGTTTGAAAGGCCTATGCCAACGCATCGACTACCAAATCGCCGACTTCGCTGGTGCTATACCCCATTTTTCCAGCGTTCTGGCTCTTCATTTTTGTGGCCGTCACATGCATCAGAGCGCTCATCACCCGCTCAGCCGCGGCGTTTTGGCCAGCCCGATCAAGCAGCATGCTTACTGCGTTGATCGTCGCGATCGGGTTGATTTTGCCTGTGCCGGTGTATTTTGGAGCACTACCACCCATTGGCTCGAACATGCTCACACCGCCCGGTTCGGGGTTGATGTTGCCCCCGGCGGCTACGCCCATCCCGCCTTGGATAATCCCCGAGAGATCGGTAATGATGTCGCCAAACATGTTGGTCGTCACGATCACGTCGTAATACTCAGGGTTCTTGACGATCCACATGCAGCAGGCGTCCACATGGTTGTAGTCGGTCTCGACATCGGGATAGTCGGCCGCCACTTCTTGGAAGGTACGCCACCACAGATCGTGGCCCGTCGTCAGGACGTTGGTTTTTGCGACCAACGTAAGCCGTTTGCCTTTGGGATTGTTACGTTTTTGGGTGTACTCGAAAGCGTAGCGGATACATCGTTCGCAGCCTCTACGAGTGTAAATGGCCGTCTGCGTGGCAACCTCGTTGGGGGTCCCCTTGTGCATGAAACCGCCTGCTCCGCAATACAGGTCTTCGGTGTTTTCGCGGACGACCACAAAGTCGATATCCTCAGGCCCTTTGTTTGCTAGAGGAGTTTCCACGCCGGGGAACAGTTTCACGGGCCGTAGGTTGATGTATTGATCGAGGCCAAAGCGCAGATCAAGCAACAGTTTTCGTTCGAGAATTCCCGGAGCAACCTCGGGATGCCCGACGGCACCGAGCAGAATCGTATCAAACTTACGGAGTTGTTCGAGTCCGTCCTCCGGGAGCGCTTCCCCCGTTTTGAGCAAACGATCGCCACCCCAGTCCAGGGAAGTGAGTTCGTAGGTAAAACCTTCGATTTTCGCAACCGCTTCGAGTACCTTGACACCTTCCGCCACGACTTCTGGGCCCGTACCATCGCCACCGATAACCGCAATCTTCATCGACATAACCACTTATTACTTGAGAATTGTTCAGAGGGGAGAAACGGTGCATTGTAGCCGGCGAAGACGCAAGCGGCGAGGGGCTGAGAATACCGCCCAGGCAAACTTTTATGAAAGCCGACCAGTGTCCCCCAATCTCAAGCCCTATCAGCTGTGCATTCTCGCCATGGGCTCGCCTTCAGCGATTATCGCTGCCTCGGCCACGTAAAGCTCTTCCAGCCGCCGGTTTACAACCTCTTCGGTGCCAAAATGCTTTGCGAGCTGCGTGTATGTCGTGTGGTGCCGGGCTTCGCTCTCGAACAGGCCGCTGTAGAATTCCGACAGCTTGGCATCGTCGACGTGCTGGGCCAAGGCATGAAACCGTTCGCAACTCCTGGCTTCGATCAGCCCGGCGACCAACAGACGGTCGATTGCCCGTTCGGGCTCCGATTTACGAATCAGGTCGTGTAGCTTTCGCCCGTACTGGCTCGGTTTGAGCCGACGAAACTTGATCCCACGCCGCTCGAGCAAATTGAGCACCATGTGAAAGTGCTCAAGCTCTTCGTTGACAATTTCGGTCATCTCTTGGCAAAGCTCGCGATCTTCGACGTAATGGAAGATCAGATTCAGCGCTGTGCCGGCCGCCTTTTTTTCGCAATGCGCGTGGTCGATCAGCACTTCGTCGAGATGGGCGTCGACCTGCTCAAACCAACGAGCATCTGTCAGAGATTTTAGGTGAAGCATGACACTAAAATTCGTATGATGAATAGCAAATTGGCTGCACAGCACAAAAAAACAGCCGCGATTTAATAAATCACCGGAACCATGCCATTCCCTTCCAAGAATAGCAATACGATCTCCGGTCGAGTACCCTATACTACGAGCCCCTCCTGCTACCCGCCACCCATAGCCCCGCCGCCCGCTGGCTAACTCCAATAAGGAAATCTCCGCATGAATCACCAGAACCAGTTTTCGATTGATTCCAACAGGCCTCGAAGTACGCGCAGGTCGATTATTGCAGCCTTGTTTACCTTGCTACTGGCAGGCCCGCCGGTGTGGGCCCATTCTCCCGATGCTGAGACAAAACCGGGGGTTCATCCTACCGAAGCGAAAGGCCACGCAATTATTCTGCCAAAACTCGTAGGCCCATCACCTTGGTACGATGCGCATGTACTCAATGATCCCGACCGGTTTCATATTGCCATCATGACCGACCGCACGGGCGGCCATAGACCTGGCATTTGGATGCAAGGCGTTCGGGCTGTTAATCTTCTACGCCCCGAGTTCGTTGTCTCGGTTGGTGATTTGATCGAAGGCTACACCGAAGACCGCAATCGACTGGAAGCCGAGTGGAAAGAATTCCTTGGTTTTATCGATCAAATGGAAATGAAATTTTTCTTCGTCGCAGGAAACCACGATGTTTCTAATCCCGCCATGCACGACCTTTGGCGCGAGCATTTTGGCCCCGAGTGGTATTCTTTCGATTATAAGGACGTACACTTTGTCTGCCTTTCCTCCGAAGACCCCAAGGCTCAACTAAGCGAAAAACAGCTTGCTTGGATTCGAGAGGATTTGAAAAAACACGAAGATGCTCGTTGGACGCTCCTCTTCCTACACAAACCACTCTGGGCCATGTCGGAAAGAGAGAAAGCCGCGGGTAATCCAGACAATACGGGTTGGAACGAGCTGCAGGAAATGCTCGGTTCTCGTCCCCACACTTGTTTTGCCGGCCACGTACATCACTACGTGCAATACGATCGAAACGGAAGAAAGTACTATCACCTGGCAACAACTGGTGGTGGCAGCCGGCTGCGCGGAAAATCTTATGGCGAGTTTGACCACGTCATGTGGCTCACTATGGAAAAAGATGGGCCCCACGTTGCCAACTTGACACTCGACGGTGTCTTGCCCGGCAATGTCGTCACCGAAGAAAGCATCAAGAGATTCCGCGATTTTCTCGCCAAGACAGTAATCGAAGTTGCCCCTATTTGGGTTGAGCCGCAGGCAGGCTTTTCGCAGGGCCAAATCAACCTTCGGCTGACCAACCATTTTGATGTGCCGATCGAGTTAACAGGCCAAATCGATGGTCTGCCGTTACGCGGACTCACTCTAGCCCCAGAAAAGCTCAGTCTTGCAGCGAAACCAGGAGAAACGGCTGAACTTGCACTGGGGCTGAAGTTTTCTGAGCCGATAGGCTTAGACCATCTTACGCAGACCTTGCTCACGGCAACTGCTCGCACCACAGGAGATGGCCCTACTCTGACAGCCGAATGGACGGTACCCATTACGATTGACCGCAAGTACGATTTGCCCGAGCGAAGCAAACCCGCATTGGTTAACGCGTTGCTCGACGATTGGGAAAAACTACGATTCTCGACGGGCGCGTCACCGCGAGTCTTGGGTGCGACGGAAAGCTGGCAAGGGCCGGACGACGCGTCGATCGAGTTCGACTTAGCATTTGACCAAGATCGACTTCTTTTCGCAGGTCACATCCACGACGATGCCGTGGTCGCAGGCGATGCGGTTGAAGTATGGATTGATGGCCGCCCGTTGGCCGCCCGTGCAAAAGAATCACGACTATCCGACAATGCGTACACCTTTCGGATCGATCCCACGACCGGCGATGACTCTGCTCTTACGATCACACCTCATCGTCACACTCCGCCGGCACCTGCCCCGTGCGAAGCCAGCAGCAAGAAAACTGCAGATGGTTACGATGTCGAACTCTCGGTGCCGCTCAGCCTACTCCAACGTGTGCAAGGTAGCAATTGGGAAGGTTTCCAAGCAACCGTCGTCGTTCACGACGTCGACGAGCAAGGTCAGCCAACCGCTCGCATCCTCTGGCGGGGCACCCAAGATTACGGTCGCCAAAACACAAACTACGGGCAATTCGTGCGATAACAGTTCTCTACATCTCCTCACCGGAGCGTGTCAACGCAAAGTAAATCACATAGAGCCACGAAAGCAGACCTGCCAGGATTGCCCAGAGGATCGAGCGATTCCGCTGCCAGCTACAGACAATCGCAATCGCCGAACCAAGAGAAAGCCCCGTCTGCGTTACGGTATGCGTGGTCTCGGTGAGCATGTGAGCGAATAGCATGTGTTTTCTTTCGGATCAAACAAGGACTACTCTTCGATTGTAGCGAGCGGCAGATAGGAATTTACCTATTTCTCCCTCAGCGATTTCCGAAACTCAGCCTTATATTCCTTCAACACAGCATTCTCTGGCATCTGCTTGTAATAATCGTCCAGTGGAAAACAACCAGAAATAAGACCTCGACGTGGGGCGGTCGTACAATCGCTAAACGTTCGGCAAATTTTCTTCATTACCAACGGACGACCTGCCAACACGTCGGCTGGCAACTCAGGATACGAAAGTACCATGCGGCCTAAACCGACGAAGTCGACATCGCCCTGCCGCACCGCCGCCTGAGCAACGTTTGGCAACCACTCTTGTAAGTAGCTGTAGCCGGAACCAACATAGATGAGATCGGGCCTTTCTTGTTTCAACTGACGAACTACATCGATTTGGCGGGCCACGCCGACCAGCGGATCTTCTGGCGGTTGATAGCCATCCGACGGAGGAAAAAAGGCTGGCCGTTGAAAATGTGGATTGTAATAAGGGCTGCCAACCGAAATGCAAACCAAGCGAATGTCGAGCTGTTCGAACAACTCAAGTAACTGGAGTGGTTCAGTCAAATCAATCCCCAGTCCGGTGCCATCGCCGCCAAAGGCGTAAGGGTAATTGTCGCCAGGAAACGTGCATGGTTGGCCGACACCCTGTGCACCAGGCTGAAATGGCACCCAGTCTACTGCACTAAGTCGAACACCGATCGCTAGCCCTGGCGCCCGCTCGCGAATGCCGGCAACAATCTCACGTAAAAATCGAGTCCGATTTTCAAACGAGCCGCCATATTTTCCTGGTCGGTTGAAACTGCTGAGCGTTTCATGCCCCAGATAGCCGTGGCAATGTTTTACGTCGACAAACTGAAAACCGGCCTCAGCCGCCAGCATCGCAGAGTCGACAAATGCCCTGACAATTCGCTGTAAATCTTCGTCGGTTAGCAGGTAGGCATTTTCTGCCGCCTTTCCATTTTGCTCCAATACGGGATGGTGATACAGAATCTGCGGTTCCAAGATCGACTTGGTGTTGGGCCGAGCAAAACGACCCGAGTGCGTAAGTTGCAGACCAACGAGCAGATCGTCGGTCTCGCCCATGGCCTGCTGATGAGTCGCGACCAATTCCTCCCGCAACGAGACAAACTTTGGGAGATTGTCGCGGTTCATCCATAGCTGATTGGGATTTGCTCGGCCTGCATGTTCGACCGCAACTGCTTCGCCGCCTCAAATGAGCTTTGCCCCACTTTCGCCAAACCTCCGCCAACGGCGCCGCGTATGCTCCGAAGGCGTACCATCGGTTTCGCCATCCCAGCCTTCCATTGGGAGGATCGAAAACCGATTGCCTATGCGCTGATCGCCATAGAGAAATGGTTCGTCTAAATATTTTCCTGTTCCGACTTCCAACTCGTGGTCGAATGGCAGGCGGCAATCAAGCTCGCTAGCGTACGCCAGAAAGTCATCCGCGGTTTTCAGGCTGGCAATGCGTCGGTAGCTCATACTTGGTGCAATAAATTAAGAAAGGAAATGAAGCAGAAGAAGTGTCTTCTGAAGTTACTTTGAAACACGGAGGCACAAAGAACACGGAGGAAACGTAAAGAAAACAAGCTCTGTTTCCTCTGTGCCTCTGTGTTTCTATCTTCTGGTCTTTCGTTGTAGCCACCTAACTCAGATTCAGTAGTTCCAAATTGGTAAGGTTCGCAAGAACCTTACCCCAAAGGGGTTTTATACCGTAGCCCAGGGTAGCTCACTCCGTTCGCAACCCTGGGCTACGGTGTGTAACTCCTTCGGAGTAGTTTAGTTACAACTCGTGCCGAATTGGAAATTACTCTGATTGCTAAAAAGTTACGCATTATCTTCCGAAGCCGGGTGCTGCGATCGCATCAACTGAACCGCCAAAGCAAGCCCAAAAAATAGCCCGATCGCGGTCACGCCGCCGTAGCCCGATTTGATCCATACCATCGAGATACTAGCATAGGCAGCGATGCCCGCCGAGAGTGCCATCAGCACATTCCAGAGCACTCGATTCCGTCCGCGAGGTAAATACTCGCCGAGCAATTTCTTCTGGTTCATCAGCAGAAAGAAAGTGAGGTAGGCAACAGGCAACAAAATCAATCCGAATACCGAGGTTGGCACAGCTAGTGCAAAAGCGGCCTTGCTCCAGAAAAAGGGCCCTAGAGCACCGACTGCGGCTGCGAGGCAGCTAATGCGGAATGGCCAACCTTCCGATTTAATATTGAGCATTTCGCAAATTGCAAACCCGGAAATCGTCATCAGCATAATGATCGTCGAGATCGCCATGCCCAAAACGCCAACGCCAAAAGCCAGATTAGCCACTCGCTTGCCGACCAAAGGCTCGATAGTGGTCGCTAGAGCCCCGGCATCACGTTCGACCAACATCGCGCCGAGAATGCGTTCCTCCTTGGGGAGCTGGTCAATGCGGGCGTTCAAGGCGTCCTTATCTTTCGTTAGTGCGTCAAACTGCTCAGCACCTATTTCTGCCTTCAACCGGGGCATCATATTTCTTCGGAAGTTTGCCAACTCTTTTCCCGAGGGAACGATCGCTTCGCCCGCCTCGTTTTGTGCCGGCTCGACCAAACCCACCACAGGCATTGCATGAAACTGGCTGGCCGAGGCGATCACGACGCAGCTTGTCGCCAACAAAAACGGAATGAACATGCCTGTCGCCAAGTCGAAGGCCACGAGACCGCGAAACTCCGAAGTCCAGCCTCGCTTCAGCAGCGAATAGGGAAACAAAAACGTCATGTTGATTCCGACCGCCGTGGCGGCTGCAGCGATTAATTTGTCACGTTGGCTGTTAAGGATCTGAGTTGTCCAAAACTGTTGATGCTTGGGAGAGATAGCATCAATAAACGGTTGAAATGCAGCCGACGGTTCAAAAATTCGACGTGGGTCGGGAAGGAATCCCCAAAAGATCTGCCCCCAATCGAGCGAGTCTCGCAGGGCAAAAACTACGCCCAGGAAACAAACGACAATCATCTCTACGACCAGTTTTAATAGTAGTTCGAAGAGTTTTATTCCTAAACCCTTGCTACTGTAGCTCCAGGCAATCGCGATTGTGAGTAGGAGGATGATTCCTGAGATCGCGACTTTATCCCAGAAGGGGTCAAAGACAAATTGTTTGCCGAGTACCTCGGGCAGCAGGTTTTGTTGGAGCACTCCGTTGGCAAGCGAAAACTGAGGCATACACAAAACGATGTTGGCCATCAGAGTGGCCAGTGCCCAGCCCCAACCGAGTACGGGATTCACATGCTCGTTGATCGCCTGAAAAGGCCGTTTGCCAGTCGAGAGCGTGACATAGCCGATCGAGCTGAGCATGATGATGCCCAGCACCATCGCCAACGGCTGAATCCAAAGCAGCGACATCCCACCCAGGACGCCCAAATAAAGGCTGCCCGCCAGCGAACCACCGCCAAGCGTCAATGCGCTTTGCAACCAACCGGGCCCCGAAAGCTTGAAATAAGCCATAGTCGTGGCAGCGGTCCCGCGAGAATGGGCCTCGACAAGTAATCGACGATCAGCCTCCACACCCGAATTTTGTTGGTTCATCCTGAATCCTTGGCGGCTAGCTGATTTTTATTTTTCCAATGCCCCAAAACTTATCCGGCGATCTCATCCATGAGTGCCTTGACCGCAGCTTTTTTGCCCTTGATTTTGCCGGCGATCACTTGGGCCGAGTGTTGGGCTAACTCTTCGATTTCCGCATCGGCGGCGGCATCCTTGACTACGACCTTAAGCGATTCAATGCTCGCATACCGTTCGAGAACTGCGAGGACAAGTTTCTTGTCGTCAATTCGTTTGGCAGTTTGCAACGCGGTACGACACATTTCCATACGCTGTGCCTCAGGCATAGAAAATTGACGGGCAAGGCGAATATATCCGCGGATGCCGCGAATCCCATACTTGGTAATTCCTTCCGACTGGGCTAACTCTAACAGAGCCGTGCAGCCGAAATGTCGAGCCAGTTGCCAAGCGCCCGGGTGGCGTATTCGCGTTGAGCTTGAACGTCGCTCTTGGCAGCCGCAGCTACCGCAGCCAACGCTTCGGGCCCGCCAATTTGTCGCAGCTCATCCATAACGAGCTGCACAGTCACGTCGGACGCGTTTTTCATATAGCCAGAAAGCTTGGCTACGGTCGCGCTTCGATTTGGCATCCGATCGCAAGCGGCATGCAGGGCCTTTCGAATTGCCGCATTAAAATCCTCCGGCTTGCTATCAAGCCGCTTGCCTAAGATATCGAGCTGGTCGAGCGAAATCGTTTCGCCCAGAGCAGCCACAACTTGGATCCGGTTAGGGGCGTCGATCATCGCTACCAGCTTAGGAACAGCCGAGGAAATCCGCCGCTTACCTATCACGGTTACTACCGTGTCTTGACGCTTCTCATCGTTTAGCAACTCGAGCACCGCGCGATCGACATCGCCTCCAGGCAAAGCGACCAAAGTCTGAAGCGCGACTGCAGAAGCTTCTGACTCATCCCCAGCTTCATCCACAAGGAGCGAGACATGCTCGGCACCGCCCAGCGAGGCCATGGCTCCCAATGCTGCGACCTTCACAGAATCGTTGTCCGAACCAATGGCGTCGATAACGGCCGGAAGCGAGGCGAGATCATTCAAATCTCCTAGCAAAGTTAGCAGCAGCGCCGCCCTTGCCGGAGCAGAATTCTTCAGCACCTGTCGGGCAACCTTGGCAGCGTCGGCTTTGTCAATCAGCCGAGCGGTTCGAAGGCCGTGGTTAAATGTTTTTTCGTCGTCTGATGCGAGTGCCTCACCAAGCAACTCGAGGCCTTCATGGCCTTGCAAGCGGATCGTTTGTAGCATGGCGGCAAGATGAATGTGTTCGGGTACCCCCTCGATGTGAAGCAGTTTTGTAAACAGCGCAATGGCTTGATCCAAGTGCCCTTGCCGTGCGAGTTGCTTCGCGCAAACCAGGGCGGCGTCGGCAAATTCACTCGAAAGTCGATCGCCTAAAATTTTGCCAGCCTTCGGTGTGCCGAGTCGTGCGATCGAATGGGCGGCCATTTTGGCCACTTCACGATCGGCATCGTCCAGTTTTCCCGCCAAAGCATCAATCGCCTCAGGCTTGCCTCGGCTGGCAATCGACTGGATGACGCCCACGAGATGTTTTCCTTTGAGCGTGCCAAGCGACGCGATGAGCGCTGCGTCAACTTGGTCGGAAGGGATCGGCTCAAGTGCGTAGCGAGCATAGTGTGACAGGTGTTCCGTATCGAGCAATGTCGCAAGCACGGGGACTGCTGCCTCGGTACCCACCACGGCAAGACGTTTACAGGCGGCTGATTTGTCATGAAAACTTGCTTTGGAGTCCTGTAACTGGCCCAGCAATTCAGCTTCGGTCTTGGGTGCTGGTTCGGCGGCGAAACAGGGCGTGATGTGGTCGACCGCCAAAAGCAGACAGATACTAAAAATAGTAATTCGAATATGTGAAAACATTGCTTATCTCCCACAAATGCTTTGCTTAAATTAACTTGGCAAAATTAAATAGTCCAGGGAGCACGAGTGGCTCGGCTACGCATCCGGTTGGCTTCTTCGTCGCCGAGAAATTCTTCTTTCACGGGATCGAACTTCAACGTTCGGCCAAGCTGCCAAGCGATGTACGCAGCATGACAGACGATGTGCGACTGGCCCGCGACGCTCGCATTGGCACGTGTTAAACGCCGCGTCTTCACGCAATCCAGAAAATTAGCGACATGCGTATAGGCCGAGGTGCCAACGCGAGTGAAAACTTTCTTTTCAGAAAGCAACGATTCGGGTTCGATTTTCATCGCACCACTATCACCCGTCTCGACCCAGCCTTGGTCGCCGACGAAGCGGACACTGCAAGTTCCCAGGCCGAGCCAACCCTGATCTCGCATGATGAGCTTGACGCCGTTGGCATAGGTGCAAACGACACCTCGTTCGTTGGGCACGTACTCGATCGGGGCAGTGTGATCGGCAGAGTTGCCTAGTTGGCAGAGATCGACCGTGTGAGCACCCCACTCCAAAATCCCGCCGCCGTGAAAATCGTAATGATTTCGCCAACCGCCAGCGACGTATTTTGAATTGTACGGACGCCAGGGGGCAGGACCCAACCAGCGGTTCCAATCACACTCTTCGGGTCCGGCTCTGTTTCAGCGGGCAGCCATGGACTCGTGGCTCCAGGATAAAGCGTATTGGCATGCACCTCAAGCAACTTGCCAAGTTTTCCGGTTTGGGCCATTTCTAGCGCCAACATAAAGTTGCCGATGCTGCGTCGTTGGGTGCCGGCTTGATAGATGCGGCCATAAAGATTGACGTTATCTGCCAAAGCTCGACTCTCTTGGATCGTCATCGAGCAAGGTTTTTCGCAATAGATATCTTTGCCGGCTCGGGCGGCGGTAATCGAAGCCATCGTGTGCCAACGATCGCCAGTTGCCATCAACACAGCATCGATATCGTCGCGACCAAGGATGTCGAACATGTCGCGATAAGTTACGCAGTCGCTAGACTTGTAGTGTGCGTCGACGCTTACTTTTACTTTGTCGCGACGCGAACGCTGGCAGTCGGCAATGCCGACGAATTGAACCTGAGGAAATTTCAAAAATTCACTCAGTACATAGCTGCCCCGTGGCCCGAGCCCGATGCCACCCATCACGATTCGTTCGCTCGGAGCTACCGCACCATCGGCACCCAAAACGCTACTTGGAATGATGGTCGGCACTGTAAACACGGCACTGGCCATTGCCGATCGTTTCAAAAACCGACGTCGGGAAAGCGAGGATTGGTTCTTCATGGCTGAGATTCTCCGCTTCAAAAGAGGTAGCAATTCGAGGAGGTTGGGACAGCTAGGCGAGGACTACGGTTTTACAAACTGTCGATATCTTACCAAGTCGAGGGCAAGAATGCGTGTACCCTAAGAATGCTTTTCCAGTTGTTTTTTTGCGGCCTTGCTCAATTTTCAGCAGTTTGCAACCGCTGCCAAGAAAGGCCAGGCCGATCGACACGAAACTGGACGAGCCGTTGATGCTCGACTTCGGTGACATAGACGGTCCGTCCGTCGGGTCCGCCAAAGCAGAGGTTGCTTGGCTTGCTGCCGAGAACGTCGATTTCTTGAAGGACTTTGCCAGCGGGTGAAAGCTTTACAACTACCCCGGCACCGTGTCGAGTGACGTAGAGATTCCCGTCGACATCGCATCGCATCCCGTCGAGGCTGTGCTCTTCAAACGAAAGGAGGAGACGGCGTTCGCCTAACTTGCCGCCGGGGAGAAGTGGATAGGCCCAGACGCTACGCTGGACACTTTCGTTCACATAAAGTGTTTTTCCGTCGGGGCTGACTTCTATGCCATTGGTTGTGCCTAGATTCTTTGCCAACTGAGTTATTGACCCATCATGATCGATTAGCCACAGCTGTCCTGTGCTATTCTCCCAATTGGGATCGCTAGCGTAAAGCGTGCCATCAGCAGCCATGGCGAGGTCATTGGGCTGATTCATCTGGCTGTGATGGACTAATACCGTCACTTTTTTCGTTTGCGGATCAACTTTGAGCACGTTGTGACCAGTATGGTCGGCAATGAACATCGTACCCTGCGAGTCAAAACGAATGCCATTGCCGGTACTGCCTTTGGGAAGCTCCAAGAAAATTTCGCTTTTTCCTGCGGGAGTCGTACGGCCAATCGTATGCTGCCGTTTGAAATTAACCGCAAAGATGTTGCCGTCGCGATCGCAGGCGGGGCCCTCAATGCCAGCGGTAAAACTGCCTTTCTCGGTAAGAGGCGTTGCCACAAAAAGTTCTTCGTCGGCAGCTAAAACTGACATGGAAATTTGGCTTAACAGAAAAAGTGCACCAAGGTAAGCAACTTGGTTTTGAGATTGTCGTACAGTTCGCAAAAAACTCATAGCGGTTCCTAAAATCATGAACTGGGCATTTGCCTTTCTTGGTATCAAGCCAAACCAAACACGTGGTCCATGTTCTCAGATATCTCGCGAAGTCGGTCGGGACCGCCACCGCCGACTTCAGCAGCGGCCCAGCCGGTGTATTGAATTTCGTCCAATGCACGACGGACATCGGCCCAATCGAGATCCCCGGCCCCGATCTTCGTGAATTTATCATCAGCGCGTGAAAAACCTTTCAGATCGAGCTTCACAATTCGAGGGCCAAGAGTGCGGATCCAATCGCCCATGCTGCCGTACTTCCAGTGATTGACGATATCGAATTGCATGCCAACCCAAGGCGAATTGAAATCGTCGATGTACTTGACAAATTTATTTGCCGTTTGATCTGACGATCCCTCATGGTCGTAAAGAAACTGGTTCCAGACGTTTTCTACTGCAATATGGATTCCCAATTCAGAAGCGATCGGCAGTGCCTTCGAGATGTTTTCGACCGAGCGTTCCCAAATTTCGTTTTCAGGTCCGTCCTCCCCTTTGCCGACAACCACCAGAACGGTATTTCCGCCCACAGCGCTAGTGTCGCGTATTGCCTGCTTGAGCAGCTTGAGTGCTTCCGCTCGTTCTTCCGCAGAAGCACTCGTGTGACGAATATTCCAATGCTTCGCACAAACGCTACCATCGACAGGCAAGCCCGATGCGGCGCTGGCTGCCTTGGCTGCTTCGACGTCGGTGCCGGGCAGCTGGAGTTCGATTCCCTCGAAGCCGGCCGCTTTGGCGGCCTTGAATTTGTCGACCAGCGAGCCTTCCACTTGAACCATGCCAATCTTCAATGTCTTGTAGAGGCGGCCCTTCAAATAGCCAGACGGTACATCGTCGTTCGCCAAGGCAGTCTTAGAAAGCCAAGGGCTTGCAAGTGCCAGGCCTGCTGCGCTTTGCATGAAACGTCGACGAGAGAAAAAAAAGTTCGATTCGGGCATGGTCGCTCCTGCTAGATGGGGACATTCGCTCGACCGCAGCGTAAACTCGCGTCGAGGCTGCGTCAAGAATCCTGACGCCCATCGTTCCGAACGTTCCGCCTGTCAGAACTCGCCCGTGAGCTCGCGTTCTGGCAAAGATATCACTGCTCACACGGACAAAATCGCGAAAAATAGTCGGCTTATTCCCGCCAGTGCAGGGCTTCGATCCGCTTGAACTCTGCGTCGATATCAGTCCCCTCGTAAAACGAAAGCCAGCCCTGCAATCGCTCGGTTTTGCCGGGCGGACAGTCGGGGAATTTTGGGTCGGAGTGCAAACAGGGGCAATGCGTGTTGCCCCAGGCTTTGACGCATTTGTCCCAGGCCATGATCACCCAGCGCGTGCCCTCCTCGTTTCGGACCGCCACGTAAGGAGAACGAAAGACTTTGTTTTCTTGCGTTCGCTCACTAAACTCGGGCAGGCCGCGGAGCATGGCACAATTTTGCACATTGAGCCCGGTAAGTGGCTGATCGGTTCCGTTCTTGATCCAGAGCTCCATCCTGACGGAATCAGGCTCGGGTTGTACCTTGGCACCAAAGGATACGTTGTTCGGCAGAGTACGACTGATTTCCAATGAGCCGTCTGCGCCGCGAGTCCACTCCAATTGCTTAAGCGTGATACCACTTTTCGACCAAGTTCCTGGCGCACCGTGGTCGACATGAGCCAAATAGAGCAAAGCTCGCCCCTCCTCTTTGTCCCACCAAATCGCCTCGGGCAGATCGATGACCGTATAGCTGCCGTCGTTCCAAGGAGCGAAGACGCTAAATTTTGATTCGCGCAGCGGGCGAATGGCGCCATCTAGAAAACCGACTCGCGGATGGCGACCCCCAGGATAAGGCAAGACGGTCAGCGGGTCGCCCTGCTTTTGTTTCGGGAAAGGGCTGTTCAGCAGCCCAGCTTCACGGAGCGCTGCCTTCGCTTCTGATGAAGTCATGCCTGTTGCACTACAGATTTCACCAATCGAAAACTGGTGGTAGCTGGCCATGTTTTCTAGCCAAGAGTGTTGCTCAGCGCCACCCGAGAGTTTCCGAAAATTGTCTCGCGTTTGCCCGCTTTCGATCGATTGCTGTCGGTCTTTGATAACACCGTCATATCTAACGGGCATAATGTCTGGGTCCACGTATTTCGCTAGATCGCGCATCGCGATCACATGATAATCGTTGTTCGCCAGATAGTTCATGTAGAAGTTGAATTTTTCCGTCGAGGTATGAACCCATGGGTGCGCTAAATCTGGCACGCCATGAAATTGCAAGACGGCAATTCGCCCTCGCCGTGCTTGCTCGACGCTCCGCACAAAATCTTCCAGTTCCCAGTCGGGACGGGCGTCGCCTGCCGAGGGAATGAGTAGCGGATGATCGAGTCCCGGTTCATAGGCAAAACCACGACCATGCTCGTAGGGATACTCGGGTTCGCCGCCCCGTCTGGCAAAACGAATGCCATACTCGCGCAGTTTGGAGAGTGCCTCGGCACAAAACGAGTTGCCTGGGTAGGCGAAGCTCGTAGGTAGGGGAATTCCGTTTGCTACGCATTGGCGATTGATACCATCGAGTTGCGACTTTAGTTTTGACAAGGTGTCTTGGGTCACGCCCAGGTGATCGCGGGTATGGTTGCCAATTTCAAATCCGTCGACATGAAGCTGCTTGATTTCTTCCCACGTCATGTAGTCGTTCTTATTCGTGGGAAAATCAAACCCCTCGGTAATGAAGAACGTCGCCCCAAAGCCATACTTCAGCAAGATAGGCCTAACGACCGTAAAGTGAGACTTCACCGAGTCGTCGAACGTAAGTACGACCAGTTTCTCGGGAACCGGCTCCAGTGCGGCAGCGGAGACGGCCGTTTGCAAAACAAGAACAACGAAGATAATTAAGCGGAGCATTGAGGGTCCCCAGTTGTAATATCAAGTGAACAAATCTCAACCAAACAAGTTTGTTGGAAGTAATTCTAGCAATTTGGCGCGTTTATTCGTATCATGGTTGCAGTCGATTCAAAATTATTCGTGGCAACAAAGGCTATCATCGTGGTGCATCAGACATTTTTCAAGAGAGCAGAGCGATTCAGCTGGTTGACTCTGAAACACGCTTTTCTTTTTGTGGCGGCCCTGTTCTTCGCTGTGACCAGCGTTTTCGCTGCCGAAACTACCAAGCCACCCAACATTGTTCTCATTTTGATTGACGATCTCGGCTGGGCCGACTTGCCTTGCTACGGCAATCAGTTTCACGAAACCCCAGCAATTGATCGTCTCGCAGCTACCGGTCAAAGGTTTACTGACTTCTATGCCGCTGCACCCGTTTGTTCGCCGGCACGAGCTAGTCTCATGAGCGGACAATATCCAGCCCGACTGGGGTTGACCGATTTTGTCCCCGGACATTGGCGACCATTCGAGCAGGTTATCGTACCCCCGATCATTGACCACCTCCCGTTGGAAGTACAGTCGCTTGCCGAAGTGCTCAAGCCGGCCGGCTATACGTCGGGCTACTTCGGAAAATGGCATCTAGGAAGCAAGAAACAGCACCATCCTCTTCGGCAAGGTTTTGACGAAGCCATCGTAACCGCTGGCCGCCATCGAGCACCGCATTTTCGCACTTTTCCTGCCACTGCTGTCGAAGAGGGCACTTTTCTTGTCGAGTTTCTGACAGATCGAACGGTTGAATTTATCGAAAAGAATCAAGAGAGGCCGTTCTTTGCCATGTTGTCGCACTACGCTGTTCATATCCCTCTAGAGTCGCGAGAAGACCTCGTGAAAAAATATACGCACAAGGAAAAATCGGGCACTGGGCCTTGCCATCCGGTTTATGCCGGTATGATCGAACAAGTTGACCAAAGCGTCGCCCGAGTCATGGCCAAGCTCGACGAGTTGGGCTTGACCGAAAACACCCTGGTATTGTTCACATCGGATAACGGTGGCTTGCACAAGGTATTTACTGCAGTTGGGGAAGAAGTCACCTCGAACGCACCGCTACGCGACGAGAAGGGCACACTCTACGAAGGGGGTATTCGTGTGCCGCTCATCGCCCAATGGCCAGGTAAAATCGAGCCCGGCGCGGTCTGCGCAGAGCCTTGCTCTACCATTGATATTCTGCCAACCCTTGCCAGCATGGCAAATTCCCCTGTCGCTCCAGAAGTAGACGGCAAAAGCCTCGCGCCGTTGTTCAGCAACTCGAAAGCGTTGCTTGACCGTGAGGCGGTGTATTTCCACTATCCCCACTACCATCACGGCAGGCCGGCCAGCGTGATCCGACGACGTGATTGGAAACTGCTCGAAAACCTCGACGATGGCTCAAAGGAACTCTATCATTTGGCCGAAGATGTGGGGGAAACAAAAAACTTAGCGAATAAAATGTCGGAGAAAGTTGCAGAGTTGGGCGCACAACTGGCGACTTGGCGCAAGTCGGTTGGTGCCAAGATGCCTACGAAGAACCCCAACTACAATCCGGGACGTGCTGGCGAGTGGTGGAGTAGGCACAGCGAAAAACCGCTAAATTTGGAGCGAATGGATCGCTTCTATCGTACTCGTAAATCGTCGGTTGTTCCCCAACCTTTAGAAAATAAAGAGGGTGCGTCAGAAATTTCGGCTCCGAATGTTGTCCTCATTATTTCCGACGATCAAGCTTGGTCCGACTATGGTTTCATGGGCCATCCACACATCGAGACGCCACGGCTTGTCCAGTTGGCTCGAGAAAGTCTTGTCTTCCCCCGCGGCTACGTGCCATCAAGTTTGTGTTGCCCTTCGTTGGCGTCGATGATTACGGGCCTGTACCCGCACCAGCATCGCATTGTTGGCAACGACCCCAAGCCGCCTCGGCAGATGTCATTTGCGGAGAGACAACGCGACCCAAACTACCAAGCTCTCTGCAAAACTATGGACGACAACATCGAGCGCGTCGCGACTTTGCCGCGGCTGCTAGGCGAAAAAGGTTACTTGTCCCATCAGTCAGGTAAATGGTGGCTTGGGAGCTACCGTCGAGGGGGGTTCACTCATGGTATGACCCACGGCGATCCGGCGCGTGGGGGTCGACATGGCGACGAAGGGCTGAAAATCGGTCGCGAAGGATTGGGGCCAATCGACCGATTTATTTCCCATGCTCAAGCAGAAAAAAAACCGTTCTTTCTTTGGTATGCGCCATTTCTACCTCATCGACCGCACAACCCGCCTGAACGCTTGCTCAAAAAGTATCGCGAGAAGACCGATTCAATCCATATCGCCAAGTACTGGGCCATGTGCGAGTGGTTTGACGAAACATGTGGTCAGCTGCTTGACTTACTCGTCACGCACGGAGTGTCGGACAATACGATGGTGCTTTATGTGTGCGACAATGGCTGGATCAACTTACGCGACAAGAGTGGCTACGCCCCCCGATCAAAACGCTCGCCCTACGATGGAGGATTGCGAACACCGATCATGATCCGCTGGCCAGGCCACGTTGCACCACAGCGAAGCGAACGCTTAGCCAGCAGCCTCGACTTGGCGCCAACGATACTAGCCGCTTGCGGCTTAGCTCCAACCAAGGACATGCACGGCATCAATTTGCTTGACCCCCAAGCGGTTGCAGCCCGCGAGCGGATCTTTGGCGAAGTCTACGCCCATGATATTGCCGACCTAGAACATCCAGCGGCGAGTCTCAAGTACCGTTGGTGCATCGAGGGTGGCTGGAAATTGATTGTCCCCCACCTAGCTAACGTTCCCAAGGGAAAGATGGAACTTTACAATCTGATCGATGACCCAGAGGAGAAGAACAATCTGGCCGACAAAGAACAAGCAATAGTTGTACGGTTGCTACTCAAGCTCGATAGCAATCTAAGTGTTCCAGAAGCAGCAATTATTTCAGAAAAGTAACGTAGTCAGTCGCATCTCACCGCAGGACATAAGCTGTGATTAATCACTCTGCTACGGGCAGCAAGCTAAATACAGGCCTTCCAACGCGACGTAGATTTATCGCGAGCGTTTCTGCCGCTACTGCAGTTGTAGCTTTCCCTCAAGGCGGTATGGCGAATAAGCCAAGCGGGGAATTCAATCTTCGCTACCTCCTCGCTTCTGCCATGTATGGCTACGGAACGCTTGCTGACATCCTCCCTGAAGTAAAAAAAACGGGTGCGACTGCCATCGACATTTGGCCCAAAGTCCATGGCAACCAGCGTGAACAGATCGAAGAGATGGGGCACCAACGTTTCGCAGATTTACTAAAAGAGAATAACGTCGAATTCGGATGCAGTACTTGCTATATGCTGGGCCCCTTAAATTTGCAAAAGGAGATGCGGTTTGCTGAGCAAATCGGTGGCCGAGGCGTAGTGATTGTTTGCGGTGCGAGGGGGCCCAAATCGCTTGCTGGGGGCGAGCTCAAGGCGGCCGTAAGCGAGTTTATCGAAAAGATGAAGCCCCATGTGGCCGTGGCCGAGGAAACAGGCTGTACGATCGCCGTCGAGAACCACGCCAACAGCCTCATCGATTCTCCCGACTCGATACGTTGGTTCGGCGAATTGTCAAAATCAGATGCGCTGGGGATCGCCCTGGCTCCGCACCACCTGCCCCAGCAGGCCAATTTGATTGCTCAGATTGCGCTCGACCTGGGACCCAAAGTAAACTTTTTCTACGCTCAGCAACACGGCAAGGGGTCCTCAAAAAAACTTCCCGAAGCAGAGATGCTTTTGCAAATGCCCGGTCGCGGGCCGCTCGATTTCGCTCCGATCATCTCAGCTTTACGCAAAATCGATTATCAGGGCTTCACCGAGATCTTCATGCACCCCGTACCGCGTGGCATCCCAATCCTCGATTCAACGGCAAAGATCACGGCAGAAATAAATCATTCGCGACAGTACTTGGAGGCATGCGCAACGTCTTAAACAACGAGCAGATGGATACATCGATCCTAGGAAACGAAGCTTCCTCATCGCTAAGCAAAAATTTCACGTACCGCTTTTCCTCCGCCGTCCTTCGTCACATAAAACGGCCGTTTCTCGATTTGCAGCGCTGCTTCGGGTGAGATACCCATGGCGGTGTAGATCGTGGCCAACATGTCATCGATGCTGACGGGGTTTTTGGTGACAAGGCAAGGTCGTTCCTCGGCCGTTTCGCCATACAGAAATCCTTGCTTCATCCCACCGCCAAACATCAACACCGAGCAACTACCGGTGAAATGTCGATGCAGGCCATACTGTTTCAGCTCTTCCATCACATCGGCCTTGGCTCGCGATTGATCTCTGGCCGTGCTGCCAGGTACGCCTTCAATCATCATGTCGCGGCTAAACTCGCTGGCCAATACTACAAGGGTACGATCCAGCAGCCCACGTTGTTCCAGATCAAGAATCAACTGAGCAATCGGACGATCGACTTGCTCTTTCATTTCCACAGTCGTGGTATGGCCATTTTCATGGGTATCCCAATGCAGAAACGGTACATATTCGGTCGTGACTTCGATAAACCGTGCGCCTGCTTCGGTCAACCTACGGGCCAGCAAACAACCGCGGCCAAATCGTCCCGTGTTGTAGCGATCGAAAACCTCGCGGGGCTCCTGCTCCAGATCAAACGCATTTCGCTCGGGCGAGTTGAGTAGTCGGTATGCGTTTTCCATCGACCGTAACATCGATTCTTGATGGTACTCGCTCGCAAATTCTCCTACGGGTGACTTCCGAATCATCTCGCGATAAATCTTGTTGCGGCGTTCAAACCGACTCGGCGTCATGCCCTTGGGCGGTCGTACCGAGGTGCCGGCGTCCTGGGGGTAAGGAATATTGAACGGGCCAAACTCCGACCCCAAAAATCCGGCGGTCGTAAAAGCCTTGAGCTCTTCCGATTCTCCCACGCCTTCGAGCCGTTGGCCGATATTGATAAACGGAGGAACGACCGGATTGCGTGGCCCCAGCAGCCGTGCCATCCAGGCTCCTAAGTGCGGAGCAGCCACCGTTTGGGGCGGCACGTAGCCGTTATGCCAGTGGTACTGATGACGTGAGTGCAGGATGTGTCCCAAGTCGGCAACACGATGCGAGCGAATCAGAGTTGCCCGATCCATGACTTGGGCAATATTTTCCAAACCCTCGCAAATCTTGATTGAATCGACCGCCGTGTCGATCGCAGGAAACGTGCTGATAATCGACTTGGCAGGAACACCAATATCGAATGGCACATATCGTTTAGGATCAAAAGTCTCAGGCGCAGCCATACCGCCAGCCATCCACAACAAGATACAAGTATCGGCAGTGGGCTGTAAGCTAGGTGCGCTAGCCTGCGATTCCAATGGAGCCGACGAAGCTGCTGCCGCTAAGGCGCTCGCGCTGAGCGCCTGCATAAATCGGCGACGATCGACTTCTTTTGAAAGACTGGCTTTTGAAATCTTGGATTGCGTGTCCATGGCAAAGCCTCCTTCTACAAAAATGATTCAACGGACCATTTGAAATTCTGGCAACATAAATACGACCCAAAGCAGATCGGCGACGCTTTCGGTTGTTGGTGTTTCGCCGACGATCTCCAAGCTCTCCGCTATCTCGTCGGTTGTCGGGGAGCGGGAAAGTGCCGATCGATAGACGTACTGGATCAGGGGATCTGCTTGGGAATCCCACTGTTGGAGCAAGTTCTCTGCGCCTTGAAGAAGCAAGGCGTGAAATTCTTCGCCGTTGGAAAGATCGAGCGACTGCAATGTACTGAGCACCGCGGGACGTGTGGTCACAATCTGCTCGCGGTTGGGGCGCCCCAGCGATCGCATGAGCAGGCTCGAATTGACCAGGGCTGCCCGAACCGGTTCTTCGCCGCGATCCCCGACCGGGGCAACCACTTTTGTCGGCGCGGTTCCGGTGATACGCCAAATTGCATCAAAAAATTGCTCGGCAGTCATACGCCGTGCGATCGGGCCGCGGAAAACATAATCTTTGGTAATGAGCGACTTCTCCGAGGCGATCTCGCAATGCGATTGATAGGCTTGAGACGAGACGATCAATTCGATCGTCTGCTTCAAATCGTATTGATGGTCGACTAAATCGACGGCTAAGTAGTCCACCAGATCTTGGTTCCAGGGCAGAATGTCCATATCGTCGACCGGATGTACAAGCCCGCGACCCATCAACCGTTGCCAGATACGATTAACGATCGTGCGTGTGAAGCGGCCATTTTCGGGATGGGTGAGAAGTTCGGACAGTTGTTTGAGCCGCTCTTCTCGCGGAGCCGTGGGATCAATGTCGCCTAACTCTGGGTACAGAAACGCGGCGACTGCCTGCTCGCCCGTAGGCTTGTCGCAGCGATGAATCTCTAACGGCTCTTTAGCGACAACGGCCGCCAGTCCGTAAGCGTTCTTCAATTTCCAGTTGTTAATAAAACTATCGTGGCAGGAGGCGCACTTCATATTGATGCCCAGGAAAACTTGCGACAGGTTTTGTGAGAATTGAATCTCGCGTACCTGGCTGGCGTTCACTCGGCCACGCCATTTGATGCCGTTGATAAATCCTTCGGATTCAGGAGTCGGGTTGATCAGTTCTCGCACAAATTGGTCGTAGGGTTTGTTGTCGAAGATCGACTGGTATAACCATTCAGTGATCTGCTTACGCCCCCCCTCGATATAGCCTACTCCAATGTAGTTATTGCGAAGCAGATCGTTCCAAAACGTGAGCCAGTGCTCAGTGTATGCCCGATTTTCTCCGAGAAGTGTCTTGATAAAATGCTCGCGTCGATCTGCCTCTGCATCGTTAAAAAAATCTTCGAGTTGTTGGGGTGTGGGTGGCAAACCGACCAAATCGAACGACACGCGACGTGCGAATACTGCGTCCGAGACGGGTTCAAGCGAAACTTCATGCAACTGCAGATAAGGTTGCAGGATTAAATCAATGGGGTTTGAAACCTTTTCGTTGGCCGGTGGCACTTTTGGCCGTCGTGGCGCGAGTGGCGCCTCGTAGGTCGATTGCTTGAACGAAAAACCTGCCTCCCAAGACAGTCCTTCGTCGATCCAGCGGCGAAAGACCGCAACTTGTTCGGCGGTCAATGGATCGCCCTCCGCAGGCATGCGATACTCAGGATCGTCGCTCATGAGCCGCTCGATCAAATCGCTTTCGCCGCTCTTGCCTACTTCCACGACTTCGGCTTCGAGGAGGCTTTCCCGCGTATCGATCGAGAAACTGCCTTTGTAGTTGCCATTGGTATGACATTCGGCACAGGCAGTTTTTATAAGTGGCAACACCTCGTGGGCAAAGTCAACCGGTTCGGCAGACCGTGCGACACTCGTGAACAATAGCGTTAGGAAACTAAGCAGCAGCACGAAGCGCATGGGGAAGGCTCATAAGGGAGGGAAACTAGTCACTCGATCGATAATTCATTCTACACCGTGACGAAGCGTTAGGCGATAAGCTCCTCGACCACTTCGCCAAACACATCCGTCAAACGGTAACGACGACCTTGGAATTTATAGGTCAACTGCTCGTGGTCGATACCAAGCAGACGAAGCATAGTTGCATGGAGATCGTGGACATGTACCGGGTCGCTGGCAATGTTGTAGCTAAAGGCATCAGTTTCGCCATAGCTGGTGCCGGCTTTTGTCCCGCCGCCCGCCATCCACATCGTAAAACAACGCGGATGATGATCTCGACCATAGTCGTCCGCAGTTAGCTTGCCTTGGCTGTAGCTGGTGCGTCCAAACTCGCCGCCCCAGACGACAAGCGTATCATCCAACATGCCCCGCTGGCGGAGGTCGCGGATCAACGCGGCACACGGTTGGTCGGTTTCTCGGCATTGCGACGCAATTGCCTTGGGAAGATTTCCGTGCTGATCCCAGCCGCGGTGAAAAAGTTGGATGAAACGTACGTCTCGTTCTGCCAAACGGCGAGCCAACAAGCAATTTGCCGCGAAGCTACCCGGGCTGCGCACGTCGGGGCCGTACATGTCGAGCACATGTTCAGGCTCATCAGAGAGGTCAGTCACATCGGGAACAGAGCTTTGCATGCGAAACGCCATTTCGTATTGGGCGATACGTGCAGAGATCGCAGGATCGAGCGTACGCTGTTGCTGCAACTGATGCAATTCCTGCAG